>Ga0180429_10000530_pt1 | contig 33864 bp, 28 predicted proteins | sample SS_ome_FD_132428 | JGI IMG/M metagenome (GOLD analysis project Ga0180429, IMG submission 132428) | Hypersaline lake sediment archaeal communities from the Salton Sea, California, USA - SS_1_S_1 metaG | ecosystem: Environmental > Aquatic > Non-marine Saline and Alkaline > Hypersaline > Sediment ...
CATCAACGGCTCGGGGATGCACATCCACCTGTCGCTCTTCCAGGGCGGCAAGAACGCCTTCTACGACGAGAAGGCCGAGTACCAGCTGTCGCACACGGCCAAGAACTGGATCGCCGGCCTCCTGGAGCACGCCTCGGGCATGGTCGCGATCACCAACCCGATCGTCAACAGCTACAAGCGGCTCACGCCGGGGTACGAGGCGCCGACGAACATCGCCTGGTCGGCCAGCAACCGCAGCGCCATGATCCGCGTGCCCGCCCGCCGCGGCGTCGGCACCCGCACGGAGCTGCGCATGCCCGACCCCAGCTGCAACCCCTACCTGGCCCTGGCGGTCATCCTGGCGGCCGGATTGGACGGCATCGAGCGCAACCTGGTCCCGCCCCCCGACATCCATCGCAACATCTACCAGATGAGCGTGCGCGACCGGCGCAAGCACAAGATCCGCGAGTTGCCGGGCACCCTGCGTGAGGCCCTGATAACGCTGCAGAAGGACCGGGTCGTGCGCGACGCGCTCGGCGACCACATCTACACCCAGTACCTCGAGGCCAAGACGCTCGAGTTCGACGGCTACCGCATCGCCGTCCACGACTGGGAGCTCGACCACTACCTGGCCGAGTACTGAGGGTGAGGGCCGGCTCGCCGGCCCTCACACACGCACCAGGTAGCATGACCGCGTGAGCGGCCAAGAACAGCGCGTCCTCGGCGTCGATCCCGGGTTGGCCCACCTCGGGATCGGCGCCGTCTTGGAACGGGGCCGCGACGGCGAACTGCTGCTGGCGCGGCTCGTCCGCACCCGCCCCAGCGACGATGCCGGCCTGCGCCTGGAGCAGGTGCACGCGGCGATGCTGAGCGCCATCGACGCGTCGCGGCCCGACGCGATCGCGATCGAGGGTCAGTACTTCCACCGGCAGCGCGAGGCGTCGTTCAAGGTCGGGCAGGCCGTCGGCGTGGTCCTGCTGGCGGCCCACGCGCGTGGCGTGCCGGTTCACACCTACGGGCCACTCGAGGTCAAGCAGACGCTGGTCGGCAGCGGCCGGGCCGACAAGGCCCAGGTCGCCTACATGGTGCGCGCGCTGCTGGGGCGCTCGGCCGTCGGCGACGACGTCCCGCACCACGTGTCGGACGCGCTGGCGCTGGCGCTCACCCACCTAGCGAGGCGTCGCCTGGACGCCCACGCGCCGCCCGCCAGGGCGGGAGGCGGGGGTCGCGCCCGGTCCTAGCTGCGCTTGCGCCGGCGGCGTGGCGCCGCCTGAGTGCCGCCGCCCGCCCCCTTCGTGCCGGCCGTCTGGCGACCTGCCGTCGCTCCCTTCGCCCGCCGCGCCCGCGCTTCGCGCGGCCTCCGGTTGGCACGCGCACCCGTCGCCTCCGCCACGGCGGCTTCGTCCAGCAAGACCGTCCAGCGGTAGCCGCTGGCGTGCATGCGCGCCGCCCACCGCCGTCTCCACGCCGCGAGGGACCGCGCGGGACCGGCACCGGGGCGCTGCCGTCGGCCGGCGGCCCACATGACGTCCAGCCAACGCTCGAAACCCTCCTGCCGGAACCACCGGACCCCGCCATGCTCGTGCACGTCCAAGAGCCGCAAGAGGGCCGGCGCGGCGGCCATCGTCCGCGCCAGCGCCGCGTCGTCGGGCCACGGCCCGCTGGGCGCCGGCAGCGTGGCGATCGCCGCGCTGGCCGCAGCGGCCCAGGCGCTGGCGTCCGCGATGCTGGCGGCCACGAGGTCGCGCGCGACCGTTCGCCCGATGCGGGTCCGCGCCCAGGTCCCACGCGCGTCGGGGAGGTGCGCGGCCGCATGCACGTAGGCCGACGCCCGGGTAGCCGGCAGACCCACCGTCGCCGCGAGGCGCACGTCGCCGCCCCTGGGCGCGGGCGGTGGGGCCGGCGTGGCGGGCGTCGCCAGGGCGCCGACCCAGTCGGCCCAGGCCGACGACGCGTCGCCGCCCTCGCGCCATGCCGCCACGAGGCGCGTCAGTGCCTCGTGGGTGCCGGCGAAGCGCAGGTCGTCGAGGGCGTCCTCCAGCGACGGCACGCCGCGCCCGGCGAGGGACGCGTGCAGGGCGGAGAGCATGCCGTCGTGGTCCACCCATTCGCGCACGTCGACGTAGACCCGCGCCTCGTAGCCGTCGAGCGCGACGCGCCAACCGTCGCGCAGCACGTCGTCGGAACGCCACAGGTAGGCAAGCCCGCGGACCAGATCGTTGGCCGCCACGAAGTGCCCCTCGCCGCCCGCCAGCCCGAGCGCGTCGCCGAGGCGATCACGGTGCGGCACCGCGCCGGGTCGCGCCACTTGCGGCACGCTCTCGCGCAGGACGCCGTGGGATCGCGCGTAGCGGTGGTTGACGAGGACCAGCGAGGCGGCGTCGCCCACGCTGTTGGCGAAGGCGTAGACGTCCTCGTTCGGTTGACCGTCGTCGGCCTCGAGGTCGAAGAGGCGGAAGCCATCGACCTCAGCGAACTGCCAGCGGCGATGCAGCACCGGCACCAACTCGCGCTCGTGGCGACCGACGAGCGCATCGTCGGGGTGCTCTCCCCACTTCGCCCGCCGGAACTCCATCCCGTACTTCTCGCGGAAGCCCTCGAACTGGCCGTGACCGAACATCGGCAGGCCCGGCATCGTCGCCAGCAGGGTCGCCACCGCGAAGTAGCGGTCCCCGTCGCCGAACTGCACGCGCGCGGTCTCCTCGTCCGGGTTGTTCATGAAGTTCACGTAGCGCTGCAGGATGCGCGGGTCGAAGGCCAGCACCTCCTTGACGATGGCCCGGTAGCCGGCATTGTCCTGCTGTCGCATCATGTGCATGAATGCGCTGTTGTAGACGCGGTGCATCCCCAGGGTGCGGACGAAGTAGCCCTCCATCATCCAGAAGGCCTCGGCCAGCAGCAGGGTGTCGGGGACCTCGACGGCGACCCGGTCGACGACCTCACGCCAGAACTCGCGCGGCATCGCGCGCTCGAAGTCCTCGTCGGTCAGCGCGCCGTGGCGACCCCGGGAGGGGACACCGCCGCCCTCGCCCGGGGCCGGATACCACAGCCGCCGGACGTGCCGTTTCGCCAGCGTCATGGCCGCATCGAAGCGGATGATCGGCGAGCGCCGCGCGACGTCGAGGATCGTCTGGATGACCGCCTCGCGCACGCCCGCGTCGAGGTAGTCGAGCTGGGCGGTGTCGTTCCAGGGCATGGCGGTGCCGTCGTTGCCGTGGAAGATGTAGCGCGCCTTGCCCGTCGCACGGTCCTTGCGCTCGAACACGACCGCGGCGTCGGTCCCGTCGTAGTAGTGGTCCTCGATGCGGATCTCCACCTGCGGATCGCTGCTGAGGTCGGCACCGCCGAAGTGGTAACCCGGGAACGGCGGGTGATCGACCTGGACGAAACGCTCGGGGTGTTCGACCACCCAGCGCCCGTCGATGCCGACGTGGTTCGGCACCATGTCGGTCGCCATGCGGACGCCCCGGGCCGCCGCGCGCGCCTTGAGGTCGGCGAAGCCCGCCTCACCCCCGAGTTCGTCCGCGATGGCGTAATCGTAGAGCGCGTAGGCCGAAGCCAACGCGTCGGGCTGACCGCGCAGCTGCTTGATCCGGCGCGACGCCTCGCTCCGCTGCCACACGCCGATCAGCCACAGCGCGTTGAACCCGCGCTGCGCGAGCCGGTCGAGCTCGGCGTCCGGGACCTGGTCGAGGCGCTCGATCGCGCGGTCATGCTCACGGGAGAGCTGGTCCAGCCACACGTAGGTGCTCTTGGCGACCATGACCACCCGCGGCATCCACGCACCGTCGGGGCTGAAGCGCTCCGCCTCGCCGTCGCCGCCCCGCAGCGACCACGAGGACGGCGGCGGCGGCGGGCCAGGCGGCCCCCCGCGCACGACGTCGGCCTCGCGGACCGTGGCGATCGCGTCGAGCAGCCGGTCGAGCAGCGCCCGGAAGGCGTCGCCGAGCAACGGGCCCCACGCGTCGCGCACGAAGCGAAGCTGGGCCGCGAGATCGTCGGGATGGGCGCGCGCCGGCTCGAGCAGCAGGTCGAACAGGGACGTCGCGCGGCGCCCCGGCAGGCCGGGGACGTCGGCGAAGTGACCCCGCAGGGCGTCGATCAGGGCGTCGTACGGCACCTGCGCCGCCAGCGGCCTCACGTCGATGAGCGGACGCGCGGCCCGCAATGCGGGGTTCGCGTTGGCGAGGAAGCAGGTCCAGGCCTCCTCGAGCGCCACCTGGCGACCCGGGACGCCGTCGACCTCGCGGCTGAGGGCGACCTCGGCCGCTGCGCCGGCAGCGACGTCGGGCGGCGGGTAGCGGCGCACGAAGGCCGCCAGCGTCGCCGTGACCCCCTCGTCGCCCAGCCACCCGCGGGCGCGCCGCTCCGCCTCGCCCAGGGCACGCGGGTCGACGAACTCGAGGTAGCGGGCGATGACGAGATGGTAGACCTCCTCGAGCAGCGCCCCCGCCATGAGGTCGGCCGCGCGCAGCGGCGGGTCGTCCGGCGCCGCGACGGCGGCTTGGCGCGCGGCGATCTGCGCGGCGCGCACGGGGTCGGCGAGCAGCACGTCGCCACGCAGCGTCACCCAGGCGGGTTCGACGCCGACCCGGCGGCGCGCATCGGCGGTCACGTGGAAGGCGCGGGCGGGCCCACGGACGGGCCAGGGGGTCGCGAAACGGATCGTCACGGGATACCTCGTACCGTCAAGCTAACACGGGCCCACCGGGGCCCCAGACCGATCGCGTCGCCCGGCGTCGGACGCGTCGGCGCGCGGCCGTCGTTCGAGGCCCGTCGCCGCCCCAACAGCAGTTAGGATGACCCGGCAGGAGGAGGCCGCATGCAGCAAGCCCCCGGCGATGTCGTGCTGTACGAGTTGTACGTCCGCGCCTTCCGCGACGCCAACGGCGACGGCCACGGCGACCTTCGTGGCGTCATCGAGAAGCTCGACCACGTCGCTTCGCTCGGCGTCGACGTGCTCTGGCTGCTGCCGCTCTCTCCCTCGCCGCTGCTCGACGATGGCTACGACGTCTCGGATTTCCGGGGCGTCCACCCGGACTACGGCTCGCTCGACGACCTCCGCGAACTGATCGACGCAGCGCACGCCCGTGGACTGCGGGTGATCACCGACCTGGTGCTCAACCACACGAGCGCCGACCACCCGTGGTTCCAGGCGTCGCGCCGACGCGAGGGCGGCAAGGACGACTGGTACGTGTGGACCGACGATCCGACCACCTACGCCGGCACGCGGATCATCTTCACCGACAGCGAGACCTCGAACTGGACCTTCGACGAGGCGCGTGGCCAGTACTACTGGCACCGCTTCTTCCACCACCAGCCCGACCTCAACTACGACCACCCCGAGGTGCAGGCGGAGATGCTCGACGTCGTGCGCTTCTGGCTCGACTTCGGCGTCGACGGATTCCGGCTCGACGCCATCCCCTACCTGATCGAGCGTGAGGGCACGATCAACGAGAACCTGCCCGAGACGCACGCCTTCCTGCGGGAGGTGCGGCGGCTGGTCGACGAGATCAAGCCGCGCGCTTTCCTCCTCGGCGAGGTCAACCAGTGGCCCGAGGACACGATGCCGTACTTCGGCGACGGGAGCGACGAGATCCCCTACCTCTTCCACTTCCCCGTCATGCCCCGCCTGTACCGGGCGCTGGCCGAGGGGAGTGTCGCCGGCATCCGCTGGATCCTGGAGCGCACGCCGCTGCCTCCGGCGGGCTGCAGCTGGGTCGTCTTCCTGCGCAACCACGACGAGTTGACGCTGGAGATGGTGACCGAGGACGAACGCAGGCTGATGTACGCCGCGTACGCGCCCGACCCGCGGATGCGCCTCAACGTCGGCATCCGTCGTCGCCTGGCGCCGCTCCTGGGTTTCGACCGGGCCCGCATCGAGCTGATGCACGCGCTGCTCATGACGCTGCCGGGCGCGCCGATCCTCTACTACGGCGACGAGCTCGGCCTGGGCGACGACATCACCCTGCCGGACCGGCACGGCGTGCGCACCCCGATGCCGTGGAACGACGGCCCGCAGGCCGGCTTCAGCGAACACCCAGTCCCCTACCTGCCGCCGGTCGACCATCCGCAGGGCGGCTGGCGCGCGGTCAACGTCGCGGCGCAGGAGGCCGATCCCGACAGCCTGCTCCACTGGGTGCGCCGGCTGGTGCGTACCCGGCGATCGCTGCGAGCGATCGGCGCGGGCCGCTTCACGCTGCTCGACCCGGGGGACGACCGCCTCTGCGCCTTCGAGCACGACGCGGGCCCCGGGAGTCACGTGGTCGCCGTCCACAACCTCGGCGCCGAGGCGGTCACGCTGGATCTTCGCGTCGACCGCCCGGGTCGCTGGCGGCGCGTGCTCGCCGGCGGCAGCGCCGGTCCGGACGAGGCATCGTCGGCGAGCGACGACGGGACCCGGCTGCCGGTCCGCCTCGAGCCGTACGGCTATGCCTGGTGGTCGCACGGTGGCGGGTGGACGCCGTGACCCGCACCACGCGTTGGGCTCTCGTGCTGCTGCTCGCGTGGCTCGGCGCCTGCACGAGCGAGCTGGCGGTGCCCACCGAGCCGCTTCGGCTGCTGCGGACGGATTGGGCCGTCGCCTACGTCGGGGAGCCGTTCGACGGCGCGCTGCGGCCCACGGGCGGCCTGCGTCCGTACCGCTTCGAGGTGACGGGCGGCGAGCTCCCGCCGGGCATGAGCCTCTCGGCCGGGCGCCTCGTCGGCACGCCGACGGAGGTCGGCCGCTTCGCCTTCACGGTCCAGGTGCGCGACGGCAACCTTTCCCAGTCGTTGCAGCAGGTGGACTTCGACGTGCGCCCGCTGCCGGACCCGGTCGTGCGCGTCGACGCCCCGCGTACCGAGTTGCGGTCGAACGTCCCGCTGGTCGTCCGGGTCGAGGATGCCCGTGGCTGGCGCGGGGCGCGCATCTCGCTGGCGTGGGACGCCGAGGCGTTCGTGCTGGTGACCCCACCGGCCCCCGCCGACGCGCGCCTGGCGGTGCTTCACGAGTCGGGTGACGGGTTCCTGCACGTCGACGCGGCAGCGCTCGGTGCACCGCGCAACGGCGCGTTCGACCTGGCGCGCTTCAGCCTCCGCCCGCTCGTGCCCCCGGCGCAGCTCTCCCTTCAGTTGACGGCGGTATCCCGCTACAGCGGCGGCGACCACCTGGTCGAACGCACCGAGGGGGTGCCACGGCCGCGGCCCGCGCCCGCGTCGCCGGGCGAGCCCGGTGACGCCGACGAGGCGCCGGTGCCCGGGGAGGAAGCGGCGACACCGCTGCCCACGGGAGACGGCGAGCCGGTCGACGAGGTCGTCCCACCCCCACCCGGCCAGGCAGACGAGCCCGCGAACGATGGCGAGGGCGAGGAGGCACCATGAACCGTACCGCGAGTCGCATGCGCGCGGCCGCCCAGGGCCGCGGCCCCCGCGTGCGGGGACCGCGACGCTGGCTGGCCATCGCGCTCGTGACGGTCACGGCCACGGCCGCGTCCGCCGGCTTCGTCGCGCTCGACCTCCCACAGCGCCTCGCGGCGGCCGAGAGCGTCGCCGTCGGCGTGATCAGCGGCGTCGACGTCATCGTTCGCGACGGCGAACCGTGGACGCTGGTGACGATGGAGGTCGAGCGTTGGTGGGTGGCGGCCGGCGCTCGGGTCGCCATGGCTACGGCGGACGCCGACGGCGCCGCGCCGGAGGCCGCGCTGCCGGCTTCCCTCACCGCCGCCTTCTGGGGTGGACGCGCGCCCGGTGCGCCGCCGCTGCAGGTGGCCGGCATCCCGACGTTCGCACCGGGCGAGCGCGTGCTGTGGCTCCTGCGGGCCGCGGACGACGGGCTCGGCGCACCGACGGTGGGCGTGACCCAGGGTGTGTGGCGCTGGTCGGCGGGCGTGTGGCGCGGCGACGACGGCTCGAGTCTCGCCGTGGACGACGACGGCGATCTCGTTCTGGACGGACGACCGGCGCCCGATGAGGTGCTGTTCGCCGCCTTGGATGCGGCTCTCGACGCCCTGGAGCCGCTCCCGTGAGCGCCCGGCGGGTCCGCGTGCGCCGGGTCGGTGCCCGGCTCGCCACGACGGTCGTGGCCCTCGCGCTGACGGCTTCGCTGGGCGCGGCATCGGCGCTCGAGATCTCGGTCGAACCGCCCGGCGGCGAGCTCGCCGCCGCCGTCGAAGTCGCGTTGGACGACTGGCGCGCCGCGGGCGTGGACGTGGACGCCGTCGACGCGAGCGTCGCGGTGCGGTTCGGCGCAGCCGAGCGTTTCGGGCCGGACGTGACCGCGTGGGTGGTGTTGCGCGGCGGCGCCGATGATCCCGCCCGCGGCTTCGAGATCCTGGTCGCGCCCGGTGCCCGGTCGCCCCGCGCGGCCCTGATCCCTTCGCTGGGGGTCGTCCTCGGCGGCACGCTGGGTCGCGGTGCGCTCGATCCGGTACTCGATCCCGCGGGGCCCCGGCGCCCAACGCCGGCGGACGGCCTGGCGCTGGCGGAGCGCCTCAGCGCGATCCCCGGCGATCTCGACCGCGACGGCCGGGTGGACTTCGAGGACCTGCTGCTCATGGCCGACGCCTTCGGCCGCCGGGGCGTCAACCTGCCGGCCGACCTCGATGGCGACGGCGTCGTCGACGCGGCCGACCTCGACCTGCTGCGGGAAGGTTACGTCTTCGATCCGCCGAACCCGTCCGGCACCCGCTGACGGCGGCGCATCCTGGCGCGTCGGCGGGTACGCACGCCGGCAGGCACGCCGCCTGGCGTCACGCCCTCAGGGCAGTTCGGCGATCGCGCGCATGAGTTCGACGTCGCGCTCGGTGACCGCGTCGCCCGCATCGTGCGTCACGAGGCGCAGGAAGACGTCGCGGTAGACCCACCGCAGCTCGGGGTGGTGGCCGAGCCGCTCCGCACACGCGCCGACCGCGGCGACGAAGCCCACGGCGGCCGCCGCGCTCGGCAGGCGGCGCCGAAGGGCCAGGGCTCCGTCCTCCGCGCGCGTCCAGTCGGGGCACGCCGCGAGCGCCGCGGCGACTTCTGCGTCGTTCAGAGCTTGGCTGCCGGCCATGGCGTCAACTCCTCCGACCGCGAAGCGCGCGGCCACGCAGGAAGACGAGGGCGACGTCGTCCTCGCCGCGAGCAGCGACGAGCACGCCGCCCGGGACCGACTCGACCATCGTCTCGGTGAACGAACCGACCACCCGGCCCGGCTGCATGACGACGACCTGCTCGCGCCCCTCCTTGGAACGCGGGCGGTAGCGGCGGACGGTGAGCTTGAGCGTGCCGAGGTCGGCGGTCGTGGGTTCGTCGCTCAGGGTGTAGACCGCACCCTCCGCGTCGTCCTCACGCTCGAACAGGCCGGTCAGGTCGCCCGGGTCGGCCGACAGCGCCGTCAGGATGCGCTGCACCACGCCGTGCATGAGGTGCTCGTCCAGCGCCGTGCCGGCTGCCGCCGCGGCGCCCTGCAGCAGCCCCTCCACGGCCACGCGTCGGTTCGGCGACTTGGCGGTCACGGTGCCGGCGCGCGCGATGGCGCGGCCGACGACGTTCTCGTCGACACCGCCCGCGACGCCGGCCACGAACGCCAGGACCTCGACCAGGGTCGGGTGTCGATCGTGGCTGAGCACGTAGGCCTGCACCAGCGCCTCTGCGAGGCGCGTGGCGAGCCCCCGGCCCCCGTCGTTCCAACGCAGGTGCAGGTAGTCGCCCTCACGGTCGAAGCGCAGCTCGCCCCGGCCGACCTGGATCGTCGCCCGTCGCGAGAGGGGGTGGGGTCGCTCGTCGACGAACAGCGTGCGGCTCTCCCCGGTGCCCATCACCGCGATCTCGTGACCGCCGAGCGTGAACCGTACCGGCGACGACATGTTGAGCGTCAACGCGTCAGCGTCGTGCGGAACGCGCTCCCAGCGCAGCGCAGGCAGGCGACCCAGCAGCACGCCGCCAGCGAGACGCGGCGGCGGGGCCGACCCGCCGACGCGCGCGGGAAGCATCCGCTCCAGCCGCTCGAACAGCGCCTGGACCGCGTCGAGGTTGCGGGCCACGTCGCGCTGGAAGGTCGCCCGCGACTGGCGCTCGAAGGCGAGGGCCTCGCTCAGGCGCGCCTCGATGTCGCGCCGCAGCGCGGCTCGCTGCGTCTCGGGGAGCCGCTCCTTGCTCACCTCCTGCATGGCCGTCCGCAGCTCCTTGGTCGAGGGGCCGCGGCGCACGATCGGCGTGAGCTTGCCGGCGTACGGGTCCTTCGCGACGATGGTCATGGCCTGGCGGGCGAACGGCAGCGCCTGCGCCTCGGGTACCTCGAGCCGCGGCAACGGCGAATCGGACCCGCCGAGCGTCAGGATCAACTGCACGAGGTCGCGACCGATCTCGGCCAGGCTGTCGAGGTCCGACAGCGAGACGAGCGCGTCGTCGGGCTCCGCCAGCGGTTCCACCACCCGGAAACCGCGCAGCGTCGCGTCGAGCACGGTGTCGCGCTGCTCGGCGTGGCGCCGCAGGTTGCGCAGCATGGTGAAGATCAGCCGCGGCGTCAGGCGGTCCCGCTCGGCCCGCCAGGCGGCGGCGAAGCGGGCCATCGCCTCGTCGATCTCGTCGCGCCACACCCGCTCGGCCAGGCGCTGCAGCACCTGCTGTTCCTCACGCTCGTCGTGGGTCAGCTCGACGGCGACGGCCTCGGTGTCGAGGATGCCATCACCCTCGCCGTCGGAGCCGTCGTCGAGCCGCAATGAATCGAGCGTGGCCGCCTGCGTCACCGCCTTCTGCGGCTGCAGTTGCGCGAGGGCGTTCAGGCGCCGCGACACCGAGGTGAAGCGGGCCCGCTCGTCCGTTCCGAGCGCTGCCAGGCCCTGCTCGATCGCGCGCCGCAGTTCCCACAGGTCCACGAGGCCGCCACGCACCGGCAACTGTCGCTCCAGCGCGTCGACCTTGTACTCGAGGAGTTCGAGCGCGACGGGCTCCAGACGGACCATGCCGCAGCGTATCCGGACGCCCCCGCCGGGTCGGTGAAGTCCATCGCAGGGGCCGCCGCGCGGCGTCGGCGGCCGCGGTCGCCCCCGAGGGGCACGACGCCTCGGCGCGCCCGCCAACGCACATGGCCCTTGACGGTCCCGCCGCTCTCGGCCATGATGCCCTCGTGCGCGCAGCTCCCGCGCGCCCGGCTCGCACCGCGGCGACCGAGAGGCCGCCCGGCGATCAGGAAGGATTTCACGTGCCCCACATCATCGCGGAACCCTGCATCGGCGTGAAGGACCAGGCATGCGTCGACGTGTGCCCCGTCGAGTGCATCTACGAGGCCGACGATCAGTTCTACATCCACCCCGAGGAATGCATCGACTGCGGCGCCTGCATCCCCGCGTGCCCCGTGGACGCGATCTTCGTGGAGGAGGACGTGCCCGCCGAGTGGGCTTCGTTCATCAAGAAGAACTACGATCTGTCCGGCCTCTGAGCCAACCCGCCGGCTCGCTGGCGCCCGGACCCCCCTGGAACGCTGAGGGACCGGCCGACGGCCCTGCGGCGAGGCGACGCACGACGTCGCCGAGCACGGCAACCGAGCGATCGAGTTCGGCGAGCGCCAGCCGCTCGACCGGGGTGTGGTCGAGCGCTGCGTCACCGGGCCCGTAGGCGACCGTGTCGGCGTCCCACGCGGACGCGACGACGTTCCAGTCCGAGGTTCCGGTCTTGACCCGGGGCGCGGGCACCCCGCCGGCGGCCCGGATGGCCGCGCGGAAGGCCCGCGCGAGGCGTCCATCGCGCGGTGCGCGAACCGCGGCCACGCCGTCGTCCGCCACCCAGCTCAGTCCCGCCCCGAGGTCGATGGCTGCCAACGCGGACTGCAGCGCGGCCGGCGGCCAGGCCGGGGGCAGTCGCCACCCGAGCTCGGCCTCGGCCCGCTCGGTGACGCCGTCGTGGCTGGAGGCGAGGGACGTCAGTGCGACCTGCAGTCGGTCGAACGATCGCGCCTCGGCCCCGTGCGCCGCATCCGGCGCCGCGCCGGCCGCCCAGGCCCGCAGGCGCGACCAGGCCGTGACCAGGGCCTCGCAGGCGGTCGCCTCGTCCCTCGCGGCGTGCGCAGCGGCGCGCTCGGCGCGCAGGCGCAGGCGTAGGTGCCCCTTGTAACCCAGCGTCATCCCGTCCCAGCCGCTCGGCTCTCCGACGATCAGCAGGTGCGGCCGCGGGTAGGCCAGCATGGCGTGGCGTGCGCCGCGGCTGCCCGGCGCCTCCTCCCCCACCGCGCCGACGAACCGGATTTCCAGGGCCTCCCGCGCGCCCTCGTCCGACCGCGCCAGCGCCGCCGCCAGCGCCACCGCCGCTCCCTTGGCATCGACCGTCCCGCGGCCGTGCAGGACCCCGTCCTTCAGGCGCACGGGCGGCCAGCCCGGGAAGGTGTCGAGGTGTGCGAGCAGCGCGAGGCGGACGGGGCCGCGACCGGCCACCGCGATGGCGTTCCCGGCCTCGTCGACGAAGGCATCGTCGGCGTGGGGGGCCAGAGCGGCGACGAAGCTCGCGGCGACCGCGGCCTCCGAGCCGCTGGCGCTCGGCAGCCGAACCACCTGCTCCAGCAGGGCGCGCGCGCCGGCGTCCGCCAAAAGGTCGGGTGCACCAGCGGCGCGCACAGGACCGGGGGCACCGGCGCCGGACGTCACCGCAGCAGCACGCGGCCGAAGGCCGCGATCGCCTCGTCGACCTCGTCCTCGCTGATGATCAGCGGCGGCACGAAGCGGATGACGCTGGCGCCCGCGTTGATGAGCAGCAGGCCCTCGTCCCGCAGCGCGGCGATCACGGGCGCGGCCTTCTCCTTGAGTTCGACGCCGAGCATGAGGCCGAGGCCACGAACCTCACGGACGCGCGGGCTGCCGAGCGTCTCGATGCCCTCGCGGAAGCGCCGGCCCATGCGCTCGGCATGGGCCATGAGGTCGCGCGCCTCGATCTCCTCGAGGACGGCCAGCCCGGCGGCGGCGGCCAGGGGGTTGCCGCCGAAGGTCGTGCCGTGCCCCCCGGCGGGCATCGCGGCGGCGACGGCGTCGGTCATGACCAGCGCGCCGATCGGCACGCCGCCGGCGAGGCCCTTCGCCAGCGTGACGAGGTCGGGCACGACGCCGGCGTGCTCGCTGGCGAGGAAGCGGCCGGTGCGACCGACGCCGCACTGGATCTCGTCGAACGCCAGCAGCGCGCCGCGCTCGTCGGCGAGCTCCCGTGCCCGCCGCAGGTACGCGGCGCTGGCCGGGTGCACCCCGCCCTCGCCCTGGACCGGCTCCAACCAGATCATCGCCGTGTCGTCGCCGACGGCCGCCCCGAGCTCTGCGAGATCGTCGTAGCGGACGTAGTCGACCGGGACCGACAGCGGCTCGAAGGGCTCGCGGTACTTGACCTCCCAGGTCATCGCGAGCGCGCCGAGCGTGCGGCCGGCGAAGCCGCGCTTGGCGGCGACCACCCGCCGCCGCCCGGTCGCTGCCCGCGCCCACTTGAGCGCCGCCTCGTTGACCTCGGCGCCGGAGTTCGCGAGGAACACGCGCGACAGCGGCGCGGGCAGGTGCGCGAACAGCTTGTCGACGAACGCCGTCCGCACGTCGTTCCCGAGATTCTGCGGGCAGACGATGAGCCGCCGTGCCTGCGCGGCGATCGCGTCGGCCAGGCGGGCGTTGCCATGCCCCACGCTCGCCACCGCGATGCCCGCCATGCCGTCGAGGTAGCGACGGCCGTCGGCGTCGAAGAGCCGCGCCCCCTCGCCACGCACGAACACGACATCGGGGGACCACAGGCCAGGGGCGTGCACGGCGGCGCGCGCGAGTACGTCGGCCGTGCGGGAGGACTCGGGGGCGGCGGATGGGGTGGCGGCGTCGTTCATGCGGGCTCCTCGGGGTTCGGGCGTCAGGCGACCACGGTACCGTGCCCGGCGAGCGCTCGGCGCAGCGGCGATTCGCCCCGCCCGTCCGCCAGGATCGCCCGGGCGACCCCGCCGGCGACCGCGGCGGAGGCCCCCTCCAGTTTCTTCCTCATGCGGCCGTGGGCCCAGGCCAGCGCGGCCTCGACCTCGGCGGCGGCGACCCGAGGGACGAGGCTGGCCTCGTCCGGGAAGGCGCGCAGCAGTCCGGGGACGTTGGACAGCAGCACCAGGGCGTCGGCCGCCAGGGCGATGGCGATCGCCGAGGCGGCCCGGTCGCCGTCCACGTTGACTGCCGCGCCCTCGTGGGAGGCTGCCAGCGGCGCGATGACCGGTAGGTAGCCAGCGCCCTGCAGCAGGCGTAGCAGGCTCGCGTCGACCCGTTCGACGCTTCCGGTGTGATCGTCGCGCAGGATGACCGTCTTGCCCCGCTCCACGCTGCGGACGCTGCGCTTGTGGCGTGCCTCGATCAGCCGTCCGTCGAGGCCCGAGAGTCCGAGCGCCGGCACGCCTCGTGCCTGCAGGCGCTCGACCCACGCCTTGTTGACGCCGCCGGCGACCGCCATCGTGAACGCCTCGAGCGTCGCCCGATCGGTGTAGCGGCTCGTGTGCCCGCTGGGGCTGGTCACGAAGCGGGGCGGGACGCCGAGCGCCTCGCCGAGCCGCGTCGCGGCGGCCCCGCCACCGTGGACCAGCACGAACCGGGTCCCATCCGACCAGTGGGCGGCGACGTCGTCGGCGATCGCGTCGTGGTCGAGGCCTTCGGCGCCGCCGAGCTTGACGACGATCACGCCGAGGCCTCCGCCGCGGCCGCCCGCCACGCGTCGCGCGCGGTCGCGTCGATACCGGACGGCAGCTCCACCGTCCCGACGTCCAGGTACCGCAGGAAGCGTGCCAGGCCGGCGACCAACGCCTCGAGCGCCCGGGCGTCCGGCGTGGGTTCCTCCCACCACCACCCGTCGACGCGGAGCCGCGGGGCCCCATCGGCGAGGCGGCGGCCGTCGTAGCGCGCGACGAACCGCTCCCCGACGATCACCGGGACGACGTAGTAGCCCCAGCGGCGGCGCGGGGCGGGCTTGTAGACCTCCCACACGTAGTCGAAGCCGAAGAGGTCGGCGAGCGCGCGGCGGTCCCACATGAGGTTGTCCAGCGGCCCCAGGACGCGCGCCGGTCCCGCGGCCGCGGCGGCGAGGCGCCCCGCGGGCAAGAGGCCCGGGGGCGCCAGGTAGGCGTCGCCCTCGACGTCCCACGCCTGAAGCTCGCCTTCGGCGACGAGCGCGTCGATGGCGCCGGCGCGCGTGCCGGTGTCGACGGGCAGCGACCAGAGTGCGGCCGGGGCCCGCCGGCGCAGCAGCCCCGCGGCCTGCACGCGGCGCACGATCAACCGCCGCACGGCACGCGCGTCGTCGAGCGCGGGCGCCGACCGCACCGCGGCCGGCAGCACCCGCTCGGGGAGGTCGTAGACGTGGCGCCCGCGCTCGCGATCGCGCGTGACGAGCCTGCCCGTGTCCCACAGGGCGCGCAGCACGTGCTTGACGAGGCGGGGCCCGTACCAGGAGCCGCGCAGCTCGGGGCGCGGCGCGTCGTCGAAGCCGAGTGCGGAGGCGGGACCGTCGTGTTCGATCCTGGCCAGCACGCCGGCGACCGCGTCGGGGTGGCGCTCGAGCAGCGGGCGCCAGCGCTCCGCGTGGTGTCGGTGGTAGAGCGCGCGCGCGGGCCAGTCGACCGCCAGCGTGAGGCAGGCCTGCTTGTCCCAGGCGTCGAGCCAGGTGCGGTCGCGGTACGCCGGACCGTGCCAATCGTCGATGCGGTAGCCGTCGACCCTGGCCTGCAGCACCAGGTCGTGGTTGCGGCCCATCGGGGCGAGCGGATCCACCTGGACGCTGCCGAGCCGCTGCGCGACCTCGGCGAGGGGCCCCCGGGACAGCTGGTGACGCAGCAGCGCCCGGCGGGCCTCGCGCCGCGAGACCCTCACGGGAACAGGCCCGGGAAGGTCAGGCCCTCGTCCTCGTCCCAATCGAGGGCGACGTTGAGCGACTGCAGCGCGTGGCCCGCCGTCCCCTTGACGAGGTTGTCGATCGCGCCCATCACCACCAGGCGGCCGCTGTCCGGATCGAGCGCGAAGCCGAGATCGCACCAGTTGCTGCCGTCGAGCACCCGCGGATCGGGGACCCGGTGGACGCCGCGGCGGGCGGTCACGAGCCGCACGAAGCGCTCGTCGCCGTAAGCCTCCTCGAGCGCGGCGCGCACGTCGCCCTCACCGCTGCCGTCGTGGAGCCAGGCGTGCGCGGTCACCAGCACGCCGCGGACGCGCTCGATCGCGGTGGCGGTGATGTGCGCCTCGACGCCCGGGAACGCCTGCGCGATCTCGGCGGTGTGGCGGTGGCGCACCGGTTGGTAGGTGCGCACGACGCCCGCGCGGACGGGGTGGTGGCCCGCCGCGCTCGGCGCGTGGCCTGCCGCGGACGAGCCCACCTTGGCCTCCACGATCACCTCGCGCCGCGCCAGCAGCCCGCCGCGGACGAGCGGCAACAGCGCCAGCACGGCGGCGGTGGCGATGCAGCCGGCACCGGCCAGGCGTGTAGCACCTGGCAGCCGTGGACCGCCCGGGGTGGCGCGATCGAGCTCCGGGTTGGCGTAGACGAACGAGGGGAGGAGTTCGGCGCGCGCGTGCGGTGCCCCGTACCAGCGCACGTAGGCCTCGGGGTCGCGCAGCCGGAAGTCGGCGGAGAGGTCGACCAGCACGCCGGCCTTCTCCAGCAGGTCGTCGATGCGGCCCACGAGCTCGCCGTGCGGCAGGGCCGTCACGACGACGTCCGCGGGCCGCAGACCGGCGAGGGGCTCGAAGCGCAAGCGGGTCACGCCGCGGAGGTTCGGGTGGACGAGCGCGACCGGCTCCCCGGCATGCCGCTCGCTGGTGACCTGGACGACCTCGAGGTGCGGGTGCCCGAGCGCCAGGCGCAGGAACTCGCCGCCGGCGAAGCCGCTGCCGCCGACGATCGCGACCGTGCGCGCGGCGTCGTTCACGGGCTCAGCCTACCGTGGGCACGGGGCTCGCAGGCGGCCGGGGCGGCGCCCAGGCACGCGCGTCCGACGGCACGACGATCTCCGCGTCCACCGACGCGCGGGACGCGTGCGCTTGCGCAAGCGCAAGCGCCATCCGCACCACCTCGCCCGGGATGTCGACGCCGGTGGTGTCGATCGAGTTGCGGAACTCCATCGTGTGGTTCACTTCGACCACGAGCAGCCCCCGGTCACTCTCCACGAGGTCCACGGCGAGCACGCCGCCGCCGACCGCGCGGGCGGCGCGCAGCACGATCTCGGACAGCCCGTCGTCGACCGGGCACGCACGCGCGACGCCACCGCGCGACGTGTTGGTGATCCAGTGCTCGCTCTCACGGTAGATCGCGGCCACCACCCGATCGCCGACGACGAAGGCGCGGATGTCGCGCCCGGGCTTCTCCACATGCTCTTGCAGGTAGATGACGCGGTGGACGGGGCCCCCGAGCACCTCCTTGTGCTCGAGTACCGCCGCGACCGCGTCGGCGTCGGACAACCGGCTCACCATGCGCCCCCAGGAGCCGACGACGGGCTTCAGGACGACCGGGTAGCCGAGCTCCTCGCAGCGTTCCAGGGCCTCCTCGGCGCCGAAGGCGATCACCGTGCGCGGCGTCGGCACCCCTGCGGCCGCCAGGAGCGCGCTGGTGGCGAGCTTGTCGCCGCAGGCCTCGATCACCTCGGGCCGGTTGAGGACGAGGCTACCCGCCGCGGCGTACAGGCGTGCGAGCGCGAGGCCGCGCGCCTGCGACACGCAGCGCTCGAGCACGAGGTCGTAGCGCGCCTCGGGCTTCGTCCCGAGATCGAAGGCGAGCCGGGGCGCGTACAGGCGGTCGACGACGACGCCGGCCGCGTCGAACGCGTCGAACAGCAGCCGCTCTTCGGGGCGAAGGCGGTCGTACACGACGGCGATGCGCGGCCGCGTCGGGCTCATTCGCCCCAGTCCTCGTCCTCCATGGGCGCGGGCTCGAAGCGCAACGGGTCGAGGGACACGACCTCGAGCTCGACGCCGTCGTCGCTGACGAGCAGCTCACCGAGCTCGAGGGCGGCGGGATCGACGTCGAGGGTGCCGTGCGGGGTGCGGACGGTGGTGACGGGCATGGGGTCCTCCGAGGGCCGGTGCCGGCGCTTACGTTTCGTAAGCCGTCGCCGGGGCATCGAGGTTCACCCCGCCGGCCCGCAACATCGTAGTCGCTCGTTCAGCTGTCTGTCAAACGTCGTCGACGATCGTTCCTCACGGGATTCTCGTCGCTTCACGACGGCACCGTCGATACGCTCGCGGGCCGGGTGCCCTGGTACCGTTCGCCCCGCCCGATGCGGTCCTTGCCTTCGTTTCCTAAGCACGCCTCGTCGTCCGGCCCCGCGGTACGCTCGCCCGATGCGAGCGCGTCTCCTCCACTGGTACGACCGGTCGGCGCGACCCCTCCCCTGGCGGATCGAGCCCCGCGACCCCTACCTGACGTGGGTCGTCGAGACGATGTCGCAGCAGACCCGCATCGACACCGTCGTGGCGCGCCTCCCGGGCTTCCTCGCGCGCTTCCCCGACGTCGACCGCCTTGCGGCGGCCGACCAGGACGAGGTCCTCGCCGCCTGGTCCGGCCTCGGCTACTACCGTCGGGCCCGCGCATTGCACGCCGCCGCCCGGGTCGTCGCGCGCGACCTCCGGGGCCGCTGGCCGACCGACCTCGCCGGTTGGCTGCATCTACCCGGGGTGGGACCGTACACCGCCGCAGCCGTCGTCGCCCAGGCCTTCGGGATCGCGACGATCGCGGTCGACGGCAACGTGCGGCGCGTGGGCGCCCGCCTCTTGGGCCTGAGCGAGCCAGCGGACGCCGGGCTGCGGGACGGCCTCGCCGACCTGCTCCTCGGGCCAACCGGGGGGTCGTCGGTAGCCGCGGCGGGCACCGCCGACGACCCCGCACGCGTGGCCGAGGCACTCGTCGAGCTGGGCGCCTTGGTCTGTACGCCGCGGCGGCCCCACTGCGACGGCTGCCCGCTGCGCCCCGGCTGCGCCGCGGCCGCGACCGGCGACCCCACCCGCTTCCCCGCCCCCCGCCCGCGGGCCCGCATCCAGCCGCTCACGCTGCACGCCTGGTGGATCACCTGCACTGGGGCGGACGGCAGCGAGCGCCTGGCGCTGGAACGGCGCCCGGAGGACGGCCTCTGGGGCGGGCTCCACGGCCCCCCGTGGCGCACCGAGGCGCCCGAGGTCGGCACCCGCGTCGCCACCTTCGGCCACCGGCTGACGCATCGTCGGATCCACGCCGTCGTGTGGCGGACACCGACACCGCCGGCGGACGCCGTGGTCGACTGGTACCGACGCGACGAGGCCCTTGCCCTGGGCCTTGCCCGGATCGATCGCCACGCCCTGGCCTACCTCGATGGCGATGGGGCGTTAGGCTGACGCCGATGCAGTTGCGCGTGCGCTTTGCCGAGACCGACCAGATGCGGATCGCCCACCACGCCGCGTACGTGGTGTGGCTCGAGGCCGCGCGCGTCGAGTGGCTGCGCGAACGCGGCCTGCGCTACCGCGACCTGGAGGACGAGGGCGTGTCGCTCGCCGTCGCCGGGCTCCGTGTGCAGTACCGCGCCGCCGCGCGTTTCGACGACCTGCTCGCGATCGACGTCCATCTGCTGGAGGCCCGCTCGCGGCGGTTGCGCTTCGGCTACCGCGTCGAGCGCGTCGACGGCCCGGATCGCGTCACGCTGGCCCTCGCCGAGACGCTGCACGTGCCGACGGACGCGAGCGGGCGCGCGGTTCGCCTCCTCGGCGGGTGGCTGACGGCCATGCAGGGGTGGCTGCAGCAGGATCCCCTCGAGATCCGCGGTTGAACACCCCGCCGCCGGGGGTGCGTCCGGCGGTGGCCGACACGGGCCGGCGCGGCAGGGACGCCCGGCGCACCCGTGCTACGCTCACCCAACGTCCGACGGGCCGCGCCCGTGCACCGAGGGAACCATGACGATGACCGCCGAACGGACCGTGAGCTTCGCGCAGAGCAAGATCCTCTCCCAGGCCCTGACCTTCGACGACGTGCTGCTGGTGCCTCGACGCTCCGCCGTGCTGCCGAAGGACGTTGCCCTCGACGCCCGCTTCAGCCGTCGCCTGGCGCTGCGCATTCCGATCGTGTCTGCGGCCATGGACACGGTCACGGAGACGCAGATGGCGATCGCCATGGCGCGCCAGGGTGGGGTCGGCGTGGTGCACAAGAAGATGAGCGTCGACGCCCAGGCCGACACCGTGCGGAAGGTCAAGCGCTCGGAATCCGGCATGATCGTCGACCCGATCACGTTGCCCCCGAACGCCACGATCGGCGACGCAGAGCGCTTGATGGGCGAGTACCGCATCTCGGGCGTTCCGATCGTGGCCAGCGACCAACGCCTGCTCGGCATCCTGACGAACCGCGACCTGCGCTTCGAGGACGACATGAGCCGCAGCGTCAGCGAGCTCATGACCAAGGACGACCTGATCACCGTCCCGGCCGGCACCACGCTCGAGGAGGCCCGCGAGATCCTACGCGGCCACAAGGTCGAGAAACTGCTGGTGGTCGACGAGGCGTTCCGACTCACGGGCCTGATCACGATCAAGGACATCACCAAGAAGCTCGCCTACCCCAACGCCTCCAAGGACGAGCTCGGCCGCCTGAGCGTGGCGGCGGCGGTGGGCGTCAGCCACGACCTGATCGACCGCGCACGCGCCCTCGTCGAGGCCGGGGTCGACGCCCTCGTGCTCGACAGCGCCCACGGCCACAGCGAGGGCATCCTCGACGCCCTCGCGATCCTGAAGTCCAGCTTCGACGTCGACGTGGTGGCGGGCAACGTCGCCACCGCCGATGCCGCCCGCGACCTCATCGCCCTTGGCGCGGACGCCGTCAAGGTGGGCATCGGCCCCGGATCGATCTGCACGACGCGGGTGGTGACCGGCGTCGGCATGCCCCAGCTCTCGGCGATCATGGCGGTCGCCGAGGTGACGGCGGCGGCGGGGGTCCCGCTGATCGCCGACGGCGGGATCAAGCAGACCGGCGACATCGCCAAGGCGATCGCCGCCGGCGCCGACGCGGTGATGATCGGTTCCATGCTGGCCGGCACCAGCGAGGCGCCCGGCGAGAACCTCCTGCGGGACGGCCGCCGTTACAAGGCCTACCGCGGGATGGGCAGTCTGGGTGCCATGTCGGGCGGCTCGGCCGACCGCTACTTCCAGGAGGACGCCAAGAAGCTCGTTCCCGAGGGCGTCGAAGGCATGGTCGCCTACAAGGGGCCGGTCGAGGACGTGCTCTTCCAAATGGTCGGCGGCCTGCGCAGCTCCATGGGGTACTGCGGCACCGCGACCCTCGGCGAGCTGCAGCGCGACGCGCGGTTCGTGACCATCACGCAGGCGAGCCTGATCGAGGGCCACCCGCACGACATCACGATCACCCAGGACGCACCGAACTACTCCGTTCGCTGAGGAGACCCCCGCCCGTCGGGCACACCGGCATCGCGACGACGCCCATGCCGGCACGCGCGGCGACGTCGCGGTTCAGAACGTCAGGACGTGGTCACCCTCGGGTGGGAGCTCGAGGAAGCGATCGCGCACGGCGTCGACCCCCAGCGTGAGGAAGAAGGTGAAGGGACTCAGGACGCGCTCCTGGAGGCCACCGTTGGGCCGGAGGTGGGCCTCGAGCCGCCGGAACTGACCGCGCAACTCGTCGTCGCGCCGCGCCAGCGCGTGCGACGCCTTCTCGCGCAACGTGACGAGGGTGCGATCGACGTGGCGGCGCCCGTTGCGCACGCTGCGCTCGAGCGTCGGATCGATGCCGCGCACCCGCTCGATCAGCTCGCCCGCCTCCCGCTCGACCCCCGCCAACGCGGCGCCGAAGGCGTCCGCGTGCCCGTGCAACTGGAGGGCCAGGTCGCAGTGGGCGCGCCGCGGGTCGCGCTGGACGTCCCGCCAATCGAGCCCGTGGCGTTCGAGGATCCGGCGCACCGGCGGCTGCAGCACCGTCACCGAGGCTCGCGGCCAGATCAGCGGCATCGCGACGCCATGCTGCTCGTACACGCCCCGCAGCTGCGCCAGGTAGCGCAGCTCGCCGGGGCCCACCACGAAAACGGCGCTGGGCAGGATGGCGTCCTGCAGCACCGGTCGCAGCCCCGCCGCCGGCGTGATGGCGGTCGGGTCGTGGTCGAGCCACGACCTCAGCTCCGGCAGCGGGGCGCGCGCGTGGCCGACGCGCCAGCCGTCGCCGTCGCGCCGCAGCAGCTCGCGAGCCTGTCGGCGAGGGCGCTCGACGAAGAGGTTGGAGGCGCCCTCGCCGCGCCCGAGCTGGGCCGACCAGCCGCGGGCCTCCAGCCGCGCGCCGCCGTGGCGGACGTGATCGGCGGAGACCTCGGGATCGTCGAGCTCGCGATCGAGCAGCGGCCGCCACAACCGGGCAACCTCGGGATCGAGCGGATCGAGGACGAGCATGCCCTGATCACCGAGCAGCGCCGTAACGAGGCGTGCGAAGGCGTCGCTCCAGCGCGTCGCGCCCTCCGCGGCGTCGGCGAGGAGCGCGACGACGTCGTCCAGGTGCGGCCCGCCGTGCCCGTCCGCCATGTCGATGGCGCGCAGGTGACCGAGCGCAGCCTCGATCCATGCGGGGTCGAGAGCCGCGCGGCCGACCGCCGGGCCCGAGCGGAGCGGCAGGTGCAGGCGGTGCAGGCGCTCGTCGCGCCCCAAGACCCAGGCGTGGTCCATCTCGTCGACGTCGTGGTCCTGCGTCGCCATCCAGAAGACCGGCACCACCGGCCGCTCCGCCGCGTCGAGCCGCTTTGCGAGCCTCACGGCGGTCACCGCTTTCGACAGGGTGTAGGTCGGTCCCAGCAGCCAGCCGACCTGCTGGCCCGTGACCACGACGCGCGATTCGGGATGCGCCAGCCGCTCCAGGGCCCGGCGCTGCGCGGGCCGCGCGCCCCAGCGCTCGGCGCCAGCCCGCAGGGCGGTCACCAGGGCGGGCCGATCGACCGGCCGCGGGGCCGCCAGCGCGCCCTCCAGATCGGCCACCGGCCGCAGGAAGTGCTCGGACAGATCACCGGCCCGGTACGCCTCGAGAAAGGAACGCGTCGCCGGGGGGTGGGCTGCTGGGGGCACGCGCCAATCTACCGCCTCGACGGCGGCCCTGGCCGTCGCCCGCTTTGCGGACGGCGCCCGCCCTGGAGCTGGGCGGCGGGGAAGCGCCGGCGGCGGCGACCCGCCGGCGGCAGCGCCCGTGGTAGCCTCGCGCCGCTCATGCAGCGACCCGACCCGCCCGGCTCCGAACCGCCAACCACGGCGGCCGCGCGCCCCGCCGGCACGGTCCCGTGGCCCGCAACCCTGCCGGCGGCCCAGGACGTCCTCGGGCACGCCATCCATCCCGTCGACCTCGACGGCGCCGTCGATCTCGTCTTGCGGGCCAGCCGGGGCACGACGCCGCGCCTGGTGGTCACACTCAATCCCGAAATCGTGGTCCGCGCAAGGACCGAACCCGGCCTGCGCGGCGCCCTCGAGCGCGCCGACCTGACGGTCGCGGACGGCATCGGCCTGCTGTGGGCGGCACGCCGCGCCGGTCTGCGGCTCCCGGGTCGCGTGCCCGGCGTGGAGTTGACGACCGCCTGCATGGCACGCGGTGGCGAGGATCTCAGCGTCTACTTCCTGGGCGGCAAGCCCGGGGTGGCCGAGGCCGCGGCCGAGGCCGCCCGCCACCGCTGGGGGACGCGGGTAGCCGGCGCCCGCCACGGGTACTTCGACCACGACCGCGACGGCGCAGCCGTCGCGAACGAGGTCGGCCGCTCCGGGGCGCAGCTGCTGCTCGCCGGGCTCGGTGAGCGCCAGGAGGTCTTCCTCGACGCGTACCGTGACACCCTCGGCGTCGGCGCGATGATCGGCGTCGGCGGCACGCTGGACGTGCTGGCCGGCGTCGCCCGGCGGACGCCGGCGTGGACGCGGCGCTGGGGCGTGGAGTGGGCGTGGCGGGTCGGGTTCGACCCGCGTCGTTGGCACCGCGTGCCGCGCCTGCTGCGCTTCGTGGCGCTCACGCTAGGCCAGCGCGGCTGAGGACGCCCGAGGTGGCTGGCCTCAGGTGCCCGTGAAGGGCGCCGTCACGGACCGGAACAGTTCGCCCTGTTCGTCGAGCCCCTCCTTGCCGAGGTCGTCCCCGGGGTGGCCCGCAGGGTAGTGACCGTCGAAGCACGCCAGGCAGGTCCGCCCCACCGCGATCGCGCGGGCGAGACCGGCCTCGGAGATGAAGGAGAGCGAGTCGGCGCCGATCCGTTCGCGGATCTCGTCGACCGTCATCGTCGCCGCCGCCAGCTCCTGGCGGGCCGCGGTGTCGATACCGTAGTAGCAGGGAAAACGGATCGGCGGACTCGAGACTCGGAAGTGCACCTCCGTCGCGCCCGCGTCCCGCAGCAGCTGCACGATGCGGCCGGAGGTGGTGCCGCGCACGATGGAGTCGTCCACCAGCACCACCCGACGACCCACCACCGACTGCGTGGGGGCGAGCTTGAGGCGCACCTTCTGGTCCCGCAGCCTGGCGTTCGGCGCGATGAAGCTGCGCCCGGCGTACGGCGACTTGTGCAGGCCCAGGTCGAAGGGGATGCCGGAGGCCCGCGCGTACCCGAGGGCGGCCGCCAGGCCGGACTCCGGCACGCCGACGACCAGGTCGGCGTCCGCCGGCGCCTCGGCCGCGAGAATCTCCCCCATCCGCACCCGCGAGGCGTGGACGTCTGCGCCGTCGAGGACCCCGTCGCCGCGGGCGAAGTAGATCCACTCGAAGGCGCACGGGGTCGGCTCCGGCTGCAGCACCTGGCGCGCGTGCAGCCCGTCGTCGTCCACCACCACGAGCTCGCCCGGCCGCACGTCGCGCAGGAAGCGGGCGCCGATCACGGCCAGTGCCGCCGGCTCGCTGGCGATCACGTGGCCGCCGTCGAACTCCCCGATGACGAGCGGTCGCACGCCGTTGCGGTCGCGCAGGCCGATGAGGCGCCGGCGGTCCATGAGCACGACCGCGAAGCCGCCCTCCAACTCACCCATGACGCGCGCGGTGGCGTCCTCGAGGGTGAGCTCGGCGTAGCGGGCCACGAGGTTGATCATGACCTCGGAGTCGTTGGTCGTCTGGAACACCGCGCCGGCGGTGAGCATCGCATCGCGAATGGCGCGGGCGTTGGTGAAGTTGCCGTTGTGCGCGAGCGCCAGCAGGCCCTTGTTCGAACGGACCGTGAGGGGTTGCGCGTTGAAGCGCAGCGACGAGCCGGTCGTCGAGTAGCGCGTGTGCCCGATGCCCGTGCGGGCGCCCTCGAAGCGCAGCTTGTCGAGCCGCTCCTCGGTGAACACCTCCGCCACGAGGCCCATGTCCTTCTCGATGCGCAGCTCGGCGGGGCTGGCGGCGCAGATGCCGCACGACTCCTGGCCGCGGTGCTGCAGCGCGAAGAGACCCACCTGGACCAGGCCGGCGACGTCCCCCTCCGCACCCGGTCGCAAGTGAACGCCGAAGACGCCGCACTCCTCGTGCGGGTGGTCATCGTCCGGCCAGCCGGCCATCGCGTCCGCCGTCACGCCAGGGCCTCGGTGATCGTGCGCTCGAAGGCCTCGCGCGCCTCCGTCAGGGCGACGTCGAGCGCCAGGGTGCCCGCGCGCAGCGCGATGCGGTCGCCGCCGACGACACCGACGCGGCGGCACGGCACGCCCCCCGCCGCCGCAGCTGCGGTCACCGTCGCGGCGCAAGCCTCGGGTACCGCGACCAGCGCCAGGTGCGCGGCCTCGCCGAACAGGGCCGCGACGCCGTCGGCCACGGCGCCGCTCGGCGCCGGGCCGGCGCCGAGCTCCGCGTCGACGCCACGGCCGCCGGCGATCGCCATTTCGGCGAGGGCAACCGCGATGCCGCCGTCGCCGACGTCGTGCGCCGTGTCGACCCGGCCCGCCTGCACCAGGCCGGCGAGGGTCGTCACCAACCGGTCGGCGGCAGCGAGGTCGAGCTCGGGTGGGGCCCCGGCCTCGACACCATGTGCCCGGGCGAGGTAGCTGCTGGCACCGAGCGTCGGCACGCCCTCGCCGAGAAGCAGGAGTGCGTCGTCGTCGCGCACGAGAGCCATGGTCGCGCGCCGACCGACATCCGGCAGCACGCCGACCATGCCGATCGTCGGGGTCGGCAGGACCGCCCGCACGCCATCGTCGGCGCGGTACTGGTTGTAGAGGCTCACGTTGCCGCCGGTGACGGGCGTGCGCAGCGCCAGGCAGGCCTCGCGGATGCCCTCGACCGCCTCGGCCATCTGGAAGTAGACCTCGGGAACCGTCGGGTTGCCGAAGTTGAGGTTGTCGGTCACGCCGAGGGGCGTGGCGCCGACGGCGGCGAGGTTGCGTGCCGCCTCAACGACCGCGAGCGCGGCCCCGTGGCGCGGCGCGAGACCGACGTATCGCGCATTGCAGTCGACGGTGGCGGCCACCGCGCGGTCGCTCCCCTTGAGCCGCAGGACGGCGGCGTCGGCCGCCCCGGGCAGCACGACCGTGTTGGTCATCACCTGGTGGTCGTAGCGCTGGTAGACCGCCCGCTTGCTGGCGATCGTCGGGTCGGCGAGCAGATCCGGCAGCGCGGCCCCGGCGTCGGCTGGCGGCGGAAGGTCGTGGAGCCCGCGCTCGCGGGCCGCCGTCGCCGCGGGGTCCTCGCGGCCCTCGCGCACGTAGGTGGGGGCGTCGTTCAGCGCCCCCACGGGCATGTCGGCGATCAACGCGTCGCCCTCGAACAGCCGGAAGCGGCCGTGGTCGCGCACCACGCCGATCGGTACCGCGTCCAGTTCCCAGCGGCGCAACAAGGCGATGAGGTCGTCCTCGCGCCCGGGCACGGCGGTGAGCACCATCCGCTCCTGGGACTCCGAGAGCATGACCTCGAGCGGCGTCATGCCGCGCTCGCGGCGCGGCACGCGGCCGAGGTCGAGGTCGACGCCGAGGCCGGCGCGGTGGGCCATCTCGCCCACGCTTGAGGTGAGACCGGCGGCGCCCATGTCCTGTACGCCGGCGACCATTCCCGCCTGGATCGCCTCCAGGCAGGCCTCCAGCAGCAGCTTCTCGAGGAAGGGGTCGCCGACCTGCACCGCCGGACGGTCGGCATCCGAGGCCGCGCTGAGGTCGGCGGAGGCGAACACGGCGCCGCCCAGGCCGTCGCGCCCGGTCTTGGCGCCCACGTAGAGCAGCACGTGGCCGACGGCGCCGACGGTCCCGGACTGCAGCTCCTCGTGCCGCAGCAGGCCGAGCGCCATGACGTTGACGAGCGGGTTCTCCTGGTAGCTCGGATGGAAGGCGATCTCGCCGCCCACGGTGGGCACGCCGATCGCGTTGCCGTAGCCGGCGATGCCCTCGACGACCCCGTGCAGCAGGTAGCGGGTGCGGGCGGTCGCCAGGTCGCCGAAGCGCAGCGCGTCGAGCACGGCGAACGGCCGGGCGCCCATCGCGAAGATGTCGCGCAGGATGCCGCCGACGCCCGTCGCGGCGCCCTGCACGGGCTCCACGGCGCTGGGGTGGTTGTGCGACTCCATCTTGAACGCGACGCCCCAGCCGTCGCCCACGTCCACGACGCCGGCGTTCTCGCCCGGCCCCTGCAGCACCTGCGGGCCCTCCGTGGGCAACCGCCGCAACAGCGGCCGCGAGTTCTTGTAGCCGCAGTGCTCGCTCCACAGCGCGCCGAACATCGCCGCCTCGACCGCGACCGGCGATCGCCCGAGGTGGTCGACCACCTGATCGAACTCCTCGGGCGTGAGGCCGAAGGTGGCCGAACTCGTGCGGTCGACGACCACGCCGGCCGGCAGCGCGTCCGCCGGCGCATCCGGCCAGGCGCCGTCCGGCGCGAGGGGCGGCAGCGCGGGTCGCTCGCTCACGTCGTCACCCCCGCGGCCCGCCCGAAGGCACGCAGCAGCGGCACGCCGTCCTCGCCACCCAGCAGCGCCTCGGCGGCGCGTTCCGGGTGCGGCATCATGCCGAGCACGTTGCCGCGGCCACCCACGATGCCGGCGATGTCGCGCATGGCCCCGTTCGGGTTCCCGTCCGGGTCGGGGGCGGGCAGGTAGCGGAGCACGACGCGGCCCTCGGTCTCGAGAGTGTCGAGGGTCGCATCGTCGGCGACGTAGCGCCCGTCGTGGTGCGCGACCGGCAGACGGAGCCGCTGGCCGCGGCGCAGGCCCGCGAGCAGCGGGTGGTCGTCGCGCTGGACCTCGACCGTCACGGTGCGACAGACGAACGCGAGCCCCTCGTTGCGCGCCAACGCGCCCGGGAGCATCCCCGCCTCGGTCAACACCTGGAAGCCGTTGCAGATCCCCAGGACCGGTCCCCCGCGCTCGGCGAACGCGCGCACGGCGTGCATCACCGGGCTCTGCGCCGCCAGCGCGCCCGAGCGGAGGTAGTCGCCGTAGCTGAAACCGCCGGGGACGAGGACGCCGCCGGCGCCGCCGAGGTCGGCGTCCGCATGCCACACGAAGCGAACGTCGGCGCCGGTCACGCGCTCGAGGGCGTGGCGCGCGTCGTCGTCGCAGTTCGATCCGGGAAAGCGCAGGACGGCGAGATGGGGCATGGTCGAAGGGGGGCGGCCGCCAGGCCGCGCGTACCGCGCCAATCTAGCATGCGCGTCGCCGCTGTCGGTGGCGCGGGTGGCACCGTGGCGAGGCGCGACCGGTCCGGGCGGCGGCGTTCTGGTATCATCGCGACTCGACCGGGCGCGCCGCCCGGCGGCCCCTGCCGGGGTGGCGGAACGGTAGACGCAGTCGACTCAAAATCGACCGGGGCAACCCGTGCGGGTTCGACTCCCGCCCTCGGCACCAACCGCATCGCTGCGCCCCACGGCGCCCCCTCCTAGGAGTCCACATGTTGTTCTGGCTGGTCCTGATCCCCTTCGTGCTCGTCTCGCTGTTGCTCACGCTGGTCATCCTCATGCAGGAGCCCAAGCAGGCCGGCCTTGGCGAGGGCCTCGGAGGCGGCGGCGGTGGCGGCATCGACTTCGGCACCCGCGGCGGCACGGCCGGCGGCCTGCAGCGCGTCACCATCTACCTCGGCGTCACCTGGGGCGTGCTGGCGCTGCTGTTGCAGGCTGTTCCGCGCTGAGGCGCGGGAGCGCAAGGCGTCCCCGGCAAGGACGCAGAATCGCTTTCGCACCGAGACCCACCAGACGACGGGCCTCGGCGCGAGGTTGGGGCTGCCGTACCAGTACGACGGTTCGTCGGAGCATGGACCGCGTTCGCCCCATGGGACGCGCGCCGAGCCGCCACGTGCGCCGCGGGGCGACCCATCCCACGAAGGCCGACACGGCCCCACAAACTGCCCGGATAAGCACCTTGCGTACCGACCGTCCGCGGGGTAGCGTGTGGAAGTCGAGACGACCTCGAGCCTGGGCGGTCGGAGCAGCCCCCAGACGGGGTTGCGACGGGTCCGGACTTGGTTCCGGGCTTGCGGTCGAAGACCGCGGAGCGTATCGGACGCGGATGCATCCAACGTGCACCGCGGTCACCCCTGGAGGTACCATGAGGAAGCTGATCCTGAGCCTAGTGTTCGTGGCCGTCGCCACCTTCGCCATGGCGAACCCCTTCGTGTACCCAGCGTCCTGGTCGACCACGCCGTTGGGCGAGGCCGAAATGGGCGGCACCATCGTCCAAGCGTCGCTGAGCGACCCGCGTACGTTCCACCCGGTCCAGGAGTCGGAGACCAACGAGGTCACCGACATGATGCAGTGGGCCACCCTGATCATCCAGGGCCCCGACTCCGACGACTGGATCCCCTACGTGGCCGAGTCGTTCACCATCAACGAGGCGGGCACCGTCTTCGACCTCGTGCTGCGTGAGGGCGTGAAGTGGTCCAACGGCGAGCCGATCACGGTTCAAGACTACTTCGCCGGCTACCTCCTGCAGACCGACCCCGAGACCGGCTCGAACAAGTACGACGGCTGGTTCCTCAACGACGTGCAGATCACGGTCGAGATCACCGGCGAGCGCTCGCTGCGCTTCACCTTCCCCGGCCCCGACCGCACGGCGTTCAACACCATCGCGACGCTCTACCCTGTCCCCGACGCGGTCCTGGGCGAGGCCTACCGCACGGGTGGCGCCGAGACCGTCAACGCGCTGTGGGGCACCGAGACTCCGGTCGAGGAGCTCATGTTCAACGGCCCCTTCATGCTGACGGGCTTCCAGCCCGGCGAGCGCCTCGTGTGGGCCAAGAACCCCTACTTCGGCGAGTGGAACGTCGACGAGGCCGGCAACCCCCTGCCCTACCTCGACGGTCGCATCCACCGCATCGCCAGCCAGGACGCGCAGCTCAACCTGTTCCTGGCCGGTGAGATCGACCTGTTCGCCCCCCGCAACCTCGACGACATCGGCGTGATCAACGTCGCCGTCCAGAACGGCGACATCGACGCGGTCGTGCTCGAAGGCTACGGCGGCGCGGGTTCCAGCTCGTTCATCGTGTTCAACTGGAACCAGGCGAGCAACCCCGGCAAGGAAGCGCTCTTCCGCAACGTCAACTTCCGCAAGGCGATGTACCACCTCGTGGACCGCGAGGCGATCATCGAGCTCGTCTTCAGCGGCGCCGCCGAGCCCATGTACTCCGGCGTCTACCTGCCGAACGGCTTCTGGCTCGACGACGCCACGCCGCGGATCGAGTACGACCCCGAGGCCGCCATCGAGCTGCTCGCACGCGCCGGCTACAGCCAGCGCGACGCCGACGGCTTCCTGATCAACGCGGACGGCGAGCGCATCAGCTTCACCCTGGCCACCAACGCCGGCAACCAGTCGCGCGAGCAGATGGTCCAGATCTTCGCCGACAGCGCCCGCGAGATCGGCGTCGAGGTGGAGCCCACCTCGCTCGACTTCTCGCTGCTCGTCGACCAGCTGCTCTCCACCGGCGACGACCGCGCCTTCGACGCGATCCTCATCGGCCTCACCGGCGGCAGCCGCACCTGGCCCTTCGGCGACTCCGTCTACAACTGCAACGGCTTCCTGCACATGTACAACACCAGCGGCTCCTGCCTCTCGCCCGCCGAGACCCTCATGGAGCAGCTGAACAAGCAGGGCAAGCAGACCCTCGACACCGACGCCGCCCGCGAAATCGGCCTGCAGATCCAGGAGATCGAGGCAGGCTTGGCACCGGTGCTGTACCTCGTGAGCCCGCAGCTGCACGCCGCCTGGTCCGCCAACATCGGTGGCGAGCTGCCGGACGAGTACAAGGGCGCCTTCACCGGAACGCGGGAGATCGTGCTGACGCACGTTCGCTGACCACGTGCGGCGCCCTTCGGGCGCCACCAGGCGTTCTTCCTGAACGTACACGCTTGACGCCACACCCCCGGGGGGCGGTCCGCTTCACGTGGACCGCCCCCCGGGGTCGGGCTGACGGCGTACGTTCGACCACGAACGTCCCGCGTCCGGCGCGCTATGTTGACCGGGCGGTGCCCGCCGCCAGACCCGTTCGCGGAGGTCGAGCTTGCTCCCATATGTGATCCGCCGCTTCTTTCACCTGATCCCGACGTTTATCGGGGCGACCCTGCTGGCGTTCATGATCGCGCAGCTGGTCCCGGGCGACTTCCTGACCACGAAGGCACTCGAGCCCAACGTAAGGCAGGAGACGATCGACCGACTCCGTGCCCAGTACGGGCTCGATCAGCCCGTCATGGTGCAGTACGTCCGCTGGATGGGCAACATCGTCCGCGGCGACCTCGGCCTGTCGTTCGCCAGCAACCAGCCGGTGATGAACGTCATCCGCCGGCCGATCCAGAACTCGCTGTACCTCGTCGTCCTGGCGACCATTCTGCTGTGGCTCATGGCGGTCCCGCTCGGCGTGTTCTCGGCCGTACGCCAGTACTCTCTCGGCGACCAGGTGGTATCCGCCGTCAGCTACTTCGGGCTGGCGATCCCCAACTTCTTCTTCGCCCAGGTGCTGATCCTGGCGATCTTCCTCTTCCGTGGCTTCACGCGAGACACCTTCGGATACTCTGACCTCGCCTTCCCCGTCGCAGGCATGACCAGCAACGGCTGGGAGGAGTTCTCGCCCTGGCGCCAGTTCTGGGACATCGCGCACCACATGATCGTGCCGGGCTTCGTGGTGGCCACGGCCGGCATCGCGGGCTTCACCCGCGTTCTGCGCGGCCAGATGGTCGAGTACCTCGAGAGCGACTTCATCCGCACCGCCCGCGCCAAGGGCCTGGGGCCCCGCTCGGTCACCTACAAACACGCGCTGCGGCCGGCAATCATCCCGTTCGTCGCCGGCATCGGCGCGCTCCTGCCGTCCCTGATCGGCGGCGCCGGCCTGGTCGAGATCGTCATGGCCTGGCCCGGCATCACCCCGCGCCTGATCGACGCCATCACGCGCCAGGACATCTACGTCGTCCTCGGCTTCCTCGTGATCTCTTCACTGCTCCTGATGATCGGCAACCTCATCTCCGACCTGCTGCTGGCGACGGTCGACCCGCGGATCCGGTTCAGCTGATGGCGGCCGCCCGCAAGTCCGCGCAGGCCGACGCCGCCGCCGTCATCGCCCAGATGGGCGGCAGCAAGAGCCAAGCCCGCATCGTCTGGGAACAGTTCCGCCGGCACAAGATCGCGCTCTTCGGCCTCTTCGTGTTGGCGGTGATGTACCTCATGGCGGCCTTCGCCGGGTTCATCGCGCCGTACGGCATCAACGAGTACCGCCGGACCCCCGTGTCCGCCTTCATGCCGCCCACCAACGTCCACTGGATCGACCCGGAGACCGGGCGCCTCACGCGCCCCTTCGTCTACGAGTACGTGTCGGAGCGCGACCCGGTCACGCGTCAGCGCGTGTTCGTCGAGAAGCTCGACGGCCCGCGCTACCCCATCGAGTTCCTCGTGCACCGCCCAGACCGTCCGTATGAGATCCTCGGCGCCTTCCAGAGCGACCTGCGCCTCTTCGGCGTCGAAGAACCGGCCCGCGTCTTCCTCTGGGGGACGAACAACCTCGGCAAGGACGTGTTCTCCCGCGTGCTCTACGGCGGGCAGATCTCGCTCACCATCGGCGTCCTGGCGGTGTGGGTGTCGCTCACCCTGGGCATGGTCTTCGGCGTGATCGCCGGCTTCTACGGCGGCCTGGTCGACGACTTCATCATGCGGCTCGTGGAGGTGCTGGACGCCATTCCGCAGCTCTTCCTGCTCATCGTGCTGGCGACGCTGCTCAAGGACCCGCGCAACCCGCTCGCCCAGGCCTTCGGCCTATCGATGACCTCGGGCCAGACGTTCCTCATGATCGTCATCGTGCTCGGCTTCGTCGGCTGGGGCGGACTGGCGCGCACCATCCGCAGCCTGGTCCTCAGCCTGCGCGAGATGGACTACGCGCAGGCCGCCAAGGCGCTCGGCGGCAGCGAACTGCGCATCATGTTCCGCCACCTCCTGCCCGGCACCGCCAGCTACGTCATGGTCGTCCTCACGCTCGCGATCCCCGGGTTCATCCTCGCCGAGACCGGCCTCTCGTTCCTCGGCCTCGGTCCCTCCGAGGTGGACTCCGCCAGCTGGGGCCTGCTGCTCCGCGACGCCACCGCCCGCGGCATCAGCATCCAGTTCGTACCCTGGCTGCTCATCCCCGGCATCCCCATCTTCCTCGCGGTGCTCTGCTGGAACCTCGTCGGCGACGGCCTGCGGGACGCGTTCGATCCCCGCAAACGTCGGTAGGGGGCCGGCAGAGCCGGCCCCCTACCTCACGCAGTTGCCCCGCCTGCGGCGGGACAACTGCCGTCGGACACGACGCATCGGCCGGCTCTGCCGGCCCCCTACCTCACGCAGTTGCCCCGCCTGCGGCGGGACCAGGGGAGCCCGACGCCACACGTCGAGCGGCTCCGCCGGCCGCCCGCCGACCGGTGGACTGTGTAGTTATTCGCGCTCTCGCCCCCGCCCGCCCGTCGCGGCCCATGCGGTATGCTCCGAAACCATGAGGAGCCTCCACGCGCATGGCTAGCGAGAAGCGACTGGTCGAGGTCGCCGACCTGAAGACCTACTTCGACACCGACGAGGGAACGGTCAAGGCGGTC
>Ga0180429_10000531_pt1 | contig 33850 bp, 35 predicted proteins | sample SS_ome_FD_132428 | JGI IMG/M metagenome (GOLD analysis project Ga0180429, IMG submission 132428) | Hypersaline lake sediment archaeal communities from the Salton Sea, California, USA - SS_1_S_1 metaG | ecosystem: Environmental > Aquatic > Non-marine Saline and Alkaline > Hypersaline > Sediment ...
CCGCTCGCCTGATGGGCCCGGGCGCGGTGGGGGGGGACGCGCCGGCCCAGGCTGGCCCGGGGGGCGGGGGGGGTGGGGGTGGGGTGGCGGTTGTTGCGGGGGGGGGGGGGGGGGGGGGGGGGGGTGGTGGCGGGGGGGGCAATGGTTCCGGCGGTGGTGGTGGCGGGGGTGGCGGCGGTGGCGGTGGCGGCGCCGGAATGGTGATGGGCGGCAGTCCGGGGATGTTGATGATGTTCACACCGGGAGGCGGTGCATCGGCCGGCGGCGGCGGCGGTGGCGGTGGGACGTTGTTGCCGTTGTCATAGCCCGGGTTGTAGGCGGGGGCCGGCGGGTTGTACACCGGTGGTGGCGGTGCCGGGGAGATCCCGTTGCTGACGGTGATCGTGACGATCGAACCGGGTAGCACCGAACCGGAGGGGGTGGTGCCGACCACGGTTCCCTTCGCGGCGGTGCTGTTGATCGGTGCCGGTTGGCTCGCCACCTGGAAACCGGCGTCGCGGATCCGTTTTCTGGCCGCGTCGAGGTTGAGGCCCAGCACCTGAGGGATCTCGGTGCGGGGCGCACCGTTGAGATAACGCGGATCGGTCGGTGGCAGCTCAACCGGGCCGAAATCGGTGGCGATCGGGTTCATCGCCAGGAACCAGGTCTGCGCCGGGGAGGTGCCGCCAAACAGGTTCCCCTGGCCGCCGCACTTGCGCAACGGAAAGGCGCACAGCGCTGCCGGCTTGGGTGAGTCGTCGAACACATAGCTCGCGGCGGCCAGCTGGTTGGTGTAGCCCAGGAATGCCGAGGAGCGGTGCGATTCGGTGGTGCCGGTCTTGCCCGCCATCGGCAGCCCCCAGCCCGCCGCACCCGCGGCGGCCGCGCCGGTGCCCATCGTGGTGTCCTTCGCCAGCGCGTTGGTGAGAGTGTGGGCCAGCCCCTCGGGAACCACCTGCTCGCACTTCGGTGTCGGCAGCACCACCTCGTTGCCGCGGCGATCGAAGACCTTCTCGATGGGGCTCGGTGGGCACCAGGTGCCGCCGGACGCCAATGTGGCCCCCACACTGGACAGTTCAAGGGCGTTCACCTCGAACGGGCCAAGGGTGAACGAGCCTATGTTGGACCGACTGATGTAGTCGGCGAGGCTCTCGTCGCTGGTCGGGACGTAGTCGCGGGCGGTGCCCGGTTCGGCGTAGGAACGCAGACCCAGGCGCACGGCTATATCGACGGTGCGGGCCACGCCGACTTGCTGGATGAGCTTGGCGAAGGCGGTGTTGGGAGACAGGGCCAGGGCATCGGTCATGCTCATCGGGCTGCGGTAGCCGGCCGAATTCTTCACACACCACGTCTTGGGCGGGCAGCCGGGAGTGCCGCTGTCACCGAGGTCCTTGCCCTGGAAAAACGGTGGCACATCGAGCATCGCGTCGATGCCCATACCCAGTTCGAGGGCGGCGGCGCTGGTGAAGATCTTGAAGATCGACCCTGCGCCGTCCCCGACAAGGGTGAAGGGTTGAGGCTGCACGGTTTGACCGGCCTCCAGTTTGAGTCCGTAGCCTCGGTTGTCACCCATCGCCAGAACCCGGTGCGCGTCCTTGCCGGGCCGGATCACACTCATCACGCTGGCCACGCTGTCCAGGGTGGGACTGGCGACGGTGTCGATGGCCTGCTTGACGCTGCGTTGCACCGTCGGGTCGAGGGTCGTCCTGATCAGGTAGCCGTTACGGGCGACGTCCTGCTCGCTGATCCCCGCGCGGGCCAGGTATTTCAGGGCGTAGTCGCAGAAGAAGGCGCGGTCGCGGGCCGCGATGCAGCCCTGCGGCAGCGGCCGGGGTTTACGCAGGATTCCCAACGGTTGGTCCCGGGCGGCGCGAAGTTCGTCGGCCAGATCGGGCAGGTTCTCGATCATGCTGTCGAGCACCACGTTCCGCCGGTCCAGCGCACCCTCCGGATTGGTGTAGGGGTTCAGGGCGCTGGTGGATTGAACCAGACCGGCCAGCAGAGCCGCCTGCTGCCAGTTGAGATCGGCGGCATTGATGCCGAAATATGTGCGTGCAGCAGCCTGGACCCCGTAAGCCCCGTTGCCGAACGAGACCAGGTTCAGATACCTGGTCAGGATTTCCGGTTTACTCAGCGACCTGTTCAGCGCCAGTGCCATCCGGATCTCGCGGAGCTTGCGGGCCGGTGTGGTCTCCACCGCCGCCTGCCGTTCGGCCTCGGTGCTCGCGTTGACCAGCAGATTGTAGTTTTTGACGTACTGCTGCTCGATGGTGGATCCGCCGCGGGTGTCCATCGCTCCCTGCAGGAAGCCGGCCAGGCCGGTAAGGGTGCCCTGCAGATCGACACCGTTGTGGTCGGCGAAGCGCCTGTCCTCGATCGAGACGATTGCCAGTTTCATGGTGTCGGCGATGCGATGGGTCGGAACCTGCCAGCGGCGCTGGACATACAGCCAGGCGATGGGTTTGCCGGTTGCGTCGACCATGGTGGAAATCGCCGGCACGTCGCCGCCGACGATATCGGCCGAACCCCGTACCACGAGATCCGAGGCGTTGTTACTGATCATCCCGGCACCTCCGGCCACCGGAAACAGCAGGGCGGCCACCAGTACCCCGGCGAGCAGGCAGAACTGTGCCATTTTGCGCACCGTTGACCCCGTCGGCGGGTACTGGTCCGACATGTCGACTACCTTAGGCCGAACCGGAGAACGGATTCAACGGCGGTACTGGCGCCCAGTGAAGACTCCGCGCGTTGCTGAATGCATCAGTCGGTGGGCTGGATCAGGACGATTCCGTCCTCATCGCTGCAGGCCAGATGTCCTGGCGTGAACTCCACCCCACCGATCTGCACCGCGACATTGCGTTCGCCAGAACCACTTTTAGCGCTCTTTCGCGGATTGGTGCCCAGCGCTTTGATGCCGATGTCGAGGGTTCGCAGCACGGCAACGTCGCGGACCGCGCCGTTGACGATCAGCCCCGACCACCCGTTGGAACGGCCTAATTCGGCGATTACATCTCCGATCAGCGCCGTGTGCAGTGAACCGCCACCGTCGACCACCAGGACCCGCCCGCCGCCCGGTTCCGACAGCACCGCCTTGAGCAGTGCGTTGTCCTGGAAACAGCGGACGGTGACGATGGGACCGGCGAACCGCAACCGCGCTCCGAACTGACGGAATTGAACATCGCAACTGCGGACCCCCGGACCGATCTCGTCGACGAGGTCAGCGGTCGGCCGAAATGGGTCGCTCATGGATTCAGCTGCGGCGGAAACGGTTCAGCACCACTGCCACCAGTCCGATGGCCGCGAGAGCGATCGTCAGGGGCAGGCGTGCATGGCCACCGCTGACCGCCGATCGCGCCGGGACCCCGGCGGCCGGCACTGAGGGCGCAGGGGTGTGGTCGGACCTCTCGGCAGCGGTCAGCGCGGCTTGCGGGGCGGCAGGTTCGATAGCGGGCCGCGGTGGCTTTGCGGTCAGGCGCGGGGGCACCTTCCCGGGGGCAATCGCCGGAGCCTTCTTGGCCGGCGATTCCTGGGACGGTGCCTTCTTGGCCGGCGGTTTCCGGGCCGGCGGTTTCTTTGCCCCGCTCGCGTTCCCGGTTGGTGTTTTCTTGGCGGCCGCTTTCTTGGCGGCCGTCTTCTTCGCGGGTGTTTTCTTGCCCGGCGCCCTCTTCGCAGCCGCTTTTTTCGCAGCCGCCTTCCTCGCCGCTGCCGGCGGGGTCGCCCCGGCGCTGTCTTCAGGCCCGTCCTGCGGGTCTGCCATCTGCTACTCCTTCGTGTCCTGCGGGGCGCGCCGCCACGCGTCGGTGCCGGGCCGTCACCATCATGCCAGGGATCGGTCTCATACTCTGCGGCGCAATCCCCAGGCGGTCGCCGAAGCCATCAGCGCCACTGCTCCAACGATGAATGGCCACAAGGGAATCCGGCTCTCCGGGACGGGGCCCGCCGCAGGCGATACGGGAGTTCCGGTGCCGGGTGTCGTCACCGTGAACGGCCAGGAACCGGTGACGACATGCCCGTCGGCCGATGTCACCCGGTAGTTCACCGTATAGCGGCCGGCCGGCCCCAGCCGACGGACATCGACGCTGACCACGGCTCCGCGGACCTGAGGGTTGTCCGAGGACCAGAGGTTGCCGTCCGGCCCGATGACGGTCATGGCGGCGAACGCCGGTTGCAGATCCTCGTTGAACGTCGCGCTGACCCGATCCGGGCCGGTGCTCAGCGTGGCATCGGCGGCCGGGTCACTGGCGGTCAGGACCGTGTGCGCGCCCGCGGCTGGAGCAGCCATCACTGCGACGAGCAACGTTCCGGTCAGCACCCGCAGCAGTTCGGAGAGCATTAGAGCACTCCGAGCCGGGCCATGATGTCGGCGTCGATCCCGTCGAGCTGATCGCCGATGGCGGTTTGGGCGGTGCGCCGGGATGGACCGGGCATATTCTCCGCGGCCGTCACAGCTGCCGATAGTGCAGCCAGCCGGTCGGTGACCGCGGACACGAACTGCCGGGTTTCATTGTCTTTCGGATTCTTCTCGCTGACCAGACGCAGCGATTGCTCGGCTCCGGCGATTCGGGCCGACAGCCGGCCGCCGTGGCCGGAGAACTGGCCGAGTTGGGCGAGCGGGACGCCCAGGCGGTCGGCCCGCCGCTCGTCGAGCACCCCGCGTGTGGCAATCGCCGCCCGGTAGGCGACCGGGACGACCACCGGCGCCAGCAGCCGGGCAGCCGTCATGGTGCGACGGATTCGGGCCGGCGCCAGCAACTTTCCTTCCCGGGCGGTCCGCAGTTCGGTCTCAGCCACCTTGACCGCGGTGCGGTCGATATCGCGCTGCGCCTTCAATCGGGCTTTGACCGCCTTGTTCTCCGCCCGTTCAGCGGCCTTGATGCGTTTTCCCTCGTTCTTGGCGGCGAGCTTGGCCTCCATCTCGGCTTTCGCCTTGAGGGCGCGGGCTTCGGCGCGCCTGGTCGCGCGGCTCTTCCGCTTGGTGAACAGGCCCATCGCAACTGCCTTTCGGGTTGGTGGCGGGCGGTCGCCCGACTGGCTGCCGACTGCGCCCTAAACCCTATCGCCCTGGCCAAGTATCGGTTTCCCGACCTGCGGCTATGCCACAATCAGCAGAACTCCGCAAACCCGGCGTCCGATGGCGCCAGTTCCTGTCGAGGAGCGTCCGTGAACCGGTGTCGAACGTGCGCTGCGGTGATCATCGGGGTGATCACCGCAGCAGCGCTGCATGGAACGGTCGGGGTGGCCGGGTCACCGCCCGCGTCGGCCGGTCCGGCGGAATCCGGCCACGGCGCGGGCGCCGACTCTGGTTCCGGCGCCCGCGGCACCAGCAACGCAATCGGTCCCCGGCGGTCGGGGGCCGGGCGTCCCTCGCCCGGGCTGCGCGTGGCGACGGCATCCGGTCGCCGGGATCGGCGCGCAGTCCGCGCTGCGCCGCACCCGCAGCCGGGCACCGCCCCGGGTCGGGCGGAGTTCGATATCACCGGGGAGGGGGAATGCTCCCGGTGGATCACCGTTGAGCCGGTCATTCGGCCGCCGCGCGAGGTCGGTAACCGAGGGCTGATCTTCCTACCCGGGCTGATATCGATACCCCTGCCGGCGACCCGGTTGGCCGGTGGCGCTCCGGATCGACTGCCAGCCCCGGACATCTCAGCGCAGGTGCCGTTGACCCCGCAGGCGGATGCCCCATACGCCCCGGCCTCGCCGGCGCCGATCTTTCCGATGGGGTCCGCCGCTGATCCGCCGGTACCGGCACCACGGGCCGGACCGCGCGCCGGCCGATCGGGGCCGACGGCGGGCCGCAGCCGCCCGCCAACCGCCGTACCCCCGGTGTCCGCACGGCTCGGCTACCCGGAGTACCTGCGGAACGCCGATCCGGCCGGGGTGGCCGCGATCGCGCTGCCGGGCCTGGCGGCGTTACTGGGGCTGACGGCTACCGGCGCCGTGTTCGGCTATCGCCAGGCCAGGGCGGGCTACCTGCTGCGTGCCGCCGGTGCGGGCCGGTTCCTGCCATGACCGTCGACCGCGCCGTCACCAGAGCGGTGAACGAAGTACTCGCGTTGGCCCCCCGCCACGGTGAGGTCCACTTGGCCGGGCTCGTGGCGGCCGTGGGCGCGCACCGCCAACGGTCCATCGCAATCAGCGCGGCAGATCTCCCGCCCGGTGTGTCGGGGCAGTGGCGCCAATACGCCACGCGCGACGAGTTCCTGATCCAGGACGGGTTGCCCACCACCGACCGCACCCTGGCGCACGAACTCGGCCACCTTGTTCTGGGACATCACGGCATCCCCATCGACGAGGTTGCCCGGGGATCAGCGGAGTTCGCCGGTGCGGATCTGATCGGCTACATGCTGAATCAGCGAACCGGTTGTATGGGGCCCGGTGGTGACGATGTGGAGCAGCAGGCCGAGGACTTCGCCGCATTGCTGCTCTACCGGCTGGGCCGGCTACGCAGCGATCGGTCATCGATCGTGCAGATCCGCCTCGGAGAGGCGTTTGGTTGATCGTCTGGGTCATCGCCGGTCTGCTGGGGTTGGCAACCGGGCTGCGGATCGGGTGGGCCATGGTCAACCAGCAGTCGGTGGTCAGCAGCGCGATGATGGTGGCGCTGGGCGGGTTGGCCGTCTTGGCCGCGCTGAACTGGCCTCCGTTGACTCTGCTGGTTGATACCGCGCTGCGCTGGCCGAATATTTCCGTTGGCCTCAGTCAGGTGGCGCTGGTGGCCTCAGCGGCCGGGAGTTGCGTCATGGTCACCACCGTCGCCTCCGCCCGGCGGCCAGCCGTCACCCGGCGGTTGGCGGTGCTCCAGTATTGTCTCGCGGCGGCGGTCGCGGCCGTCACGCTCGTGTTGTTCATGGTCGGTGAGCGCCAGCCGGAGATGGTGCCGCGGGAGTACCTCGCCCGCAATTTGGGCACGGCGGCCTCCGCGCTGGACTGGCTGGTGCCACTGCTGTACGTGTCGATGGCGCTGACCCTGGTGGCCTTGATCGGTGTGCGGCTGTCGAACCCGACCCGCCGGGGTCGCGCGCTGTTCGTCTTCACTGCCGGGCTGACTCTGATTGCCGTAACCAGCGTGTTCGCGCTGGTCCGCGCGGTTCTACGGGAGGAGTCCAGAACTCACCTGGCCGGGGTCGGTACCGCCGCCACTCTGCTGTTGGGTGCGATGGCAGTGGTCGCGGCGGGTGCGCTGATGCCGGCGGTCGAGGATTGGGTCGGGGCTCGCCGGGAGATGCGCCTGCTCGAACCGCTGAGACGGGAGATGGAACGCCGACACCCCGATATCGGTATCGGGGTGCGCCCACGCGGGCCACTCGTCTTCCGGGTAGCCGAGCGGCTGTCGCTGATCTCTGACGCGATCTTCCTTGAAGGGGTGCGGGCGAGACAGGAGCTGGGACCGTCCGGCGGCGAAACGGAGCCACCGGTCGATATCAGCACGGCCGCGCAGGCCCTGATCGTCGCGCACTGGATAGGGGCCGGACCGGACCGGGTTTCCGACACCTACCCCGGACGGGGGTGGTTGCGCCAGCCCGCGGGGTGCTCTGACCGCGACTGGATCCTTGAAATCGCGGATCAGTACCGAACCATCGGCCCGGGTTAGCCGTCCAGGTGTTCCCGCCGCCGCAGCTCGTCAACTTTGTTCACGACGTCCTGCTGGGCCGACGGGGAAAGCCCGACGGTGCGAGCGGCGATCCGCCGGACGCCCTCATCACGCATATTGGCCAGCCAGGTGAGCTCACGGTCCAACTTCTCGTAGTACTCGTCATCGGTGAAGTATTCCGGCCGGATCCGGAAGAAGTTAGCCAGTGCCGTCATGGTCGTCGCAGAGGGGTTGGTGCGGTTGCCCGAGCGCAGTTGGGACAGATAGGGGGCGGACATGGTCACACCCTCGGCTTTGAGCGCGGCGATCACCTCGGCGGAGGTATGCGGACCGCGACCGGGTGGATACACCACGTCGAACAGGCGGTTCAGTCGCGCGGCGAACGTTGTACTCATCGAGTGACCTCCGGAAGCCGACAGGATTGTTAGCACTGGCAGTGTATTTGCTGATAAATGTAGCGGTAGTTTTTCCCACAACCAAGTGCAAACTCTCAGACACGCGGAATCATTCAGGGTGTGCGGCCGGCAGCGGGGATGCAAACGTGACTGTCGCGGTGAACTGCAGGCCTATTTCCCATGCCAGTAGTGGGTAAATGCGGCGGGAGGGAGGCGCTTGGCGAAAGCGCCGCCCGCTGGGTCGAGCCGATTCGGTCGCGGATGGTCCGCGTTGGGCGGCAACCAGCTGGCGGGCGGATGGCGGTGCGTGGGCTGTTTGCTGGATAGTCTCAGGAAATGCTCAGCCGTGACTCAGGAACGAGGCAGCGATCAGGCGGCCAGCAACATCGCCAGGATGGCAGTATCGGGGTGGCTGATCGGGTCGACGCCCACCCTGCTGACCATGCTGGTGACCGTGCCGTCGGCCTCGGCTTCCACCCATGCCGCTCGATGTTCGAGGCCGAGGTGCGGAAGGCCAGGAAGAAGAACGCACCCGGAGGCCGCTCCCGAACATTCCGGCAAGGACGGGGTGGTTTCGGACGGCGGGTGCAGCATGAGCAGCGCCGGCGGTTGCAGCTCGGCGAAGTGTCCGGGTGAGACGGCGGATTCGCCGACCACCGTGCCCTCCGCGAGAACCAGACCCACGGTGCCGGGCTGGGGTTTCTCCGGTAACTCCTCGCGGACCCCGAATATGGTCGTGGTGGAGAGCAATCCGGGTAGTGACGCCACCCGCACGGTCATGGTCAGCAGCTGAGCCCATTCCTTGGTGGAGTTCGGCCACCGCCCTGACACCACGAATCCCTTGAGTGTTCCGCGGGAATGAAAGGGGGCGATCTCCACGACCCGCTCAGAAGAATCCATCTCACCCTCCGTGACTCTCACCTTTGTGCTGTGCGACACACCTTCGGGTCGGTTCGGTTCAGCATGAGGTACCTCGGTACTGGCAGGCAAGAGGACTCGAGTGCCAGTCCGACGAGCGGAGGGGCGCCGCGCGGTGCGCGACGCCCCTCCGGATTCGTCCATCGATCGGGCCAGGCCGGCGATTCAGGCCGATGATTCAGCCGAAGATGAGGCCCTGTGTCTTCGTGATTGCCGCGGTGTGGCGGGCTTGGACGTCTTCCCAGTTCACCACATTCCAGAACGCCTTGACGTAGTCGGCTTTGACGTTCTTGTACTGCAGATAGAAGGCGTGCTCCCACATATCGACCTGGAGCAGCGGGATGATGCCCAGCGGCACGTTGGCCTGCTGGTCGTAGAGCTGGAAGGTGAGCAGCCGGTCGCCCAGGCTGTCGTAACCCAGCACCGCCCAGCCTGAGCCCTGCAGGCCGTTGGCGGCGGCGGTGAACTGGCCGCGGAACTTGTCGAATGAGCCGAACGCGTCGTCGATGGCGGCCGCCAGTTCTCCGGTGGGTTTATCGCCGCCGTTGGGCGACAGGTTCTTCCACCAGATCGAGTGGTTCACGTGACCGCCGAGGTGGAAGGCGAGGTTCTTCTCGTTCAGAAGGATGGCGGCCTGGTCGTCTTTGGCGCGCGCCTCCTCGAATTTCGCCAGTGCGTCGTTAGCGCCCTTTACGTAGGCGGCGTGATGCTTGCTGTGGTGTAGCTCGTTGATTTCACCCGAGATATGCGGTTCCAGGGCTCCGTAATCCCAGTCCAGCTCCGGCAAGGTGTAGTCGGCCACGTGGTTCCTCCTGTTGGTCGCTCGCATGTTGGTAGTCCGGGTCGATGCGCCCTCGCTGACAACACTGCTCTATCGGGGGTGCGCCCCGCAAGGACGGCGGCGCAGCTACCAGCACTGGTTCGGGAGCAGAACCGGGGCGGCTACCACCAGACGATGACCACCAGAACCCCGATGAGGACCGCTGCGATGAGGGCGGCACGCAGCGCGGCAACCCGATAGGACTGGGTGCTGGTCGGCGAACACAGCGACCATGGGGAGACCGGCTGCGAGTCGTGCGACCGCGCCGCCATCATAGTCTCCCAAGCTCGATGTTCACTGATCTGCCCCCGTGCCCCCGGTGAAAATTATCACAGTCGCCGGAGTGTCAGCGTACCCCCCGCCCGATCGGCGAATCGGAAATCCGGACTTCTACGGCAACCCGACACCGCCGCTCGGGGAATGCCGACGCGGCCGTGCGGTGTGTCGCTCGGCGTGTCGCGGTGGCCAGGTCGACAGTTAGTCGACCAACACAGTTCGCTTGTCGCGGTATCCGCCTGTTGGTTGTGTACACGTCGGTATGCCGGTTTGTCCCCAACTCGGGGCCGTGAGGGGCCGGATGGGAACGCTCAGAGGGTGTTTCGCTGGCGGAACCCGGTGTGGATAGACCTGTGGAAACTGTGGATAGCCGCTTCCTTGCTGAGGGTGGGTTAAGTCGAAGTGGCACCCCGTGCCACCAGGAACGCCGGTGTCACCGTTGCCACCAGCGTCATCGGTGCCGGCCGCGCCTCCTCGCTTAGGCTGGTCCGGTGATCCAGGTGTGTTCCCGCTGCGGTACGCGGTGGAATGTGCGCGACCGCCAGCGGGCATGGTGCCCGCGTTGTCGCGGTCCGCTGCTCGCCGCGTCCACTAAGCCGGTGGAGCATCCGGCTGCCCGTCCGCCGGTGGCATCGCAGTCCGCGCCGTCCCGGCTGCCGGCCGGTTACCGCTGGATCGCGATGCGGCCCGGGCCGCCGCCGCCGCCGCGTCGCCGGTTCCGCCCACTTGGTCCGACACCGCGCTACCGCACTATCCCGCGCTGGGGTCTCGTTGATCCGATCGCTCCGACGGCCGCCCCGGCCGACCCGGTTGAACGGCGAACTGCGTCATCGAGTGTGGTTCGCGCAGCCCTGCTGGCCGCATCGGGGATCTTCGCCCTGGCGGCGGCTGTCCATATCCTGCGCTATCTGCTGATGTTGCTCAACCGGACCGTTCTGCTGCCACCGGTTATCGCGTTGGGGGCCTTGCTGATCGGGGTGCTGGTGAGCCTCGCGGCCATCGTCGCCGTGATCTTCGTCGCGACATCGATGACGTCCTGGCTGGTCACCCGGCGGGCCGCTGCATTCGGGCACCACGGTCAAAACGACCCGAGGCCGGCGTGGGCGCTGTGGGCGGGGTGTATGGTCCCCGTCGTCAACCTGGTGTGGGCCCCGGTTTTCGTGATCGAACTGGCCCATGCCGAGCAGGTTCAGGTCAGTCAGCGCGGTCCCATCCTCAGGTGGTGGATCGCGTGGATCTTCTCGACCGGGGTCTGCGCGTGGGCCATCTGGACCAGTTCGGCAACCACAGCGCAGGGAGCGGCCGACAACACCGTGACAATGATCATTTCCTACCTCGCCGGATTGGTGGTGCTCTTCCTGCTGTGGCGGGTTTTCGACGGTTTCGTGCGTAAGCCGGTGGACCGGCCACAGCATCGCTGGGTGATGGTCGCCGCCGACACCCGCGATGGTGCCGCCGTCCACCCCCCGGAAACCGATACGGCATCGGACCCCCGGGCGGTGCCGGTAGTCGAGTCGTCGGCCGATGCGCCGTCGGCTGTTGAGTCCAGGGACCGGGAACCGGCAACATAGGCTCATGTCCAAGGCCGCCGCAGCGCCCGGTGCGCCCCCCTTTGTGGTTGCTCACCGCGGTGCGTCAGCCGATCGTCCTGAACACACCCTGGCGGCCTACGATCTGGCGCTGCGAGAAGGCGCCGACGGTGTGGAGTGCGATGTGCGCCTGACCCGCGACGGTCACCTGGTGCTGGTCCACGACCGCCGGGTGGATCGCACGTCGACCGGGACCGGGTTCGTCAGTGAGCTGACATTGCCGCAGCTGAGGCGACTCGACTGGGGTGCGTGGCATGGCAGCCGGCAGGGCGGCGGGTCCGACGGCGATTCCGGGCTCCTCACCCTCGACGATCTGGTGCGGCTGGTCCTCGACTGGCACCGGCCGGTCAAGATCTTCATCGAGACCAAACATCCGGTTCGCTACGGCGGGCTGGTGGAGAGCACGGTGCTTGATCTGCTGCATCGCTATGGTCTCGCCGCCCCGCCGTCGGCGGATCTGTCCCGCGCGGTGGTCATGTCGTTTTCCGCCGCCGCGGTGTGGCGGATCCGGCGTGCAGCACCGTTGCTGCCGACCGTGCTGCTCGGCGACACATCCCGCTACCTGGGCGGCAGTGCGGCGACCACGGTTGGCGCGACCGCCGTCGGTCCGTCCATCACGACCCTGCGCGAACATCCGGAGCTGGTGGATCGTGCTGCCGCCCGGGGCCGCGCGATGTACTGCTGGACCGTCGACCATTACGAGGATGTCGAATTCTGCCGCGATGTCGGGGTGGGATGGGTGGCCACGAATCATCCGGGACGGACGAAAGGGTGGCTGCGCAACGGGCTGGGCGGCAGCGCCCGGGATTAGGCCCCGGTCCAGGGGCGGCCGGTCAGGGCTGGCTGTCGAGCACCTGCTGCGGGATCGGCGAGTCGGTACGCAACGCTTCGAACAGCGCCCCGGCCGCGTTGTACTCCCATACCACCACCGCCCCGGATTCGTTGCCGAGGAACTCGCCGATCGGAACGGTGAGGGTGGCCTCGGATCCGCGCAGCGCCCACCCGAGGTGGGCGAGGTTCCAGATGTGGGCGTCCCAGTCGACGGTGAGCGCTGACACGGCCGCGCGGGACACCGAGAACCAGCGCCACGGGTTGAGCCACACCGTGGGGCTGCCGGCCCTGCCCAGCAAGGCCGCCATGAACTCGCGTTGGTGGATCATCCGGTCCAGATCGGCCCGCGGGGTGGCGCGGGTGCGTACATAACCCAGCGCCGCGGGGCCGGCGAGCGTCTGACAGCCGGCGGCCAGATCGATCCCGGCCAGCGGGTCGGTGATCGGCTCGCTGGGACACACCTCCACTCCGCCGAGGGCGTCGACCAGGCCGCCGAATCCGGCGAAACCGATCTCGGCGTAGTGGTCCAGCCGTAGCCCGGTGGCCTCTTCAACGGTCCGCGCCAGCAGCGGCGGCCCGCCCTGGGTGAATGCAGCGTTGATCTTGTCCATTCCCCAACCTGGGATGTCCACATAGGAGTCGCGGGGGATGGACACCATCGTGGTGGGTTCGGACGACAACGGGTCCGGGATGTGGACCACCAGGATGGTGTCGGTGCGCCCGCCGCCCACATCACCGCCGGTGGTCAGTGCGGCCTGCTGTTCCGGGGCCAGGCCTTCCCTGCTGTCTGAGCCGACCAACAGCCAGTTGGTGCCGCGGCCGGCGGCGGGTCGGCCGTCGTAGTCGCTGAACACCGCCACCCGCTGCAGCGACGCCTCGATCCAGATTGAGACACCCAGGGCCGCAATGCTGATGATGAGCCCGAAAGTCAGCGCGCCCAGCATGACTCGGCTGAACCAGCCGGTGATCTTGTGGGCGGGGGTCGGTGGCCGACGCGGGGCGGCCGGGGCCGGGGGCCGCCGGGGGGCCGGCCGGTGCGTCGGAGTTGCCACGGGTCGATGCCGGGATGGGGCCGGCCGGGTCTGTCGGGGAGGTGCCGGTGGCCGGCGCGGCTGGGGTGGGGGTGCCGGTGGCCGGCGCGGCTGGGGTGGAGGTGCCGGTGGCCGGCGCGGCTGGGGCGGAGGTGCCGGTGGCGGCGGGCGGAAGTAGGGGTCGCGGCGGATGACCTGTGACGGCTCCGGTAGTCGAAACGGTGCCGGCGGCACCCGGGGAAGTCGATCGGTCGGCGCATCCCAGATGGGCGGCCGGTCGTCGTTCACCGGGACGAATCTACGCGCGCCGGCCGTCATCCACCGCGCCCGGCGGGCCGGTGTCCGAAGGTATGAGGGTCGCGCCGGTTCAGCGCGTGAGCCATCCGAGATGGCCCGACAACAGCGTGTAGCCGACGAACGCCACCGTGTCGATCAGCCCGTGCGCGATGACCAACGGCCAGAGTCGGCCGGTCCGGCACCAGGCGTATCCGAAAACCAGGCCCATCACCACGTTGCCCAGACCCGCCCCGAAGCCCTGGTAGAGGTGATAAAGGCCGCGCAACACGCTGGAGAGGGCAACCGCCGCGGACTGGTTCAGGCCGAGTTGTCGTAGCCGGGTGATCAGATATCCCACCACGACCACTTCCTCGGCGAAGCCGTTGGCGAAGGCGGCCAGCACCAGAACCGGGATCCGCCACCACGAGGTATCCAGCCCGGAGGCCTCCACCTCGGCGTTGAGGCCGAGCCCGCGGGCCACCAGATAGAGCAGCAGGCCGGGGATGCCGATCAACGCTGCCAACCCGAGGCCGCCGAGAAGATCGGGGCGTAGCCGTAACCGGCCCAGCCCGATATCGGTCGGACCAATCCCGCTGCGCCACAACAGATACAGAGCCAGCCCGCCCCAGGCCAGCAATTGGGCCACCGAGACCAGGTTGAGGCCCAGATTGATCAGGTCATAGTCCGACCGGTTCGGGTTGAGCCGGACCCGGTAACCGGGCAGCCCGGACAGGACCGCATCGGTCAACCGCAGGACGGCGACAACGGCGCTGACGCCGAAGGTCACCGCCAGCATCACGGCTACTTCGATACGCATCGCCCGCCGGTCGGGATCGTCCGATCCGCCCTGACTGGCGCTCACGCAGACACGGTAGCGGCCCGTGGTCCGGCTGGGTGGCGGCGCCCGAGCGGATAGTGTTGCACCGTGGCCCGGATCGCTTACCTCGGACCGGAGGGAACCTTCACCGAAGCGGCGCTGCTGACGATGACCGCCGGGGGAATGATTCCGGGGCGGGGCGAGCCGGCGCCGCAGCCGACCGAGAGCACCGGTGAAGCGCTGGAGTCGGTCCGCTCCGGCGCTGCGGACTTCGCGTGTGTGCCGATCGAGAACTCGATCGAAGGCAGTGTGCTGCCCACCCTGGACAGCCTGGCCGGTGGGTCGCCACTGCAGATCTACGCGGAACTGACCCTTGAGGTCAGCTTCAGTATCGTCATCCGCCCCGGTACGGCTGTGGACCGGGTGACGACGGTTGCGGCATTCCCGGTCGCGGCCGCCCAGGTGCGGAACTGGCTGGCCGGGCACCTTCCGCGGGCCGTTGTGGTGCCGGCGAACTCCAACTCCGCGGCGGCCCGCGATGTGGCCGACGGCCGGGCGGACGCCGGCGTCAGCACCGCGCTCGCGGCGCGGCGCTACGGTCTGGCCACCCTCGCCGACGGGGTCGTCGACGAACCTAATGCGCGAACCCGCTTCGTCCTGGTGGGCGCCCCGGGCCCACCCTCGTCCCGTACCGGTGCCGACCGGACGTCGGTGGTGCTGCGGATCGACAATGTGCCGGGTGCCCTGGTGTCGGCGATGAGCGAGTTCGGAATCCGTGATATCGATCTGATCCGCATCGAGTCGCGGCCCACCCGCACCGAGTTGGGTACCTATATCTTTTTTCTCGACTGTGTCGGGCATATCGAGGACAGCGCGGTGGCCGAGGCGCTCAAGGCGTTGTACCGACGCTGCGCCGACGTCCGGTACCTCGGGTCCTGGCCGACCGGAGCGGCGACCGGTGCGCTGCCCCCGCAACTCGACAGTGCGGAACGGTGGCTGCAGGGGTTGCGGGAGGGGCGTCGGTGACCGGCCGATTGATACTCGTCCGGCACGGTCAGTCGCATGCCAATGTGCAGCGCCGTCTCGACACCCGGCCGCCGGGCGCCGAACTCACCGGTCTCGGGGTGGCGCAGGCGCAGGAGTTCGCCCGTTCGCGCCCCCGGCCGCCCGGCCTGCTGCTGCATTCGGTGGCTCGTCGTGCCGCGCAGACCGCATCGGCGATCGGTACCGAACTCACCCTGCCGCCGGTTGAGGTCGGCGGAATTCATGAGGTTCAGGCCGGTGACCTGGAGGGTCTTGACGATGAAGCCGCGATCGCCGAGTTCAACGCGGTCTATCAGCGCTGGCATCAGGGTGATCTGGAAGTGGGGATGCCCGGTGGCGAGAGCGGCCGTGAGGTGCTCGACCGGTATCTGCCGGTCATCGTCGAACTGCGGCTGCGGTACCTCGATGACCGCGAGTGGGGTCAGGACATCGTCGTCGTCAGTCACGGCGCGGCGATCCGCCTCGCTGCAGCCACGCTGGCCGGTGTGCCCGCCTCCTTCGTGCTGGACCACCATCTGGCCAATACCGAGGCGGTGGCGCTGGCGCCGGTCGCCGACGGGCGTTGGAGTTGTGTGCAGTGGGGTTCCCGCACGCCGCCGTTCCTCCCGGACCCCGAGGTGCCCGCGGCGGAGGGCGCCCCCGAGGCCGCCGACCCGATGGGCTGACGGTCGCGGTGTGCCGGACTACCCTGCGATTGGCTCGCCTCGTGAGTCGACGACTGCCCGCGCTGCTTCACCCCTCCGCGATCGCCATCACGAATCCGCTCGGCTGACCAGCCATGCCGTCGCCGTCCGCAGAATCCCCGGACCGGGTGCCGACCGACGTGTGCGGGCAGTGCGCCGCGACCGTCCCCTCCGGGCACTTCTGCGGGGAGTGCGGCGCGGAATTGGGCCAACCGGCCGGCCGCCGCCTGTCCGCTCTACGACTGCGGGTTTTCGCGGTGGCACCGAAGGAACGGGTACTGGTGCCGATGGTCAGCAGCACACTGTTCCCGCACCTGCCGGAGGCCTACCGCAATCCCCTGCGGGCCGGCATGGTGGTGCTGCTGGCCGGTGTGCTGGGGTGCTCGGTGCTGCGGTTGCTCGCGCCGTGGGTCACCCTCGTCGCCCTGGGGGTTCCGCTGCTGTTCGTCTTGTATCTGTGGCAGTCGAATCTGCTGCGAGACTTGCCCAATCATGCCCTGATCATCGCCTCCGTATTCGGGGCGGTGCTGGGGGTCGGCTGGGTGCTCGGCACCGGGGGACTGGTCGCCCGCTCGTACGGAATCTCCGTGGCCGCGGGGTTCGTCCTGCAGAACGTGATAAGCCTGGGGCTGTTCATCTCGGTCGGCGGCGCGGTCGTCATGATGCTCCCGGCGGTGGCGGTCAGACTGCTCGGGCCGCCACGGGAGTCGCTCGACGGGTTCGTGATCGGTGCACTCGGGGCGCTGTGTTTCACCGGGGCGGCGACCACCACCCGACTGGCTCCCCAGTTCGTGTCCGGACTGATCGACGATGTCCGGTCCGATCGGCTGCTCCTGGAGGCGGTTCTCTACGGCGTGACGGTACCGTTGACCGCCGCGGCGGTCGGCGGCCTCATCGGCATCCTGCTCTGGTTTCGGCCCGGCGCGCGGGCCGGCGAGCATCCCGGCCGGGTGCGCATCGTCCTGGCGCTGTTCACCGTGCTGGCGTTGCTGATCTACACGTTGGTGTGGGTCACCGACGCCTCCCGGCTGCCCAAGTGGCCGCAGGTGCTGTTGCACGTCCTGATGGCGGTAATCGCCCTGCTGACCGCACGTGCCTGTGTTCAACTCGCGCTGCTGTTCGAACAACCCGATCCGGCCACCGGGGGGCCGGTCCTGTGTCCGCGGTGCGAGCGGGTGGTTCCGGACATGCCGTTCTGTCCGGCCTGTGGGACGGCCACCCGCGCCTCGTCGCGGTCCTCGCGGCGACGGCGCCGGGCGTCCCCTCCCGTCCGTTACGGCGCGGTTAACGGCCCGGACGTATAGTCGGGGAAGCGTGTTTTCGATCACACGGATATTGGGCACAGATCAGGGGCACAGAAAGCTTCCCGGGTACAGCTTCCCGGGTACAGAAAGTAGGAACCGAATTATGCGGTCAACGACGAAGTCAGCTATGAAAAGGCAATTCGCGCTCGCGGCCGGTGCCGTCGCGATCGTCGGTATGGGTGCGCTGAGCGCCTGCAGCAGCGATAAGCAGGAAGAACCGGCCGAGACAACCTCCCCGACGCAGACCAGCGCCCCGGCCTCGCCGTCCCCGACGGAGAAGCGCGCCGACTCCGGAAACCTCGGCTCGTTCTCCCCGACTGCCAAGGCTCGGCCGGCGCCGACCGCCCTGCCGGGCAACGTCGTCACCGGCGGCTGATCCGGCCCATTGCGGCGGTTGAGGGTCATGCCGCGGCGGCCCCCGCTCCGTCCGCTGCTGGGCATGCTGCTGGCGGTGATGACCGCGGTCAATGGCTGCGCGGTGGCTGATCGGGCTCAGACGTCCCCGGCGGCGTCGAGCACCCCGGGGGCTGCGCCGGCTTCCCCGCAGCGGATAGGCGGGCCGTACGCCGCCCTCTTGGCCAGCTCGTCGGATCTGGGCCCGTCGCGGGGTGACGTGGTCGAGTTGACCGTGGCACTGTCCGGCACCGCCCGCCCGCAGCGTCTGCTCGACTGGGCCTCCCGCCGCGGGCTTTCGGTGCGGTGGCGTCAGGGTGATGCCTGGGCCGTCGTGGCAGGTCCGCCCCGTGCCGTGGCGGCCGCACTTGACGTGGAGGTTCACGATTATCGCGGGCGGCGCGGGCAGGTGTTCTACGCCTCCCCGCAGCAACCTGCGGTTCCGGTTTCCCTCCGCACCGAGGTCACCGGTCTGGGCCGAATCCTCAGCTACACCCCGCATCGCGAATCGAGGCCCCCGACCCCGCCGCTCCAGGTACCCGACCAGGGCTTGGACCCGTCTTCGCTGGCTCGTACCTACAACATCACACCCCTGCACGACGCCGGCTACACCGGTGCGGGGGTCACCGTGGTGGTGTTCGCCTTCGACGGTTTCGACCAGGCTGACCTCGACCTGTTCTCCTCGACGTTCAACTTGCCCCAGTTCACTCCGGATGTGGTCGGCGGTCAGCCGCCCGCCCGCCGCGGGGAGGCCACCATGGACCTCGAGGCGGTGCACGCCGTCGCGCCCGCCGCAAAGAAGGTCCTGGTCAATGCCAGGCCGACCGTGGAGGGTGCCGGCGCCTACCAAAAGATCGCAGAGATGATGGAGGACACCTCCCGTCGCTATCCCGGTGCGGTGTGGAGCTTCTCCATTGGCTGGGGCTGCGACAAGCTCATCACCGCGACTGATCTGGTGCCGGTCCGGGCGGCGCTGGCCGCGGCACAGGAGTTGGGAACCACCGCCTTCGACGCCAGTGGCGACCTCGCCGGACTGGAGTGCAAGGGCGGCGACGAATGGTCGGCTGCGCCGCATGAGGACAATATCGGGTTGGATGCGGTGGCCTCGATGCCGGAGATGACCAATGTCGGCGGCACCACGCTGTCCACCGACGCCGAGGGCGGCTGGGTCGCCGAACAGGCCTGGTTCGACGTTCCGCTGTCCCAGGGCACGGCCGGCGGAGAGTCCGCGCTCTTCGACCGCCCGGCCTGGCAGGGAGACGTCGCCGGCAACCCCGAATCCGACCGCCGGTTGACCCCGGATATCTCTGCGGTCGCCGATCCTTTCACCGGCGTCAAGATTGTTTTCGACCAACAGTTCATCGTTGGCGGCGGGACCTCGTTGGCCGCGCCGATCTGGGCCGGGGCCGCCGCAGTGATGAACCAGTACCTCCTTGAGAACGGCGGCCGTCAACTCGGTGATATCAACCCGCTGCTCTACCGGGTGGCCGAAGGCGCGCGGCTACCGGCCTTCCGTGATGTCGTCCTGGGCGGTAACGCTGTGGCCCTGGCCGGACCTGGCTATGACCTGGCGACCGGTTTGGGTACACCCAACGTCGACAACCTGGTGCGCAACATCCTCATGCTGCAGAAGCTGCGGTCGTGACGGCGGCCCCGACCGTGGCGAGCGCGGTATGTCCCCAGTGCGAGACCGACGTGCCGGACGGGAATTTCTGCGGCTACTGCGGCTGCCACCTGGCCGCGGAACCGGGCGACGGTTCCCCGTGGTGGCGGCCCAGAACCTTCGGCGCGGCACCCGCCGAGGCAGTGCTGCGCCCCTATCTGGCGAGTTCGCTGTTTCCGCAGCTGCCGAGCGGGTCCCGCCGGCCGTTCCGGCTGATCATCGTCATCGCCATGGCCGGCCTGCTGGCGGCGGCGCTGCTGCGGATGCCCGCTCTTGGAATCGCACTCAGCGCGTTTGCGCTGCCCCTGCTGTTCCTGTTCTATCTGCGCGCCTCGGGCGCCGACCGGGATTTACCGCGCACGTCACTGATCCTGGCCGCGTTGCTGGGTGTGTTACTCGGCACAGCCTGGGTGCTGGTCAGCGGTGCGGTCGTGGCCCGCACCTACGGGGTGCCGATGTCGGTCGGATTGGCGTTACATCAGGTGTGGCGGGAGGGTTTCGGCCCCCCGGCGGCCGGAATGTTGTTGATGATCCTGCCCACGGTGCTGGTCCGGCTGTTGCGGCCCCCGAGCCGGGACTGTTTGGACGGTTTCATGATCGGAGCTCTTGGGGCGCTGGCCTTTGCCGCCGCGTCCACCGTGACTCGGCTGTCCCCGCAGATCTTCGGGGGGCTCGTGGCACACGGGCGGCCCGTGGACGGGCTGGTGGTCGAGGCCGTTCTGTGCGGGGTGACGGTACCGATCAGCGCGGCCGCCGCCGGTGGGATGGTCGGCGTCGCACTGTGGTTCCGCCGAGGCGGCGCCCACAGCGGCCGTGTCGGCCTGGTGCTCGGGCTGCTGGCGGCGGCGGTGCTGCTGGCACACGGGGCGCTGGGCGTCGTCGATATCCTCGGTTTGCCCGAGATTCAGATGGCCACTTCGCACACCGTCGTCATGGTCTTGGCGCTGCTCGCGCTGCGGTTTGCGCTGCAACTCGCGCTGCTGCACGAATCGCACGACCCGATCGAGCGGGACCAGCCACTGTTGTGTACGCACTGCGAGCACGTCGTACCCGATATGGCGTTCTGCCCGGCCTGCGGGGTGGCCACCCGGGCGTCGTCGCGGGAGTCGCGCCGGGAGCGCAGGGGGCCGCTGCGGCCACGACGCATCGACGCCGACGGTGTCCCACCCGACTCTGCGGAGGGAGTGCCCGAGAAGCGGTATGCCGGGTACGCACTCCCGTCGGCGACCTATGCCGCCCCCGCCCTGCAGCGGCCGCGGTTCAGCTGGCTGATGGGACGTTGGGGCATCGGCGTCACATCGGCCGCTGTGGTGCTGGCGGCGGCCGCGCTGGTGCTGACCCCGAAAATCGCCCACTACATGTGTCCGCCCGATTGCGGAAGGCCGCCTACGGGAACGCCGGTGACGAGCCTGCCCCGATTCTCCGCCCCGGACGGCCAGTTCTCGGTGGCCTACCCGGCTCCCGGCTCGGCCTATGTCATCACGACTGAGAGCAGCGGCGTCACGGCGCGGTTCACCGGCGGGGACGGTGGGGTCATGCAGTTCTTCTCCGAGCCGGCCAATGGCCGGTCGGCCCGGGACATCGCCCGGGCGGTGGTGAGAAAGGCCTACCCGAACGCCAAGCTCGATTACGAGATCCCCAACGCGATGGTCGGGTATCAGCCGGGTTACGGGGAGATCGCCGATGCCTGGCCCCAGAACACCAGTGCCACCTACAGCCGGGTCCGGATCGTGGTGACGGCGGCGATCAAGAACGATCTCGCTCTGATCGCCTTCGCGACCGGCCCGTACCACCCGTTCGGACCGGATTTCGGTCCCGGGCCGCCGTCGGGGGCGAATCTGCAGCTGGCCCAGGATATGGGCAAGTACGTCAACAGCTTCCGCTGGCGGGGTGACCCGCCGCGCTGAAAGGGGCCGCAGCGGCTGAAAAGCGCTCAGCCCCAACCCAGTTCATGGAGTCGCTCATCGTCGATCCCGAAGTGGTGGGCAATTTCGTGGATCACCGTGATCGCCACCTGCTCGACCACCTCGTCCTCGGTCTCGCAGATTTCCAGCAAGCTCTCCCGGAAGATCGTGATGGTGTCCGGCAGTGCACCGGCGTAACTGGAGTCCCGCTCGGTCAGGGCGATGCCCTGGTAGAGGCCGAGCACCTCGGGCTCCTCCGGATCACGGTCGGCGACCAGAACCACGACGTTGTCAATCGCCTCGGCGAGTTCTGCCGGAATCAGGTCGAGCGCATCGGAGACCAACTCCTCGAAGCGCTCCGGGGTCATCCGGGTCCGTTGCCGGTAGTGGACTGGGCCGAGCCCGGCATCGGTGGGGGAAGCGGAAGGTTCAGCCGCCCCTCCGGGATGGCCGGTGGTGGTACCGGTGGTTGGCCGTTGATCAGCAACGGGCCCTTGGCGGTATTGATCAGCGTGGCCCAACCGCCGTTGCCCAGGGTTGCGCCGATGCTGCAGGACACCTGCCGGCTTCCGGCGGTCCAACTCGGCAGCGAAACGGTGCTGTAGATCAGGGTCAGGGTGGTGTCGCGCAGTTGGATGGGCGCCAGGTAGCTGTCGGTGAGCGACGTGCAGACCTCCTTGATGTAGGCGTCCTGATCGGCCTCGGTGGGCAACTCGCCGGGGAACTGCTCAACGAGGTTGACCGCGCCGGTGACCTCCATCGCGTGCGGTGCCGAGCAGTCCACCGGGGCGTCAGTGGGCTGGTTGGTCGTCGGGTCGATTCCCAGGCAGGTGCCGACCGGCCAGACCTTGGACTGGTCGAGGTCGGCAACGGTGCCACTGAACACGAGTTGCTGGTTACCGGGGCCGGGAAGTTGCAGCCCGCACAGCATGCGGCGCTCCCCGGACTGTGCCCAGGCCCGGTCGCCCGCCCACAGCAGGCTGATGCTGAACCGGCTGTTCGGGTCGTATTTGGCGCCCAGATAATCCTCCACCGCGGGCTGACACTGCTCGAGGCTGATCTGCTGGATGCGGGAGGGTGACGGCGGCTCGGCATCCGGCCCGTACTCCATGCCCGGGTAGGCCCGCATATCGACGGCGTCGGCGACCTCGAAGCGGTGCTCGGCCGTGCAGTCGACGATGGTGGCGGCACCCGGGGAGTTATCGGGCCAGTCGAGGCAATCACCCGGTTGGGCATCGACGAAGGCCGGGTTGGCGATGGGTCCGATCGGGTCCGTGGCGGCAGTCCCGCGGAGGGGGTTCTGACCGGCGATCGGCAACGCGGTGACTGTCCCGGCGATCAGGAGGCCGCCGAGGGCGGCCAGCAGCAGCGCCCGGCGGGTCGATCCCGCATGCAAGCCGAACCGGGTCCGGGGTCGCGGCGCACCGGAAGCCGTTTCGTCGGCCGCCGGCCGTTCGGATAGCTGCACCATCGTTCCTATTGTGGCAGGCCCGCAGAGCCGCGTGACAAGTGCTGCTCCTGGACCGTTACAGGGTTGTGCTGTGCCGGCATTCGGAGGTGCCGGGCAGCTGCCGAGACCGCCGAAAGTAGGGTTCAGGGCGTGATCGACCTCAAACTGGTGCGCGAGGACGCCGACGCGGTGCGACGTTCGCAGCGCAGTCGCGGTGAGGACCCTGCTCTGGTCGACGCCCTGCTCGAGGCGGACGCCGCCCGCCGGGCCGCCGTCTCGGCCGCCGACTCGCTGCGCGCCGAGCAGAAGTCGGCCAGCCGGAAGGTCGGGTCGGCGTCGCCGGAGCAGCGCCCGGAGTTGCTGGAACGGGCTCAGCAGCTCGCCGCGGCGGTGAAGAACGCCGAGACCAGGCAGGCTGAGGCGGAGACGTCATTCAACGCGGCACACACCGCCATTCCGAACGTGATCATCCCGGGTGTGCCGGCCGGCGGCGAGGACGACTACGCCGTGCTCGACGTCATCGGCGAGCCACCGTCGATCGATGACCCTCAGGACCATCTGGAACTCGGGGAGTCCCTCGGGCTGATCGATATGGAACGCGGCGCGAAGGTGTCCGGGTCGAGGTTCTACTTCCTCACCGGCCGCGGTGCCCTGCTGCAACTCGGTCTGTTACAGCTCGCGGTGCGGATGGCCACCGATAACGGCTTCACGCTGATGATCCCGCCCACCCTTGTCCGCCCGGAAATGATGGCCGGAACCGGATTCCTCGGTTCGCACGCCGACGAGATCTACCGGATCGAGTCTGATGACCTCTACCTGGTCGGTACCTCCGAGGTCCCGCTCGCCGGCTATCACGCCGGCGAGATTCTCGACCTGTCGGCCGGCCCGCTTCGCTACGCGGGATGGTCCTCATGCTTCCGACGTGAGGCCGGCAGCTACGGCCGGGATACCCGCGGGATCATCCGGGTGCATCAGTTCGACAAGGTCGAAGCGTTCGTCTACTGCCGGCCCGAGGATGCCGAGGCCGAACATCAGCGGCTGTTGGGCTGGCAGCGGCAGATGCTGGAGCTGATCGACGTGCCCTACCGTGTCATCGACGTCGCCGCCGGGGACCTCGGTTCGTCGGCGGCCCGCAAGTTCGACTGTGAAGCCTGGGTGCCGACCCAGCGGGCTTACCGTGAGCTGACGTCGACGTCGAACTGCACCACCTTCCAGGCCCGTCGGCTGGCCACCCGCTACCGGGGCGCCGGTGGCAAGCCGCAGATCGCGGCCACGCTCAACGGCACGCTCGCCACCACCCGGTGGCTGGTGGCGATTCTGGAGAATCATCAGCAGCCCGACGGCAGCGTCCGGGTCCCGGCCGCCCTGGTTCCGTTCGTGGGTACCGAGGTGCTGGCACCGTGATGATCGACATGAATCTCGACGAGTTGCGTCCGTGGTTCGGCTTCGGTGTCGCCGGCAATTTCGCCGGCCATCTTGAACAAGCGGGCGAGGCCGTCGACTTCACGAAGGTTGCCAGCCAGGGAGCCGCGCCGAAAGGGATTTTCCCCTGGTACGTCCCCGGGCATGACGGGCTGCTGGGGCAGTTCCCGCTGTCCCACGACGCCTTGGTGGTGCCTAACACCACCGCGGCGGACGGCCCGTTGAACCTGCAAATCGAGCCCGAGGTCGGCCTGGCATGCGAGGTGGTGTGGGCCGGCGACACCGTCGTCACTCTGCGGCCGTTCGCCCTCGGCGCGTTCAACGACTGCTCGATCCGAAGGCCCAACGCCCGAAAGATCAGCGAGAAGAAGAACTGGGGCCCCGCCTCCAAAGGTGTCGCGCGGGAGTTCTTCGAGGCCCACGACCTCACCCCCGATGGGCCGACCGCCGCGCTGCGACTGTTATGTCACCTGCGCACCGCTGACGGAACTCACCACGAATACGGCGTGGACAGCCCACTGCTGGGGTACTCCTACTACGGCGATGTGCTACTCGACTGGATCGTCGAGCGGCTGGCCAACCAGAAGGGCTCGGCCGACACCCCGCTGGAAGATGTCGGTGCGCTGATGGTCGCCAGTGGGCACCCCGCCCATGTGCTGATCGGGATCGGGTCGACCCGCTACACCCCCTACGGGGAGTCGACCTACCTGCGGCCCGGGGACGAGGGAATCGTACGGGTGTACAACCCCGCGGGCGGGGATGTGTCCGAATTGCGCCAGCTGGTCTGGGAGCCCTGAGTCCGGCTCCGATGCGGTTACCCGGATCCCGCCCGGGCGGGTAGCGGCTGGACGGCCCTGGCCCAGGCGAGGGGATTGAGCTGTCGGTACGGGTCGGATGCCCGCACCAGCTGAAGCTCCGCGAGGATCGTTTCAAGTGCGGTTTGAGTGCGGTCCTTGACCGTGGCCTCCCATTCGGTAGCCCGGACTCCGGCCGGCCGAGTGGTGGCGATGGGTGATCCGAACCGCAGGTACATCCGTTGCGGCCGGGGAATCAACGTGGGTCCGAGCCCGCGGTTCAACGGGATGCCCACCCCCGACAGGCCGTGTAGCCGCCGACCGACCGAACGGCTCATCCGCTCCCAGATGCCGCCGCGCTCGGCCATGCTGGTGTACACGTCGTCACCGCCGACCAGTCCGGCGGGCACGATCGGGTAGTCGTGGGCGATGGCCAGCCGCGCGAACCCGCTGCGGCCCTCCCAGCGCAGCTGGTACTGCTCACCTTTGAACTTCAGCATGTCCCGACCGCCCCCCGGGAAGACCAACACGGTTTCGTCGTGCCGCATCAGCGCGGCACCGGTGTCGGGATGGCCGATCACCGCCCCGGCGGCCGCAAACGTATCCTGGGCCAGACCGCCCATCCGGCCGAACGATCTGTCGGCCAGGCCCCGGACCCGCACACCGAGCTCGCGGTGCACGAAGTACGGAATCAGGACAATCTCGGCCACACCGAAAGACGTGTGGTTGCCGACGATCAGAAAACGCCCGTCGCGGGGGAGGTTTTCCAGTCCATCGACAAAGAAACGGCACAGATCCACGACCGGGTTCAGCCCATCGGCGACGGTGAACAGGGCTCTGCGCAGCACCCGCACCCGATCGGGCTGGTCGACCAGAAGGTCGAGTCCGGTGCCACTTTCGGCGACATTCCCGGACGGCGGTGGCGGTGACAGTGGCGGTGACATCATCCCTCCAGTAATCCTTTGAACACGGCCAGGAAGGTGTCCGGATCCTCCGGGGTGAAAGCCGGGCTCGGCCAGTGGCCCGGCATATCCAGTGTCACCAGTGTCGAGCGCAGGGGCCGGTGCACGTCGAGTGGCAGCCAACGGCGTAGATCCGAGCTTCCCCAAATCCGGAACCGTTGCATCCACAAACCGAGCGGTTCGGTGTGGTATCCGCGGATGTACTGCAGCGGAATAACTTTCGACGTTCCGGACGGAAAATGATAACGGCGCAACGTCAACGCGCGCCGGTCCAGCCGGATCAGTCCGTCGTCGTAGTGTTGTCGCGGCGGACCCGTCATAGCCGTTTGGAGCAGCGCAGTTCGTGGCCCCGGCTGGTCAGGCACCGGCCGGTCTTGAGATCCCATTTCCAACCGTGCAGGTTGCAGGTCAATGTGGTGCCCTCGACCACGCCGAACTTGGACAGGTCGGCCTTGAGGTGCGGACAGCGGCGCTGCACCTCCCACCCGTCCAGATCGACCGTCGCGGTGTCGTCATGGGCTTCGGCGAACCACCCGTCGGCGTAGGCGATGCGCTCATCGGTGAGGCATTTGAAGAATGTGTAGAGGTACTCGTTATAGCCGCCGACCCGCCAGGCCCTGAACCTGGTGGACAGGAAGATGGTGTTCACCCAGTCCGGTTCGTTGTCCCGCAGCACGGTCCGGACCAGTTCCGGTGCGATCTCGAAGCCGTAGCGGAACTTCTCTTCCGGAACGGGTTCGCGCACAGTGCGTTTCGGGAAGTCCACGACCACCGTCTCGGGCCCCATCTTGAGTTCAACCGGGTAGCCGATGCCATCGCAGATTTGATCGCTGGCCAGCATGATCGGTTCGAAGCGGTCGCGCAGCGGTTCCAGCAGTGGCGGGCCGGCGGCGGGGGCCCAGGAAGCCTTCTCGGCGGCCAGAACGGGAGCCATCCGCTCGGCGTAGGCGGCGATATAGTCGGCCTTCCTGGTGGTGAAGATCGACTCCAGTTCATCATCGGGCAGCGGATGTTCCAACGAATGCAGGTGCGAGCCGCTGAACTCGGCGACCGAGCCCGGAATCATCAACAGTCCGCCCTCGTGACCGTGGATCCGCATCTGCTCCAGGAAGACCATCTGATCCGGAAAGATATTGGCCGGGTCGCCGTGGTCGTCGTTGAGGTTCCGAAGCTGCGGGTCCAGAAAGCAGGGCGGGCCCGCCGACGGGATGACCCAGGTGGCCCCGACATCGGCGATGTACTGGCGCGCTCGGTCCATACCGCGCTGGCGCTTCTGGGTGGCGAAGGCCTCTTTGGCGCGCGGGGGCATGTCGTAGACCATCGGGTACCAGATCGCGCCAGAATACTGCGGCATGTGCACGTCGATACGCCCGAATTCGGCGAGCGTATCCAGGCTCAGGGGCCGGGAGTCGTTCATGTTGAACACCGTGGTGGTGCCGTCGGAGAGGATGAGCCCGGAATCGCCGATCGGCCCGTCGGCCGGTGCCCGCAGCGAGATGATCATCACCTCGAGAGCGCCTCCCGGGCCGTCGACACGGTGCTTGACCGAGTCCGTGGTCTCGAAGAACCGGGTGAATCCGAGCGCTTCCAACTCACGTTTGAGGTCGGGTACCGGGAAGTCCGGCAGCAGCACGACGGCGTCCCTGTTCACATGGTCGACGAGCAACCTCGGATCGAAATGATCCTTGTGCAGATGCGAGATGTAGAGATAGTCGCAGTCGCCGAGGGCGTGCCAGTCCAACCGGGTGTTATCGGGGAAGACGAACCACGAACCGAAATACGCGGGATTGACCCACGGGTCGCATAACACGCTGCCGGCCTGCGTATCGATACGAAACCCTGCGTGACCGATGCTGGTGACCTGCACGGATCCCCTTCCCGATGCTGATGGAGCCACCCATGATCCTAGCCGTCCCCAGGTAGGCTGACGGCTGTGGAGCCGGCATACGGAACTGTCATCGCGGGTGTGCGGCTGCTCTGGCGCACCCAGGGGTTGCGCTTCACCGTCACCGGGATGGAGAACCTGCCGGCCACCGGTGGCGCGGTGGTGGCGATCAACCACACCGGCTATCTGGATTTCACCTTCGCCGGCCTGCCCTTCTACCGGTTGCGGCCCCGCCGGCTGGTGCGGTTCATGGCCAAACAGGAGGTGTTCGACCACAAGGTGACCGGTCCGGTCATGCGCAAACTGCGGCATATCCCGGTCGACCGGGCCAGCGGTGCGGCCTCCTTCGACGCCGCGGTCCGAGCGCTGGAAGCCGGTGAACTGGTCGGGGTGTACCCGGAGGCGACAATCAGCCGCAGTTTCGAACTCAAGGAATTCAAGTCGGGTGCGGCGCGGATGGCGATCGCGGCCGACGTGCCGATCATCCCGCATATCGTCTGGGGTGCACAGCGAATTTGGACCAAGGATCACCCGAAGAAGATGTGGCGGCCGAAAGTGCCGATCACCATCGCGGTCGGTGAACCGATCCAACCCACGCTGCCTCCCACCGAACTGACCGCGCTGCTGCGCTCGCGGATGCAACATCTCCTGGAGCGGGTACAGCAGGACTACGGGCCCTATCCGCAGGGCGAGTTCTGGGTGCCGCATCACCTCGGCGGCGGGGCGCCGACGCCCGCGCGGGCCGCCGAACTGGAGGCTGCCGAGATGGCCGAACGCGCGGCCAAACGAGCTCAGCGCGGTGGTGGAGCCGGCTAGATGGAACCGGTCTACCGAAGCATTGAGATCGTGGCGGCCGGTGCCGCCCGCGCGGTGGGAACCAGGATCACCTACCAGGGGTCGGAAAACATACCCCGTCACGGCGGCGCGGTGATCGCGATGAACCACATCAGCTATCTCGACTACCTGCCGGACGGGCTGGCCAGCCGCCGTCGCCGGCGGCGGGTCAGGTACCTGATCAAACAGGAGGCGCTGCACGTCGGAATCGTGGCCTGGATCATCAACCGCACCAGATGTATCCCGGTGGACCGCCGGGCCGGGGCAGCTGCCTATGCCGAGGCGGTGAACCGGTTACGCGCCGGTGAGTTGGTGGGCGTTTTTCCCGAGGCCACCATCAGCCGCAGCTTCGAACTCAAGGAGTTCAAGAGTGGTGCGGCCCGGATGGCGCTCGAGGCGCAGGTGCCGATCGTGCCGATGATCATCTGGGGCGCCCACCGGATGTGGACGAAAGATCATCCGAAGTGCCTGGGCCGCAGGCAGATCCCGATCACGGTGCGGGTAGGCCGACCGTTGAATCCGGTCGGCACCGCCGTGGAAGTGGACACCGCGCTTCGGCGTGCGATGACCCGCGATCTATACGCGGTCCAGGAGCAGTACCCGCACCCGGCCGGGGCCTACTGGGTGCCTGCCCGGCTCGGTGGTGGCGCCCCCACGCCGGAGGAGGCCCGGCGTCGTGACGAGGCGGAACTGGCCGATCGGGCGCGACGCCACGCCGGGCGCTCCTGATGCTGCCCACGCTGATCGCCAGCGATGTCGACGGCACCCTGCTGACTCCCGATGAGCAGGTCTCGGCACGTACCCGGCAGGCGGTCCGTGCTGCGGTTGCCGCCGGAGCGCAGTTCGTATTGGCCACCGGCCGGCCGCCGCGTTGGATTCCGCCGGTGGTCGATGCGTTGGGGTTTGCCCCGATGGCGGTGTGCGCCAACGGTGCGGTGATCTACGACCCGGCCACCGACCGGGTGGTGTCGGCGAGGACCCTGCCGGTGGATGTGTTGACCGAACTCGCCGAGATCGCGGCCCGAGTGGTGCCGGGTGCCGGGCTGGCCGCCGAGCGGATCGGGATCAGCGCCCATGACACCGCAACACCGCAGTTCGTCAGCGCGCCCGGCTACGAGCACGCCTGGCTCAACCCGGATAACACCGAGGTGTCCTATGACGACCTGCTGAGCGCGCCGGCGATCAAGCTGCTGGTGCGCCGGCCCGGTATGGCCAGCTCCGAACTGGCTTCGGTGCTGAGCAGGCATATCGGCGTTCTCGGGGACATCACGTACTCGACCAATGATGGCTTGGTTGAGATCAGCACGATCGGGATCAGTAAGGCCGTCGGCCTCGAAGAGGTGGCGCGGCCCTGGGAGATCAGCGCCGAGGATGTCATCGCGTTCGGTGATATGCCCAACGATGTCCCGATGTTGCTGTGGGCCGGTCACGGGGTCGCGATGGGCAACGCCCATCCGGAGGCCCTCGCTGCGGCCAATGAGATCACGGCGCCGAATGGTGACGACGGATTGGCCCGGGTCCTCGAACGCTGGTGGCTCTGACACGGTCGGGTAGGCCGCATACGGGCGGTCCCGGACAGCGGACAGGCGCCCTTGCACATACCCATGGGGGTATGTAATCTAGTCCGTGTGGATACCCCTGGCGGTATGCGAATCGATCGGGTGCGAGAACCTGCACCGCGATGAGAGCCACCGGGACGTCAACACAGACACATCAGTACAGCGACATCAGCACGGCAACATCAGCACGGAGGAGACCGATCATGAAGTTCAACCAGTACTACCTGGAATGCCTGTCACACGCGTCCTACCTGATCGGCGACGAGACCACCGGCCGCGCCGTGGTGGTCGACCCGCAGCGCGATGTCAGTGAATATCTCGCCGATGCCCGCGAGCTGGGGATGACCATCGAGCTGGTCATCGAAACCCACTTCCACGCCGATTTTCTCTCCGGCCATCTGGAACTGGCCGAGGCCACCGGCGCGAAGATCGTCTACTCCGCTGTCGCACAACCGGAGTTCGACCATCTGGCCGTCGGCGACGGCGAGCGCTACTCGCTCGGCGATGTTCAGTTGGAATTTCTGCACACGCCCGGACATACCCCGGAGTCGATGAGCATCGTCATCTATGAGCACGCCGGCGACACCGTCCCCTACGGCGTCCTCACCGGTGACACGCTGTTCATCGATGATGTCGGCCGCCCCGACCTGCTCGCCTCGATCGGGTTCACCCGTGATGAGCTGGCCGACAAGCTCTACGAGTCGCTGCACAACAAACTGATGCCGCTACCGGACACCACCAAGGTCTATCCGGCCCACGGCGCCGGCTCTGCCTGCGGCAAGAACCTGTCGACGGATCTGTGGTCGACCATGGGCGAGCAGCGGATGACCAACTATGCGCTGCGTGCCTCGAGCAAGGAGCGTTTCGTCGAACTCGTGACCGAGGGTCAGCCCCCGGCCCCCGGGTACTTCGTCTACAACGCGATCCTCAACCGTCAGGGCCGCGAATTGCTCGACGAGACCGAGATGCCGGCCCCGATGAGCTATGAGGAGGTCCGCGCGGCGCTGGCCGGCGGGGCGATCCTGGTCGACGGCCGCGATCCCGAGGAGTTCGCCCTGGGGCACCTGAAGGCAGCGGTCAACATCGGGTTGGAGGGCCGTTATGCGGAGTTCGCCGGTTCGGTCGTCAAACCCGAGGACGACATCGTGCTGATCACCGACCCCGAGCGGGAACTCGAGGGTAAGAACCGGCTGGCCCGGATCGGTTTCGACCGGGTCATCGGCTACCTCAAAGATCCCTACGCGGTGATGTTCGAGCATCAGCGTGATGTCGAGGTGGCCTCACGGCTGACCGCTGTCGCACTGGACGAGCGGATCGCCGACGTCCCCGAGCTGCAACTGGTGGACGTCCGCAATCCGGGGGAAGCCGCGGCCGGAATGATCGGCAACGCGGTGAACATCCCGGTGGGGCAGCTGCCGGACCGTGTCGGTGAGCTCGACCCGCGCAAGCCGACCGTGGTCTACTGTGCCGGGGGCTACCGGTCCTCGGTCGCTGCCAGCCTGCTGCGCCAGCGTGGGTTCGGTGATGTCAGTGACGTCCTCGGCGGGTACAACGCCTGGGAAGAGGCCACGCAGAACGCCTGATCGACAAGAGGAACCGACCATGAGCACCAGTGCCAAGCATCAGATTCTGATAGTCGGCGGCGGCACGGCCGGCATCACCGTCGCCGCCCGGCTGCTGCGCGAGGGTTTCACCGATGTTGCGGTGATCGAACCGTCCGATAAGCACTACTACCAGGCGATGTGGACGCTGGTTGGCGGGGGGCAGGCCGACGCGGCGGCAACCGAGCGGCCGGAGTCGTCGGTGATGCCGAAGGGGGCGACCTGGATCCGCAAGGCCGCCGATGCCTTCGACCCGGATAACAACACCGTCACCTGCTCGGATGGTTCGGTCCACGGCTACGACGTTCTCGTGGTCTGTCCCGGTATTCAGCTGGACTGGGATAAGACCGAGGGTCTGGCCCAGGCTGTCGAAGGGCCCGGTGTGTCGTCGAACTTCCGCTTCGATCTGGCTCCCAAGACCTGGGACCTGATCCGTGGCACCCGGTCCGGGTCGGCGGTGTTCATGATGCCGATGTTCCCGATGAAATGCGCCGGCGCACCGCAGAAGATCGCCTATCTCGCCGCTGACCACTGGCGTAAGTCCGGTGTTCTGGGCAAGGTGGACATCCATCTGGTGGTCCCGACACCGCGGGCCTTCGGGATCCCGGCGATCGCGGACAGCCTCGACAAAGTGATCGCCGGCTACGGCATTCACCTGCACACCTTGTCGGAAGTGACTGCGGTGGATGCTGATTCACGCAAGGTGACGGTGAGTGCGGTCGCCGAGGGCGGTTCGGACCTGACACTGGACTATGACATGCTGCACGCCGTGCCGCGCCAGTCGGCGCCGGACTGGATCAAGGCCAGTCCGCTGTCGACTGGCGACGCGCTCGGCTATGTCGAGGTTGACAAACACACCCTGCAGCATGTGCGGCACCCCAATGTCTTCGCCCTCGGTGACGCCGGTTCCACCCCGAACTCCAAGACCGGTGCGGCCATTCGCAAGCAGGCCCCGGTCGTGGTGGGCAATATCGCCGCGTTCCTTGCCGGCCGGCCGCTGCCGGGCAGCTACAACGGCTATGCGTCCTGCCCTATTGTCACCTCCGGCCACGAGATGCTGCTGGCCGAGTTCGACTACGACTTCAACATCACCCCGTCGTTCCCGGTTCTCGACCCGACCAAGCCGCACCGGGTGTACTGGTACCTGAAGAAGTACGGGCTGCCGTTCATGTACTGGAACCTGATGCTCAAGGGCCGGGCCTGAAGGGTTCGAATCAGGCGTCGAGGTCCTTCTCCACCAGGTCGGCGACCACTGCCAGAACAGCCTCGTCGGCGGCCTCGACGGTGACCTGGGAGCCCTTACCGGCGCCGAGGGTCATGATCATCAGTGCCGAGCCGGCGTCCACCGGTTCCCCGCCGTCCAGTGACAGCGTGACCGGCACACCGGCGGTGACGACCGCCTCGGAGATGATTGCCGCCGGGCGGGCGTGCAGTCCGACCGCGGATCCGACGGTGACGGTTTTACTGGGCATGGGTGACTCCTTCGGGTGGCGGGCGCTCACTGCAAAATACCGCGCACACACCACCGTGAGCGTGCGTGTCGGTACGCGACATGCGGGCCGGTGCGTACCGGAGGGCACGCTCGCGCCGACCAGCACGACCACTGTTCGCGATCGACCCGCCTGGCCGTCCGCACATCGCGGACTGCTGTAATCCACTCCATGAACGCACCACAGCCGACGGTGCTGCAGGGTGTGCCTGTGGTTCCAGGAGTCTGCTTCGCCCCCGTCATCCGGGCCAACCGGCTGCCCGAGATCGATGAACTCGATTCCGGTGGCTCGCTGGCCGAATCCGACCGGCCGGCTGAAGCTGCCCGGTTCGCCGCCGCG
>Ga0180429_10000533_pt1 | contig 33806 bp, 27 predicted proteins | sample SS_ome_FD_132428 | JGI IMG/M metagenome (GOLD analysis project Ga0180429, IMG submission 132428) | Hypersaline lake sediment archaeal communities from the Salton Sea, California, USA - SS_1_S_1 metaG | ecosystem: Environmental > Aquatic > Non-marine Saline and Alkaline > Hypersaline > Sediment ...
CTCCCCACGACTTGACCTGCCTCTTCAACGACCTTCTCGAGACAGAGGGCGGCGGATCGGTGACGGGACGTTTTCTCGATCGCACACCGGGCGAGGACCCGGCGAAGTTTGTGGAGAGAATTCACGCCTCCTTCCGCACGTCGCTTGCCAGAGGCGTTCCGGTGATCGTCAACCTGCGTTCCTTTGCACCGGGACGGACTGGGAAAAACGATTCGATCGTCTGGAACGGTGTGGCGTCGCACTTCGTATTGCTCTACAAGATTCCCGAAACCCTCGAGAGGGAGGAGAGGGGGTTCGTTTTCGAGTACCTCGATCCCAACGGTCCCGTCCTCGGTACGGGCTACATCTATTTCGAGGGATCGAGAAATTTTACGGCCGCCAAGGGAAACAGCGAACGGTGGAAATGGCTCAAGAACAGACCCTTTCTTCTGGTCAACGTTCCCACTCTGAATACACTGGACGTGCAGGAACAAGACTGGTACTGGCGCACGATCGTCACTCTCAACCACGCGATCGGAGCGCTCGATTGACAGTCCCGGCAATCCCGGGGGAATAGACGACGATGAATCCGGAGAGCACCACTGTTTTTTTCAACGGCCGGTTCATGGCCAAGGGCGACGTCAAAATCTCACCCGACGACCGCGGTTTTCTTTTTGCCGACGGCGTCTACGAGGTGATCCGCGCCTATGGCGGGAGGCTTTTCAAGGCGAGCAGCCACATCGAACGGCTGCGGCGCAGCCTCGGCGAGATCCGGATCGAGACGGCCGCCGCCGACGGCCTGGAGCGGATCGCCACCGAGCTGATCGCGCGCAACGGCCTCGATCGTGGCGACGCCGTCGTCTACATCCAGATCACGCGCGGCGCCGCCCCGCGGGGCCACGCCTTTCCCGATCGTCCCACGCCGCCCACCGTCTACGTCACCGCCTACGCCTACGAGCGGTCCCCCGAAAAGGTGGAACATGGCATCAAGGTCGTTCTCGTCCCCGACGCCCGCTGGGCGCGGTGCGACATCAAGTCGGTGGCGCTTCTGCCCAACGTGCTCGCCTACCAGCAGGCCGAGGAGAGAGGCGCCGACGAGGCGGTACTCGTTCGCGACGGCGTCGTGACCGAGGGCTCCCACACGAGCGTCTGCGCCGTCTTCGGCGGTCTTCTCAGAACGCACCCCTCTTCGAACCGCATCCTGTCGAGCGTGACGCGCGGCGTGGTTCTCGATCTCTGTAGCGCCTGCGGCATTCCGGTCGTGGAAGAGGCGATTCCCGAAAAGGATCTGTTCCACGCCGACGAGGTCATGATCCTCGGTACCACGCCCGAGGTCATGGCCGTTGTCGCCGTCGATGACAGGACGATCGGCGACGGAACACCCGGTCCCGTTACCAGAAAGCTGCAGGAAAGATTCCGGGAGCTCACATGACCGAGCGGCCCCGATTCAGACTCGACGCGCGGCGCCTCGGCGCCATGCTCTCCTGCTTCTGGTCGCCTCTGGTCATGTATCTTCTTCACCTTTTTCTGGCGCGCGTCGTCCATGCCTACGCCGCCTGGCCCCGGCTCGACGTTCCCATGCACTTTCTGGGCGGCGTGGTGATTACAATGAGCTTTCACGCCCTCTTTGTATTCTTGCAGAATGAGAACGCGATCGACCGTCTCCATCGCGCCCTGTTCTTTCTCCTTCTCTTCTGCCTCGCCGTGACGGCGGCGGTTTTTTGGGAGTTCGCCGAGTTCATTCAGGATTACTATTTCGACACCAACTCGCAGGTCAGCATGGTCAACATCATGCGCGATCTTTTTGTGGGCGTGGTCGGCAGCCTGGCGGCGATCCTTGTCCTGTGGCTGCGGCAGAGGGCGCTACGATCTGGAAAAGGGAACGATGGGTAAGTCGGACAGACCGCCGAAAGAGAGATCGCCTGCCCCGTCAACGGGACCTGTTCTCGACCGTCCCATGCGTTGGAGGCGCACCGTCCTGCTTGCGGCCCTTCTGCCTGCGGCGGTGGTGCTCCAGTGGGCGGCGTCGGCGGCGCCCGATTTTGTGGAAACCGCCTATTCGCGCACAGTCTATCCTCTCATCGTGGGAGTGCTTGGCGCTCTCACCGGCTGGATCCCCTTCTCGCTCGCCGAGCTTCTCGTGGCGGCTTGTGCGGTCTGGCTTGTCATTGCCGCCGGGCGGACAGTGATTCACATCCTCCAGAAACGGCGCCGCTTGAGGAACGCTCTCGCCCACGGTGCGGGCAAGGTGCTCGCCCTGCTGGGCATCGTGTACATGGCGGGCGTTCTGCTCTGGGGATTCAACTACCACCGCGTGCCCTTTGCCACGTCGAACGGCCTCGACCGTTCGCCGCCGTCGTTGGAGGAACTCGAAACCCTCTGCGTCACGCTGATCGATCGTGCCAACAGCCTCCGCGCTTCGGTCGAAGAGGACGCAGACGGGGTGATGCGCCTCGGCACGACGCGCCGCGACGCCCTGGCCAGAGCGCGGCAGGGATACGCACGCGCCGCCGAGGTTTATGACGCTCTCGGCGCCTGCCGTGCGCGGAAACCAAAGGCTGTTTTTCTCTCGCCCCTTCTCTCCTATTTGGAGATCAGCGGGATCTATTCGCCCTTCACCGGCGAGCCGAATGTCGACATGGACGTCCCCGCCTACGAGTTTGCCTTCACCGCCTGTCACGAGCTCGCCCACCAGATCGGCTTCGCCTTCGAAGATGAAGCCAATTTTCTCGGCTACCTGGCGTGCACCATGCACCCCGACGCCGACTTTCAGTACAGCGGTGCGCTCAAGGCGCTCTCCTACGCCATGAACTCCCTCTGCGCCGAAGATGGGCGCGCCTACGCCACGCTCTATACCACGTGCTGCGCGGGCATCAAGCGCGACTGGAAAGCGGCGCGCGCTTTCTGGCACATTCACGATACGCCCCTGAGGGAGATCTCGGCTGGAGTGAACGACATCTACCTCAAGACCCAGGGCGAGGCCGAGGGGGTTCGCAGCTACGGCAAGGTGGTCGATCTGCTCATCGCCGAGCTCCGTGCCGCGGACCGCGAGGCGGGGAGGACCGAATGAGCGCCGACAGGAGCTGGGACGCCCTGCTCAACCCGGGCGAGGCACAAGAATTCTTCGTGGCGCCTAACCGGGCCGGCCTCTGCCTCGAACTCGACGCACCCGGCTTTCGGCCCGTCAATGCCTGGTGGCTGGCGGAGCTCTCGCGGCTGATCTATCGGAAGGACGGGGACGAGGAGGGAAAAAACGCGCTCGCTCCGGCACGGAGGGAGATTCTCGAAGATGCCGGTTTCGAGGAGGTGGCCCGCTTTGCGAAGGGCGAAACCTACGGCGCTCTTGTCGTGGCCGGTGGCGCCGCACGCGGACCGTCGGGCCGACGGCGCGTGGGTATTCTCGTCTTTCGCGGTACCAACAGCCCGCGCGACTGGCTGACCAATATCCGGATCAACCAGGGCCGAGCCGTGGGCGAGGGGCTCGTTCACGACGGATTTTTTGACGCGCTCCACGAGGTGTGGGATGAGGTGAGGAACGCGATCAGGTCGCTCGGCGGCCCCTACTTCTGCACCGGCCACAGCCTCGGCGCGGCCCTCGCCACCGTGGCCGCCGCCCGGCTCTCCCGCACAGCGATGGCGCCGCATAGCGTCTACACCTTCGGCTCGCCGCGCGTGGGAAACGGGGCGTTCGCCGCGAGTCTCGAGGGGAGGGGGCTCTTCAGGGTGGTCAACGGCAGCGACTGCGTCGTGCGCGCGCCGCCGTCGATCGGTACGCTCGACTACTGTCATGCCGGGGAATTGCATGCCCTCGAGCCCTCGGCTGGTCTTGATCGGGAATCTTCAGATTCTTCCGCCTTCGACGACGAGGTCTGCGACGGGGAGGGGACGCTCTCCGCGTTCAGAGAGATGTTCGACGTGCGCACCTGGTTCGAGCCCCCGAGCTATCTCTCCGATCATGCGCCCGTGAATTACGTGGCGCGCCTCGCGCGGCTCCTGTAGCTCGGTCAGCCGCTGCGGGGGCGATAAGGAGACTCGTGCTTTTCACGCGGTCGTCCCTCGGCTATACTGGATGGCCCATTCGAGAAGCCGAAGGGAAGAAGAGGAGAACCGATTCACGATGGCCACTCCCATTCGAAAGTTGCTCGCCCACGATCCCGAAAAAGTCATTCTCATGGATGGCGGGATGGGCACGTGTACCGAGGACAGGGGCGTCGATACGCGGAGTACGTTGTGGGGATCTTTCGCGCTGCTCTCTTCCGAAGGGCGGCAGATCAACGACGCGATCCACAGGGAGTTCGCCGAGGCGGGCGCGCAGATTCTGATCGCCAACACACACTATGCGCTGAGGGCGTTCTGCAACGCCTTCGTCGACAGCTACGGATCCGATCGGGCGGCTCCGGCCGTCGGCATCGCAGAGGGCCACAGCGCCGGGGGGCGCGGCGCGGTGCTTCACGCCGGCCTGATCGAGTCGGCGGTCGAGAGCGCGCGGCGCGCGGTGCGCGCCGGTGAAACGAAGGCGGTCGCCACCTGCGTGGGCAGTTTCGAGGGGCCCTACGCGACGGAAAGCACGATGTCCGCTTCCGAGATTCACGAGCGGCTCACCGTCGAGATCGCCCTGCGCCAGTCGGTACGATCGGACCTGATCATCTTCGAGACCTTGACGACGCGCGAAGAGATGGAGGGCGTGGCTCTTGCCACCTGCGGTGGCGCTCTTGCCACCTGCGGTGGCGCTCTTGCCACCGCCGGTGGGCGGTCCGATGTCGCCGTCGGCCTCACCTGCGGCGCCGACGGAAAAACACTCGCCGGCGTGAGCATGGCCGATGCCGTAACGACCCTGTCGCAGATCGAACCGGCGGCCTGGTTCATCCAGTGCACGCGGTTCGATCTGGTGGAGCGAGCGCTCGTCGCCCTCACCGACGCCCTCGAACCGGGGGCGGTGACCGGCGTTTACGCCAACGACGGCCGGTGGTGGGACAGCAGGCAAATGAAGTGGAAGGGCGAACGCATCGAGCCGGAACGTTACGCCTCCCACGCTCTCGCGTGGCGCGCCGCCGGGGCGCGCATCATCGGCGGCTGCTGCGGCACGACGCCCGAACATATCAGACAACTCAAAACCATTCTCGAGACGGCAACATGATCACTGGAAACAAAGCGGTTCGCGGGGCGGCACGAGCCTCGTTCCTGTTCATCACTGTTTTTTGCAGCGTTGCTTCATGGGCCGCGGCCGATGGCGCGGCCGGTGGAGGCGAGCTTTTCGGGGAGATCGAAAAAAAACTGCTCGAGGCGGATAGTCTGCGCGTGGAGTTCGTCATTTCATCGGAGGGCGCCATCACGTCATCGGTGAAGGGGAGTCTGCTACTCGTACCGCGCGGCAACCAGGTGCGGCTCGAACTGTCGGGAACCTTTGCGGCCGCAACCGTTGATCTCCGCCTCGTCTCCGACGGAAAGCGGCTGCGCGGCGGGCCGACGGCCGAATCGGCGAGGTCGGACAAGAGATATTTCGAGTGCACGACGCCGACGGCGCTCGGCGAGGCGATCGTGATCGGGATGACCCGGATGGGGCTTCTTCACAACATCGCCATGCTCACCGGCGGCGCGCCGCCCGACCACTCGGACGGCGCGGTGACCGAGTGGGTGGTCTGTTCGAATTTTATCCTCGACCGGTCGGCCGGCGACGTTGACGGCGATCGAGGACCACTGACCTTCGACATCGCCGTGAGCGGCAGGAATGTGGCCGAGGCGAAACTGTGGATCGATGCCGCCACCGGCCTGCCCGCGCGGCGTGAACAGACCGTTGATTTCGGCTCGGCCACGATGCGCGCCGTCGAGAGGTATACCCTTTTCGAAATCGGCGGCGCCATCGATCCGGGATCCTTTGAAGTGAAATTCTATCGGGGCGTCTCGCCCATTGGACCTCCGCCGAAGGGGGTGGTCGCCGCCTTCGGTCTCGATCCCTTCTACAAAAAGTACGTCGATGCCGGCGGCCTTCCCGTGGTGGCTTCGGAGAAGGTCTCCGATTATGCCCTTCTCGAAGCCGCCTACCTGATCGGCCGGATGCTCCAGAACCGGGACGATATCCTGAAAGCGCTCGCCGAGAACAAGACACGCTTCGTGGTCATGGCCCATGACGAGTGGACCACGATGATCCCCGAGCACAGCGATCTCGAGCCGGCCAAATTCTGGGACAAGCGCGCCCGCGGTCTGGGCGCCACGCCCGCGCGGCCGGCGGTGAGCTGCGGCGAGGAGAACCTTCTCGGATACCCCGGCGATCCTTACGAAAAGGAAAATATACTCATCCACGAGTTCGCCCACGCCATCCACCACATGGGGCTTTCGTCGGTCGACGACGAGTTCGACGGGCGGCTCGAGAAGCTCTATCGGAAAGCGATGGCCAAGGGGCTCTGGAAGGACAAGTACGCGGCCAACAACCGCGCCGAGTACTGGGCCGAGGGGGTGCAGTCCTGGTTCGACACCAACCGTCCGCCCGATCACGATCACAACCACGTCGACACGCGCGCCGAGCTCGAGGAGTACGATCCCGAACTGGCCGCACTGATCGCCGACGTCTTCGGAGAGATCGACTGGCGCTACTCCAAACCCGCCGCCCGCAAGGAACCCGCACACCTCACCGGTTTTGATCCCGCTGCGGCGCCGCGCTTCGTCTGGCCGCCCGAGCTCGTCGAGTGGTACAGGCAGTACGAGGCGGAGCAGAAGGCGAAGGCCGGGAAAAGCAATCAGCGAAAGTAGGCGTTAAAAAACTGTTCCCGGAACAACAAATAGAGGACTGAGTCCGGGAACAGTTTAAAAATCAGCCATTCCGCGTGTCATTCAAGACCGCAGAAATTCGACGGGCTCCTTGCGCTTTTCGAGGATCTTCGACGCACCGCGCACGAAGTCGGCGGTGAGGATGTTGTTCGTCGTTTCCTGAAGCGTGGCGAAGGCGTTCTCCTCGAAGTCGGCGGCCATGACGCGATTGACCGTGCGCCGCGTCGACTCGATGGCGAAGGGCGCGTTGCGCGCCACGCTCGCCGCCCACTTCACGCCCGCATCGAGAAGCTCATCCTTTGGGAGCAGCTTGTGCACCACACCGAAGGCGAGGGCATCGTCGGCGTTGATGAGCCGGCCCGTGTAGAGCAGGTCCTTGGCCGCCGCCGGCCCGATGCTGCGGATCAGGTTCTCCGGTCCCATCCAGCCCGCCATGCAGCCGAGGGTCACCTCGGGGAAGCCGTACATGAGCCCCCCTTCCTTCTTGTCGCCCGACGCGGCGTAGAGCACGTCGCACAAGGTGTAGAACTCGGCCCCTCCGCCGAGGGTGAATCCATGAAGCAGCCCGATCGTCGGCACGCGGAGCCTAAAGAGCTTGATCGCCACGAGCCGCCCGTCGAGGACGTGCTTGTACGAGGTCTTGTAGTCGATCGGCCCGTAACCCTTGTCGGTCTCGGCCACGAGCTCGTTGAGATCGGCGCCGAAACTCGCATGGGGGCCGTTCGAGTGGATCACGAGCGCCCGGATCGACGTGTCCGCCTCGACCTGGTCGAGCCGGTCGGAGAGGATCTCGAGCATGGGCGTATTGAAGGCGTTGCCCCCCTCGACGCGGTTGAGCGTGAGGAGGCCCACATGGGGGTGTTCGGGATGCTTGTCGAGCACGATCCAGTCTTCGTTTCTCTCGGTCATTACTTTATCTCCACCACGGCGCGGCCCACGACCTTTCCGTCATGGAGGTCGTTGAAGGCGTCGAGAATATTGTCGAGCCCGTAGATCTTGGACACGAGGATGTCGAGGGGGATCTGGCCCTCCTCGAGGAGCTTGATCACGTCGGGGAAGAGCCGCGTGGGGCAGCCCCACGAGCCGCCGACGCGCTTCTGGAGCCCCATGAAGGCGCCCGCCTTGAACTTGCAGTCGTCCATCGTATAGCCGATGACGGCCACGTCGCCCCCCTTGCGGATCGTGCCGAATGAGTTCTTGACCGTCGCCGCCATGCCGACGCAGTCGACCGCCACGCGGATGCCGTCGCCCGACGCCTTCTTGAGGACCTTGTCGATCCGCTCGTGCTCCTTGGCGTTGAAGACCTCGGCGCCGAGGGCGGCGGCGCTCTCGAGGCTCTCGTCGCGCACGTCGACGGCGTAGAGCTTTTCGGCGCCGAAGGCCTTTGCCACGGCGAGGGCGGCGAGCCCGAGCCCGCCCGCTCCGAAGACCGCCACCTGGTCGCCCTGGCCCACGCAGACCCGTTCCTTGAGGGCGAAGGTGATCGTCGAGACGGCGTCGGCCGCAACACACACGCGGGAGAGATCGAGGCCCGGTTTCATCTTGAAGGCGTACCTTTCGGGGATCGCCACGTACTGGGCATAGGCGCCGTTGCGCGTGCCGCCGAGCATCTGGCTCTTGGAGCAGATGTTGTCGTCTCCGCCGAGGCACAGAGGGCATTCGCCGCAGCCGTAAACGGGCGGGAGGAGCACGGCGTCCCCCTCGGACAGGGTGGTTGCTCCCTCGCCGAGAGCGGCCACGGTGCCGGCCGCCTCGTGCCCCAGAATGAGGGGATAGATCTTCAGGAAATCGGGAATCAAGCCCTCGTAATAGGTCAGGTCGGTGTGGCAGAGGCCGTTGGCCGCCACCTCGACGAGCACCTCGCCCGGCCCCGGTGCCGGCACGGGCACCTCTTCCACGCGCAGGTCCTTGGCAGCGTGCAGCACGGCGGCTTTCATCGTTGTTGTCATGAAAATCCCTCCCTTCTGGGTCACGGTTTGCTTCGGATCTCTTACGATCCATTCAGTATGTTGTCCTCCCGGGGGGCTGTCAAGGACCGGTCGCTCCAGCGGGCGAACAGTCTCGAGGCCGCGGGGCGTCGATATTTTTCCATGAGGCGCTCGACCCGATTTTGATCTATTATGACCGAAACAGCAGACAGCATTGGGGGGACAGAAAAATGGCGAGCACTTTGGGAACTCTCTTTCAGGTCACCACCTTTGGCGAATCCCACTGCGCCGCGGTGGGCGCCGTGGTCGACGGATGTCCGCCGCGCGTGCCGCTGAGCGAGGCGGATATTCAGCCCCAGCTCGACCGGCGCCGGCCGGGACAGAGCGCGCTCACCACCGACCGCGACGAGGCGGACAGGGTCACGATCCTCTCCGGTGTGGAGAATGCGACCACCCTCGGCACGCCGATCGCACTCCACGTGGCCAACAGGGACCAGAAACCGGGCGACTACAGCAATCTTGCGCGCATTCCGCGCCCCTCCCACGCCGACTACTCTTATCAGATGAAATACGGCATCCGCGCCTCGAGCGGCGGCGGGCGATCGAGCGCGCGCGAAACGATCGGGCGCGTGGCGGCGGGAGCGATCGCCGAAAAGATTCTCGCCCTCCGCCACGGCGTGGAGATCGTTGCCTGGGTCCAGTCGGTGGGGCCGATCGACGCGCCCGACGTCGATTCCGACGCGATCACCCGCCAGATGGTCGACGCCACGCCGGCGCGCTGCCCCCACGCGGCCACGGCGCAGGAGATGGCCGACGCCATCGCGGCCGCCAAGCACGACTTGGACTCGCTGGGCGGCATCATCGCCTGCGCCTGCCGCAAGGTGCCCGCCGGGTGGGGGGAACCGGTCTTCGACAAGCTCGAGGCGCAGCTCGCCCGCGCCATGCTGTCGATCCCGGCGACCAAGGGATTCGAGATCGGCTCCGGATTCGGCGGGACCGCCATGCGCGGCTCGGATCACAACGATCCCTTTGTCGACAGGGGCGGCCGTCTCGGAACGAGTTCCAATTTCAGCGGCGGCGTCCAGGGCGGGATCTCCAACGGGGAGCCGATCCTTTTCCGCGTTGCGTTCAAACCGCCGGCCACGATCGGGAAGAGCCAGAAGACCGTCGATTTCGAGGGCAACGAGGTGGAGCTTGCCGCCCGCGGCCGGCACGATCCCTGTGTGGTGCCGCGCGCCGTACCGATCGTGGAAGCGATGGCGGCTCTCGTTCTTGCCGATGCGGCGCTCCTTCAGGAGAGGTGCCGGTGAACGACAGCCCCTCGGGGCGGGAGGGAAAGAGAGTGTCCGACGATTTTGCGAAGCTGCGCGACGAGATCGCCGCGATCGACCAGGCCATGGTGGAGCTCCTCGAGCGCCGTTTCCGCCTTGCCGAAACGGTGGGCCGCATCAAGGCCGAGCGGGGCCGGCCGGTGGTGGTGCGCGAGGTGGAGAGGAGAGTCCTCGCCCGGGCGCGCAACGCGGCCAAGCTCTGCGGCGTTTCGCCCGAGATGATGGAAGCGATCTTCACGTCGATCATCCACGGCTCGGTCGAGCGCCAGCACCGGGTCGGCGTGGAGATGGGCATGGGCACGTCGTCCCACGTCCTCATCGTGGGCGCCGCCGGTGCCATGGGGGGGTGGCTGCGCCGGTTCCTCGAGAACATCGGCCACACCGCCGAGGGCGTCGATCCCTCATGGGCGGGCCTTCGGCCGCACGCGGGACGCTACGGGTGTCTCGACGACGTGGCCGACTTTTCAAGCTTCGATGCGATTTTCATCTCCGTCCCGCTCGACACGACGGGCGAGGCGTTGAAAGAAATGGCTCGGCGGGATTTGAAAATACCCGTTTTCGAGATCGCGTCGATCAAGGACCATCTCAGAGACGCTCTCGATGATCTGAGACTGAAAGGGACGCCCACGATTTCGCTCCACCCCATGTTCGGGCCCGACAAGAATCCCTACGGGCCTCTCACCATGGTTCACGCAGTGGTCGGCGACGAGGAGGCCGAACGGGAGCAGATCCTCGCTCTGCTCGCCCATCCCTATCTCGATCTGGTGAGCGTCCCCTTCGAGCGCCACGACCGGACCATGGGCTGGCTGCTCGGCCTCGCCCACCTCACGGGCATGCTCTTCGCCGAGGCGCTCAGCCATTCGGGGCTCGACCCGCACGAGCTCGGCCGGGCGGCGTCGACCACCTTCGCGCGCCAGATGGCGACCGCCCACAGCGTGCTGAGCGAGGACCCCGCCCTCTACTTCAGCATTCAGCGCCTCAATCCCTTCCGCGGTGAGATCTACGCGGCGCTCAACGCCGCCCTCGGCGGTTTGACCGGCGCCGTGGAGCGCAACAAACCGGAGGAGTTCGCCGAACTGCTCGCCCGCGCGGCCGATGCCCTTCCCGAGCGGGACGTTTCCTAATCAGCGCAGGTCGGCCGCCGGGCGCACCCCGAGATCGAAGTAGCGATTTTCGGGGCCGATGCTGTCGTGAAAGTCGGAGCGGCAGTACTCGGCATAATGGATCCAGCTCCCCCCGCGGTAGATCCTCGGAATCGCGCTGCGCGCCTGGAACGACGCGCTCTCCCTGAAGGTGACCTCGTAGCGGATGTCGGCGTCGTGGCACCACTCGTAGACGTTGCCGAGAACGTCGTGAAGGCCGAAGGGATTGGGCCGAAAGGATCCGACCGGTCCGTGAGCGGCAAAACCGTCGCTCCAGGTCTCGCAATAATTGCGGCTTCGGTCGAATTTCCGGCAGCTCAGGTCGCGGATGTTGGCGGCGCCGAAGAGCGATTCCTTGTAGTCTCCCGTCCACCAGAGCGTGGTCGTCCCCGCCCGCGACGCGTGCAGCCACTCCGCCTCGGTGGGGAGCCTGAGATCGGCGAAGGGGAGCTCGGCGGAACAATCGATCCAGCTCACGCTTTCCACCGGGTTGAGGAGAGAGAAGGGCCGGCCGTCCCTGTCGAAGCCTCCCGCCTTGTAAACGCTCGGATTTCGCCCGGTCAGGCGCAGCCACTGTCCTTGGGTCATCTCGTACTTGGAGATGAAAAAGGCGTCGACCTCCACGCGGTGGATGGGGACCGAAAGGTAGTCGGAAAGTGGAAGGATGTTGGGAACGAGCGGCCAGTCATCGAAGGTGCGGATTCGTTCTCCCACGGTGACCGAACCGGGGGGGAGGAGCACAAAGATGAGGCCTGTCTTCTCCGTCAGTTCGAGCCGGCCATCGGCGCCGCGCCGCGGAATCTCGCCCGTCTGCAGATGGGCGAACTCCCACAGTCCCGAATCGGGATCCCGGCCGATGGGAACGAATCCGATTTTTGGCGCGATGACGATACCGCCGTACTGGGGGCACCGCGTCAAATCGGCAATCGACGCGACGGCCCGGTCCCACGCGGCCTCGTGTTCGCTCCAGGTCCTTTCCATAAGCCGTGCAAAGGAGAGACGCCGCGCAACGACGGAGAGGAGACCCGCTTGGGGATCGAAAAAGCGATTCAGCGCGCCGATCAGAGCGTCGAGCGTGTCGTGCTGCCACTGGGTCTCCGTGTCGGCGAAGGTCCACGGCGAGGACGGCTCCCATCGGCCTGACGGACGGGGCGCGGTGGCGCGGATTTTCCCGATCGCACCTTTGTGCCCGCCGATCCTCAGCCGGAGCGCCTCGGCCCTTTCGATCCAGTCCGACATGTGGGCGATCTTGCGCGGGTGGGCGGGCTTCAGCTCCCGCGCCTCGGCTTCGAGCTCACGGAGAACTTTGACATCGCTCAGACCGGTCACCCATCGATAGGCTTCGGCGACCTTGTCTTTTTCGGCCTTGATCCTGGGATAGGCCCAGAAGAGCATGTAGCCCACGAAACTCAAAAGACTCACGAGAGCCGCTCCCACGGCGGCGCTTTTTTTCGGGTTCCGCCTGATCCACTTCCAGAACCGGAAGCCCACTCCGGCCGACCGAGCGCGAATCACTCTTCCCTCGAGATGGCGATCGATGTCGGCGCCGAACTCGGCCACGCTCTGATAGCGGTGGCGGCGTTTTTTTTCGAGCGCCTTCAGGACGATCGTTTCCACGTCGCCCCTGAGGACCCGTTTGATCGAAGAGGGCTTCTTCGGAGGCTCCTCACGGATCTGGCGCAGCGCCTCGACGAGCATCGCCTTTCGAAGGTCGTAGGGCAGTTCTTCGCAGAGCAGCTCATAGAGGACCACGCCCAGGGCGTAGACGTCGCTCCGCGTGTCAAGATCGTGGGGATCGGCCGCGCACTGCTCGGGAGACATGTACTGAAGCGTTCCGATCAACTGTCCCGCCGCCGTCTTGAACGCGGTCTGGCCAGGGTCCGATTCGACGGCGCGCGCCACGCCGAAGTCGATGATCTTGACCCGGCCCCGGCCGTCGACGAGCATGTTGCCCGGCTTCAGGTCGCGGTGGATGATTCCTTTCTGGTGTCCGTGGTAGACGGCGTCGCAGGCTTGAACGAAGAGCCTGAGGCGGTCGCCGACGGGCAGATCCTTCACACGGGCGTACTCGGTCACGCTCAGAGCGTCGGGAATGTACTCCATCACGAAAAAGGGAAGTCCCGCTTCGCCTTTTTCGAGCGCTCTCCCGTCTTTGCCACATGAGCCCGCCTCGATCACCTGGGCGATGTTCGGATGACGGAGCCGAGCGAGGATGCGCGCCTCGCTTTCGAATCGGCGGATCGCCTCGTCCGATTCGAAGCCGCGGCGCATGACCTTTACGGCCACCGTGCGTCTGGGGTGCGACTGCACAGCTTCGTAGACCGTGCCCATGCCGCCCGAGGAGATGATCCGCCTGAGCCGGTAGCGTCCGATCGTCTTTCCCACGAGAGGGGAACGGTCTTCGACCCGATCGGGGTAGTTGACGAGGGGCGTTTCGAGAAAGCTTTTCGAGTCGGCCTCATTGCTGAGGAGCTTGTCGACCTTTTTTCTGAGTTCGCCGTCGCCGGCGCAGGCGGAACGGAGAAAGGACTCCCTCTCATCTCCGTCGAGATCGAGAGCGTCGTGAAAGATGGTCTTGATCTTCTTGAAGCGTTCTCGGTCCATTCGAGTCTATTCCATCCCTTGCAGCGATGCCGCCGGCCGGACGCCGAGTCCGTAGTACCGGCCGTTGGGGCGATCGGCATTTCGGAACCTGAACTGCGCGCTGCCGGCGTTCGAATTCCACGACGATCCGCGGTGCACACGGGAGAGGGCCGCCTCCGTTTCGTAAGCGGTCCCGTCGACTGGAACGCCCTCGAAGTAGGGCGAGTATTTGTCGCGGCACCACTCCTTGACGTTTCCGTGAACATCGTGGAGTCCGAAAGGATTGGGACGAAAACTTCCGACCGGCGCATGGCTCACATACCCGTCGTCCCACGGTTCGCAGATCATACTGTCCGCCTCCATGTGCCTCACGCAGCAGAGATCGCGAAGGTTTTCGGCGCCAAGCAAGGACTGCTTCTCCCTTCCCGTCCACCAAGGCGTCGTTGTCCCGCCCCGTGCCGCATATTCCCACTCCGATTCGGAGGGAAGTCTCAGGCCGAGCGTGAAAAGCAGATGGTCGCAGTCGTTCCAGCTCACGTATTCCACGGGGTGGAGGAGGGTGATCTCTTTTTGCGCGAAACGCGCCCAGGGACCGTGAAGGCTCGGATTGCGCCCGCTCACACGGAGCCACTGGGCCTGTGTCATCTCGAACTTGGAGAGGAGAAAGGGCTCGACCTTCACCTTCTCGGTCACGTCATAAATCTGCCACAGGTAGGGGACTTCCCGGGGCGAACCGCCCGTTGGGCCATGGGTGTCGTAAGAGATCTTTCTCTTGTAGATCCCTCCCGGGAGGAGCACGAAAACCAGTCCGCTCTCCGCGTCGATCCGGAGCCGGCCGTCTCCGTCGCGCTCCGGGATCTCGCCAGTCTGCAGGTGGACGAATTCCCACAATCCCGAGTTCGGATCCCGCCCGATCGGCACGAAACCGACCTGTTCATTCACCCGCAGTCCGCCGTACTCGGGGCATTTGGTGACGTTGGAGATCGATGCGATCGCCTCTCTCCAGGCGTCGGAGTGTTTTTCCAGACTCTCGGCCACGATGGTGGAGGCGATGGATTTTCTCATGACCATGCTCTCGAGCAGTCCCCTTTCTCGATCGGCCAGGCGGGTCAGGCCGGAGACGAGATCGGCGAGGGTGTCGTGGCGCCACTGTTTTTCCATGTCGTCGAAGGTCCACGTGCCGCGGGCGGCGCGATCCTCATTTCGTGCCGTGCGCCTCAGCGCGTCCCGCGCCGAACGATGCCTCTCGGTACGCTCGACGAGTGATCGGGCGCGTCCGATCCAGAGGTCCATCGCCGGCACCATCTCGGGATGAGCCGGCCAGAGGCCGCGCGCCTCGGACTCGAGTTCGGCAAGGCGTTTCACATCGGCCAGTCTCGTGATCTCCCTGTAGGCTTCGTCCAGATTTTTTTTCTCCTCCACGATCCGCGGGTAGGCCCAGAGCAGAATGTGGGCGGCGAAGGCGCAGGCTGCCAGAAGGACCACCGCGGCGGCGGCGCTGAATGTCGGATTGCGTTTGATCCACTTCCACGATCGAACCGCCACTCCCACCGGGCGGGCTCGGATCACCTCTCCCCTGAGGTTTCGAGCGATGTCGTCGCCGAACTCGGCCACACTCTGATAGCGGCGCTTCGGTTCCTTCTCGAGCGCCTTGAGGATGATCGTCTCCACCTCTCCCGGGATGCGGCTCTTGATCTCAGACGGCCGCCGCGGCTCCTCTTCACGCACAAGGCGCATCGCCTCGAGGAGCGCCGCCTCCTTCAAGTCGTAGGGAGGTTTGCCGCAGAGGAGCTCGTAGAGCACGACGCCGAGGGCGTAGACATCGCTGCGCGTGTCGAGGTTGTGCCGATCGGCGTCGCACTGTTCGGGCGACATGTACTGCACGGTGCCGATGATTTCGGCCAGATCGGTTTGCACCGTGGTCAGGGCTTCGTCGGGATCGATGGCTCGCGCCACACCGAAATCGATGATCTTCACCTGGCCGCCTCGATCGACGAGGATGTTCCCCGGCTTCAGGTCCCGGTGGATGATCCCCTTCCGGTGGCCGTGATCGACGGCGTCGCAGACCTGGGCGAAGAGTTCGAGACGTTGTCGCTGGGAGAGGCCGTTGCGGTCGGCGTACCCGTTCAACGGAGCTCCGTCTGGAATGTACTCCATGACGAAATAGGGAAGGTCGTCGGCGCCCCACGTGCCGGCGTCGATCATCTGAACGATGTTTGGGTGCCGGAGCCGTGAGAGTACCTGCGCCTCGTACTCGAAACGGCGCCGCGCCGACCGTGAAGGAAGAGCGTGCTTGAGGACCTTGACCGCCACCGTGCGCTGCAGTTGCTCCTGAAATGCCTCGTAGACGATCCCCATTCCGCCCGACGAGATGACGCGGGTGAGCAGGTATTGCCCGATTCGCGTATCCACCAGTCTTTCCCCCGGCGGGCTGTGGCTGTTAGATCTTTCCCGGCGCATCTGACGATTTCCCCGAGATGGGCTCGTTGATTTTCGACCGACACTGGTCGTGCCATTATATCAATCAAAAAGAAAGAGGCCCGCTTCCCGGGTGGGGAAACGGGCCTCCTTGGTTGATTTACTCGATGAGGACCGAACCCTTGTAAGGAACGATATCCATCTTTTCATCGAAGGTGATGGGCACGTTGAGGCTGCCCGTGTAGGTTCCGGCCTCGATCCACAACTCGCCGCCTTCGGGAACGTTGGCGTTGCCCTGAAGGAGGCTGATCATCGGGTCGGTGAGGGTGCCGTCGCCGAAGGGGCTTCCATTCTGACTCACATAGTACCAGTCCTCCGGCTGGCAGAAAGGATAGGACCTGTCGACCGTCGGATCGCTTCCCGGTATGTCGTCAAGGTTGTACCAGTCGTTCGAACCGCCATTCCAACCGGCGTTGATGTAATAATAGGGAGAGGGCGAATCGCGGTATCCGCAGGCGAGCACGGTGTGGCTCGTGCTGCTCATGACCACGGGAAGACCGCCCAGAATGCTCTCCTGCGTGACGAGATCGTGGGCCATGAAGAACTCGTTCGTTCCCTTGTAGCGAAAGAGGGAGTTCATGGCGCTCGCCGAAGGCCATGCGCCCGAGCTGCCCACCTCGTAGTCCATGCTCACGGCGACACCGCAGTGATACATGAGATCGGCAACGTGAGCGTTGGAGCTGGTCACATTGTCGAATGGCATGGCCGACCAGTCATAGGTCTGGGAAGAGTAGTCGACGGTGTGATTGTAATTGACGCTTCCCCACGAGTCGTAGTAGAAACGTAATCCGCTTCCCGCCGCCGGCCACTCGTGGTACCGCATGAGGATCGCCATCGCCGTGGCGGTGCACCCCGTGGGGATTCCGCTGATATTTCCGTTGTTCGCCTGGACGGTTTCGTTGTAGGGCCAGCCCTGGTCCCACAAGGGAGTGTCCCAGAGCACATACACACTCCTGCCGCCGCCGCCCTTTCCATTACTTTGGCCCGGCGCAGAAAAGTGCGCTTCCTGGAGATCTGCCCCTTGCTGCAAAAGAGTGCGCAAGTCGCTCCAGCCTGTGTGGATCGGCGGAGTGCCGCCCCCGGCCAGAGTCGACCGAAGGTTGTCCCACCGTCCCACGAGGGCTGTGGCGAGATAGTGGTGCATGAAATGTCTCTCGGGATTTTCGGGATTAAAAACCCCAATCGCGTTGAAGGTCAGCACCGGGTCGAGCCGGTCTTCGGCCGAAACCACCACGTATCCTCGAGGTTCGTAGATCACGACATAGGCGAGAACGCTCTCCGCCGCGTCTCGAGGCGGCTCGGTGCGCAAGTCGTCCTTCGCCATGTAGTAGAGCACCCTGCGGCGGTCTATTGTCGCGATGCGATTCTGCTTCTCCTCGGGCGAAAGCTCGATCTGTTCGGTGTTGAGTTCCATGGCGAACCAGAGGTCGGCCACGGCGGTCGCTTCCCTCTCGCCGACGTGGGCGCAGTTTGCCGGAACGGGGCCGGCCGACCAGGCGAAGAGCATCAGTGCGAGGGAGAGGAGCAGTCTCCGTCTATTCCTTAAAATGTTCATTGGTTCCTCCCTCCCCTTACTGGAGTGTGACGAGTACGAGAACGAGACCCTTGCCCTCTTTCAGAGAGGTCATCGCTTTGCCGATGATCGCGCCCTGAGCCCTGGCGTGGTCGGTGACTTTCATGGCGCACCCCGGCAGATCGGAGGTGGTCAGGAGATCGCCCGGTTCGACAGCGCCCTTCGAGGCGTCCACCCAGCAGTAGACGCGTCCCGTGAGAGCCACGGGGCTTTCGCCGTTGGCCTCGGAGCCTTCCTGCCCCATGAGCATGCCCGTGTTGATGCCGCCCGCGCCGCTGATGATTCCGGCCACCGTGCGGTCGTAGGTGCTCTGGCTGACGACGAGTTTTCCGGGATTCTGGGGATCGATGCAGACCACCATGCCCGGAGCGGGCTCTGCTCCGTCACCCGCATCGCCGATGTCGAAGTTTTCGGAGAGGTCCGAGCCGCCCCGGATCTGGAGGACGTCGGTGCTGCAGCGCCCGGTGAAGTAGCCGCCCCAGCCGTCGGGCGATGCGGCGGTTCCCATCACGCCGTAGGTGACGCCCGTGGACGATGTCGAGTTGCCCCAGACCGCGCGGCCTTCGTCGGAGTTGACCTTGCCGTAGACGCCGCGGGTGAGCCCCGTGGGAGACGTGGCGTAACCGATGACGCCCCGTCCCTTCTCGTCGCTCGCCTCGCCCCAGAGTCCGTAGGAGTAGGTGTGGTTGCCTGTGGCCACGCCCTTGACGCCGATATTGGCCGACGTGCCGTGCACGCCGTAGCCGTTGGCCGAATCGCTCGTGCCGAGGATTCCGTAGTTCACGTCGTCCGAGTCGGTGGCCTCGCCCTTCACTCCCGTGATGGGATTCGAACCGAGGACACCATAACCGTCGGGCGAGGAGGCCCTGCCTGAAATCCCGCACGTTTCGCCCGTGGTGCTCGAGGCATAACCCCTCACGCCCGTTCCGTGGGAACATTCGCTTTTTCCGTAGACGCCGTACGAGGTGAGCGGCGGCAGCCCCTGGGCCAGACCGTAGAATCCGTAGCGGCTCGCCTCGCCTCTGATCGCCGTGTCTCTGCCCACATCGGTTCCGAGATTCTCGCAAGACAGCACGGCGTCGATCACATCATCAGTCAGGAAGAGGGGGCACTCGAGGTCGGTCCCGCCGACGGTGCCGTCCACGATGTCGTTCTGAGTGCTGGCGTCGTCGCCGCCCTCGACCTCGGGGATGCCGACGCCCACCGAATTGGGGGAATTGTCGTTGATGTAGAGCGAGTCGTAGACCGCCCCCGGCGCGACGAACTCATCGGGCCCCACGGGCCCTTTGGAGACGACGGGGGGCTGTCTGCTCGGAAAGAACTTTCCCTTCTTCGAGAGATCGCCCAAAGACGGAAAGCTGCTTGTTGCCGAACCATCCACACGAGGCAGACTGCCCGAGCCGGAGTCGATCGAGTCCTCATTCACGCCGTCGAGGTCGACCGGGGCAAATCCCTGGCCCTTGTTGTTGCGCAAAATCCTGTCGCCGCCCGGCGTCTGCACGAGCAGATCGCCGAAGCCGTCGCCGTCGTAATCCTCGAGCGACACGAGAGTGCCGGCAAGCTCGGGCGGGAGGCCGAGCGTTTCGGTCACGTCGGTGAAGCGCAGGTCGCCGTCATTGCGGTATAAAACGAAACCTTGGTCGTGATAGAGAAAAAGATCGGCAAGGCCGTCGCCGTTGTAGTCGCCAAAAAATCCCTCGCCCCCCCGGCCGGCGCCGGTCGGAAAGGCGATGGCAGTGACATCCTTGAAACGTCCGTCCCTCTGGTTCTGGAAGAGGATGTTCCCCTTCTGGAACAGAACGAAAAGATCCTTGAGGCCGTCGTTGTCGCAATCGCCCCAGAGATGGCGCGGGGGGGCGGCGACGGGGGGCGGCGTGGTGTTGTGAGATTCGGCCTGCCCGCCGGCGGCCGGAGCCTGCTGTGCGGCCACTGTCCGCGTTTGAGGGAGTATGGGCTCACGGTCTCGCGAGCGGTCGCCCGAGACTGTATCGTCTCCCGATGTGATCGCCTGGGCCGACACGACGCCGCCCAACAGAAGAAGAGCTGAAAGTATCACCGTGGGCCATTTCGAGTTCTTCATGGAAAATCCTCCTTCAAAAATTGAAAAATTGAGCCGAGACACCCTGTCCGTGCCCTGCGGCATGGGACAGTTCCAATTGGGTGGGCGGGATCTGAGCTCAAAAAGGGCAGGAGATTTTTCAAGAATTATTGATTTGATGGAGAATGGCGCGGTATGGGGCTGTTCGAGAATCGACATTCCTGTCGTGGCAGGGAGGACATTTCCTTCGTCCTGTATTATAATCGTGGAACGTGACAGGGGGGGCGATCGGCCGACCCGAGACGAGGGCCCGTTTGAATTGAGCACCGAGAAAGACATCACACGCCTGCTGGCCGAACTGAATGCCGGAAAGGAAGGCGCTGCCGAAACCCTGCTCCCCCTCCTCTACGACGAGCTGCGTTCCGTCGCCCGCAACCTCATGCGCGACGAGCGCAAGGGCCACACCCTGCAGACCACCGCGCTCGTTCACGAGGCCTACCTGCGGCTCTGCGGCACGGCGGACAGCGCCTGGGATGACCGCTCCCACTACTTTCGCGTGGCGGCGCGCGCCATGCGCCACGTGCTGATCGACCATGCCCGGCAGAAAAAAAGCGCCAAGCGCGGCGGCAGGAGACAGCGCGAGCCTCTCGACATGATCGACCATCTCCTCGGCGACAACTCGGTCGATCTGCTCGCCCTCGACCTCGCTCTCACCGATCTTGGCGAATTGGATCCGCGCCTCGCAGAGATCGTGGAGCTCAGATTTTTCGGGGGATTGACCATCGACGAAACGGCGCGCGTTCTCGAGATCTCACCGCGAACGGTGAAGTCCGACTGGAAGATGGCCAAGGCGTGGCTCAAGGACGAGCTAAGTTAGCGGCTTCTTCGATTTCGTTTACGGTGACGTCGTCGACGATGACCGTGGCGCCAAATCCGGCGGGCAGCACGAAGCGGAGCCGCCCCGCTTTCTTTTTCTTGTCCAGGTTCAGCGCATCGAAAAACGCTTTGGGTTCGACTGCCGGAGGGGCGATCGGCAGGCCGCAGCGCTCGAGCGTCGTCGACAGGCGGCGCACGTAGTCGTCGTCGACGAGCGCGCGGCCCCGTGCGATCTTGGCCACGGCCACCATACCGATCGACACCGCCTGGCCGTGGCTGAGGGAGCCGTACTCGCCCAGTGTCTCGAAGGCGTGGCCGAGCGTATGGCCGAGGTTCAGCACGCGCCGCTCGCCGCCCTCGAAGGGATCGCGCTCGACGATCGCCGCCTTGATCGCCGCGCACTCGAGCACGCACCGCTCGAGGAAGGCGGTCTGCCGCGGCGCGCGGGAGCTTCGTTCCAGTTCCTTCTCGATGAAACGGAAGAGATCGGCCGAACCGAGAAGCGCCGTCTTGACCACCTCGGCCATCCCGTTGGCGATCTCGCGGTCGTCGAGAGTGCGCAGGACGCAGGGATCGCTCAGCACGAGGTGGGGCTGGTAGAAATTTCCAAGGAGATTCTTGGCGCGTGTGTGGTTGACGCCCACCTTGCCGCCGATGCTGGCGTCGACCTGGGCGAGCAGGGTGGTGGGAACCTGCACGAAGGTCATTCCGCGCATGTAGATCGACGCCGCAAAGCCGCCGAGGTCGCCGGTGACGCCGCCGCCCATGGCGATCGCGATCGAGTCCCGCGCCGCGCCGCGCTTGGCGAGGGTGTCGACGATGCGCCCCGCCTGATCGAAACTTTTTTCTTTGTCCCCGTCTTGAAGAGCGATCTCGGTCCACTCGATGGAGGCTGCGTCGAGAGAGGCCGCGATCTGGTCGAGATGGAGATCAGCCACGTTGGGCGGAATCAAAACGAAAACCTTCGATTCGCGGCACGAGTCGTCCAGAGCCCTTTTGAGCCGCTCGCCCAGCCGCGAGAGAACACCCCGTCCGGTCACGATCGTGCTTTCCGACCGGCCGGCGCGCATCGATCCCTCGGGCACGTCGATCGTGATCGTTCCTTCCGGTATGGAAAGACCGGCGGCGATCCGGCAGGCCGCCGTGCGCGCGCTGATCCGTGTCGTGTCCACGCGGAAAGGGATTTTAGAGTACGCTTCGCGGCGATCGGCGAGAAGCGTTCTGATTCTGTCCTCGACGCTGCACGCGGGGTCGGTTCCTGCGGGATCGCCCGTGAGGAGCGGCCTCGACCCGTCGCCCGATACCCTCTGCATGATCGCGTCGACCGATGCCTCGAGCAGCACCACACGGCCTCTGTCCGACAGCAAGGCGAGATTTTGGGGATCGACCAGTGTGCCGCCTCCGGTGGCGACGACGAGGTCGGTCTGATCGGCGAGGGAGCCGCAGAGCTCGCTCTCGCAGCGGCGAAAGTGCGCTTCGCCCTTCGTGGCGAAAATGTCGGCCACGCTCAGTCCCTCGCGCTCTTCGATGAGCTGATCCGTGTCGACGAACTCAACGCCGAGCATCTCGGCGACCACGCGGCCCGCGGCGGTCTTGCCCGTGCCCATGAATCCCGTGATCACCGTGAGTGGTATCGGCTCTGTAGTGCCTGTCACTATGACAGCTCCCAAGTAGTGTCACCGAAGGAGTCGGTCGAGGTCTCGAAAGAACTCCGGATAAGAAATATCGACCGCCTCCGCCTTCTCCACGGTCGTTGTGCCCTCGGCGACGAGGCCGGCCACAGCCATGGCCATGGCGATACGGTGGTCGCCGAAAGAGTCGACCGCCGCGCCGCGCAGCGCGCAGGGTCCTCTGATTATAAAACCGTCATCGAGCTCTTCAACCTCGGCGCCGAGACGGGAGAGGTTCTCCACCATGCAGCCGATCCTGTCCGATTCCTTGTGGCGGAGCTCGCCCGCGCCGCGCACCACTGTCGTCCCCCGCGCCTGGGTGGCGGTCACGGCGAGCAGGGGAAGCTCGTCGATCAGCGACGGGATGATCGCGCCGTCGATCACCACCCCTTCGAGGGAGCTCGAGCGGACGATGATGTCGGCTGTCGGCTCGCCGCCCGAGGTGGTCCGGTTTTCCATGGCGATCTCGGCGCCCATCTCCTGCAGCACGCGGAGCACGCCGATCCGTGTGGGGTTGATCCCCGCCGACTCGACGCGCACCTCCGAGCCGGGGCAGATCGCCGCCGCCGCCATGAAAAATGCCGCCGACGAGATATCGCCCGGCACGGCGACGGTGAGCGCATCGAGAGGCGATCGGCCGGTCACGGTGACGCTGTTGGCATGCCGCGACAGGGGAGCGCCCATGGCGCCGAGCATGAGTTCCGTGTGGTCGCGCGTGGGGGCGATCTCCACGACCGTTGTGTCGCCCGAGGCGCTGAGGCCGGCGAGGAGGACGGCGCTCTTGACCTGGGCGCTCGCCATGGGCGGGTGATAGACGATTCCGTCGAGTCCGTCCGCCCTGATCCGCATGGGGAGGCAACCGTCGGCGGCGGTGGTGACCTCGGCGCCCATGAGGCGGAGCGGCGCGGCGATCCGTTCCATCGGCCGGCGTCTGAGCGACGCGTCCCCGTCGATGGTGCAGTCGATGCCGAGACCGGCCACGAGGCCGGCGAGGAGCCGCGCCGTGGTGCCCGAATTGCCGGCGTCGATCGTGGCAGTGTGCTTCCAAGAGCCTGGCGAAATCCTGACCCTGCCGTCCGCCATCTCGGTCACGGCGCAACCCAGGGAGCGCAGACACGACGCCGTGCTCGCCACGTCGGCGGCGAGAGGAAGGCCTTCGACGATCTGCTCCCCCCGGGCGACGGAACCGAGGATGAGGGCGCGGTGGGCGATCGATTTGTCCCCCGGCACGCGCACCGTGCCGCTGATCGTCCCCGCCCTGGTCATGCGTCTGTTCATGCTCTCCGGTCTCTCAACTATAAGCCCTTCTTCTCAACTTTGAGCCGTTTGAGGCGCCATGCGGCGGCCCACGGCGGCGGCGATCGGCCGCAGCTCGTCCATCATCGCTTCGAACTCGTCGAAATGGAGGCTCTGGTCCCCGTCGCAGAGCGCCGTCTCGGGCGAAGGGTGCACCTCGACGATGACCCCGTCGGCGCCGGCGGCGACAGCGGCTCTCGACACGGCGGCGATGATGTCGCGCCGGCCCGTGGCGTGGCTCGGATCGACGATCACCGGAAGGTGGCTGCACTGCTTGATCACGGGAACGGCGCAGATGTCGAGGGTGTTGCGCGTCGCCTTCTCGAAGGTTCTGATGCCGCGCTCGCAGAACATGACCTGGCTGTTGCCGTTGGCGAGGATGTACTCCGCCGCGAGAAGAAGCTCCTCCACGGTGCACATCATGCCCCGTTTGAGCAGTACCGGTTTCTTGACCCGGCCCACCGCTTCGAGGAGGGAATAGTTCTGCATGTTGCGCGCCCCGACCTGGAGGATGTCGGCATAACGGCTCACGAGGGGAACGAGCTCGGGCGCCATCACCTCGGTCACGATGGGCAGGCCGGTCTCGGCCTTGGCGGCGAGGAGGATCTTGAGGCCTTCCTCGCCCATACCCTGGAAACTGTAGGGCGACGTGCGCGGTTTGAAGGCGCCCCCTCTGAGGATCCGGCCGCCCGCGGCGCGTACGGCGCGGGCTGACTCCTTGAGTTGCTCCGACGATTCGACCGAACAGGGGCCGGCCATGACCACGAACTCGTCGCCTCCGATCGAGACGCCGTTGATCTTGATCACCGTGTTTTCCGGTTTGTACTCGCGGTTGACGAGCTTGAACGACTTGGAGACGGGCGTCATCTGCGCCACGCCCGGCATGGTGCCGATCTGATCGAGAACCTTCGTCCGCGTGGCGCCGATCACGCCGATAATGGTTTCGCGCGCGCCGTGGGAGGGGCGGGCTTTCAAGCCGGCGGTCTCGACGGCGCGGATCACTCCGCTGATCTCGGCGACCGACGCGGTTTGCTTCATCACGATGATCATCTGTCTCGACTCCTCCCGGGCGGATTGATCGCCTCTTGTACAGTGTGCAGGAACTCTTCCACTTTTGCCACCGCCGCCTCCGGTGAGGGGGCGGCATCGATGATCCTGATCAGGGCGCTTCCGATAATCACTCCATCGGAGCGGGCCGTCGCCCGCAGGGCGTCTTCGGGCGTGGCGATCCCGAATCCGGCGTAGAGAGGGAGGGGCGCCTGAGAGCGGACCCTGTCGACAAAGGCGTCAAAGACGGCGGGCTCGGCCGCGCTCGATCCCGTCACGCCGGTGAGGGCTACGAGGTAGAGAAAACCCTCGGCGCTGCGGCTGATCGCCGCCAGTCTCTCGGGGCTCGATGTGAGCGCCACGAGGTCGACGAGGGTGATCGATTCGGCGGCGAGCGCCCGGCGCGTTCGGGCCGACTCGTCGATGGGGAGGTCGGGAATGATCACGCCCGCCACGCCCGACTCGGCCGCCCTGCGCGCGAAGCGTTCGATTCCCATTCGCAGGATCGGATTGAGATAGCCCATGGCGCAGACGGAAACCTTCGACTCCATCGATGCCTCTCGCGTCAGGTCGAGCGCCCGCGCCAGGGTCATTCCCCGCGCCAGGGCCGCCTCGGACGACGCCTGGATCACCGGGCCGTCGGCGATGGGATCGGAAAAGGGAATTCCCACCTCGACGAGACGGCAACCGGTTCTCGCCGCGGCCGCCACCAGTGCGAGGAAGGTCTCCTCATCGGGATAGCCGGCCGTAAAAAATGGAACGAGCGCTTTTTGCCCCGAGGCGCGCATCGTGTCTGTCCTGTTCGAAAGATTCATTATTTCAGACGCTCCTCCACACTCTCCACGTCCTTGTCCCCCCGGCCGGAGAGGTTGACGATGATCAGGTCGGCTGCCGCGTCCTCCTCTTCGAGAAGCTTGACCGTGTGTGCCAGCGCGTGGCTCGACTCGAGTGCGGGCAGGATCCCCTCGAGCCGCGTGAGAAGACGGAATGCGTCGAAAGCCTCGGCATCGGTCACCCGTGAGTAGGCGACGCGCTTCGAGTCCTTGAGAAAGCTGTGCTCGGGCCCCACGCCGGGGTAGTCGAGTCCGGCTGCGATCGAGTGGGCGGGCAGGACCTGCCCGTCGTCGTCTTGCAAGAGGTAGCTGAAAGAGCCGTGAAGGACACCCGGCTGCCCCTCGCAGAGGGCGGCCGCGTGGCCGTCGGGCGAGCCGCCCGCCTCCACGCCGTGGAGCACCACGGACTCGTCGCCGACGAAGGCGACAAAGATGCCGAGCGCGTTCGATCCGCCGCCCACGCAGGCGATCACATGGGAGGGAAGACGCCCCTCCTTCTCGAGAATCTGGCGCCTCGCCTCGATGCCGATGACTTTTTGAAATTCCCGCACCACCGTGGGATAGGGGTGGGGGCCGACGGTCGACCCGATAATGTAGTGGGTGTTCTCCACGTGGGCCACCCAGTCGCGGATCGTCTCGTTGGTGGCGTCCTTGAGGGTCTGCGAGCCGCTCCTTACGGGGACCACCTTTGCGCCGAGAAGCTCGATGCGGCGCACGTTGGGCCTCTGGCGCGTCATGTCCACGGCACCCATGTAGATGGTGCACTCCATTCCGAAGAGGGCCGCCACCGTGGCCGTGGCCACGCCGTGCTGGCCGGCGCCGGTCTCGGCCACGATCCGCGTCTTGCCCATGCGGCGCGCCAGCAGCATCTGGCCGAGGCAGTTGTTGATCTTGTGGGCGCCCGTGTGATTGAGATCCTCCCGCTTGAGATAGATCTTGGCCTTGGGGCCGCAGTGGGCGCTGAGGTTGGCGGCATGATAGAGCGGCGTGGGGCGGCCCGAGTAATTCTCGAGGAGGCTCTGCAGCTCGGCCGCAAAGGAGGGGTCGCTGGCGGCGTCCTCGAAGGCGGAGTCGAACTGTTCGAGGCAGGCCATCAGTGTTTCGGGCACGTAGCGGCCGCCGTAGCTGCCGAACCGTCCCGGCGATTTGGGTTTACCCGCCGCCATGCTTGACCTCCGCGATGAAACGTTCTACTGCGGCTGCGTCCTTGACGCCCGGCTCCTTTTCCACGCCGCGGCAGACGTCGACGCCGAAGGGGCGTGTCCTGTTTATGGCCTGCCTCACGTTTGCGGGATCGAGGCTTCCGGCGAGGAAGAGCTCGTATCCCCTGGAGCTCGCGTCGGCCGCCTCTTCCCAGAGTGCGTCGATCGCCTTTTGCCGCGAGGGCTCGGTCTTGTCGAGATCGAGGAGAAAGTGAGCCGGTCCGCTCTGCGATGCCCCTTCTTGTAGCTCAGGCAGTTGCCCCTGGGTGAGGGCTTTGACGATCGGCAGCCCCGTGCGTGTGCTGAGCTCGGTGCAGAAGTCGGCTGATTCGCCGCCGTGGAGCTGGATCATGTCGAGGTCCGCGTCGCGCACTGCGGCAACGATCTCGTCGAGATCGGCGTCGACGAAAACACCCACGAGGCGCGCGTCGGGCACGGCACGGCGGATCGAGGCCGCTTTCTCGGGCGTGATCCGGCGGGGGCTGTCGGCGAAGATCACCCCGAGAAAATCGGCCCCCATACCGTGGCAGAGCAGTGCGTCCTCGGGTGACGTGATGCCGCAGATCTTGATCTTGACCGAACTCATGACGCTCCCCCGAGCAGGTCGCTCAGCTTGCGGGCGGGATCGCTCGACTGCAAGAGAGACCCCCCGATGAGAAAGGCGTCGGCGCCGAGGGCGCCGAGCTCGGCGATCTGGGCGGCGTCGTCGATGCCGCTCTCGGCGACGCGCACCACGCCAGCGGGGATCAGCGGCAGAAGGTTGCGCGTCGTGTCGAGGGTGACCTCGAGCGAGGCGAGGTTGCGGTTGTTGATTCCCACGATATCGGCGCCGGCGTCGAGCGCCTTGCGCACATCGTCCCCGTCGTGGCATTCGACGAGCGCCGCCATGCCGAGCGCCCTGATTTTCCGGAGAAGCTCCTCCAGCGCGGGCGCATCGAGCAGGCGCGCAATGAGAAGCAGGGCGTCGGCGCCCGCGGCGCGCGCCTCGATCGCCTGGTAGGAATCGATGACGAACTCCTTGACAAGAACCGGAAGGGACGAGACGCCGCGCACCGTGCCCACGTCGGCGAGGGAGGTGCCGAAGTTCGGCGTGTCGGTCACGATCGAGATCGCCGCCGCACCGTGGGCGTCGTAGATGGCGGCGAGCTTTTCGGGCGCGCCTCCCTGACGGAAGGCCGCCACGCTCGGTGATTTCTTTTTGATCTCGGCGATGATCTTTGTGCCGCCGCTGATGGCGGCCTTGAAATCGCGCGGTTCGTCGGGCGGAAGCCCTTTTTCGAGCTCCCCTCGAGGGAGCATTTCTTTCTTGAGGGAGAGCTCGGCTTTTTTTTGCAGCACGACGCGGTCGAGAAAGTCGCCGCTAGTTGGCGAGTTCATTGGAGACCTCCCTCAGCGACTGGAGCAGCGTCTTCGCCGCGCCCGAATCGATCGCTTCCGCCGCGAGGGCGACGCCTTTGGCCGGATCGGGCGCACGGTCGGCGAGAGCGGCCACAAAACCTGCGTTGAGAAGGACCGCGTCGCGGCGCGGACCCGATTTCCCGTCGACGATCTCCTCGATATGGCGCGCGTTCTCCCCGGGCGACGCGCCGCTGATCGCGTCGAGCGGCGCCCGATCGAGGCCCGCCTCCTCGGGGGCGAAATGGAAGGTGCGCACCCGGCCCTTCTCGAGGGCGCTCACCCGCGTCTCGCCGCCGATCGACACCTCGTCGGTGCCGTCGAGGCCGTGGACGACAAAAGCTTTCTCCGAACCGAGAGTGTGAAGCACGTTGCAGAGTCGCTCGGTCAGGTCGGGGTGGAAGACTCCGGTGAGCTGGCGCTCGACCCCGGCGGGATTGGTCAACGGTCCGAGAATGTTGAACACGGTACGCACGCCGAGTTCCTTGCGGACCGGCGCGGCATGTTTCATCGCCGGGTGCAGGCTGGGCGCGAAAAGGAAGCCGATGCCCACGCTGTCGATGAGCGCGGCGACCTGTTCGGCGCCGAGGCTGATGTTGACGCCGAGAGCCTCGAGCACATCGGCGCTGCCGCACTTGGACGAGACGGCGCGGTTGCCGTGTTTGGCCACGGGAATTCCCATGGCGGCGGTGACGAGCGCCGCGGCGGTCGACACGTTGAAGGTGTGGCGCGCGTCGCCTCCCGTGCCGCAGGTGTCGACCATCCCCCTCCGCTTGGGCGTGATGCGGACCGCTTTCCGGCGCATGGCGCTGGCGAACCCGGCGATCTCGTCGACCGTCTCGCCCTTCATGCGCAGCGCCGTGAGGAGTGAGGCGATCCGCGCCTCGGACAGTGCGCCGTCCATGATCGATTCCATGAGATCCCTCGCCTCGTCGAAGGAGAGGTTCTTCCCGTTGATGAGAGCCTCGATGATCGCCGCGCTCATGGCAGAGTCTCCTCGGACCTGACGGTCTGGATGAAGTTCGCCAGAAGCCCCTTGCCCTCGGGAGTGAGGATCGACTCGGGGTGGAACTGCACTCCCTCGATTCTCTGTCCCTCGAGGCGAACCCCCATGATCTCGCCTTCCGAGGTGTAGGCCGAGACCTGGAGCGCGTCGGGCAGGTTCTGCTCGTGCACGATCAGCGAGTGGTAGCGCGTGGCGCTGAAGGGATTGGAGAGGCTGTCGTAGATCGTCTTGCCGTCGTGGTAGACGTTGGACACCTTGCCGTGCATGAGGCGGTCGGCGCGATCGATCGTCCCGCCGTAGGCGGTCACGATGCACTGGTGGCCGAGGCAGACACCGAGGATCGGAATCTTTCCCGCAAAAAGTTTGATCAGCTCGATCGAAACACCGGAATCGGCCGGAGTGCCCGGACCGGGCGAGATGACGAGCGACTCCGGCTCGAGCGCCGCCGCCTCGTCGGGCGTGATGTGGTCGTTGCGAAAGACGCGGACCTCTTCGCCCAGTTCGCCCAGGGCCTGAACGATATTGAATGTGAACGAATCGTAGTTGTCGATGAGGAGATGCATGGTCAAAATCCTTCCTCTGCGATGGAGACGGCCTTGATGATCGCCCTGATCTTGTCGAGTGTTTCCTTGTACTCGAAGGCGGGATCGGAGTCGGCCACGATCCCCGCCCCGGCCTGGGCAAAGTACTGATTGCCTTTCATGAAGAGCGTGCGGATCGTGATGCACATGTCCATGTCGCCCTGCCGCCCGAAATAGCCCACTGCGCCGCCGTAGGGGCCGCGCCGCTGCTTTTCGAGATCGCCGATGATTTCCATGGCGCGGATCTTGGGCGCTCCGGTGAGCGTGCCCGCCGGGAAGACGGCGCGGAGAAGGTCGTACATGTCGAGGTCCTTCTGCAAGGAACCGGTGACCTGTGAGACGATGTGCATCACGTGGGAGTATCTCTCGATGTGCATGAGCGATTCCGTTTTGACCGAACCGATCTCGCAGACGCGGCCGAGATCGTTGCGTCCGAGGTCGACGAGCATGACGTGCTCGGCGCACTCCTTCTCGTTGGCCAGGAGTTCCTCCTCGAGGGCGAGGTCCTCCTTGGGCGTGTTGCCCCTGGGGCGGGTGCCCGCGATGGGGCAGAGGGTGACGCGCCCTTCGTCGAGCTTGACGAGCACCTCGGGCGAGGAGCCGATGATCTGGTAGTCGTCAAAGTCGATAAAGAACATGTAGGGCGAGGGATTGAGAATCCGCAGAGCGCGATAGATCTGGAAGGGCGACGCGCCCGTTTCGCCCCGGAGACGCTGGGAGAGAACGATCTGGAAGGCGTCGCCGGCGAGGATGTGATCCTTGGCGCGCAGGACGCCGGCGCTGAATTCCTCCTCGGTCAGGTTGGAGGCGGGTGAGGCGAGCCGCTCGGCGGGCGCGCCGGGCGCGCCGTTCTGCAGCGGCGACCGGAAGGCGTCGAGGAGAAGATCGATCTGATTCTTCGCAACCGTGTAGGCCTCCTCCGGCTCCTGGCGGCCGGGCAGGACGAGAATCTCGATCTCGCTCTTCACATGGTCGAAGACGGCGAGCGCACCGGGAAAGAGAAAACGATAATCGGGCAGGCCGAGCCCCTCGTCGGCGGAGAGAGGGATCTTTTCAAAGTAGCGCACCATGTCGTAGGCGATGTATCCCACGGCGCCCGCGAAGGGGCCCGGCATGCGGCCGCCGGTGAGATCGCCGGCGTCGGCCAGCTCGTCGCGCACGGGCCCAAAGGGATCGGCAGGGTCGACGGGCTGGGCGGTGGACGTGCCGTTCTTCTCGATGGTGACGGTTTCGTTCTGGAGGCTCATATCGGCGTAGGGCGCGATCCCGATAAAGGAGTACCTTCCCACCTGGATCCCGCGCTCCACGCTTTCGAGCAAGAATGCCGCCCCCCGATTCTTGAGTTTGATGTAGGCCGACACCGGTGTGTCGAGATCAGCGGGGATCGTTTTTCTCAGCGGTACACGATGCCCCTGCTCGGCTTTTTTTAGATACTCTTCGAGAGATGGGGTCAACATGGCGACTCCTTCTTAATGTGTCTGCGAAGCGCGGACCCGTCGATCGAGCCCGGCGCGGGTTGTGCCGGCTGCGGGCCATCCTTTCCTTTTCGTCATTCCGCGAACGAAATGCTCGTCAATCCCGGTAAAAAGGGGCACAAAAAAAGACCCGCTGTCAGTCGGACAGCGGGTCGTGCACAATTAGTATATCTCGATCAACCGATTCAGGTCGGATTGTCGGGAGCCGCTGTCCGTGGGGCGATGGCGTACCATCGCCACCAGCGCCAGCGGAGCGCCCGGCAAGAATACAAAACCTCATTCGGTCTCTGTTTCATGGTGACTCGATCGTGACTGAGAAGATCAGGCTCAAGTTGCGGTCATATTGAATCAAAGAAAATACATCAAATGGAAATAATGTCAAGCGTGAAAAAGAGAAAGCCCGCCCGATCGCTGCCAAGTCCTTTTTTGAATGACTTTCAAGGACCAATAGCACCGCTTTTCGAATTTTCTCTTTTTCTTTGACGGCTTTCCGGTGGGGGGCGTATAATTCCGAACGAACGTTCGATAAAATCGTGGTCTTTTTATTGGGCAGAGCCATGATTCCCAAGCCCGTACCCCGGAACAGACGCCCCGCAACGGACAAGAAATTTTCGCGGATTCTCTCGGCGGCCGTAAAAGTCTTTTCGAAAACAGGTTTTGAGAAGGCTTCGATCAGAATGGTGGCGGCGAAAGCCAAGGTCAGCCTCGCGGGGATCTACTATCACGTTCACTCGAAAGAGGAGCTCCTCTTTCTGATCCAGTACAAGGCATTCCACACCATCCTCGAGAATCTCAAAACCACTCAGGCCGATCTGGGCGATTGTGCGCCCGCCGAGCGCCTGCACGCGATGATCAGAAATCACCTCGATTACTTTCTCGGCAATCTCGACGACCTGCGGATCTGCTCGCGCGAGCTCGATATCCTCACCGGCGCTTTCTACAAGAAGGTGGCCGAGGTGCGGCGGGAGTATTTCAAGATGACCCTCGACATCGTCAAGGACATTTCGCGTTCCGAGGGGAGCGCTTCCCGCAAATCGGCGAAGGGCGCCGCCGTCGACCCGCGCACGGCGACGCTCTGCCTCTTCGGGATGCTGAATTGGGTTTACACCTGGTACGATCCCGAGAAAGACACACCCCACAGCCTGGCGGTGCAACTCCTGCAGCTCTATCTCCACGGTGTGCACCCCGCGATCGATGGGGAGAAATGATTTTCAGGGAAAATCAGCCTACGACAGGGATCGAAAGCCTGAAACGATACTCATGTAACGGGCTGTAAACAGCGGCTGGTCGATGCTAAAATGGGCCTTCCAGTTTATGCATCCTGGACAGGCACACGAGATTGAAGGAGATACTTGATGGCATCAAAGGAGATACCAGTCGCTGTCGTCGGTGCGGGTACGGTCGGTTCCATGTTGATCGGCCACTTCCTGCGGGCGGGATACGACGATGTGGCTATCGTCGATATTCCCGAGCGCATCGAGCAGATCAAGGAAAAAGGCATATGCATCTCCAAGCTGAGAAGCATCGACGTCAGGCCCGGTAATCTTTACGAGTCGGTCGCCGAGCTCAAGGGCTTGCACATCCAGACTCTTTACGTGGCCACCAAGTCGACCCACCTGGCCCTGGTGGCGCCCGAGATTCAGCAGATTCACGCCAACGGAATGCAGGTAATCAGCTTTCAGAACGGGATCGGCACCGAACATTACCTGGCCCAGTTCATCGATCCGTCCTGCGTGTCGCGGGTGACCGTCAATTTTGCCGGTAACCAGGACGAGGATTCGGGCGATGTGTCGATGAGCTGGTTTCATCCTCCCAATTTCCTCGGCCCCTACTACGAGCAGGATCTGGGGCCGTTCAAGCGTATCGCCGAGACACTCACCGAGATCGGACTCGACACGCGCGCCGTGTCGCACAAGGAGATCAAGAGGCAGGTCTTCTTCAAGACGATTCTCAACGCGGCTCTCAACGCGCTCTGCGCCACCACCGGTTTGACCATGTCCGAGGCGATGCGCATGAAGCACACACGCCACCTGGCGCGCGAACTCCTCCGCGAGGGGCTCAGCGTCGCCGCCCACATGGGCCACTCATACGGCGAGGATGCGCTGTCGCAGTGCATGGACTATCTCGACAAGGGGGGCGACCACTACCCGTCGATGTGGTCCGATCTCAAGAAGAAGAGGCGCACAGAGATCGATTATATTAACGGCAAGATCGTCAAGATCGCGCTCATGTTCACCGATCTGTCAGTCGACCTCAACCGGTTCTTCTGTACCATGGTCATGACCGAGGAGATCAAGTCGGGAGCGCGCCGTGAGGAGGAGATTCCCGACTATCTCGGCTGCGCGATCCGCCACTGCGGTTGATCGGCCGATGGCCGGCCCGATGGCGGCGATGGTCTACGAACGCCGTGACCCGCAGAGAGAGCTTAAAAAAACAAGAGGATCTGAAAAAACCGGAAACAGCCACGCCATGTTGCGGGCTGTTTCCGGTTCTTTTTTATCGCCGAAGACTTAGATCAGGGCAGCACGGTTATGGTCACGTAGCTCTTGCTCGCCGCCTTCGTTGTCCATCCCGGATTTCCGAAGAGAACCTGGATATGGTTGGTGAA
>Ga0180429_10000534_pt1 | contig 33796 bp, 45 predicted proteins | sample SS_ome_FD_132428 | JGI IMG/M metagenome (GOLD analysis project Ga0180429, IMG submission 132428) | Hypersaline lake sediment archaeal communities from the Salton Sea, California, USA - SS_1_S_1 metaG | ecosystem: Environmental > Aquatic > Non-marine Saline and Alkaline > Hypersaline > Sediment ...
GTGGAACCGATGATAATCAACAGGATCGTCGCCGCCCACCGCCCTGCCTCACGAGAAACAGAACCGCTGCCGGCCTCGATGCTGCTTACGGGTTTAGTCTCAATCGCAACGTCCATGCTCTCTGTATCGGCGAGTTGGGCCTGAAAGTCAAGGGAAAGTCTGAACTTTTCCGTACTTTTGCGAGGAAATCCGAGGGGACATGATCTAACTCGGGGAATAGGGTGGGTTTATGGCACGCGGACCGAACGACAGAAATTTTCAGGCGGACATCCCCAACGCGCTATGGGAACAGTATGAAGCCTGGGCCGAGGGACGAGGGAAGATCTACAACCGGCAGTTGCTGACGGCTTTATTCCGACTGTTCGTCAACGCCCCGGAGTCGGTCAAGCGGGCCGCTCTGAACGGCACAGACGACGAGATAACCGCCAGCATCGCCACAGCAGATGCTCCACATCGCCAAGCCCACGAAGCGACGCCGGACGAGGCAGAGGGCTTCCAGTTACTGAAGAAGGTTACCCGTTTTATGGGGCCGGAGGCCAAACGCGCACTGACACCGGACGAGGCCGCAACCCTGGAAGCCTTTCTCAAACGGAAGGAACTTGAGGCCGCACGCAACGCGGACATGACTGCTGATGCTGTTGAACGCGATATCGAAGACGAGAAACGTAAGCTGGGTGGCACTTAACCAGGACTTGGCAGAGCATCCAGATGTCGAGCAGATGCTGAGAATCGATATGAGTACGGTTGATACGAGGGAAGCGAATGATTTGCGGGACGGATTGTGGCAACATGAGGGACCTCTCCCTAGTTGTGGCTCAAACGGCGGGGTGTAGTGGGCCCCTGGCATCCGTGCGAGTAGTGCCGGGACGGGGTTCTTTTCCTTGTCCGGGACTTAGGCCCCGCTCCCGGTTTCGCCCTTCTCTTGTATCATAGCGAATTTCAGGGCGTGTGTGTGGACGGATAATCGGTCAGGTCGTTAGAATACGTAGTTATCGGATCGAGATAGTTTTCCACCACGTCGATCAGCTTCTCGCGGGCGAGGTTCGGGTCGGTCGGCAGGTTCTCGACGAGGGTCTGGCCCGTCATCTCGATGGTGCGTTTGATCAGGGGACGCAGATCCTCGTGCGGCAACCAGCCCATCAGATCGAGCAGCAGGTTCTGGGCATGTTCGTCCATCATCGACCGTCGTCTCGCTCCAGGAGTTTTTGAATGGCGATCAGCCGCTCGTCGATGCGGCCCAGGCCGACCTCGAGCGATTGGATCTTCTGGATGTTCCTTTCGATGCACTCGTCCTGTTTCTCGTTGGCGGCCTGGTTGGCGGCGATCCCCGACTGCATCACCGCCTTGGTCCCACCGGCGCCGAAGACGGCGCCGACGATCGGCAGGGTCACGCCGATCGCCCACTGCCATTTGCGGCCGTTGCCGTTATTGCTCGCTTCCTGTTTGGCCATGTCTCATCCTCATCAAAGTCTCACTCGCTAATCGGCCGTCCAGGTCGCGGCCGCCGAGCTGGAGGCCGCCGTCGTGATGCTGACCGCAATACCGGCCTTGAACACGATCGTCACCCGCCAGTTGGCCCCATCGTCGACGACCAACGAGCCGTTGACGGCGGCGTAATCGCTGCCCAGGGCGGCGGGCGGCGACACGGTCACTTTGTTGGTCCCGTTGTCACTGTCCTCATAGATCTCGACGAACCCGGCCGACGCAGCGCCGTTGCGGACCTCCAGACCGTCGGTCGCGACGTGGACGATATCCTTCCAGGTGCCCGGCGTGCCGGCCGAGGTACAGACCATGCCGCGGGGGTAACCGGTCTCGCCGACGCCGGCGATGAACCAGTCGCCGGTCTTGTGCGTGCCGGTTGCCGGGGCGGCGGCCAGTGTGTAGTGCAGTTGGATGCGCGCGCCACTGATATACTGAGGCCAGTGGACATTGTCGGTGCTGTAAAGGTTGCCGAAAATTTTGCGCGTACCGGTGGTCAAGTCGTGGATCAGGCCGTTGGTGACGCTCGAACCGGCACCGGAGATGATGGAGCCGGTAACGCTGTTGATCTCAGTGAGGTAGCAGTTGGCACCCAGTTTGACGAACGAATCGGCGGTATTGCCGCCGCCGAGATAACCGTAGAGATTGTGGATGCAGTTGCCGTTGTGGTTGGCGTGGACCTCCAGGTACGGACCTACAGATCCGCCCTCGAAATGCAGGCCCATGAACCGATTGTAGTGCCCGTCCACGGTCAAGGCGGCGGCGCTGGACGAAGCGCAGCCTGAGAACAGCAGCGTATCGAGCAGACTGCCGTTGCCGTCCAAGTAGAACCCCTCCTTGGTAGCCGTCCAGAACTCCAGGTTGCGAAAGACGCCGGCGTTGGCATTGACCTGGAGCAGAATACCGGTGACGTTGCGAAAGAACACGTTCTCCATCCGGGCCACGGCGCCGAACTGTGTGCCGCCGTAGCCAAGGTATACGAGCGCCGTGGAGATCGTGTTGCTGTTGCCGTCGAACCCGATGTTCTCCAGGATGATGTTGGCCGCACTGGTATCGTCGGTTATCAACGCAACCGTCTGGCCGGCGACCTGCTTGATGTACGTATGCCCGATATCCGAGCCGCGCAGTTTACAGCCGGCCGGCAGGACGAGCTGGGTCGCCATATACGTACCGGGGCCAAAGGTCACCACGCCGTCGGTGCCGGCCGCGTCGATCGCGTTCTGGATGGCAGTCGTATCGTCGGTCGACCCGTCGCCCTGGGCGCCGTAGATCTTGACGTTGTATTCGGGATGCTGGGCGTTGAGCCAGGCGATCAGCATCGAGCCCCAAGTGTTCGCCTGCGCCTCGTCGCCGGGCGTGGGCAGATCGATCGTGTCGGCTAGAGCCGGGGCGCAAACGAATAGGGCCATCAGTAGCATTATCAGTGCGCGTTTCATGGTTCGGTCCTTTCTCGGATCACGTGCCCCGTGACACGTGCCCCGGCATTTATCCTGTCTTGGTCAGTTCGAAATCCACGTCGAAGCTTTGACCGTCGGTCGGGGCGACCGGCGAGCCGGCGTTCAGATCGCCCGAGGCGATCAGCGGGCCGGTCGTGCCGGTCAGGGTGGTCGTCAGAACGGCCTTGTAACCATTGGGCCAGTTGCCGCCGGAGGCGGTGAACGTCACGGCGCTGCTGGAGATCTTGCGGTCGTTGGTCCCGGTGCCCGCTTCGGTCCAGTTGCCGGAATTGCAGACGATCGGCTGGCGGGCATAGCCGGGGGCCTCGCCGCTGGTCAGTTCCGTCAGGTCCGCCATCGCGGCGTTCTCAGCGATTGTGGTGTCCTTGACAATCGCGACGTAGAGGTTGGTCGGCAGGCTTTCGGTCTGCCGGTAGATCACATTGAGTTCCCAACGCAGTCCTTCTGTATGGAATTCCATGGCTATCCTCCCTAGCTCGGCGCCGTCGCGTTGACGGTCGCGGCGTTGCCTTCGCTGGCCTCGATCGTGTAGACCTGCCCGCTGTCGCTGTCCGGGGTCGCGGCCGTATAGACGCGGCTCGGCGTGCCCAGGACGGTGTAGCCGGCCTTGAACGTGTCCTCGACGACGGTCAGGCGGACCGTCTCGTCGGTGCTGGAGCCGTAGTCGATCTCCTCGACGCGGACGACCATACTGGCGATCGCCACGTCCGGATCGGTATAGTTCAGGCGGAAGCGACTGCCGCGATGGAACCCGCTGCAGACGCGTTTGCATTTGAGTTCCAGGCCCCACGGGCGGGCGGTCTCGGCGCAGCCCTTGCGCGTGACGATGGCCTGGGCCAGTTCGTCGTCGTGGATCATGCGGTAGTCGTAGACGGTGGGCGCCACGCGGCCGCCCTGGCGGGCGCTGACCGTCTCGTCGTGAAAGAAAGTCGTCGCGGCGTTGTTCGGATGCAGCCGGTCGGAATAATTGATCGTGTGCAGGGCCGAAATGTCCCGCCAGTTGGGCTGGGCCATCCGCGTGACCTGCACCTCGTCCTCAGTGATCACCGCCAGGTCGTCGACGTCGTAGTCGTCGCGCAGGGCCATGATCTCGATCTTCCCCGTGAAGGGATCGTCGTAGATGACCAGATCCGCCACCTCCTCGAGCTGGCGGATGAAACTCTTGAGGTTGCCCGGCTCCGGCTTATACAGGGCCGAGATGCCAAACCCCTCGGCGTACATCGCATCGGCGACGGCCTCCCAACTGGTGCCCAGATCGTCACCACGGTTCTCGCCCCACTCGTCATCCGTGAAGCACTCGCGCAGGACGTGGACGATGTTCAGGTCGTACGTATCGATCGCCGCCTTGGCGACATACCACCGCTCGGCGCCGTCGGCGCCCTCGATCAGGACGCGCTTGACAACGGCGCCGAGGATCTGCGGGTACGGCTGACAGCCCCAGTTGATCTGCCGGCCGACCACGGCGGCCAGCCCGCGAAAGGCCGGGACGTTGGCGCCGATCTGGGCGGCCAGATAACTGTTCTGCGCCTGGGTCGCGGTGCCGAGCAGCAGATCGGCGTCGCCCAGCAGCGAGCCGGTGCCGCCGTTGTACGGACTGCCAAAGAGGTTGGTGGCGGCGAACTCCAGGCTGGTCAGGCCGTCGGCGGCGAAGGCGGTCTCATCGTCCGGCGTCGGCCACGCGCACTTGCCGCCACCGGCGTCGCCGTACCAGAACTGCTTGAACCCGTCGATCGGGCCGCGGCAATAGACGAACAGGACGCCCGCGTAGTAGTAGCGGTACACCACGACGTCACTGCGTTTCTTGCGAAAGACCTTCGGATCGCCGGTCCAGCAGCAGTCGTAGCTGGGCTTCAAAACCGTGCCGAACAGAATCGAATAGCAGATGCCGTTCTCGGCGGTCGGAAAGCGAGACCGGTCCAGAGGATCACTGCCTTGCTTGGGCGTTTTGTTGCCGAGGAGACGATGGATGCCGTAGGAAATGGCGGCGGCGACGGCGATATTGCCGGCCCACGACAACACCCACGCCGCCGCGTAGGCGATCTCATAAACGAAGGCCAGCGGCATCTCGGGCAGCGTCATAGCACCCCCTGGGTATGGATATTGACCTCGCGATGCGGCTGGCCGCGGAAGTTGTCGCCGTTGCTGTAGTGCGTGACGCAGTCGCCCTCCCATACCTGATCGCAGCCGGGCGTCACGGCGATCGACGCGCCGACGGCCAGGGTCGACAGCGCCGTGCTGATCTCGACGGTCGAGCCGCTGTGGGCGAGGATCTTGCGGGATCGGCCGCCGCAGGTCAGGGTTCCGTTCGTCCAGTAGCCGTCCGCCTGACCCGACAGGAACGTCGCCGTTACGGTCGTCCCGTCGACGGCGGACACCACGCCGCTCGCGCGGTAGCTGTCCAGGTCGACCCCGCACAAGGGTGAGCCGAGATAGGTCTGGCAGTTCTTGCCGGTCCGCTGCGCCGAGCCGGCCAGGCCCAGGTCGCTGCGCCAGGGCGTGGCGGTCAGCTCCGCCGCCCGGGCGCTGGGCAGTAATTTCAATTCGTGGCCGAACAGCCAGCCGCTGAACAGTTGGGCCGGCGTGTGGCCGCCGAAGATGCCGGACCCAAACGTACCGGCCTGCATGGTCTGATAGAAGAAACTGCGATCGACGTGCAGCCGGCGGATCGTCACCTTCGTCTGCGCCTCGGGCGGATCGTTCAGCAACTGCTGGACGATCGTCGCCGACAGCGGCAGGGTAATCGCCACCTGGCTGCGCCGGTCGTTGAGCGTCTGCTCGATCTTGCCGAACTGCAGGCCCGGCTGAGCGAGGTAGGTGTGGTCCAGCTTGATATCGTAGGGCGCCCGCGCGTAGTACCAGGCAAAACCGGTCGCGACGAAATCGACCAGCCAGATCGGCATGGCGTTCTCGACGGAGGCCTCACTGAAATAGTGGCTGCTCTGCGTCATCCGGCCAGCACCCCCATCCCGAACACGCCGTCGCCCTGGACCGCCAGCGGCGACCAGGTGCGGGCCCATTGGATCTGACAGGTCAGCTTATCCTGAAACAGCCAGCGCAGGGCCACGGTATCCGAGGCGTTGCGGCAGCGCTCGACCCAGCTCAGGGTCGACCCGGCCGCCAGGGCCGTCCCGAACGCACTGCTCAGCGTCAACCGCTCGACGCTGGTGCTGACCGTCGCGATACCGGTGACCTTCTTAACGACCGGCGTCCCGCCGATCTTCGCCGAGACGTAATAGCGCCAGCGGCCGCCGTCGTAGAGAACGGCGTCGTTGGCCGCGACATCGATTGTGGTCGCGTCGGACGCCGCCGGGGCGGCCAGCGTCAGGTCCGGCCGATGGGTCGGGACCAGGACCGATTTCTGGCGGCCCAGCCAGGCGTAGAGCCGTTGGCGCAGGGCATAGCAGTCCGCCCGGCTCTGGCAGACCCAGCCGTGCGGACGCGTGCCGGTCGGATACGTCTGGGGCGCGACGATCGCCAGGCGGCCGCAGTTGTTGTCGATCGGGATCACCTCAGGATCGATCTGCTGATCGAGTGAGCCGGTCAACTGGCCCGGGGCATGGACGATCTCGATATCGTCGATCTCGGCGTCGGGCGTGTGTGCGTCCACGAACCAGTTATCGACGACCTCGAAGGCCATCGACAGCGTCGCGGCGTTGAGACCGTGATAGCGCAACGGCGTCTTCGTCACGACGTAGCCGGTGCGGCACGGTACGATCCAGGGATTGGTGTAGCTGTTGGCCACGGTACTGACGGTCAGGGCCCCGGCGGCTACGGCCGAGACCGTCGCGATCTCACTGGCGACGGTGTCGCCGTCCCGCCGCCAGATCAGTACCCGCCCGGTGACGTGGTCGTTGGTCGCCAGAAACTCGGCGTTCGTGGTATCGATCGCGATCGAGGTGGCCCCGCTGCTCAGCACACCGCGATAGAGCATCCGCTGTCCCCACAATGGGATCGGCCAGAGGCCGTCCCGCTGATCGTAGAGCACCGCCCGGGCGGCGTTGATCTGATCGGTGTCGCGGAGCGTAAAGTAGTAGGCCAGCCGCTGACGCGGCAGGGCCGAGCCGACGGCGATCCGCTGGGGCGCGCCGCTGGCGCCGCGCAGGATCTGCGTGCCCCAGGTGAGGCTCTCATCGTGCGGGAAGTTCGGCGCTACCGGCAGCAGTCGCAGAGCCATCAGCCCACCCCCGCCATCGCATCGGCCAGGGCCCGCCGCCCGGCGGGGCTGGCCGCCCACTGGTTGAGCATCTCGTCGCGGTCGCGGGCGTCGATCAGTGTAATGTTCCGCGTCTCCTGCACCGCACCGATCAGCCGGCCGAGCAGACCGACGATGGCCGCGCCGTTGCGGTCGGAGGCCGACGCCTGGCTCTCGGTCAGTACCCGCTCGCGCGGCTTGAGCAGAGCCGGGACCTCGCCGCCGTTATGGAAGCGTGGTGCGTTGATAAACGCCGCCGCCGGGACGCGGCGGGTGCGGCCCCCGGAGCCGACCGTGCCGCCGTCGTGTAAGATACTGGCCAGGATCGAGCCGCCGGCGTTGAAGGTGCTGGTCATACCGCTGTTGATCAGGTTGCCCGTAAAATTCATCGCCGCCGACCGCACCGCCTGTTCGATCCCCTCCTCGAGACTGTTGACCCGCCAGAGCGCATCGTTCAGCGCCGAGCCCAGTCCCTCGCGGATCTCTTTGCCCGCCTGGGCGCCCATCTGCCCAAACGTCTTCATCTCCTCTTGTGCTTCGCGGAGATCGGCGGCCATGCCTTTTAGGAAGTTGTCGGAGGCCATGTCCAACTCGATCTCGAGCTTGTCCCGCTGCTGCTGATACCACTTGTTGAGCAGCGCCTTGTCTTCGACGTATGTCTTGTACTTGGCCAGCTCCTCATCGAGCAGATCGAGCCGGACGCCAAAAGTCTCCTCGTCCATCCGCGTCATGTCCGAGGCCATATTGCGGTACGCGTTCGCCCGATCGGCGGCGAGCCGCTTGGCCTCGTCGGCCAGGCGCTCCTCCTGTTCCTGCCGTTCCTTGAGCGAGTCGACCAGTGTTTTGTGGACCTTGTCGTAATCGATTTCGGCCGCCAGCGGGCCGAGCATCCCGCCCTTGGTCGGTGCGAGATCGGCGTAGAAGGACGCCTGCGCCCCGTAGCCGGGGATTGTCGCCTTGCTCTCGGCGTCGCGGCGGATCGTGCCCATGCCCGCTTCGCGCCGCTGCATGCGCTTACGGGCGGCGTCAATCTCGCGTTGCAGCAACGCGTGGTCCTGGGCCGGCTGCTGGTTGGCCGCCGAGAGGCCATACCGCTGGAGGTGGGCGGCCTTGATCTGCCGCTCGTAGCGCCGTAAGACATCGGACTTGAATTCCGCCGGTAAGGTCTGGAGGTCCGTGAAGGGGTCGCCTACTGTTGAGGCGGTCATCCGCAGTTTGTTCACCGCCCGAGTCAGCTTCTCCAGATTGCTGACCGTCTTGGTCGCGACGGGGAGGAAGTCCTCGCCCATTGATACCTTCAGGTCGCTCCAGGCCCCGGCCATTGCCTTGACCTTATTGGCGTAGGAGCCGCCGGTGCGGACCGCATCGCCCTGGGCGTCGGCGGTGCTGCGGAACATGATGCTCATGCGGGCCATAACCTTCTCGGCATTGGTCATCTCCCGCTTCTGTTTGATGATGCCCTTGTTCAGGGCCTCCTGCTTCAGTTCCGTTTCGTTGATGATGATGCCGTATTTCGCCACCGCCCGATGCGAGCCGACCAGGGCGCTGGTGAGATCCCGCAGGACATCCTGATCGGCCGCGTTGTTGAAGCTGGCGACATCGATGGCCAGTTGCAGCAGGTTCTTGCTGAGCTTTTCTGATTCATCCCGAGCGTAGCCCAACGGCACGAACGTGTCCTGCAGCTCGGCCATGTACCGCTTGATCTCTTCGCGGCTGCGGCCGATCGCCCCGGCGTAGTCGTTGGCCCATTTGTTGGCCGCCTCGGCGTTGTGGCGAAAGACGGTGTCGAATTTCGATTGCGTCTCCTGGGCCTTCGACGCCTCACGGATCATCGAGCCCATCGCCCGGTTCAGACCGCGGACGCCGAGGTACGCACCGGCGAGGTTGATGATCCCTTTCTGCAGGGCCAGGCTCTGGCGCTGCATACTCCGCATCGATTGCGACGACTTCTTCGCGTTGCGATCGAACGCCTTCGAATCGAGGCTCAGGCGGGCGACGAGGTTCTGAATGATCGCCATCAGGCACTCCTCCCCACAATCGCCTCACGCAGGATGCCCGCCCGCAACTCGCGTTCGAGGATCTGCATGGTCTCGGCCTGGCTGCCGTAGGCCGCCGGCCGCATGAACGGCAGGGCCGCACTGTCTTTGTCCGCCCCGTGACCGAACTCGATCGCCGCCGGGATGTAGGTGGTCTTGCCGGTCCGCTCGCTCGGGTGAACGAACCCAGCGACGCCGATACTCTTTTTGCGGGCCGCGTCTTGGCTTTCACTGAGGATCTGGACGTGCAAGGTGTAGACGCCCGGCTTCTTCTCACGCGGTTCGCGGATCACGATGGCCCGGGCGATTTTCTGCATCATGCCACTGGAGGCCCGACCCCGCCCGGCGATGGCCCGGGCGTTGGCGCGGGCTTGGGCCTGCATCGGCCGCTGACCGGCCCGGACCGCCTTCTTGACGACGCGCTTCTGCACGCGGCGCGGCAGCGTCTGGAGGTTCTTCTCCAACTGCAACGCGCCCTGAATCTCGAAGGTCGATCCACTGGTTACCATGTCAGTCCTTCACACCGCAAAAGGCCTTCAGTTTCGCGGCGATCGCCGCCTCGCGGGCGGCGTCTTCGTCGGTCGGTTGTGTTTCGCTGTCGTCACTGTCTTTCTCCGGCGGCCGCGAGACCGAAACGTCCCAGGCGATCGGGGCGATCGTGCTGTAGATCTCCGCTTCGCGGATCTGCCGTTGGTTCATCTTCAGGACCGCCTGCATGATCTCTGGGTGGGGATAGCGGCAATGATGCGCTAGTCGCCACCAGAAGCATCCGAGGGGGTCCTCTCGGAGTTTTTTGCGAAATCCTCAGCGGCCTCTTTGGTATCGTGGTGCAGTTTCCGAGCCGCCTCGGCCAGCCGATTGAGCGCGTCGACGTTCTTGCGGCCGAGTTGCTCGACGTCCTCGACGGTGAAGATCCGCTCGTAGGTATCCGGATCGACGGCCGTCAGGACGATCCAGCGCAGCTTGATCCGCCAGATCTCACTGATCGAAAAGGTCCTCTCCGGCTCGGCCTCGTCGTCGGCCGCCTCATCGTCCGGCTCGGCCGCCGGCTCGGCGTCCGGCAGCGCCGGGGCGTCGCACGTGAAGTCCTCCGGCACGGCGGGGCCGTCGTCGTCCGGCTCGGGCGCCGCCGTCTTCCTGGCGGGGCGCCCCAACGTATCCATCCAGTCGATCAACTCGGCGTATTCCAGCGGCCCCATCGTCGCCAGGACCACGCACGCCCCTTCGCCCCATTCCGGCACCGGCACCTCGACGGTGTCGGCCGGCCGGGCGGCCAGGATCGCTTCTCGGTTCAATGCCTGCATGGCGACCTCCTATCAACTGTCAGGCGTGTGGGTCAGGGCGCCGGACCGCTTGAACGTCACGGAGAATTTAAAACGACTGTCCGCCGGACCGTGCGGCGTGCCGATCGATTCGATACTGGCGGTTACACTGCCATTGGCGCCGCCGGTGTTGTAAGCGACCGTCAGCGTGGCCGAGGTGTCCGCATCGTAGTCGGCCTTGAGGCGGGCATAGTTGCCCGTAGCGGACGGTTCGAACAACAACTCCAACGGCAACACGCCCGGGTTCTTGCCCGCACTGAACGACTCCATATCCTCGGTGGGCGAGTCGCACGCCAGGAACTCAAAGAAGTTGCGTGACTCGGTCCCATCGCCAATGTCGAGGATTCGCCCGACCGGGTAACCGTTGAAGGTCACGACCGAGCTGTGAACTTTTACCGGATCTTCCGGCATGGTTGTGCTCCTTTCCCCGGGCACAAAAAAACGGCGGTCGCTGGGAGGTTGGGCCCCCAACGGCCGCCGTTGTTTTTGCATCGTCCGCCCGTGACCCGTCGGTCAGAGGGGCGGTCTAGCCCGGATTGTTCATAGGTCTAGTTTGTGTTCCTATCGCGTGTAACTGAATTCGATATCGATCTGCTTGCCGTAGCGTGTCGCTTCTTCGTTCTCAGAGTAGTACGGACTGTCCCGCGTCACGGGCGACGAGACGCCCGTGATCGTCACCCCGCCGGTCGTGCCGGTATACGGTTGATTCGCCGGGAACAGGGCCGCCAGCACCGCCTCGCGCAGCGCGATGGCGACCGCCTGTGTCGTTGCCGACCAGCAGGTGATCTGCACCAGCTCGTCGCGCTCGCCGAGCAGGCCGTCGCAGGCCATATCCTCGGTGCCGCTGATCATCTGATAGACGATCGCCGGGAACGCACCGCCCTGCGGCACGGCGATCTCGGTGATCCGCGTGCCCACCAGCGCCGCGACCGCCGCGTCGCCCGCCAGAATGTTGTAGACCGCCTGTTCGAGCGACATCTACAGCACCTCCGTACAGGACAGGATCAGCCACTGGTTGCGCTCGTCGAGGTTGCGGACGCCGTTGATCGCGAAGATCCTCGCGCCGAACATGACGCGGTGGCTGGGCTCGACGTCGTCGCGATAATGCAGCCAGATCTCGCACGTCATCGTCGCACCGACCGCCTGGGCCGCCAGCCGCTCCCGAGACGCCAGCGTCCGGACCCGCGCTGTGACGGTCGCGTACGTCGCCCACGACGTCGAGGCCGAGGGCCCCGAACCCGTCCAGGTCGGCTGCTGCAGTTCGACTTGATGGCGTAGTTGTCCAGCGTTCATGGCTTTGCCTGGCTATAGGTCCCATAGGTCCTATAGGACCTATACCTTCGGTTAATCGACTCCGATGGCGATGATCTCGTAGGTCAGGGACGATGTCCCCGTGCCGTCGTGGGTCAGTTTCAGGTTCTTGTTGGTCGTGATGTCCAGGCCGGTGGCGTCGGGACCGGTCCACAGGAACTTGCCGCCCGGCGGGATCTCCAGAATGTCGCTGGTGTCGGCCAGGATACCGATATCGAGCGACGCGCCGCCGCCGACCTGCAGGGTCGCGTCGCTCGACTCGTTGTAGAGATATAGCAGCTTGAGCGTCTCGATCGTCAGGGCGCTGCCCAACGGATCGAGCAGCGAGCCGGAGGCGTAGAGGTCCAGCGTCTCGGTCGCATCGTCGGCCAGGGTCCGCTGATCGTGGAAGATCATATCCGCCTGGTTGGCGCCGCTGCCGCTGGTCAAAGAGATGTTGCGGTTCAGCGCCAGCTTGTCGGTCAGGGTCGAAAGGTCGGGCGAGCCGGTGAACGTCGCCGCGAAATTCAGCGTGACGCTCGTCGACAGCGCCGCCCAGACCAGAGAACTGCACAGGGTCACAGCCAACAGGGCCGCTACAATTTGTTTCCAACGTCGCATCGTCTTCTCCTTTTCTTTTCATAGGCCCTATTGGACCTATAGGGCCTATAAGCCTATACCGTAATGATTCTCTCATAGCCGAGCAGATCGACCACCGCCCGCGGCAGGCCGGGCGACTCGGGCTTGTCCATATCCAGCAGGCCATGGAACTTCTGGAAGACCAGCATCCGCACCGCGATCTTGACGTTCTCCGGCACCGCCGTCGCCACATCCCCGTAGCCGGCCTGATAGGTGACCGCGATCGCATTGATCTGACTGCGGGCCGACGGGAAACTCTCGCCATACGCCGGCGTGATGCGGCCGACGAAGCTGTCGCCGTCGACGTCGTACTCGCTGGCGTCCCAGGTCTGCTCGACGCCCGCCGTGTCGATGTACGTGATATGCGTCACCGAGACCAGCGGCGCCCATTTCGGCCGGATCACACCGTCCGCCGGCCAGGCGTCCAGCTTATCGACGCAGGCCTCGCTGAGGTACTTGCGGCCCTGATGGACCGAGCAGGCCGCCGTCGCCCAGTCGATCAGACCCTCGAGCCAGTTGTCCTTGTCGGTATTGAAATACCGCAGGTCCGCCTTGACCTCGTCGATTGTGACAATTCGTGTGTCTGCCATTGTTAGTCACCAGCCTTTGGCTGTACTAGAACACTACTACGCGATTGAAGGCATCAAGGCATCCCTCATCTATGACTTGGGTGCCGCCCTCCCCGTTTTCGGTTATCCAGTGCGACGTTGTCACTGAGTTCTGCCACAGCTTGCAATTGCGCAATACAAGCGTTGTCAACACGGGGGCGGTTCCCTCCAATGAGGCAAAATCATGCGCATTTAGTACGCACCCTTCAAAAATCACCACAACACCTTTATTAAGTACATTGCTGAAAGTTGCAGCATAAGGAGTGATCGCTTCTGGGCCTGCCTCGGCGCTGACATGGTACGCTCGCACTGTCGCCACGTAAGAACAGGCCGCACTATCGCTATCGCAGTAGATTATGCCGGGGCGATTCCCCGCCGTTGCCCACGCCGTCGTGGCCTCGGAATGCCCCCCGTTAATCAGCACACTCGCCACGTTGCGGCCGCCCCGACCCAACCGCAACATCCACCGCACATCGACACTGGTGATACGACTGGCGGTCAGGTTGCCGCCTGCCGCAAGGGCAATGGCGTTTGTGCCCGCAGAAAAACCGCAGTGGTCCACCTGGTATTCGATACCTTGGTTGCCTCGAACATCAATCGCGGAAACGAAGTTCTTAAAGCCGCATCCCATGAACCGTGATGTGTCACAATTGTTATCCGAGACAGATTCCCCAAACCTCACACAACTGTTGGCATGAAAGAATGAGCAGTCCACGAACGACACACCACCAGTTGCGCTCCCATCAGCATGATTCAAGCACGAGACCAATGTAGCGGTTTTCGTGCTATCTGCGGCGTCTTTCCCAATTAATACTAGACGCTCGAATGACACACATATACCGCCTCGCACCTTAATCAGAGTGCCCCCATCGGCCCCTTCCCACGCCAATGAGCTGCCATGAAACGATGTACTGCCCGCCTTCCAGTCCCCCGACCGACCAACCCCCACAAGCCGCACGCCCTGGCACTTCTCAATTACCAGTGACTCCGTCACCCTATACCGTCCGGGCGGTAAGTAGACGATCCCACCCTTTGCTTCTGTCGCCGCATCAATTGCGGCCTGGATGCTTTGCGTGTCGTCTGCAACATAATCACCAACCGCGTCGTACGGCGACTGCGTCACATCAAAGAAGGGCATAGCATGGGCCTGATATGAGGGGCGTGACAATCCGACCCGCGGCAACCCAACCAATAGAATGAAACATAAGGTTCGCATGTATATCCTAACTCGATGGGGGGGTTAATGAACACACATAGATCTGTACGCGAACCTTCATATCGCTGCCGGTCACATCTGCGTCGGTGGTCAAAGTAACAGTCGTCGCTGACGCATTTACCAGAGGGCCGGCAAAGGTGCCATCCCCATCAGAAGAGGATGTACCCGTGGTCCCTAACGCCGTGGAAATGCCATCGACAAACTCGTCCGTATTGCCTCCCGTCCGGCCAATATCCAGCGTCGTCGCCCCACCGCCCGGTGCTGTAGTCACTCGACATGTCACGCCGAACACAACAGCATCGGCCGGTATCTGAATAGTAGACTCAACAGCGGGGGTATTACCCGACCCGACAGGAATCGTAATGATCTGCTGAGCCGTATACATCTTCATAGACCCAGCATTGGCCTGCGCAAACGTCACATATGTACCAGTCCCATTAGCGGTGAAGCCCGTTGTAGCTTGCGACTGTGCCGCGATCAATAGCCCGTCACACCACACAGTTCCGTCAAACTCAGACGTCCCTTCGACGCCTAACGCCGTTGGTGAGTGTCCCCATGAATAATCCCCATCCCCGATTTCCACAATACTCGCATTGATCGCTGATCCACCATACCGCCCGCCGCCACTGTACCGCGCCCAGGCCACCTCTTCCTGCCACCAGTCGGCACAGAACGCGCCGATAGCCACGTATAGCAACGCCGTAACGATCCGCAGTGTCAGACTTTTGTCTTTCGTGTTCATGATCTCAGTTCCTCAAGGGCCTATTCGCTGCAGGCTGTAAGCTGTAAGCTTCTCGGCCCTCTTACCATTGATAGAAATACACCGTCACATCCCCGGCCTCGGCGCCGGTGACGCCGTCGGCGCCGGTGACCTCGGCGTAGACGTAGCGGATCCCGGCCAGGTCGATCGAGCACTCGGCGGCCCCGTTGCCGCCGGCGGCGTCGGACGATTGCGAGCCGGCCCCGCGGTAGCAGGTGACCGTCATCGTATCGGCCCAGAACTTGTTCGTCGCCGTCGCCCCGCTGACGGGGTACGTGACCACCGCCTGCGTGCCGGTCGTACAGGCGATCGAAGCGATCCGCTGGCACGGCCCATTAACGGACCGCCAGCCGTAGAGCACCACCGTAAACGTCTTATCCGCCGCCGCCCCCGCATGGGCCATCACCCCAATCGCCCCACCCCGCATCTGGTAGGCCTGGGCATTGGCCAGATTGTAGAGGTCGACCGCCGAATCCGGCATTTGGTCGAAATCGCCTTCAGTGGTCAGGTCGATCGTTGCGGCGTCCTCGTCCGCTTCGGCGCGGAGCAGGTGCAGCGAGTCCAGGCCCGTGCCCAGCTCACTCATCAGCACCGGCGCCGACCCGCTCGGCGGGATCGCCAACTCGTCGGCAAATAGCGTCGTACATAGGCCAATCAGACCTAATGCGAGCGCGGCAATGCCGAACCCCAGGGCGATCGGCCGCCAATCAGTCCTTATCGTTCTCATCGCACAGATCTCCTGCAATAACAGCAGCCCGAGACGGGCAACGTCTTACTTGCCGGTCTTCTTAGCCGCCTCCAGCTTGGCCTTCAGATCGGCGTTCTCGTCCTGCACGGCCTTGATCGCCTTGAAAGCCGCGTCCAGCTTGGCCTTCAGGTCAGCGTTCTCGGCCTGGACCTCCGCCAACTGCTCGGCGAGTTTCTCGTTCTCTTCGATCACCGCCTTCTCGCGGGCCTCGGCGCCTCGGGCGAGGGCCTTCTCCCGACCGGTCGGGGGCGCTTCGGTCGCGATCCCGGCCTTGATTCGGCGTTTGGCTTCCTTGTCGTCGAGATGGATCACCTGCCCGGCGCACACAGTGCCATCCGGACCGGCCATCGTCTTGGTCATCTTCACACGCATTGCAGTACTCCCTTCATCAAGTGGCCTCAGCCACACGGTAATCAGCTATCGCAGTCCCAGGCCGCCGTCCCGTCGGCCAGTTCATCGAGCCGCAGGACCGCCCAGTCCGTCTTGTCGTGGATATAGATCAGCGTCACGCTACAGGGCAGTTCGTCCGCCCCATCGCTGGAGAACCCGTCAGCCGTGCCGTTGACCGTGTCGCTGTCGGCCGGTTCGATCGTCACATCCGAGGCGGCGACCTCGTTGGCATCGATAAACGTGTAGATCCAGCCGTCCTCGTCGGCCCCCATCGAGGGCAGCGTCAGGACAATGCCGTCGGTATCGTTCCAGACGTAAAACACCTTGCCGGCCGGATCGGCGGCGGTCGTCAGCGTATCGTTGGCGGTCACCACCTCGACAGACCGCAGCATGCCGGTCAGCGTGCCGGTCCCGTCGCCGGTGATCGTGGCGATGGTGCAGGTCCCATTGATATCCAGTGTGCCGCCGCTGGCGACCTCGATCTCGCCGCCGCTGGCGACGATCATCTTCGCGCCGCCCGGCTCGGTGTAGATCAGCGTACTGTAGCCGGCGGCCAGGGCGACCGAGGCCAGCACGGCCACAATCGCCAGAATGGTCAGTTTCTTTTTCATCGCGAATGCCTTTCGAAAAGACGGGGCCGAGGCTTCCGGCCCCGTCGCTCGTTCAAAGAACCTTATCAGCAGCGAAAGAGACTACTTCGACCCCTCGCTCGGGCTGACGTGCAACTCGTACTCGTCGGCGCCGGCGTCGGCGACGGGGCACTTGGAGCCGCGATACTGCACGTAGATGACGCTCTCAGCCTGGGCGTTGGCGCCGTTCTTGGTCACGACCAGGCGAACGTACCGCTTCAACGGGCGATACAGTTCGCTGACCCACAGTTCGTTGTCGTCGTCGGCTGCTACCGCGATGGCGGTGCCGGTCAGATCGGCCGCCGTTCCCATCGCACTGTCGGTATCCTGTTCCCAGTGGATATCACCGACGGCGCTGGGGGCGATGGTGGCGTGCTTGACAATCGCCAGCACGCCGTCCCAGCCCTGCATGTCCAGCGTCGCGCCGTTGCGGTTGGCGGTCCCGCTGCCATAGTCCAGGGCCGTGGTGACCTTAATGTTCTTACCGAGGTTCATGATGGACTCCTTAGAAATCAGTCCGTTGTCGTTTTCCGGGGCGTCACTGCGCCCACACTGGGTTCATCAGGCCAGCTTGACCCGGGCGAAGGCCTCGGCCAGGACCGGCATGCCGTCGCCCTCGAATCGGCCGATGTAGCCGTTCTGGTTCGTCTCGGCGTAGAGTTCCAGCAGGACCTGAATCGCCAGCGTCAGGGCGTCGACGATCCAGTAGTAGCTGAAGTCGCCGAGGATGCCGACGTACAGGCCCGTGGTGAACGTGTTGGGCGCGTACTCGCTCTCGTTGAACCGCATATCCAAGAGCTTGTCCGGCTCACCGTCCCGCAGGCCGGGCAGCCACATGTAGTTGCCCTGACCGTCCTTGAGCTTGGAAAGCTGCTTGATCGCATCACGGTGGAAGATCCACTCTGCCTTGCGGCGGTAGCCGGCCTTCAGCGAGAACTTGGCCTCGATCAGCCCATCGCCGCGGATCTCGGTCTCCGTGTTGCCGGTCGAGACGTCGCGGGCCGTGCCGATCCCGTCGTCGCTGGCGGTAAAGACACCGAGGGGCGACAAAGCGCCAGTGCCGTTGAGGTAGTTGTTCTCCATGACGACATTGAACTTGTACCGCAGTCGCTCACGCACGATCTGATCGACCGGCATGATCGACCGACGCAGCAGCGTCTTGGAGACCTTTACGCGCCTCGCCAGCGGATGCGGCTTCAGTTCGCGCTTGCCAAAGCTCATATCCGAATCTTCGCTACCGGTCCCGATCTCGGCCGTCCAGGTCGGGTCGCCGGGATCGTTATCGAGACTCGGCGCCCCAAGGCCGTCGCCGGTTGTAACGGTGAACATAGTGGCTTTCTGCCGCATGAAGACGTCGTTATCGAGCGCCTTAATCAGCGTGGTCTGGAACTGGATTGGGCCGGTAATGAAACCGCCGGCAGTGTCCGAATCCATCTGCAGGGCCCGTTCGTCGAGGTGCAGCCGCTGCGTGGCCCGGCCGCTCGCCAGGAACCGACGGAAATCGGCCCGGTATTCGGGCGTGACCATCGCCCGCAGGTGCGGATGATCCGCCAGGTCGAGCGTTTCGCCGTTGCGCAGTTCGATCGTGCGGACCTCGTCGGTCTTTTCGCCCTTGGCGTCAGCCTTGTCCCGGCGCTCCATCTCGCTCTTGCGGCCGGCGGACTCTTCGAGCTGACGCTCCTCGTCGGCCAGTTCGGCTTCGCGGTTGGCGTCGTCGATCTTGGTCTTGAGCTTGGCCGCCTCGTCGAACAGCGTGTCGTAGTTGCTCCGCTCCTCGGCATTGAGGTCGCGGCCCTCGCCCTTGGCCTTTTCCAGAATCGCGCGGGCCTTCTTGATCAGCGTCACCCGCTTGGCGATCATTTTTTTCTTATCCATTTCTGCTTTCCTTTAATGTCTTTGCGTTATCAGGGTGCATCAACGCCGGACAGGGCCACGGCCTCCGTATTGCGCGACGCTATTCGATCTCTGCCAGATCCAATTGTTTTTCGAGAACCTCCAGCGTATCGGCCGGAGTCGTTTCGTTTTCATCGGCGCCCTCGTCACCGGATCGCTCGGCGCAGCGCTTCTCGTAGCTGCGGACGCCCACGTCGGTATCGGGATAGGCCGGGAAGGTCACCGGCGAGACGTCGAAGAGTTTCACCTCCTCCAGCGTGCGGATCTCCTCTTCGTCGACGGTCCGCCAGTTGTCGGTAATGGTGCGGAAGCTAAAACTCATGCCCGAGACATCGCCCCGCTCGATCGAGGTGACGATATCGCGGCCGACCTGGGTGTCGGGCGGCAGGATCTCGACCTTCAGACCCTCCTTGTCCTCACTCAGCGTCAATGTCCCAGCGCTGTTGCGACCGATGATCCGGCCGCTGTCGTGGTCGACCAGGGCGCGGATATCGTCGTTCTTGATCGTCTTGGCAAATGCGCCCGGTGCGATCTGCTCGCGCCAGCCGCCGAAGTCCTCACTGAGTTTGTCGAAAACGGCGGCATAGCCGACGATCCGCGTCGGTTCGCCCTCTTTCTTGCTGAGCCGCAGCTCGGCCACGGCGAAGGACCGTGTTTCCCGGGAATCATTCTTGATCTTAGCCATCGTTCGCGGCCTCCATCAGTTGTCGTTGTGCTTGGGGTGCGCCCGTGTCCCAACTCGCCAGGACCTCGGGCCACAAGGATCGGTCCGAACCGTCGCCGAGCTGGCGGCGGTGTTCGGTGCAGTAGCGATAGGCGATCGCCGCGGCGGCATCGGCCGGCTCGGCGACGCCCCGGGCCTGGAGGATGGGCGTCAGGCAGTCGGTGATATGCTCGGAGAGCTTGCGGTAGTGGGCGTCGAGCCAGAGGGCCAGTTGGGCCGAATCACTCGGCGCCTTGCGCAGGGCCTTGACATCCTTAGTGACGATCCGCCGCCAGGTCGATTCGATCAAGGCCGAGAAATCGCCACGGGTGTTGCCCTCGTCATTGATCCCGGCGGCGGGATCATCGTCGTCCGGCTCGTCGTCCGGGGCCTGCCCGGCGACGACCATATTCAGCGGCTGGAGGAATTCGTCAAGTTCGGGCGGGCCGGCGTTGAGGTTCTCACGCCGGCGCGGCTCCTGGCGATTCATCCAACCGGCCTGGATCGCCAGGTTGTAGGCCTCGTACCGGTCCTTGGTATTGCCCCGCAAGAGGGCGTCGGCGACGAATTCGAAGAACTGCACGCCCGGCCGGGCGCAGAGTTTCAATGTGCAGGGCAGCTCCCACGCCCGCATCGTGTCCTGGAGCGAATAGGTCTTGAACTCGTTGCCCAACTCCTCGTTATTGCTGTAGGTTCCCTTGTCCAACTCGAAGAGCATGTGCGGCGGGATGCCCGTCCAGCGGCTGCAGTCGCCGATCGAGAACTTGCGGGACTCGATCAACTGGGCGTCCTTGGCGGGCACGGAGAACGGTGTGAAGTCCAGGCCGCCGTCGAGAATCGCGATTCTGTGCTTGTTGTCCAGACCGCCGTATTTGCGGTCCCACTCCTCGCGCACGGCTTCCTTGGCTTCCTTGTCCAACGGTTCCGGGACCCTCAGTCCGCCAGCCGGCATGGCGCCGTTGCCGAAGAACGCAGCGCTGTAGCGATCGGCGGCCATGCCAACACCCAGCGACTCGGCGGCGTAGGAGATCATCGAATAGCCCTTGAGGCCGTCGAAGCCGAGGCCCTGGATATGCAGGACGTCGTCGGCCTCGATCGTAAAGGTCCGATCCGAGGCGGTGTACTCGTACACCACGCGGCGGCTCTGGCCCTCACCGATGACCTTCGGCTCGACCTTATCCGGCGGCAGCGGCCAGAGGGCGATCGGTCGGCCGGCCTTGTTGCGTTCGATCTCGGCATAGCCGTTGCCCCAGCCGATCTTGTGACCCGTCAGGGTCTTGCGGAAGACCCGGGCGTCTATGTAGGGGTTCGGCCGGTAGGCCATCAGATGGCCGACCGCCGAGTCGGTCAGTTCTTCCTTGCCTGCGGGGATGTGCTGGTAGTGCTTCAGCGGCAGAAAGCCGATGATGCCGCTGAGCAGGTCCACCGCCCGCCAGTAGGCGCTGAAGGTCAGCGCTGAGTCCGGCGTCACATCGACGCCCGAGGCCGTCTCGCCCCCGCCGCCGTAGAACAGCTTGTTGATCCAGTACGACAGCGAACTGGGATGGCCCAGCGTTTGCTTGGTCGCGCGAGATTCCGGGGCTTGGGCCAGCAGAATACTCATCGGCTCCCCCATCTCGCTTCGGCGAAGAGGATCGCACCAAAGACGATCGCTCCGCCCGGTCGCGACAGCAGCGCCACACCCGCCGTCAGACACAGCAGGCCGACCCAACCCAGAATGCAGCGTCCCCACTTCAAAGGATATCCTCCCCCCGCGCCTTGCGCTCCATGATCAGATCGTTGAGGCTAGCCTTGGACGGCTCGAGGGTCAGGCCGACGCCGATGGCCATGGTGTCGGCGGTGACGCCGTCGATCTTCTCGCTGGACTTGTCCTTGGACGGCTTGATCAGGCCGCCGCGCTCCTCGGCGGTGACGTTGGAGACCATCCACCGCTTGACCGGGTTGCCTTCGTGGTAGATCCGGCACTGGTGCGTGCCGGTCGAATCGGGGGCCACGCCGGCCAGGATCATCTCGAGGTACTCACGGAAGGGCGCCGCCATCGAGAGGATGCCTTGTCGGAAGGCGACGATGGCCTCGGCCCCGAAATGCTTCATCAGATCCTGGGTCGAATGGTGGCCCTGAAAACCCTGGTCGACGGCGATCTTCTCGACACCGTAGGGTTCGCACAGCGTCGCGATGTCGGCGCAGACCTGGTCGTAGTCGACCACGTCCCCACCGGTCCGCTTGATCCAACCTTGCTCGCTCCAGGCGTCGATCTGAGCGGCCATGCGCGGATCGCGCTTGACCGGCCGCTCGGGCAGCCAGAAGAAGGTTTTCAGCGTGTAGCTGCAGCGGAGGATGACGATCTTTTCGCCGTCCTTGTCGTTGTTTTTCAAGGGGATCTCGACCGTTTCGCCGTCGTCGTGGGGGAAGGCCAGGGTAAAGGCGGTAAAGTCGCTGGTCGCCCCGATGTCCAGGGCCCCGACCGCCCGGCGTCCTTCGAACGTGGCCCAGTCGATCGCGGTCTCGCAGGCGTCCCAAGCGTGCATGGCGATCACCCGTTCGAGATGGCCGGTCCGCTGGTTTAAGTGCAGGCGGCGAAAGCTGTTCTCCTCGGCGGGGTTCTCCTTGGCCTTCTTGCAGGCGGTCCGGAGGTAGTCCAGTGAGACCGAGACGCCAAGGTTGGGGTTGGCCTTGTACCAGGTCTTTTCGTTGTCCCAGTCTTTGTCGGGGACCGAGTTGCCCGCCTTGTCGCGGTGGTAGGCCTCGTAGATCACCGGCAGGTAGCGCGGGTCGTCGATGATCCGGTCGCGGACCTTGCAGGCGTAGTCGTATTCGCTGTTGCAGACGCTCGGCTGATCGACGTCGGCCGTGGTCATCATCAGCAGGAGCTGATTGACGCGGTTGGCGCTGGCCATGGCGCTGGTCAGGGCCTCGAACAGTTTCGGGTTCGGCTGGGTGTGCAGCTCGTCGACGGCCTGGAAGTACGGGTTGTCGCCGTGGGCGACGTCGCCGTCGGCGGGAATGACCTTGGTCAGCGAGTTATCCGGCTTCTGAATGCTCTTGGTGGTCGCGTAGGGCGTGCAGCGCTGGACCATTTCCTGTTCGTTCTTGATCATCCCGGCGATGTGGCGGTAGAGCTTGGCCGCCTGCTCGCGACTGGCGGCGGCGAGGTTGTTGATCTGGCCGATCTCGGGGCAGCAGCATTCGTCGAAGAACAGCAGGTTGTGGATCGCCGCGACCAGGGGCGTCTTGCCGTTCTTGCGCGGCACGTAGATCAGGCCGCGCGTGTAGCGGCGGGCCGGGCGGTTCAGGAAGTCACGCAGATACCAGCCGAAGAGGTTGCCGACGATCGCTTTTTGCCAGCATTCCAGGATGAACGGGTGGTTGGCCAGGGCCCCTTCGATGTGGGTGCAGCATTGCTCGATGAAATCGACGGCGAAGTCGGCGGCCTCGGGTTCGAACCAGCAGTCCTCGGCGGTGGCGAAGGGATCGTAGCCGGGGATCGCGCAGAGCGTGTCCCGCCAGCGCTTCGGCGCCTTGCTACGCTTGAGTCCTCGCGGTCGTCCTGTCTTGACTGCTGTTGCCAAATGACGCTCCTGTCGTCACGACGGTGCGTTCTTGTGTTCTGTCCTATCGGTCGGATAGGGCCTATACTCAGTGAATCATCCCGCCCTCCCGAAGAACTTATTCTTGCCGGCGTCGGTCGAGGGCTTCTCGACGGCCCGGACGCCGGCGATATCGGCGGGCGTCAGGCCGAAGCAGGCGGCACACTCCTTGACCTGGGCATACATCTGATTACGGATCGAGACCCAGGGGCTCTGCAGCAGATTGCCCTTGTAACTCATAAACGTCATGCCCTCTTCGTCGCATTTCTGGCAGGCCAGTTCGAACCGGCCGAACGAATCACACAGGCACAGAAGACGTTGGCGGTACTTGCCCACCAGCAGCCCATCGTCGTAGAGCCGTTTGGCTAGATAGTCCCAAGTGCTTTTGGCGACGCGTCTTACCGCTTCGCCGTCGTCGGTCTTCTGCTTATTAATGAACCGTCTGGGGCACGCAGGCCGTTTCTGGTCGCTCGTTTTGCCCCCCTCACGGCCCTTAGCCCGCCATGAGCCTCGGTCGCTGAGAACCTTAAACGGCGTTGGTTTCGGTCCGCGCTTCGCCAAACCTATACCCCCCCCTCAAAACCCGTGAAAAAAAACGTATGACTGGCCACACGGTCTTCTGCGTGCGCATTCCCAGTGATTTTGCCCCCCCTCCCCCGGCGTTCCTGCCGCCGCGCCTTCCTCGCATTGCAACTCGCACACAGCGTCTGCAGGTTCTGGATCGTATCGCCACCGCCCTGGCTCCGCGGCACAATATGGTCGCAATGCGGCCGCGCCCGCTCATCGGCCGCCCCCTCATGGCAAAGCCGACCGCACTCCGGCTCCTGACAGATATACTTGTCGCGGCGAAACACCGCCCGCCGCAGGCCCTCCCACCGCTTGCCGCCGTACCCCCGCCGCCACGCACTCGGCCGCCGCGCGCGCACCGACCGCACCGGCACGGTCTGATCCGTCCCTAAATGCGGATAAGGTCGATACGTCTGCGCCGCCTGCGGCATCTGTCACCTCGTAGCCCACAGCCCATAGCCCATAGCCCACAGCCCACAGCCCATAGCCGGTAGCTGTCAACTGTAGGCTGTAAGCTGAATGCTCTTCTCTCTCCACCCTACGCCCCGCACCGACCGCCGCCAAGGCCCACCACTCCAGATCTGGACAACCGCCCTCAGATCCGCCAGCCCACCGCCTGGAACCGCCGCCCGCAATCCTTGCAGATCCGCTGCTGGATCGGACCGTGCGTCCCGGTCGCCACCGTCGCCACCGACCGGCACCGCGGACACCGACACCGAGTGGCAAAGGCGTAGACCTCCTTCGATTGCGGATTGCGGATTGCGGATTGCGGATTGGTCTCAGTCATGCGGTGTATGCGTCCTACTCTGGCATTTGCTATTGATTATTGATTATTGGAACAACCGAGACATGTGCTCTGAGGTGTCGTGATTAGTCAGCAGGACCTCAACCGCCCTTTTCTTGTTCTCGCCGCGTTTGTTCTGATGACTCATGGCCTTGGCGACCGTGATGTAGTGCTTCGTCCATCTCGGATACAGTTCATCGAGCTTAGGGTGATCGTAGTAGCTCAACACCACCCGCGTCTCTCTGAACCGGTGCAGCAGCGTCGCCAATCGCTCGTGGTCGTCGTCAGTGAAGTCGTGCAGATACTTACTCCCCTTCTCGAAATAAGGCGGATCGCAATAGATCGCCGTCCCGGCCTTGTCCTCGATCTTCTCGCCGACCCCGAAGACATCGCGACGCAGGACCGTGACATTCAAAAGGCGTTGATGCCACCATGGAATACTCTCGATAACACCCTTCCACCGCTTGGCGGCGTGCCCGCCGTTGGAGGTGTATCGCACGCAGAAACCCGAATTATGGCAACTGGTCCCGGCCGCCCCGTTTCGGCCCTGCCAGGAGCACAGGAGGTAGTCGTAAGCCCGATCCAGGTCAGGGCTGTCCATCTCTACCAGCCGGGCCTCAACAAGTCGGTTTCTGGCCTCTCGGTGCAATTGATCGGACATCAGCGTCCGAGCGGCCCTGCTGTAGAGTTTCAAGGCCAACGCTTCACTCTGGAGAACCTTCGCCAGGTTCGTCAGGTCGGCGTGCAGATCGACGACCGTCTCCATCACACACAGAACCTTGGCAAAGAGCACCGCCATCGATCCGCAAAACAGTTCCCAGTACACCCGATGCGGCCCGAGCAGCTTAATAGCCACCGGCGCCAGGTTCCTTTTACTGCCCAGCCACGGGACCGCCGCCTTGATCTTCATCTCACTCATTCGTCCTATCCTGTCCCATACGTCCTATCCAAGCCCACAGCCCACAGCTGTAGGCTGTAAGCTGTAAGCTGTAAGCTGTTATCTGTTATCTGTTATCTGCCCTCAAAAAGCCCCAACTGCCCAGCCCGCATCTCACTGACCGGCACACCCATCTCGACCGCCGCCAAACGCTCGCAGGCGATCTGACAGTATTCCTCAGACACCTCGATCCCAATGTACTTGCGGCCGAGCATCTTGGCGGCTACGCAGGTGGTGCCGCTGCCACAGAACGGGTCGAGGATAACGGAGCCAGGTGGCGTTACGCTAATCAGGTTCAACAATAACGACAACGGTTTCTCTGCGATATGGCGCTTATCTGCCCCAGCCACCGGGGCGCACTTCAGGACGTTCTGTGGCGAGGCTTCCCCCTCTGCGGGTTTCCCCTTCGAAGCATAAACAACGTATTCTGCAGAAGAAGAGAAACGGCCGCGCTGCATCCTAACGCCAGGTTTCCACCACGTAACAATGTTCCGCCATATCCACCTACCGCATTGCAGGGCGTCCGTCACCGTAGGTAGTTGCCGCCAGTCGGTGAACACCAAGGCCACGCCGCCAGGGCGGCAGAGGTCCCTAGCCCGAGTCAGCCACAGGCTCGCCCAGATCAAGAAACCTCGCTGGTCACGGTTATCACCTGAGAAGTCCCCGCGGTAGGTCGCGACAGTGTCAGAATTGACATACTTGTGGACCGTACGTTGGACCCTGTCCGATCGGAACTGCCCGCCGGAACTATACGGCGGGTCCGTCAGGACCAGATCCACCGAGTTTTCCGGCCAATCCGCCATCACCGCCAGGCAGTCGCCCTGCACAATCGTGTTAACCGGAATCTGTCCCATACGTCCTATCCGTCCTATCAGTCCCAATCCGCAATCCGCAATCCAGAATCACCTTCCCTCACCCAGCCCCGCCTCGTCGAACGCCCGACCGAGATAGCCGCCGTCGTGGAACAGTGCATCGGGGATCATCGCCTTCGGCCGGTCCCCATACAACTCCCGCCATATCTCCGCCGCCCGACTCAAATCGGCCGGTTTGTCCGTACCCCGCATCTTGCGATATTCTTCGTTGGTCATGGGAAAACAGCCTACAGCCTACAGCCCACAGCCTACAGCCTACAGCTTACAGCCTGCAGCCCCCGCTCAACGCGGAATCGGCTTGGCCGCCGACCCTTTCTCTTTGACGAATTCCGGCCGGGACATTACGGGCTCCCAACTGGTGATCTCGACTCGATTGGCGTCGAACCAGCGCCCATCTTCCTGCTTGCCCTTCTCGCCCGCCGGCGGCGTCAGCACGTACTGGATGCAACCGTAGAGGTCGAACCCCACCGAAGTCACCACGCCCACAAACCCCGTGACCCGGTCCTTGGCCGGATAACCCAATTTGCTGAGATGATCCTGAACCTGCATCGCTGTCCCTTTCGGATTGATTATTGATTATTGATTATTGTCTATTTGGCGAAGCCATACGTCCTATCGGTCCCATACGTCTTATGCGTCCCATCACCGCCCTCATCGCTCCGCCGCCACCGGCGGCGATCGGCTGGCCAGTTCCTTGCGGAGGATACTGGTCAAGAGCCGACCAGGCGGCTTACCGTACTTTTTGGCGTGCCTGGCCTTGTCCTTCGCCTTCTCGAGGAACGCCGGCCGTTCGCCTTTCGGCACCACCGGCGCGACCTCCGACCAGAACAGCTTGGCAAAGGCCCCCACCAGGCTCTTGGTATTCTCCGATTCGCCCCGGACGTCGGCGATCGGAGCACCGATCAGGATCTCGGTCATCGCGATCCCAAAGGCCACCGCGTCGGCGTCCTTCCAGTAGAACTTGATCACGTTCTGGACCGGCTCGCAGCCGACCCGCGCAGCCGAAGGCCCGGCCGAGCCATACACCGCACCCGGCCGGGTTGCTTCAGGTTTCGTCAGGTTTGACAGGTTCTCAGGTTCGGTCCTCTTCTCCGTCCTGTCCTCTGGCCTCTCTGGCTCGTCTCGCTGCTCTGCGCTGTTCTGCTCTTTCTCTCTCTCTGGAACCTGAAAAGAATCTTGGATTGGGGGCGCTGCCTGGTACTCCTCAGGTTTTTTAGCTCTTCTAATCTCTTCTCCTCTCCTCTGATCTCCTCTCTGCTGCGCGCCCGCGAAAGCGCCCCCCTCTTGTATCATCCCCACCGAGCGGGAGTTACGCACCGAGCGGTCCTCGCCCGAACGCGCCCCGACACCGGCCGAAAGCGCCCCGGTGGGCGCGTTCGTCGCCCCGGTGGGCGCTTTCGCGGGCGCGTTCGGGGCGCGTTCGGGGCGCTTTCGCGAACGCGCCCGGCGCAAACGCGCCCGCCTGTCTTTGCACGCATCGCACACCCGCCGCCGACCTTCCAAAGGTTCCCCACACTCACACAGCCGCGGACCCTTGTCGGCTGCCTGCGCCACGGCCTCCTGCACGCCCTCAGAGCCGCCCTCGTCGCCGATCGCCCCCGGAGCGTCGACGTACAGGACGAAAGGACACGGCACGCCCCAGGCGTCGGTGACGTTCGCCAACGTCGCCAGGTCCGGCGGCTCGTGCAGAAAGTCAGCCTTGGCCATGATCCATTCGGGATCGGCCGGCAACACCCACCGGCCCGTCCGCGCGGCGATCAGCCACAACGCGATCACACCGAGCTGATCGGCCGCCCGCAGCCGGGCGAAACCCTCATGGTCCAGCAGCGAGGTATACAACTTCGCCCAGGTCGCCCCCAACTTCGGCATCTGGGGCTGCGCCCGCTTCCAGTTGCAGATCTCCACAAACGCCGGCGGCGTTTGGGATTGCGGATTGCGGATTTCAGATTGCGGATTCGCCATGCGTCCTATCGGTCTTATTCGTCCTATCGTCCGCCCCGATCGGCCCATCGTAGACATCGGGCATCGCGGCCAGGATCATGCAGATCTCCGCCTTGAGATCGTCGCGGCCGGCGAAATGCTCGCCCACCAGCCGGCACATCTGCTGATGCTCGGCCATCCCCGCCGCCCGGCCCGCCTCGTAGCTCAGTACGTACCCGAGCACCCCACCCAGCATCACCGCCGCCATGACCACCACGATCAGATTCGGCTGCCCCTGTCGCTCTGGATTCTGCGTCTCCACGCTATCGCTCCCTTTCGGATTGACTATTGTTTATTGATGATTTGCTATTCATGTCCGCTCACGCGCCGCGGGGGCTTTCGGCCGCTTCGGGCAGGTGCTTGCGGATCTCCGGTTCCGTCGCGGTGACGTACCGCCGCTTCTCTTTGCAATCGTCAATCCGCAATCCTATGCGTTCTATCCGACCCGCGACCGCGTCCCCGGCGGGTCTGCGCCCGCCGGGCATGGTAGCGCTCGCACAACTGAGGCCGCTGGGCCTTGGCCACCGCGTAGGCCGTGTCGCAGGTCGCCAGGACCGCCGTCACCAGCCGCTCGGCCGGCGAACCGTCGGCCGTCTTGAAGACGGCCTTGAACGCCTGGATCTGCAGCCAATCGTCGGAACTGAAGTAGACGCGGTTCGGCATCGTCCTATCCGTCCTATCCGTCCCATTCGTCCTATCGGCCCTATCTCAGTCCCATAGGACCTATGGCAGTGTCACGGCTGCGAATCGAAACCGACGAACACCGGGTTGGCGTTGTCGGTGATCGCAAACAGCAGCGTCCCGCGCCTCGTCCCGATCCCGTCGGTCAACGTCAGGTCCAACGGCTGGGCGCCGGGCGTGGTGAATGTCACTTCGAACTTGCAGATCCCGTCCGGCTCGATCGGGATCTCAGCGCCCGTATCGCCCCGCGTCAGGGTCAGGGCGTGACCGTCCCGATCGCAGACGACGCCCGTCACCCGGACGGGCACGTTCGCGTAGCCTCTCAGTACGCCGGGGATCAAGAGCTTGCGACCGCTGGTCGGATCGGTCGCGATCAGGTTCGGATCGATCCCGTCGAGCGACCCGAACACCTGGTTCGCGCACGGCTCGGCCGCCAGCAGAACCAATGTTCGGCTAAAGACCATCGGCCCGACCACAGCGGTCAGAACCACCGCCAGCCAGAATCGGAATAATGTTCTGCCTCGGATGATCATCAGTTGCTCCTTTCTATGGGACCTATATGGCGGCTGTCGCCGCTGCGATAAATTCGGCCGCGACCTGGGGCACAATGGCGTTGCCATAGCCTCTCAGGCGGCCAATCCGATTTCGACCAGCCATTGCCAGAAGGCTTCTCGGTTGTCGAAGGATTCGCTTAATCTCTGTTGGGCGGTATCCCATTGCTTCGAGTATGGCGCGTGGGCGTCCCAGGCTACGGGGTATCCCATGAGCCAGCGGGTAAATCCCGGCTCCAACACGCCGTTGTTTGCCGTCGGCGCAGGGGACGAGGGTGTAGTCAGACCAGCTTGGTACGGCAGCGGACTGCCGCCCTGCTTGTATTTCACCCGCATGTTCGTTTCGTCGTGCTTGCATGGTGTCGCCCATCCCGCTAGCCCTGCTTGTTCCTGCAACGGCCTGGTGTTCCGGCCGTGCTGGTTGCTCTTCGGGCTGCGATGGTTCACTGTGGTTGGTGTCGCCCAGCCGCACAGTTCCTTCGTCTTGTTCATCGATCGATTGTTGCTCGGCTGGTGAGAGTCCTTGAAGCTCAGGGCCGTGGGGCTCGGCCAGCCCGCAGTCAAGACTTGGTCTTCCAACTTTCGGAGCCCTCCGCCCGGTGTAGTTCGGATGGCGCGTCCGGACCCGCTCGGACACTTCGGAGTCAGCCAGCCGCACAGTTGAGCCGCACTCCCCGTTCTGAGGTATCGTTTCCCGTTGCTGTTCTGATACCCGTGCCAATTCTCTGCCTCGGGAGTCGGCCACCCACCACAATCGTTGTCGGATGTGCGGCGCGCCCGCAGCGCACAGATCGGCGGCCCCGACTCCATATCCCATTGCTTCCAGGTCAGCACGTACTCCGGCGAGCCACCGACGTCCAGCCTTGCTCGCAACCTGCTCGCCAAAGACCGTTGGAGGTCGGCACTGGGCGATGAGCTAGCGAAAAGCGGGCCACAGGTGCCGCTCGTCATCAACGCCTTTGCGTTTGCCGGCGGCACTGAATGGCTGGCAAGGACACGATCCCGTCCAGCAGGGTCGGTCCTCGGGCCAGTCAGCCAGCCGGAGTGCGTACGGCCAGCCGCCAACGCCTGCGAAAAAGTGACATTGCGTAAATCCGTCGAGGTCTTGGGCTGCAACGTCTCGGATGTCTCGATCGTCGATAACGCCATCAGGTATCTCTCCGGCGGCGATCAGGCCCTTGAGCCATTCACAGCAAAAGGGATCGATCTCGTTGTAGTAGTTCATAGCTGCAGCGAGTTCCGATCACCGGTCCCGTCGGTGCCGTCCGGGCCGAGCGGGTCGCCGTCGGTGTCGACCCGGCGCCGCCCGGGCCGCAGGCGGCAGAGCCCGTCCCAGAGCATCAGCAGATGGGCCCATCCCCATAACGCGATCAGATACAGCAGCCAGAACGGCACTTTCCATTTTCTGTTCGGGGCAAACATAGCATCTAGCCTCTAGCAGTTAGCGGTTAGCGATTGGCGGTTAGCAATTGCGGATTTCGGATTACGGATTGCGGATTGCTCCTATCGGTCCTATCCCGTCCTATAGGCCCTATAGGACGTATAAGACCTATTCCGTTAGATCGGCCTTGGCCTTGACCCGAAAGACGATCGCCAGCAGGTCGCAGATCCCGGCGGCGATCACGGTGACCTGGGACGCCAGGACGCCCTTGTTGTCCGCCAGCTCCTCGACCGGCAGGCCGGCGATATGGGTCAGACCCGCCAGGGCCGCGACATTCAGCACCGCCCCGATCAGACCCGACCAGACGGTGCGCGATTTCAATACGGTCTTAAGTTTCATGGTTCACCTCGTTTCAGTTCAGTGGCCCGTGGCCCGTGTCACGGATCACGGATCACGGCGGTTCAGAAACCCCGGCCGGTCGCGCAGCGCCATGGCGCCGACCGGGGCGTGAGCGAGATTCTTTGTTCGTCGCACGTGGCCCGTGGCCCGTGGCCCGGCGGATCAGAACTCCAGCCGCAGTCCGGCCCAGAGCGTCGCACCACTGGACAGGACGGGGTCGTCACTATCGCCGCCCTCGACGATGTCGTAGACCCATTCGATCACCGCCGGTCCGATCTGCGCGCCGGCGCCGATACTGGCGGCCAGTTGCGGACCCTCGTCGTACGGCAGGCAGATCACCTTACCGATCAGGTACGTCTCGGCGGTCACCGTCTCGGGCAGATCGAGCCAATCGCCCAGGGCCGGCAGCCAGTTCGCCACCGGGACCGACCCGTTCGGATCGACCGCCAGGGTCGCATAGGCCCCCGCCCCCCAGTCGGTGCCGGGGTCCTCGGCGAACCAGACGGCCAGGCCGCCGACCTCCCAGGTCTCGTCCAGTTCCAGCCCGAAACGGGCCTCGGCCATCGAGGTCGCCGAGACGTCCGTCACGACCGTAACGGACAGATCCTCGGCCCAGACCGTCGAACACAAGACCATGCTCGCGATCGCCACCCCAAACGCCAGCCAGATTGCTCCATTTTGCTGTCTCATTTTGACTCCCTTCGAAACAAGTTCACAGTTGACAGTTCACAGCTCACAGCTCACAGCTGTCGGCTGTAGGCTGGTCTTGATGATTGCGGATTGGGACCCCGCTCATTCGCCGCGGGGGCTCTTTCCAACTACGCCCGGACGCCGTTGCGCCACAGGAAGTCCGTCAGCGACACCGGGTTCGCGTATTCGTCCACGTTGTGAATACCCGTCAGCATGTCCTCGGCATCGCCGGGTAGCAGCAACGTCTTAACGGCGAACACGGCGCGAGGCACGTCTTCCAGAAACAACGACTCGCCATCGTCAAATGTCCCCCAATGGGCCGTCACAAGGATGTCCTCGACCCGCCGCCGCAGGGCCGCCTTCTGTTCCTCCTGCCGCTGTGCGGAGATTCGCCGCGTTCCGCGCATGCAAATAGTCAGCCTCTTTCATCGTTGGACCTTTCTGATATCGGTGTTCGTGTGCTCGAATCCCTCCAGGTGCTTCGCCAAGTCGTCTTTGACGTAGTAGGGGACTCCGTACTTTTCGCACAGCGTCACTGCTTCGCGCCCGAAACGGCCCCAGTCGATTTCGGCTTCGCGCTGCTTGTCGTGGTTCAATTTGCCGACCTTGAACAAGTCCACATGAAGGTGTGTCCGCCTGATGACCTCAAGACTCTGCGCCGGATCAAGGACCGGCTCCAGTGAAACCCATGTTTCAATCCCCTTGCGATAGGCCCTCTGGATCGCCAGTATTCGCTGGGCGGGGAATTGTGCCCCCGGCTCGTGAAGCTCGCTCATGTGCGGATCAAGGAACGTCATGGTTGTGGCGAACGCATCGTGCTTCCCGTACAGGTCAAAGTCCCGGCACGCCAGCGTTCCGCCCTTAGTGAGCACCTGGAACGGGATGTCGTGTTCACGCAACATAGTGAGGATCTGTCGCGGCAAACACGTCTCTGCCGCCTCTGGACTATACAAATCGCCCATGAAGCACAGCAGCACACGTTCGTTTGTCCCGGCCAGTTCTTTGCAGTCGGCGCGAAGTTTCTTCAGCAGGTCTGTGACGGACTTGAATCCCTGCTGTCGCCATTGCTCTCGTGACATACGGCACGTGCCCGGCACGTAGCAATAGTCACAATCATGCGAACACCAACTCTTGCCCCACGGATTCAATGCTAGATGGCTATACTCTCTCGCTCTCCCCTTCGGTTGATATATCACTGACATGAGACCAATTCCTCCTATTTATGACAGCACTGATAGTCGATGGGTGTACGCAGTACTCTGCCGCCAGTTCCTTATGTGTTATGTTTCCGCCTTCGTACCTCGCTCGGATATCAATGACGTTTGTGTCCGTCAGTATTGCCCTTCCATTCCACGTCCCTTTCTTTCGACCCTTCCTTGCAGCGTCAACCATGTTGTCCTGATGGGTGCCGAGAAAGAGATGATTCGGGTTCACACATGATGGGTTGTCGCACTTATGACAAACACACGTTCCGTTGGGTATGGGTCCGTGAACGATTTCCCATGCCAATCGATGTGCTCGAATAGTCTCACGTGGTCGCGTAAGCTTGAACTGCCCATATCCGCCTCGCCCACGTAGCCCTTGCCATTCCCAACATTCTTGTTCTGCCCCAATTGCCACTTTCGACCAGAATCGCAATGACAGCGGCTCATGCGGCTCGCTAATAGATCTCGCCTCCCATTTTTTGACAAACACTCCTAGTTGCTCAAGGGAATCACGAGAAGACGGCAACCCAGCTTTTCGCCGTTGGCGTAGTTTCTCTTGAGCCTTCTGGGATGCCGCAGCCGCTTCACTTGGGTTCTTTGCTCTCCACTTGGCGATTCTCTTGTTGGCCTTGTCTGGATTGGCTGCGTATCGCTGCCTTGCCCTTGTGTTTAAGCATTGTCGGCATTCTGACCGATGTCCATCGCGAGACGTAGATCGCCTAGAGAATGCACCAAGAGGCTTTGTTTCATGGCAAATCCTACACGTCTTCATCAGAATCACCTCGCCCTGTTGGTCTGTA
>Ga0180429_10000535_pt1 | contig 33767 bp, 22 predicted proteins | sample SS_ome_FD_132428 | JGI IMG/M metagenome (GOLD analysis project Ga0180429, IMG submission 132428) | Hypersaline lake sediment archaeal communities from the Salton Sea, California, USA - SS_1_S_1 metaG | ecosystem: Environmental > Aquatic > Non-marine Saline and Alkaline > Hypersaline > Sediment ...
AGGGGCCAGCGGATGAGCACGCCGGTGCAGGGCTCGAATTCGGCGGCCATGCGCACCGGCGCCGACGGCGGCGGCGTGCCGCGGAAGTTCATCCCGATCTCGTCCTTGCGTGCCTCTTCCTCGAGGGTCATCCAGATCGGCAGGCTCTCCGGGTTCTCCTCGAGCCACTTCTGCTGCTCGGCGGTGAGCGGCCGCACCGGATCGGCAACAGCCTGGACGGCGCCGAATGACACGAGCAGGGCACAGATCATCAGCAATCGCAGCATCGACATTGGACGGATAGACATGATTTCAGGGACTCCTCGGGATGTTAATAAAGTTGGGAATCAGATCCGGCGATATTCGCTCCAGACAGGCAACGATAAACAACTTCGCCTCAATAGAATGCAGGATGTACGGCGCAGATTCGGCAACAACATGCGCCGTGATCGGGCAAGGCACGTCCTCAATATAAGTCAATATCCCCGCAAGCGCAAGAAAAGAAACGGTTCAGGCACCATTCCACCGGGTGTGGGCAGCAGAAGCCGAACCAAAAGCAATGACAGGAATGCGGAGTAACCCTGTGTTGGATCAGGAGGAGAGGACGCGCTTGACCTTGCGGTCGATTTCCCGCAGCGAGAAGGGCTTGTGGATCACGCCGAGCACGCCTTCCTCGTCGGAACGGTCATCCCGGGCGTGACCGCGGGCATGACCGGTGATGTAGAGGATACGGGCCTGGGGATCGATGTTGAGAATCTTGCGGCTGGCCTCCACACCGTTCATGCGGGGCATCACCACATCCATCAATACCAGGTTCACTTCACTGCCCCGCTTCTTGTAGGCCTTCACGGCATCGAGACCGTCCACCGCCTCCAGCACCCGGTAGCCCATTTCGCGCAGGTACTCCACGATCACGCCCCGCGCCCCATCCTCGTCATCGGCGACGAGGATGGTCTGGAACAGTTGCGTCTGCCCGGCAGGGCTCTTCTCTTCCGCCGACCGGTCGGCGGCCGCTTTTTCCACCGGCCCCTGAACGGCGCCCGCTGTTCCCGAACGGACCGGGAGCAGTATCTGGAACGTGGTGCCGACATCCGGCGTGCTGGTGACGAGCAGGAAGCCCTTGTGCTTGCGGATGATGGAAAAGGCGACGGAAAGCCCCAGGCCGGTCCCCTCCCCCGGTTCACGGGTGGTGTAGAACGGTTCGAAGATCCGGGACTGGACCTCCTCGCTCATCCCCACGCCGTTGTCCTCGATGATGATCGAGACGTAACTCCCGGGCTGCGCTGGCTGGTAGGGCCAGGGGTCGCCTTCTTCGTAGTCGATCCGGGAAGTGGAAACCTGCAGCGTCGGCGCCCCTTCCCGGCCCAACCGCTCCCTGAGGGCCATGGCCCCGTTGACGCAGATGTTCATCAATGCCTGGTCGAACTGCACCCGGTCGGCCATGACCAGGGGCAGCTGCCACTCCAGCTCCGTGCGCAGCTGGATCTGCTTGTCCAGGGATCGTGAGAGCAATTCGATGGCGCTGTTCACCGACGCATTGGCGTCCAGCGGCTCCATGCGCGGCGCCTCCCGGCGGCTGTAGAGCAGCATCTGCTGCACCAGGCCCCGGGCCCGTTCACCGGCCTGGTTGATCCGCTTGGCGTAACGAGCCTTGGGATCTTCGGCCGGCGTGTTCATGAGCAGCATTTCCGAGTAGCCGAGAATCGCCATCAGCAGGTTGTTGAAATCGTGTGCGATACCGCCCACCAGGGTGCCCACCGATTCCAGCTTCTGCGACTGCAGCAGCTGGTCCTCGATCAGTCGCCGCTCGGTGAGGTCCCGGGCCACGATGACCACCGCCGTGGAGCCGTCCTCGCCGACGGCCATCGGCGAAGCCGTGGCATGGTAGGCACGGAGGTTGTTCGACCCGCCATTGGCCCGGCCGTCGCCGTTCCCGGCTTTCTCCGGGAGCTCAAATTCGAAACTCATCGGCGACCCGGTGCCGATGGTCTGCTTCACTGCCGAGACGACGGCGGAGCGGGCCTTGCCCTGGAATATTTCACCGGCGGTCAGGCCGGCAGGTTCGGCGGGAAGATCGACCGATTCGGAGATCCCGTTGAGCCAGGCGTCGGTACAGCGGCCGCCGGCGTCGAAGACCAGAACCAGGTCGGTCATCGCCGCGAGCAGCGCTCCGTATCGGGTCTCCTGTTCTGTGGTCGGTCCAGTCATCCGCAACAGTACCCCTGATACCTCCGGGCCATGGTACGCACCCGGCCTCGACAAAATCCCATCCGAAGAGAACCAGGCCCCCTTCTTGTGTTGTTATCGGTCATCGGCGTCCCGAGTTGAGCCGGCTGACGAAAATACCCGGGCCTGAGGCAGCCTTATTCGCGCCAGCCGGTCACCGTGCACTGGTCGGTGGCCATGTCCCCCGACCCGGGGTACGGCGGCTGGTTGTACGGCGACGGCGTGACATCGAACACCACCAGCTGGAAACGGATATCCCCCTCCAGCGTGGGCAGGTCCGGGAACCACTGGCTCCAGCAGGTGGACCAGGTCTCCAGCGGCGACAGGGTGGAGGAGCCGCCGCGGTAGTTGGCGTAGTACTGGCCACCGGGCAGCCAGACATTGAGCCGGCCCACGGAACCGCGGTGGAAGGACGTGACGTTGATCACGTCGGCGCACATCATGCTGGAGAAGGGCAGCGTGGCCGAGGATGGCGATGCCGCCAGGCTGGTGTCCACGGTGTGCGGCACGGACGCCCCGAGATCGCTCTGCAGCACGAAAGCGTCGACATCGCCGTTGTGCACCTGGTCGAACCCGCCGCCGGGGAACTGGAAGTCGGCACTCTTGGTGTACCCCACCACCGTGGCCACCATGCCGCTGTCATCCAGCACCAGGTCGTAGGCCTGCTCGAAGGCCGTGCCGCCCATGTAGGCCGAATAGAGCAGCGTCGACAGGTCGGCGCTGACCCGCAGGAGCACGCCATCCATGTAACCGCCGGTCTGGGTATCGAATCCGTCCAGGGTCGTGGGGAAGTCGATGGAGCGGGCCCCCCCGGCAATGACCAGGTCGCCGTTGGCGTCCACCCGTACGGCATAGAGTTCATCCATGTGGCGCCCGCCGCAATAGGTGGCATAGTGAACGGTGGAAAGGTCCGCACTGAGCACGGCGATGAAGCCGTCATAGGACTGCCTCGTCCCATCGTTGAACTGCGGATCGAAAACGGCCCCGGTAATCGGAAAATCGATGGAATGGGTGGTGCCCACGAGCACCAGGTTCCCCGAGGTGTCGAAGACCATGCCGTTGGCTTCGTCACAGCCCCCCTCGTGATCGCCGCCGTGATAGGGTTCGCCCCAGTCGTGGCCGCCGAGGTAGGTGCAGGCGTCGAGGCTGCTGAAATCGGCGGAAAGAAGGGCAACGTAAACATCCCGGCTGCCCCCGTTGTGATCGAGGTCGAAGGCCCCCGGCGTGCTGGGCAGGTCCACCGACGTGGTCCAGCCGGTGGAATAGTAGCGCCCCTGCCCGTCTCTCAAGAGCGCACGGCAGTATTCGTTGCCCGCCCCGCCGAAGAGGGTGGCCTCCGTGATCGCGGAAAGGTCCGAGCTGAACCGGGCCAGGAAGACATCGCGCTCATCACCGTTGTACGTGCTGTCATAGGCCCCGGCGCTCACCGGGAAATCCGCGGAGCGGGTGTCCCCTCCCACCACCACGGAGCCGTCCGGTTCCACCACGATCCGGCGCCCGTAGTCCCGATGCACCCCGCCGAAAAGCGTCGACTGGACCAGGGTGGCCAGGTCGGGGGCCAACCGAAGCAGGTAGGCATCTTCGTACGTACCGTTGTGCGCGGTCTGGTGCGCCCCGGCCGTGGTGGGGAAATCCGCGGACATGGTGTTGCCGGTGACCAGGATGTAGCCCGAGGCGTCGAGGATCATGCCGGGCCCCGCGTTGTCCATCTGGTAGTCGGGATCGTATTCGAAGTCGAGACCCTCGTGATCATTTCCGCCGACAAACGTCGAGGCGATCAGCGTGCCCAGGTCGGCGGAAAGCCTGATCACGAACAGGTCGCTGTCCCCGCCGGCGAACGTCTCCATGTACGCACCGGTGGTGTGCGGGAAATCGGGGGAACGGGTCAGGCCGGCCACCAGGACCTCGCCCTCGCTGTCGATGGCCAGGCTGTACGCCGCATCTCGAGCGTTTCCGCCGACGAGCGTGGCGTATTCCACGGCCCCGGCCGACGCGGCGAAGATCAGGGTGAGCATGCAGAGGCAAAGGGACAGGAAAGCGATCCTTCTCATCGACGGCTCCATCGTAAACCGCTCCCGGGCACACCCCCGCGGGAACGGAAGTTCCATGGCAGAATGATACAGGCTCTCATCTCGTATCGGCAACCGAATTCCGGTCGTTAATCACAAGCAAAAAAAATGCGGGGGGTAGCGGCCCCCCCGCCAAGCCAGAAATTGACAGTTTCTCTTCCCCTCGGCCCGCGGTCCGGACTCCACTTCACAACACCGTCCCGCGATACCGAAGTCATGCCGGAAAGAAAACAAGGTCGATCGCGTAAACGTCTTCTCCGGTCGGCTGGCGGTTGCGCTTCAGAGGGCACCCGAGCCGGGCAGCAGGGTCACGAAGAGGCTGAGCAGGGCGAGCCAAAACACGATTTCCACCATCTGCTTTACCTGTGTCATGTCCTACCTCCGATCATTGGCAACAGCCACCGCTTCTCATCGCCCACTTGATATTTCAAGTAGCGTGCCAATATCGAACTTCGGAGGTCAACACGGCCCCCAGGGCACGACCGATAGCGTTAAACTATTTCATTGCAATACCTTGAAAGCTATCGCCGAATAGAGGATAAAATGCGGGCAGCCCTGTTCGGAGCTGAAAACGGAATCCGGGTAAAAAAAATACACACCTGGCAAGGGTAATATTTTTCCACCCTCGCCAGAGTGTGTATTTTTCTGCCACTTCCCCCGGGTCACGGGTACCACGGGCACAATTTCACAGGTCAGGGCGTTCCGGCCAGGTCGAGATACTGCTTGATCTGAACCGGGACCACGATCTCCACCTTCTTGCCTTCCTTGGTCGTCCGGGCTTCCATGACGCTGAACAACTCGGAGATGCCGTCGCCGTTCATGTCGGCGGCCAGGATCTCCTTGGCGTGGCTGGTCTCGAAATCGTCCACCACGGACTGGACGAACTCGGTGCCGTTCCACTTGTACATGTACACGTGGCCGGGCTGTGAATGGCCCGAAGCCTTGTTTGGCTCGGACGGCGTGGTGAAGAACTCGTTCAGGCCGTCGCCGTCCACGTCACCGATCTCCACCTCGTGGACGAAGGTGGAAGGCATGCGGCTCATCTCCATGATGTCCCAGCCCTCATCAGTCCGCATGGCCACGGCGACCACACCCTGGTCGTGGGTCGCGATGACAAGCTCATCGATCCCGTCACCGGTGACATCACCGATCTCGATGTCGCGCAGCCGGTCCCACTTGCCGCCGAACACCGGGTTCCAGAGCAAAGTCTCCTGCCAGGCGCCGTCCTGGTGGCGCCAGATCTTCAGCGCCGCCTGGTTGGCGCCGATGGTGAGGATCCCCGGCTCCTCGCCCTCGAAATCGTAAATCATCGCCTTGTGAAACACGTTGCTCACCGGGTCTTCCAGTACCACTTCCTTCCAGCCGTCATCGGTCATCTGGATGATCACCAGCTTGGCCGGGCCGGGCTTCATCGAGCCGTTGTCATCGACGAACTGCGCCTGTCCCATGAGCAGGGAAGGCCAGGTGGTACCCGTCTCGGGATCGGCCACAGCGCCGCAGGTCAGGTTCCAGGTGATGTGATCGGGCGGAATGGGCACGACCAGGGACTTTTCGAAGGAGCCCCCCTGGTAGACGTAGGAGCGCACTTCACGCTGATCGTCCGCGGCCACGTAGATTTCCACCGTGCCGTCCCCGTCGAGATCGGTGATATACGTCGTGTGCTCGTAGCCCGAGGAATCGGCATCGATCTGCTCGCGCCGGTAACTGCCGTCGGCCTCCTGCCAGAAGATCCAGAGCCCCGATTTCATCGCCGCAGCCACCAGGTCGGGCCGGCCGTCGTTGTTCACATCGCCGGCGCAGAGAAAGCGGCACTGTTTATCGTCCAGTTCCGCGATCACCACGGACCCGTCATCCTTCGTTTCCACGGCGGTCCCGCCGCAGCCGCTCAGCACCAGCATCGCCAGCACCAGCAGGCCGGCTCCCATCGTCAATCGTTTCATGGTCTCCTTCCCCATCATTGAAAGCGGTTTTGCATCCCAGTCCAGGCCGGCCGCTCTGGGCCGGACGGTGAACGAAGTCTCCATATATACCATGGCCACGCCGGATTGTTAACCCGGATATCTTGACTTTCCGCCCTCCATTCCTAAGAATGAAATCCAGGGAGCCGCTCGAGAGGGAACGGCGCGGGAAACGGGAGAAGGGTTGCAGGCATGCTGTCCGGAAAGCTCGACGAACAACCGCGTGCGCTGATCAACCAGCATAAGCGGCTGGATGTCTTCCGTTGCGTCCACGATGCCCACCGGCAGTTCGATTCCCGGGTCTCTGTCTACCACGTCCTCAAGGCCCGCCGCTGCTACCCCGGTGGTTGCGTCTATTTCCGCTGGCGCTGCCGGCGCCTGGAGCGAGGACAGGACTGCCCCAGGTCATTCCATTATGTCGGGCGGCTCTGCAATGGGTGCACACACTTCGAGGACGAGAAGATGAGCAACCAGCTCGTGTCGCTGCTGGACGAAAAGGCGGAGCGGCGGTTCCGGCGGGAACTGAGCGACTACGAATTCTGGCTCGAGGGGCTTCGCGGCCGCGACGTATCCTTCTACGGGGAGATCTTCTCGGTAAAACCCCACGCCGTGCGCATGGTGCACCCGTCGGGTGGAATCGAAAACCGTCTCCAGGGCTTTCTCGTCAGCTTTCTCGAGGGCTATATCGGCTACACCCACTTCCGCGACCCGGTCTACCTGCAGCTTGACCTGCGTCAGCAACGGAACTGGAGATTGGCACCGGGCGACCGACTGCAGTGTGACGCCCGGCTGCACACGGACCGCGGCCGCCTGGTCCTGCGCCGGCCCCGGGCCCTGGAGTTCGACGGTCGGGGCGAATCGCCGGCGATCGGCGAGAGCGAGGCCCGGGTGGCCGTGCGCATCGCACGCTACCGCCGGCTGCAGCCGGAAAAATGCTTCGCCTGCCCCCATGGTCTGCTGGCCGACGTGCGCGACCTGAGCGGGCCGTCGGAAAAACGCTACCGGCGCATGGCCTGCCTCGAGGGCGTTGAATCGCCCATGGAGTGCGCCATCCCTGCGCTGGACTCGATCGACAACGAGGTATGCCTCGAGCACCTGGAGGGCGGCGAGCGGCGCGCCCCCGGACGAAATGGAGGTCGCCGGTGACCGAAGCAGCCCCAGCCCGGACGGTGGAGATTATCAGCACCCTCGGGCCATCGCTGGCCGCGGAGCAGACCCTCCGCGCGGTGATCCGCGCCGGGTCACGAATCTTCCGCCAGAACATCTTCTACGAGACCACCAGGGAAATCGGCCTCCGCGCCGATGCCCTGCGCGAGGCGGGCCGACGGGAGAACGTGGACGTGAAGCTGATGATGGATTTCAGCGGTGGGCGGCCCCGCCTGGGCAGTTTCGAAAAGCCGGTGAACCTGCGCCCCGGGGAAACGCTGGCCTTTCACCGCGTGACCGATGACGACCCGGCGGGCGACGGATCGACAATCCCCCTGCGTATTGACGAAGAAACCTGGTCGGCCATCACCGAGGGCGAACGGATCATCATCGCCGACGGCCGAATCCTGCTGCGCATTCTGTCCCGCGGGGACGGCGTGATCCGCAGCCGCATCGACCGGGCCGCGGCGCCCCTGCGCCCCTTCCGCGGGGTGAACCTGCCCGACACCGCCACCGCCTTCCCCCCCCTGACCCCCGAGGAACTGCAGCGGCTCGACGACCTGGCCCGGGTGGGGTTCGACTATTTCTCCCTCTCCTTTGCCAGCAAGGCCGACCACCTGCATCAGATCCGATCGCTGCTGGACAGTCTCAGCCCCGAAAAGCCGATCCGTGTCCTGGCCAAGATCGAGGATCGGCGGGGCATGGAGAACCTCGATGAACTGATCGATGCCTCCGACGGCATTCTCGTGGGCCGCGGCGACCTGGCCGTGCAGACCTCGTTCGCCGAGCTCCCCGAGCTGCAGGAGGCGATCCTCGCCCGCTGCAAGGAACGGAATACCTGGTCGGTGGTGGCCACGCAGTTCATGGAGACAATGATGCGCAGCCCGATCCCCAACCGTGCCGAGGTAATGGACGTTTCTCTCGCCGTGCGCCAGGGGGCCTCCGCGCTGCTGCTCTCCGGCGAGACCGCCCGTGGCCGCTATCCGGCGGAAACGGTGGCCATGGTGCGCCAGGTGGCCGAACGGGCCACCGCCCTCGGGGATTGAGCGGGATCAGTCCACGGGGGTCTGCGGCGAGACCGACCAGGCAAGTTGCCAACCGGCCTTTTTCGCTTTTTCCAGGCAAACAACGGTGGAAGTGGTGAACATCACCGGCCTGGTCCCGGGCTCCAGCTCCACCAGGCGGTAGAGCAGGTTGCCGAGGAAGGGCAGGTGGCTGACCAGCAGCAGGTCACACTTGTAGCGCGGAATCTCGCGGGCGACGCCCTCGCAGGGGTCGAGCGGGTTGAGCCCCTGCATCGACTCCGGATCCCGGCCCGGGGCGATGGCCCGGCCGAGGATCTCCGCCGTCTCCGCCGCCCGCGGCTTGCCGCTGTGAAAGATGCGGTCCGCGGTGACCCCCTTCTCCCGGAGCATCTCGGCGATCTTCTCCACTTCGGTGCGGCCCTCTTCACTCAGCGGGCAGCGGGGATCGGTCTGCTTGTCCACGGCTTTGCCGTGTCTGGCCAGGAACAGTCTCATGATAGCATTCTCCTTGTCATCGAGCTTCATTCGCCGGCGCCGCGGCCGGGCGGCCACCATTGTAACGGCGCCCCCCACGCAAGACAACCAGCCGTGGAACCGGTATAATTCCAGTTTCCCGGCATCTTCACGGGATCGTCACGTCGCCGGCGCAGCCGGCTCCTGGCATTCCCAGATCAACCAATCCACCGATGGAGCGATCGATGGCCAACCCGGACGGGCAGCAACAGCAGTCGGGCCTCAGCCCGCTGGCGTACGAAAAACTCGAGGGCCGCACGTACGAGCCGTATATCCCGGTGAACTCGATCATGGCCGAGTTCACCATCAGCGCCTGCGTGCTCGGCGGCATCTTCGGCATCGTCTTCGGTGCGGCCAATGCCTACCTCGGGCTCAAGGTGGGACTGACCATCTCCACGTCGGTACCCATCGCGGTGATCACCGTGGCGGTGTACAAGGTGATCGAGAAGTTTATCCGTAAACGGGCAACGATCCTCGAGGCGAACATCGCCAAAACCGCTGGATCGGCTTCATCCTCGCTGGCCTCGGGCATCATCTTCACCATCCCCGCGCTCTACCTCTGGGGCCAGGGGGCCGAGCTGCTGCAGGTCACCTCCCTGGCCCTCTGCGGCGGGACACTGGGTGTTCTCTTCATGATCCCCCTGCGCCGCTTCCTCATCGTCGAGGAGCACGGCAACCTGCCCTACCCCGAAGGCACCGCCGGTGCCGAGGTTCTGGTGGCCGCCGAAGAAGGGGGTTCGGCGGCAAAGCAGGTCTTTTTCGGCATGGGCTTCGCCGCCCTGTTCAAGTTCCTCATGGCCGCTCTCAAGCTGTGGAAGGACGAGATCGAATTGAAAGTGCCCCTGCTCAAGAAAGGCGTTGTGGGCATCGATCTCACGCCGGCCCTTCTCGGGGTGGGCTACATCCTCGGCTACCGGGTTTCCTCGCTGATGGTGGCCGGCGGCCTGCTGGCCTGGCTGGGCATCATTCCCCTCTTCGCCTTCCTCGGCGAATCGATGACCACCCCGGTCTTCCCCGAAACGCTGAAGACCATCCCCCAGATGAGCGCCCACGAGATCTGGGACAGTTACATCCGCTACGTCGGGGCCGGCGCCGTGGCCTCGGCGGGGATCATCACCCTCATCCGCTCCATCCCCACCATGGTGCGCAGTTTCCGCATCGCCATGAAGCAGCTGCGCGCCGGCGCGCGGAAGATGTCCGAGCACCTGCCGCGCACCGACCGCGATCTCTCGCTGCTCTGGGTCGTGCTCGGCGCGGTGATCACCGTGATCATCCTTGGCCTGACCCCCAACGTCTTCGGCGGCGAACTGCCCCTGGCCGGCAAGTGGCTGGCCGCGGCACTGGTGGCCGTCTTCGCCTTCTTCTTCGTCACCGTCAGTTCGCGCATCGTGGGGCTGGTGGGCGTCACCTCGAACCCCACCTCGGGGATGATCATCGCCACCCTGCTGGGCACGTCCTCCATCTTCCTCGTCATCGGCTGGACCGGCATCGAGGGCAAAATCGCCGCCCTGACCATCGGCACGGTTGTGGGCATCGCCGCCTCGGTGGCCGGTGACACCTCACAGGACCTGAAGAGCGGTTACCTGCTGGGGGCCACCCCCTGGCGGCAGCAGGTGGCCGAGGTGCTGGGCGTGGCGGCCACCGCCGGGGTGATCGCCTGGACGGTGATGGTGCTGGCCCAGACCTACGGGTTCGAGTATTCCGAGGCGACCCCCACACCGCTGGCCGCGCCCCAGGCGAACATGATGAAACTGGTCATCGACGGAGTGCTCGACCAGTCGATCCCCTGGGGCCTCGTGCTCTTCGGGGTGGTGATCACGATTTTCTGCGAAGTGGTTCGCGTTCCGTCGCTGCCCTTTGCCGTCGGTGTTTACCTGCCGCTGTCGGCGATGAGCCCGGTCTTCATCGGCGGCGTGGTCCGCAAGATCATCGAAAAACGCTGCGGCGGCAACGAGGAAAAGATACAGGAACGACGGGAACGGGGCATTCTCTTCGGCTCTGGCCTGGTGGGGGGGGACGGCATCGTTGGGGTGGGCATCGCCGCTTATACCCTCTACCTCAATGCCGGCGAATCCTCGGAAAACGTCAGGCGCATCGAGGGCTTCGGCTCGGCCTGGGCCGGGGGCGACGTGGGTCAGACCATTCTCGCCCTGGTGCCCTACCTGCTCCTCGGCTACCTGCTCGTCCGGGCCACGAAGCTGAAAAAGACCTGAGTCCGGTAAGGAGGCTCCCATGGCCAAGACCCTGCTCCAGCTGATCGATGAAAAGGTGGTGGTCTTCGACGGCGCCATGGGGACCAGCCTGCAGGAGCAGGATCTCTCCCTGGACGAGTTCGAAGGCCTCGAGGGCTGCAACGAGGTGCTCAGCGCCAGCTGCCCCGACGCGGTGCGCAAGGTCCACGACGATTTCCTCGCCGCCGGCGCCGACGTGGTGGAGACGAACACCTTCGGCGGTGTTCAGGTGGTGCTGGCCGAATACGGCATCGAACACCGGGCCCACGAGCTGGCGCTCCGCTCGGCCGAGCTGGCCCGTGAGGTGGCCTCGGGCCACAGCACCCCGGATCGGCCGCGCTTTGTCTGCGGTTCCATCGGTCCGGGCACCAAGCTGCCTTCGCTGGGCCACATCGGCTACCGCGAACTGCGCGACGCCTTCCAGCCCCTGGCCGCCGGCCTGGTGGAGGGCGGGGTCGATGCGCTGATCGTGGAAACGTGCCAGGATATCCTCCAGGCCAAGGCGGCCCTCGACGCCGTGCGGCGAGCCCTGGCGGAAAGCGGACGAGCGATCCCGGTGATGGTCTCGGTGACCGTGGAGGCCACCGGCTCGATGCTGGTGGGCAGTGATATCGCCACGGCAACCGCCGCCCTGCTGCCACTGGGCGTGGACAGCCTGGGGCTCAACTGCGCCACCGGTCCGGATCAGATGGTGCGGCACCTGCAGTATCTCTCCCGCCACGGCGCCCCCCGGTTGTCGGTGATGCCCAATGCCGGACTGCCGGAAAACATCGGCGGCAGGACCGTTTACCCGTTGGCCCCCGAAACACTGGCCGACTGGCTGGAGCAGTTCGTCCGCGAAGAGGGCGCGGGGATCGTCGGCGGCTGCTGCGGCACGGTGCCGGCGCACATCCGGACGCTGGCCGAGCGGGTGGGCGGCCTGGAAGCACCGCGCCGGGCGCCTTCCCGGTCACCCGAATCGGCGAGCCTCTACCAGGCGGTGGCCATGACCCAGGAACCGCCGCCGCTCATCGTTGGCGAGCGGACCAATGCCAACGGCAGCAAGGAGTTCCGCGAGCGACTGCTGGCCGACGACCTGGAGGGGATGGTGGCTGTGGCCCGGGACCAGGAGAAGGGTGGGGCCCACCTGCTCGACGTCTGCGTGGCCTATGTCGGTCGGGACGAACGGGCTGACATGGAACGTCTGATCCCCCGGCTGGCCCGCCAGGTGCGCATGCCGCTGATGATCGACTCCACCGACCCGACGTCCATCGAGGCCGCCCTGGAACGGCACGGCGGTCGCTGCGTGATCAACTCGATCAATCTCGAGGACGGCGAAGAACGCCTGGACGCCATCGTTTCACTGGCCCGCCGTTTCGGCGCGGCACTGGTGGCGCTGGTCATCGACGAAGAGGGCATGGCGCTCACCGTGGAGCGCAAGCTGGCGATTGCCGAACGAATCCACCGCATCTGCACCGAACGTCACGGACTGGCGCCCTCGGACCTGATCTTCGACATGCTCACCTTCACCGTGGCCAGTGGCGACCCGGAGATGCGGCGGGCCGCACGGCAGACGCTTGAGGCCATCGAGGCGGGAAAACGCCGCTTCCCCGGCATCCACACCATCCTCGGGGTCTCCAATGTCTCATTCGGCCTCAAGCCGGCGGCACGGCGCATCCTGAACAGCGTCTTTCTCGCCGAGGCGGTGGAGCACGGCCTGGACCAGGCGATCATCAACGCCAGGGGCATCACCCCGCTGCACCGCATCCCCGAGGACCTGCGCGATATCTGCCACCGGCTGATCCACGCCGACTTCCAGAGCAGCGGTGACCCGTTGACCCAGCTGCTGGAGCACTACGAGGAAGCCATGGCCGTCGGGCGCACCGCCGTGAAGGCCGCCGACCTGCCCCCGGCCGAGCAGTTGCGAAACAAGATCATCAACGGCGAAAAAAAGGGGCTGGAGGACCTTCTCAACGAGCTGCGGGCTTCGGGGCGCGACCCGCTGGACCTGGTCAACGGCGAACTGATCCCGGCAATGAAGATCGTCGGCGACCTCTTTGGCAGCGGTCAGATGCAGCTGCCCTTCGTGCTGCAGTCGGCGGAAACGATGAAGGCCGCGGTGGCGGTCCTCGAGCCGCACATGCCGTCGATGGAGACGCAAAGCCGCGGCACGCTGGTGCTGGCCACGGTGAAGGGCGACGTGCATGACATCGGCAAGAACCTGGTGGACATCATCCTCACCAACAACGGCTACACCGTGGTCAACCTGGGGATCAAGGTCCTGCTCGAGCAGATGCTCGAGGCCGCGGAAACGCACCGGGCGGACGCCATCGGCATGAGCGGCCTGCTGGTCAAATCGACCCTGGTGATGAAAGAAAACCTCGAGGAGATGAAGCGCCGGGGCATCGGCCTGCCGGTGCTGCTGGGCGGCGCGGCCCTGACCCGCCAGTACGTGGAGCAGGACCTGCGGGGGATCTACGGGGGTAATGTGCATTACGGAGAGGACGCCTTCGCCGCGCTGCACCTCCTCGGCGACCTTCAAGGCGCGGACCACAACGTCGCCGCGGTGGCCGACCCCGATCCCGACCCGTTGTCCCGGCCGCGGCAGGCGTCATCGCGGACCGTCTCCCTCGACACGCCCCAACCGGCGACGGAGGCCGGCCCGCTCCCCGAAGTGGACCACTCGGTGGCCGTGCCACGCGCGCCCTGGCTCGGTGTGCGGGAAGCGTATCGGATCCCGCTCGGTGAACTCTACCCGCTGCTCAACGAGACGACCCTGTTCCGCGGCCAGTGGCGCTACCGCAGGGGAAAACTGACCCGCGACGAGTTCCACGAAATGATCGAAACCGAAGTGCGGCCGGTGTTCGAACAGCTCAAACAGCAATGCCTCGACGAACCGCTGCTGGTTCCAAGGGGCATCGTCGGCTGGTTCCCCTGCCACGCCGAGGGCGACGAGGTTGTGATCGCCAATCCGGAAACCGGCACCGAGGCGGCTCGTTTCGCCTTCCCTCGCCGGTCCTCGCCACCGCGCCACTGCATCGCCGACTACGTTCGCCCCGGCCCCCTGGACGAGCCGGACCTGATCGGCCTCTTCGTGGTCACCGTCGGCCCGGAAGCATCGCGCCGGGAGAAGGTGCTCTTCGAAGAAGGCCGCTACCGCGACTACCTGCACCTTCACGGGTTCTCGGTGGAGGTGGCCGAAGCCGCGGCCGAGTGGCTGCACGCCCGCATGCGCGAAGATCTCGACATCTCCGACGAGGACCGGGAAGGGCTGCAGGCCATGGTGCGCCAGGGCTACCGCGGCTCGCGCTACAGCTTCGGCTACCCGGCCTGTCCCGACCTCGAGCAGCAGCGGCCGCTCTTCTCGCTGCTCAAGCCGGAGCGGATCGGTATCACGCTCTCCGAAAGCTGCCAGATGGAGCCCGAGCAGTCGGTGTCGGCCATCGTGGTGCACCACCCCGGTGCAAAGTACTTCAACATCACATAAGAGGGTGCGGCCATGGAAACGAGCTGGGTCTGCGTCAACTGCGGTTATGTCTACCGGGTGGAGGATGGCGATCCTGAACAGGGCATCGCCCCGGGGACGCCGTTCGAAGCGATCCCCGACGACTGGCGCTGCCCCATCTGCTACGTGGGCAAAGATGAATTCGACCCGGAGTGAGGGAAGATCGCCATGTCGCGGGCCCCGCCCGCTCCCCGCGATGACGAAATAAGGGGTATCCCCGTTATTTCGTCACTTGTACTGCTTGTGGCAGCTCTTCTCCGCCGCGCGGAGCGCCTCGACCTGGCGGGCCACCGCCTCGAGATCTCTGTTCTTCACGCTCTCGGCAAAGGCGGCCGAGATCTCGCGAAAGGCGACGATGTCCGCCCACTCCCCTTTCTTCGGGTAGTGCAGCATCAGTTCGGCGTCCGCTTCGAACGATTGGACAAGCTCGATGTCGGGAAGCCGGCATTCACCGAGCTGCGCACGGATCTTCTTGAAGGTCGAGCCCATCCGTTTCTTGATGCTCTTGTAGGAAGGGACCTTCCCTTCCTCGTCGGACTTCGCCTCATTTTTCGCCGCGGCCGCCGGCTCATCCTCGAGGGCATATTTCCACTGGCATTTCAGCGCCAGGCAAGCCGAGCCCTCCTTCGACTTGCCGGTCAACTTGACCTTGAGCGCGCCGGCGGGGGCAATGCCCTCGGCGCCGACCTTCAACGTGCCCTGCTCCAGCTTTTCGGCCAGTTCGCGAAACAGACGGGCCAGTTCCACCGGCGCCAATGCTTTGCGCTTTATCGATTCCACCCGGTCACTCATCGTCAACACCTCGGCAGCAGTGTCCCCTCACGGAATCGCGCCCCCCGAACAAGGGACCCGACGTTTACCTTCATGATCCATGGATCATATCGACATGCTACAACAGGAGCTTCACCGAAAACAGGAGGATCGCCGCCACGAGGATGCGGTAGACCCAGACCTCGCCCTGCTTCACCTGCCAGCGGACACCGGCCCAGCCCCCGATCATCGTGCCGGCGGCCAGGGTCAGGCCCCAGAACCAGTGCACCACCCCCAGGGCGGCGAAGAGGCCCAGTGCGATGGCCTGCATGAGCAGAATGCAGAGCACCTTGACCCCGTTCGACCGCACGAGGTCCAGCCCGCCGAAACCGGTCAATGCGGCGATGATCACGAACCCCACCCCGGCCTGGATGAACCCCGAATGGAAACCGACGAAGAAAAACGCGGCATACAGTGCCCAGGGGCGCGTACCCGAAAGCGGACGGCCGCTCCCCGCGGCCCCGCCGGATCGGCGGCGATGGATGATGGAAACCAGCACCAACAGCATCACCACGGCCAGCACCCGGCGAAACAGACGATCGTCCATATCCACGGCCACCAGGGCGCCCAGCAGGGCGCCCGGCGCCGCGACCATCATCAGTTTGAACCCCAGTTTCGCCTCGAGCAGGCCCTGCCGGCGAAAGGTGGAGGAGGCGACCACGTTCTGCAGCAGGATACCCACCCGGTTGGTGGCGTTGGCCTCGGCGGCAGGGATTCCGAGAAAGATAAGTACGGGAAGGGTGAGCAGCGACCCGCCGCCGGCCACCACATTGATGAAACCGGCGAGCAGACCGGCGAGGAAGACCAGCATGCTGCGCAGGATATCGTGGCCCAGAAATTCCATCCGCACATGCTAAAGCAACACCACCCGGCAGACAAGCCGGTACTCATCCCGCACCGTCGAGGGCAGGCCGAACGGCCGAACGGGCGGCGATCCGGTCAGGGGGATCCCCGGGAGGGAGCGTGTTTCAACACCGCTTCCGGCCCGTGGATGGCACCGTGGAGGTTGGGAAACGGACCAATCAGGCGAGCTGAGCTCCCCTGGGGCGTGCCGGTGGAAACAAACCGCTGGAGAATCTCCGCCGTGGAGAGCATCAGGCCGGTGCGGGCGAGATGCCACCCCTGCAGGGCACAGACGGCGCCGGCCACCATGGCACCGGCCCCCGATGTGCCGCCGAACATGTCGGTGTAGGTGGCGTCAGGGCCACCGTTATACAGGAGGCCGTATCCGGCGGTGACTATGCTTCCGCTGTGTCCATGAAGGTCGATACGACGGCCGTGGTTGGTCCAGCAAGCCGGGTCGCCACTGCCCGGCAGGCCCGCGCCCACAAGGATCGCTCCGGAATCCCTCACGGCCCGGTCAAAAGCGCCCCCGTATCGCGGGTGATCCAGGTCCATCGACCCGTTGCCGGCGATCTCGACGCACACCACCCCGTTGGCCGTAACCGTGGCGATGGCATCGAAATTGGCCTGCCAATACTCCAGCGGCAGGTACTCGAATGAGTAGCAGGAGCATTCGCAGGTTTCTCCCGATGGCGGGCCCTGGGCATGGTATTCGATGAGCAGCACGTCCCCCGCATCCAACTTGCGTCCCAGCAGATTGAGCGCATCGGCAACCACGGGGTACGGGGCTTCGGTATCGAAAATGGAAACATGAAGTTCCGTGTCCGGCGCGATTCCCGAAACGCCGAAACCGTTGTGCTGCCCGAGGATCTCGCCGAGCACGGCGGTGCCGTGGTGGAGGTCCACTTTGTCACCGGACCAGCTCAGCGGGTCGGTAAGATCCTCATGGTTCGGATTGAGTCCGCGCTCCAGCAGCCCCAGGCGCACGCCTTGGCCTTTTCCGCCCGCATAGGCCCAGGCGGAGGCCGGAGCAAGGCCCCAGGGCGCCGGTTCGAGATAGAGCTGCAATGCGGAAAAGTCCGGTGTCTCCCCTCCCTTCTCGGGATCGGGGCCCGTGGCAGACGGATCCCCGTGAATCGCCCCATGGGCCGGGATTGGCTCGAAATAGGCCAGTTCCACCACCGGAAGCGCGTTGAGGTCGTCCACCAGTTGCGAGGAACCTTCGTTACCCGGGGGCAGGAGGAGAAAGTAGAGGTTGAGGTCCGCCAGGCTCTGCCCGGACATGAGCTGCCCGGAAGCACGTTCGCTGTCCAACACCTCCTCGGGACGGCTGAACAGCCGCCTGATCGGCGGTTGGCCATGAATGGCGAGGACCTGGTCCAGGTCGTGGAGTGGCGTCCCGGTGAGACTGATCAGCCCGCTCTCCCTCAAGCGGACACCGCTGCCCTCGGCGCACTTCAGTACCACCAGCGGCAGGTGCCGGCCCGGATCCCATTCGGTGTGCAGTGGTTTCGCCCTGACCCAGCGGGGCGCGAGGGGAACGGCAGAATCAGTCGGGTTTGCTACGGCCGGAGTACTGGCCACGACCAGGCAGATGACCAGAGCGATCAGGCCGCCGAGGACACGTCTGTTGAGCATCGCCACCTCCCCGAGCGTGGACCGGGTAGAGCGTCAATCCCGGAAGGCATTGCGGAAACTCTTCTTTTTCGTTCGCTTCAGGAGACTGGGCAGGATCGCCCCGGACACGCACCTGCAACTCGCCGGCTGGCGCAAACACCGCTTGCGACCCGTTCGCGGCCTGGCTGGGAAAAGGGTGCACGACGGGACAACTGCATCCTTGAAAATTAATATATGCGGCGAAGATCGATCCGTCAATGCTCGACGAGAAAAAATTCGGTTTCCAACGCGAATTTCCGGGAAAAGGTTCGGGCACCGTCCGCAGTGAGGTGGCACCACCAGTCGGCAAACTGCTCATCGCCCGCTGCCCGTACGAAGGGTCCGACCCAGGTGACTTCGTCCAGTCCGCCCGTGATTCGCTCCCAGAACAGACGCACTCGACGGTTGTATCCCCGCCGGGCCTGGCGGTTGTAGAGGGTCAACGGCTGGGGGGTGGCGAAAAGGCCCAGCGGCACGCCGTGGGCCTCGCAGATGCCGGCCAGGAGCCGGATCTGGTCCACCCGCTCGGGCAATACGGCGAAATTCGCCGACCAGTAGGCGCTCTCACGTTTCGACCGGTCATGCAGTGTGCCGCTGACATAGGGAACATAGCCCGAACCGTCCTCCAGCCCCTTCCAGAGGGCCTGAGGAGTGCGGTAGACCAGTCCCTCCTTTTCCCCGGTGGCGGGATACTCGAAGCAACCGGACTGCAGCCCCTGCCGCAGGTAGGTCAGGCGCGCTCGTGATGGGACCCGGCCCTCGAGCCAGTCGAGCCACGCGTCGAACCCGGCCCCCCGCCCCAGAGCCGCAACATCAGACAAGCGGAAGAGCGAGCGAACTTCGAAGCCTCCGGCCAGGGGCTTGCGCGGCCCGAGAAAAAGCGGGACCACCGAAGCAAGCACGGCACGCGGCGGTGGGTGGTGCTCGAGGTACCGGTCGAGAGTGACCACCATGGTTTCCACCGGACATCCGTCGATGCCCAGGTTGAGGCAGCGCGCATCATCGCCCCACACCGCCTCCAGTTCCGAGGGCACCAGCCCGTGAGCCACCCGGCTCGCCCCGAGGAGCAGCACGTCGGCACCTTCGGCGCCGGGGCGGATCTGATCCATCTTCCAGCGCAGGAGGCACTGCTCGTACCCCAGCAGCCGGTGCCCGCTGAAATGGAGCGCCGCCTCCCCGGAGAGCACCAGCAGCAGGGCCAGGGCGAGGGCGGCCCAGCGCCGCCGCCCCTGATCAGAACTGGAAATAGATGAACGGTTTCGCATTGGGCGTCCCCAGGATGATGATCGCAAAATAGAAAATGGCGTAGAGCACCCCGCGCAGCACGGGGGGCAGGCGAAAGATTACGAACTCGTCATCGCTGCGGTATTGGCAGAGTTCCAGCAGCGTGGTCAGTGGAAAAAGCAGCAACAGCACCATTTTCTGCGTGGAGAGCAGGTCGAGGGTGCGGGAGAGCTGGAAGCCAAGGTCCATGGCCGAGTGAAAAAGGAGCACGATATACGTGGGCGACGGCGACCGGAAAAGAATCCAGCTGCCGCAAACGAGGAAGAACATCAACCCGATGCCGCCCCCCCTGACCAGGGCCGCCGGCACGGGACGAGACCCGGCGGTCCGCTCCAGAGCGGCCACCGCGGTGCTGCGAGCCTTGAGGCGCGACCAGCCCGCCCCGACCAGACGGTAGCCCACCAGCAGCAGCCCGTGGTAAAGCCCCCAGAGGACGAAGAGCCAGGAGGCCCCGTGCCACAGCCCGCCAAGGAGCATGGTTATCATCAGGTTGATCCATGTGCGTCTCCGGCCCCGGCGATTGCCCCCCAGCGGAATGTAGAGGTAATCACGCAGCCAGGTGGAAAGCGAGATGTGCCACCGTTTCCAGAACGAGCTGGGATCGGCGGCCATGTAAGGGATATTGAAATTTCGCATCAGGCTGAAGCCCATCAAACGGGCCAGTCCCCGGGCAATATCGGAGTAGCCCGAAAAATCGCAGTAGATCTGGAAGGCGAAGGCCAGGACACCAACCAGAAGTTCACCGCCGGATGGGGCAGCGTTCCCGGAAAAGACACTGTCGGCCAGCAGTCCGAGATTGTCGGCGATGACCATCTTCTTGAACAGCCCCCAGAGGCAGAGCCAGGCGCCGGCCCGCATGGCCCCGGCCCCCATCTGCCGCGGCTTTTCGATCTGGGGCAGCAGCCGTCCGGCCCGTTCGATGGGCCCGGCCACCAGCTGGGGAAAGAAGGCGACGTAGAGCGCAAGGTCGAGGAGGTTCCGCCGGGCCCTGATCGTTCCGCGGTAGACCTCGATGGTGTAGCTCATCGTCTGAAACGTGTAGAAGGAGATGCCCACCGGCAGCACGATGCTCAGCGTGACATCGTCGGCATGCAAGCCCGCGACCTGCATCAGCCGGGCCAGCGAGGAGGCGAAGAAGTCGAAATACTTGAACAGCCCGAGCAGACCGAGGTTCACCACCACGCTGGTGACCAGCCAGGCCCGCCGCCGCCCCCCCCGGTGGGCGGTCTCGATCATCCGTGCGCTGACGTAGTCCACGATGGTGGAGAGCCAGATCAGCCCCAGGAAACGCCAATCCCACCACCCGTAGAAGACATAGCTGGCCAGCAGGAGAAGACCGTTCTGCCGTCGGTGCGGAAGCACTCGATAGAGCAGATAGACCAGGATGAAGAAAAGCCAGAAGACGAGCGTATTGAAGAGCAAGGTCTGATTCCCCGTCGATCAGCGGTAGGACTTGTGGTTCTTCGACTCGTAGTCGCGGGTCAGGCGCAACACCACTCTGCGCAGCGCCACGATGGCGAACAGGTTGGGCAGGGCCATCAGGCCCAGCGCCGCATCACCGAAGGCCCAGACCACCTCCAGGGAGAGGATCGCCCCGACGAAGTGCATGATGACGAATACGATGCGGTAGGGCAGAATGGCCCGCCGGCCGACCAGGTATTCGATGGAACGGTCACCGTAGTAAGACCAGGATATGGCGGTGGAGATGGCGAAGAGCACCACGCCGAAAGTGACGATGAAATTACCCCCGGGAAAGAGGAAGGCCAGCCCGCGCTCGAAACCCCAGGCCGTGAGGGGCGACGAGTTGAGCATGGCCCGGCCACGAAGCCGCACGCTCTGCACCGGGCTTCCCCGGGCATCGAAAAACGTCGGCCGGCCTTCGGGTTCGGTCACCTCCAGGGCGCCGGTGAACGGCTGGCCCTGCTGGATGAGCACGGCATCCTCCATCAGGGAGTGGCTTTTTACCAGGGCAACACCCTGCGCAATGCCGTTCACCACGTCGGTCCGCCCGGTCCAGAGGCTCTCCCCGGCGAGCTGGCCGGTGACCAGGACTTCGCTCCCCAGGTGGATGAAGACGATTTCCTCCTCGGGGGTGAAGCGCAGGGTCACTTCCTTCTTGTCCTTCCACACACCGGTGGTGACGATGACCAGGCCGGTGATCGTGCAGATCACCAGCGTGTCGACGAACGGCTCGATCAACGCCACCACGCCCTCGCGGACCGGCTCGGTGGTCTTCGCCGCGGCGTGGGCGATGGGGGCACTGCCCTGCCCCGCCTCGTTGGAGAAGAGTCCCCGCTTGACACCCCAGACGAGGGTGAACATGAACACCGACCCGGCAAAACCGCCCACCTGTGCCGGCGGGTCGAACGCCCCGGAGATAATCTGCCAGAACGCATCGGGGATCTGATCGTAACGGTTGAGCAGGATGATCAGGCCTCCTGCGGTGTAGATCGCGGCCATGAAGGGAGCCAGTTTCGACGTCACGGCGCCAATCCGCCGGATGCCCCCGAGGATCACTGCCGCCACCAGCACGGCGGAACAGAGCCCGGTGATCCAGGTGGGGATGAGGAAGTCGGCCTTCATCGAGTCGGCCATGGTGAAGGCCTGGATGGCATTGCCGGTGCCGAAGGAACAGATCACCGCCAGGATGGCGAAACTCACCGCCAGCCAGCGCCACCGGGGGCCAAGGCCCTTTTCGATGTAGTACATCGGACCGCCGGATGCCGAGCCGTCGGGGTTGATCGTGCGGTAGTGGTGGGCCAGGGTGCACTCCACGTATTTCAGGGTCATGCCGAACACGGCGGTGAGCCACATCCAGAACAGCGATCCTGGCCCCCCGTAGTGGATGGCGATGGCCACCCCGGCGATGTTGCCGATACCCACCGTCGCCGAAAGGGCGGCGGTGAGGGCCTGGAAGTGACTGATGTCCCCCTCGTCCCCGGGATCGTCGTAGTCCCCCCGGATGACCTTGAGCGCGTGTTTGAACTGCCTCAGTTGAATGAAGGAAAGCCGGAGCGTGTAAAAAATGCCGGTGCCCAGCAGAATGACGACCAGGATCGGCATGACCGCGGGAAAGCCCCAGATCGTGTCACGAGCGAAGAAAACGGCGCTGCGCAACAAGTCGAGCAGGGTGAGAACGGCCTCCATCCGATTCCTCCGGAACAAATGCGTGTCGACCGAGAAACGATTGGCTGAGATTCTAGCCCCGGGCCAACGGGGTGTCAACGAACCGGCGGGCAAACCGGCTGCCGGGCACGGTGGGGTTCAAAAAATCCGCTTCCGCAACACTTGTGGAAAACCTTGTGGAAAAAGAGGCCCAGGTCTGCGCAAGTCGAAGCGAAACAATAACTTTGCTCAAAATGACCGATTTGTGAAACGACGCATTCGTTTGAAAATAAACGAGTTAGAAACTTACGCCCAATCCGGGGACCCCCAAGGCCGAACCGGCCAGGCCGGTTCTCTTTTTCCACACGGGGCCGGGGGAAAAAAATAACGGAATTCGTTGCAGGAGGCTCAAGTCTGGCGAGTTGCCTGCCGATAAACGATGTGTTGACTTACGTACCGGAAGATTTCTTTCCGACTTGACTATCTCAAGTATTTCGTTACAATTAGCGATACAGTTGCCGAAGGATCCCAAACCGGCACCGTACCGGCCGGCGGGAGCCGTGGCAGACGGCTGCGAGGGGTCGTGAACCCGCCCCCCTCTCGACCGCCCGATTTCATGATTCCGTTTTCCAAGGATTGTACATTCGCAATTCAACAGATCTTTATATGCAGCAAAAGGAGGACCACGATGTCCGGACGAATTCCGTACCCTTGCGCAGTGATACTCGCCCTGTTCGCCGTTGCGGCCGTACCCGTCGCGGCTGACATCCCCATCGACCAGCCCGGGATGTATCACGACCGAACGACGCCGGGGATGGAGAGCACGGTCTGCGTGCTCGAACGGGTGGACGGCGGCTTCGACCTCCGGCAGATGGGCGGCGGAGCCCCTGCCGAGCCCGCACCGCGCGTGGCCGGCGAGCTGTGGCGTGTCGAGGACTGGGACGGCTCGTACGGCGCCATCGCCGAAGACGTCCAGATTTCCGGGAACGGACAGCGTATCCTCACCGGCTGGAACCTGAACAACGAACGATTCACACTGTGGGCGATTGACGACGACACGCCGCTCTGGGAGTATCCCCTGGCCGACGAGTCCCACCAGGTCGGCGGCTCGGTCAAGGTGGCCATCGCCGATGACGGCCTGAGTATGGTGGGCGGGGCCAGCCGCATCGACACCATCCCGGCCAGCGGCGAATTCTCGCGGGTCTACCGCTTCAGCACCAGTGCCACGCCCGACTGGACCTTCGACCTGCCCACCGACCCGACGATCTGGCACGTCGTGGACGTGGCCCTGGCCGGTGACGGGAGCACCGCCGGCGTGCTGGCCATCGACAACGACTACACCACCGGCCGGGTCTACGTGCTGGACGGCAGCAGCGGCGCCCAGCTCCACCAGTGGGATTTCGACTACACCGCCGCGGCCTCGCTCTACAACATCGACTTCAGCGGCGACGCCTCGCGCCTGGTGGTGGGCTGCCGCGATCTGATCCACGTCTACGACATCCCGGGCGGGCTGTTCCAGACAATCACCCTGGCCTACGACTGCCAGTGCCCGTCGCAGATATCCCCCGACGCCGCCTACATCGTGGTGGGCAACCTGCGCGGCCGACTCACCGTCTACAGGCTGAACACCGCTGACGGCGTCGAGGAGTACGCCGAGTACTGGACCTACACCATTCCACCTGACTACTACTACCCCTGGATCCAGACCGTGGCGGTGTCCGACAACAGCAGCCGTGTGGTGGTCGGCTCCTACCAGCCGAACCAGACCAGCAGCCACGGCTACCTCTACTTTTTCGATATCGACGGCACCGAGCCGGAATGGTCATCCGAGGATTCCGGCGGGCTGGTGGAGGCGGTGGCGGTGAGCGCCAGCGGCACGGTGGCCTGCGCTGCGTCCTGGGGCGACCTGGACCAGAACATGGGCTGGTGCTGCCTGCTCGCCAAGGATACCGGGGCCCGCTACACCCTGAGCAGCGTCGACTACGGCGGTTCGCTTTTCGCCTCCGACATCGATGACGCCGGCTACTTCGCCGTCGGCGGCAGCAAGCGGGTGCACGCCTACGAAATGGGCAGCGGCGGCCATACCTTCGCCATGTTCTCCGGGGTCAAGGTGGAGACCTTCCTCATCGACATCGAGATGACCCCGTCCTCGGGCACGCTGCCGATGATCTGCACCACCACGATAACCATGCACAACCTGAGCAACGGACCGCGCACCGCCGCGGGCCACGTGGATGTCATCGTGGCCAACGGAAACCGGCTGAACAATATCCGTGCGGGGTTCGCAAACGTCGCCGCCGGAGAGATCTTCCGCTTCGAATACCCGCAGAAGGTCCTTGAGCGGCCATACCTCATCGGTGACAACACCTTCATCCTCACCGGTCAGGATGTCACGGCGGCGCCCTACAACCAGCCGCCGTACTACCCGGCGGGCGACAAGGATTCCGACCAGGCGGTGGTGACCGGCATTTACGAACCCTGATCAGGAGTTCTGGATTCGAAACGGGAAAGAACCGTGAGGCCCTGGTCGGCGCTCAGCGCCGCTGCCAGGGCCTTTCTTCCGTACCTTCACGGAGGTTGGCCAGGCGGGCGAGGGTGAACAGGGTGTCGGAGAGACGGTTGATGTAGGCCAGAGGCAGATCGCCGGGCGATTGGTGACCCAGTTCGCGGAGGCGGGTGAGCTTGCGCTCGGCCCGGCGGCAGACCGTGCGGGCGAGATGCAGGGCGGCGGCGGAAGGGGAGCCGCCGGGAAGGATGAACCCGGTCAGCGGCTGCAGTTCCTCGTCGGCGGCGTCGATCAGCCGCTCGAGACCTTCGACCATCCCGCTCGTGATCCGCGGATGATCGTCACCACCACTGCCCTGCGGGTCGGCCAGCTCGGCCCCCAGCACCAGCAGGCGGCCCTGTATCGTCTCCAGCATCTCACGCAGGTCGCGGTCGCGGCAGTGAGCCGCAGCGACACCGATAACCGTGTTCAGCTCGTCCACGGTACCATAGGCGTCGGGCCGTGGATCATGCTTCTTCACCCGCTGCCCGTCAAACAGCGACGTCTCACCGGCGTCCCCGGTCCTGGTGTAGATTTTCATCGGCTCACACGAGGGTACGGCGGAGGATCACTTTCTGGCGGTGGAGCTGTCGGCGAACCTTTCGCAGCATTTCGCCATCCTTCTCCTCCAGTGCTTTGTCCCGCTGGGCCTTCAACTCCTGGATCCGCTTCTTGATCGCCCCCTTGCCCCTGGCCTTCTTTTTCGCCTTCTTCGGCTTGGCTTCTTCCTTCTCGATGCCCAGTTTGTCCGCCAGCGCATCGAGCAGTTCGTCCTTCTTCATGCCCGAGACACCGGTGATATCCTCGTATTCCCCGGCCATCTCCCTGAGCTGCACCACGGTCTTGTTCTTCAATTCGGCAAAATCCATCGGTTGTGGCTCTCCCGGCAACGCCCGCCGCCCCGGCACTGAAACCGGAAGTCTTGAGCAGGCAAGAGTTAGAAGAAAAAAATAGCAAAAGCCCGGGATACTGTCAATTCCAGCTTCTCGGGCGAAAGGTTTACCTCCGATATTCCGAAACGATAGTGAGGGGGAAAAGTGTCAAGGTGCCGCCGCCATGGAGCTGCGGCGAAGGGGAGGTGTTTCGCCAGTGCTCGGCAATCGGATCATTCTGCTCATCGTTCTCAGCTTCACGCTGTTCGCCGGCCCGCTTCAGGCCGGCCCGCGGGCCCCTTCCCCCACCCTGCGCTTCCATCACCTGTCCATCGAGGACGGTCTCTCGCAGAGCTCGGTGCGCTGCGTGCTTCAGGACCGCCGGGGGTTCATCTGGCTGGGCACGGAGGACGGGCTGAACCGGTTCGACGGCAGGCAGTTCCGCATCTACCGCCAGTCACCGGACGGTAGCGGCGAGCTCCGCAGCAGCATCATCTGGGACCTGTTCGAGGACAGCGGCGGCACACTGTGGGTCGGCACCGACGGGGGAGGGCTCGAACGCTACGACCGGGATGCCGACCGCTTCATCAACCTGTCGCATGACCCGGACAACCCGAACAGCCTGAGCAGCGATGCCGTGCGGGCCATTGCCGAGGACCGGGAAGGACGACTGTGGATCGGAACGGCCGGCGGCGGACTGAACTGCTACGAACCGGCCAGCGGAACATTCACCAGGTATCGTCATCGTCCCGACGATGAGGACGGCCTGAGCTGCGACCTGGTCCGCGACATCCATATCGATGACGCCGGCAACCTCTGGATCGCCACCTGGGGCGGTGGCCTGGACTGCCTCGATCCTGGCAGCGGCCGCTTCACCCATTGGCGGCACGACCCGCGCAACAGCAACTCACTGGCCGCCAACTACCTGCGAACAGCCTACGTCGATCGCCGGGGCTTCGTCTGGGCCGGCACCGAGGGGAGTGGCCTGGATCGACTCGATCCGCAGAACCGTCGATTCCACCACTACCGCCACGCTCCGGACAACACCGGCTCCATCTCGGACGACGCCGTGTGGTGCATCGCCGAGGACCACCTGGGTGCACTCTGGATCGGCACGAACAACGGCCTCTGTGAACTGCCGCCCGACACCCCGCTTGAAGACCGTGGGGATGCCATCTTCATCCGGCACCAGCCGTCAACCAGCGCCCGGCACAGCCTGAGCCAGGGACGGATCCGCTGTATCGCCGAGGACCGCGGGGACATCCTCTGGGTGGGCACCTACAACGGCGGCGTGAACCGCACCGAACGGCGGCGGGAAACGTTCCATCACATTCGCTGCATCCCCGGTCGATCGGACACCTTGATGGACAACGAAGTGCGGGCCTTTTGTATGGCGGAAGACGGCGGGATCTGGGTCGGCACGTACGGCGGGGGCCTCCACCACTTCCAGCGCGACAGTCTGAAGATCAGCCGCCCGGGTGACCACCCCGGGCCGGCGTTCCTCTCCCGGGTCTCGGTGATGTCTCTGGCCCGCGAGCCCGAAGGAACGCTCTGGATCGGCACCTATTCCATGGGGTTGGTCCGCTGGGCCCCCGACAGCGGCCACATCGAACGTTTCCCCCTGCAACGCGACGGGGACAGAGGGCATGCACTGAATCCGGTCCGGACCCTGCTCGTGGACAGCGACGGCGACCTGTGGGCCGGGACCTACGGCAGCGGCCTGTTCCGCCGCGATGCGGCGACCGGCGAGTTTACGAGCTATCGTCATGATCCCCTGGACGATGAAAGCCTTGCCGACAACGAGGTCTGGGCCTTGCACGAGGATGCCTCGGGAACGGTGTGGATCGGCACCAACGGGGGCGTTGCCCGCTTCCGGCCCGACACGGACTCGTTCACCACCTTTCGGCAGGCCCCTGGAGACCTCTCCAGTCTCGGCTCGGACCGTGTGCGCGCGATTCACGAAGACTCCTCGGGGACACTCTGGATCGGCACCTACGGCGGCGGGCTCAATTGCCTCGATCCACGGACGAGGACCTTCACCCGCTACGGTGTTCAGCACGGGCTTCCGGGTCACGTCGTCTACGGCATCACCGAAGACCGCCTGGGACGGCTCTGGCTGAGCACCAACAACGGACTGACCCGCTTCGACCCGGACTCGCACACGGCCCGCACCTACCATGGTTTCGACGGGCTGCAGAGCGACGAATTCAATGCCGGGGCCAGCCTGCGGGCGGCCAGCGGCGAGATGTATTTCGGCGGCATCGCCGGATTCAATTTTTTTCGGCCCGAACAGATCGAAGACAATCCCCATCCTCCGCCGGTGGTGCTCACCGATTTCCGGGTCTTCAACCGCTCGGTGTCACCGGGTGACGCCACGCGGGGCTTCCCCCTGCTGGAGCGCCAGATCCCCGAAGCGGACAGGATCACCCTGACCCACCGGGACTACGTGGTCTCCTTCGAGTTCGCCGCGCTGCACTTCGCCGCGCCCGAAGAGAATGAGTACGCCTTCCGCCTGGACGGCTTCGAGGAGGAATGGAACCGCGTTGGCGGACGGGGCTACGCCACCTACACCAACCTGCCGCCGGGCAACTACACCTTTCGCGTCATCGCCGCCAACAAGGACGGGGTATGGAACTTCGACGGTGTAGCGCTGAAGATCACGGTGCTGCCCCCCTTCTGGGCCACGCTCTGGTTCCGACTGCTGGCCCTGGCCTTCCTCGCCCTTGCCGGCCTCTCGGTGCACGCCACGCGGACCAGGGGCATTCGCCGTCGCAACCGCAAACTGGAGGAAGTGAACGCCCGGCTCAACCAGCAGATTACCGAGCGAGTGAGAGCGGAAAAGGCGCTTCACGAGAGCGAGGAACGGTACCGGCTGCTCTTCGAAGATTCGCCGCTGGGCATCTTCCACTTCGACCAGCAGGGCGTGCTCCTCGACTGCAACAAGAAATTCGTGGAAATCATCGGCCGCAGCCGTGCGCGGATGGTCGGCGTCAAGCTGCCGCGGGTGGCCAGGGACCAGCGGCTGGTCACCGCGCTCAACCGGGCCCTGGAGTCAGACCGCATCGGGTTCTACGAGGGCGAAATCCGCTCGGCCGGCAACGGACGTGCCACCCAGGTGCGGGTGATGCTGAAAAAAATCACACTCGCCTCAGGCGACTTTCTCGGTGCCATGGGCGTGGTGGAGGACATCACCGAAGGCAAGCGTCTGGAGACCCAGCTCCGCCAGTCGCAGAAGATGGAAGCGGTGGGCCGGCTGGCCGGCGGGATCGCCCACGATTTCAACAACCTGCTCACCGTTATCCTCGGTTACACCGAACTGCTGCTCTCCCGGCTGGACAACGACGATCCCTCGCATCGACAGGTGGCGCAGATCGACGCCGCCGGCCGCCGGGCCGCGTCGGTGACCAGCCAGTTGCTGGCCTTCAGCCGCCGTCAGATCCTCAAACCCGAGGTGCTGCATCTCAACGGACTGATCAGCGAAATGGAGAAGATGCTCCGTCCGCTGCTCGGCGAATCGATCCAACTGGTAACCAGGCTCACCCCCGACCTCTGGGCCATGGAGGCCGACCCCGGCCAGATCGGCCAGGTGCTGATGAATCTGGTGATCAATGCCAGGGACGCCATGCCCGAGGGGGGGGTGCTCGACATCAGCACGGCCAACCTGACCCTGGATCAGCCGGACCACCACGGCCAGTTTTCCATCGAGGCCGGGGACCACGTTCTGCTGCGCATCTCGGACACCGGCAGCGGCATGAACCACAACACCCGCCGCCAGATCTTCGAGCCGTTCTTCACCACCAAGGAGAAGGGCAAAGGCACCGGCCTGGGCCTGGCCACGGTCTACGGCATCATCAAGCAGAGCGGCGGCTACATCCTGGTGGACAGCGAGCCCGACCGGGGCACGGCCTTCCGCATCTACTTCCCGCGGTCGGCCAAGCCATCCGAACAATCCGACCAGGCGGGGGCCGGGCCGGCGGAGCGGCTGGGCAACGAAACGATCCTGCTCGTGGAGGACGAAGACGCCGTGCGCCGGCTGCTGGCCGAGACCCTGGAAAACCAGGGCTACAAGATCATCGAGGCTGAAAACGCCGAAGCGGCCCTGGAGGCCCTGGCGCGGCTGGACGGCCCGCTGGACCTGTTGCTCACCGACGTGGTCATGCCGGGCCTCAGCGGCCCCGAGCTTGCAGAACGAATTCGCCCCCGCTACCCCGACACGCAGGTGCTCTTCATGTCGGGGTACACCGACGACATCATCGTGCACCATGGAATCCTGGACGAGGGGGTGAGCCTGCTGAACAAGCCGCTCACCGTGGAGCAACTGCTTAATGGCGTGCGGGACGCCCTGGGCGAGCGTGCGGCTATCCAGTGAAGAGGTCAAGCAATTCCCGGGCGGCGGCCGCGGCCGTGGTTTCCCCCGAGACTACCCGGCGCTCCAACTCAGGCAGCCGCCGGGCCACCTCCGCATGACCGAGGAACCGTTCCCGCAGCTGGTCGCCGAGCAGGGCGTGAAGCCAGTCCCGCTCCTGTTCCCGGCGCCGGCCATCGAATGCGCCTGACGATGACGCCGCGTCCCGGAAATCCCTGACGGTCCGCCACAATTCCGAAATGCCCTCACCGGTGAGCGCCGAGGCGGTGAGCACCGGTGTGCGCCAGCCCGCGGTGGCCGGACGAAGGTAGTGCAGCGCCTGCTGGTATTCGGCCCGGGCCCGCTCGGCGGCGGGTCGGGTCTCACCATCGGCCTTGTTCACCAGCACGGCGTCAGCCAGTTCCATCACGCCGCGTTTCAAGCCCTGGAGTTCGTCCCCGGCACCCGGCACGAGGACGAGGAGGAAGAAATCCACCATCGAGCGGACCGTGATCTCGGACTGTCCAACACCGATGGTTTCCACCAGCACGACGTCGAATCCCGCGGCCTCGAAGAGCAAAATCGTCTCCCGGGTCTTCCGGGAAACACCACCCATGGCGCCGCCGGAGGGCGAGGGACGGATGAAGGCGGCGGGGTTCACCGCCAGTCGTTCCATGCGCGTCTTGTCACCGAGGATCGAGCCGCCGCTGCGGCTGCTGGAGGGGTCCACCGCGGTGACGGCCACCCGGTGCCCGGAACCGGTGAGCTGCTCGCCGAGGATTTCGATGAGCGTGCTCTTCCCCGCCCCGGGAACACCGGTGATGCCCAGGCGGACCGAACCGCCGGTGCGGGGCAGCAGCCGGCGAAGCATATCCTGGCTTTGGGCGAAGTGCTCCGGGGCATTCGATTCCACCAGGGTGATCGCCCTGGCCAGCAGGGCACGGTCGCCGTCCAGCACGCCGTGGACCAGTTCATCGAGGCTGACCTCGGGCCGCCGACCCGGCCCGCCCCCGGACCGGGGGGGGCGGTTTCCCGGCAGTCCTTCGTGGCCACCCGGCACACCCGGCACCACGTTGAGTGCAGCGTCTTGTTCGTTTTCCGGAGGTGCGTCAGCCATCCCCGTCCCCCCGGGGTTCCGCCGGGTCGTGGCCCAGGCGTCGTTCCAGCTCGTCCAGCAGCAGGTCGGCGGCATGGTGGATCACCGTGCCCGGTCCGAAGATCGCCGCCGCACCGGCCCGGCGCAGTTCCTCGTAGTCCTGGGCCGGGATCACGCCGCCCACCGCAACCATGATGTCGCCGCGGCCCAATTCGTCCAGTGCGTGGACCAGCTTGGGCAGAAGGGTCTTGTGGCCCGCCGCCAGGGAACTGAGGCCCACCATGTGAACATCGTTCTCCACCGCCTGCCGGGCCGCCTCCTCCGGCGTCTGGAACAGCGGGCCCACGTCCACGTCGAATCCGAGGTCGGCCAGCGCCGTGGCGACAACCTTGGCCCCACGGTCGTGCCCGTCCTGGCCCATCTTGGCCACCAGGATTCGCGGACGTCGCCCCTCCCGGCGCTCGAAGGCCTCGATCTTCTGCGTCACACCGTCGATCTCGTCACCCCCACCGTATTCGCCGCTGTAGACCCCGGATATGGTGCGAACCTCGGCCTTGTGCCGACCCCACACCTTTTCCAGGGCCCCGGAAATCTCGCCCAGCGAGGCCCGGGCCCGGGCGGCCTCCACCGAGAGTTCCAGCAGGTTGCCCTCGCCGCTCCCGGCGCATTTCTCAAGAACGGCCAGCGCCGTGGCCACCGCCCCATTATCCCTTTCCCGGCGTAGTTTTTCCAGGCGCCGCACCTGCTGCCGGCGCACCTCGCTGTTGTCCACTTCGAGAATGTCGATGGGATCCTCTTGCTCCAGACGGTAGCGATTGACGCCGACGATGACCTCCTGCCCCGAATCAATGCGCGCCTGGCGTCGTGCCGCCGACTCCTCGATACGCATTTTGGGCAGGCCGCTTTCCACCGCCTTGACCATCCCGCCCATCTCCTCCACTTCGCTGATATGCCCCCAGGCCTTGTGCATCAGCCGGTGGGTCAATGATTCGACATAGTACGAACCGCCCCAGGGGTCCACCACGCGGCAGATCCCGGTCTCATCCTGGAGGTAGAGCTGGGTGTTGCGGGCGATGCGCGCGGAGAAATCGGTGGGCAGGGCGATGGCTTCGTCCAGGGCATTGGTGTGCATCGACTGCGTGCCGCCCAGGGCGGCGGCCATGGCCTCGATACAGGTGCGTACCACGTTGTTGAACGGGTCCTGTTCAGTGAGGCTCCACCCCGAGGTCTGGGAGTGTGTGCGCAGGGCCATCGACTTCGGGTTGCGGGGATCGAACTGCTGGACGAGCTTCGCCCAGAGCATGCGGCCCGCGCGCATCTTGGCCACCTCCATGAAATGGTTCATGCCCTGGGCCCAGAAAAAGGAAAGACGCGGAGCAAACTGGTCGATATCGAGGCCGGCGGCCACACCGGTGCGCAGGTATTCCAGGCCGTCGGCCAGGGTGTAGGCCAGTTCCAGGTCGGCAGTGGCCCCGGCCTCCTGCATGTGGTAGCCGGAGATGGAGATGCTGTTGAACTTCGGCATCTTCGCCGCGGTGAAAGCAAAGATGTCGGCGATGATGCGCATCGATTCCGCCGGGGGATAGATATAGGTGTTGCGCACCATGTATTCCTTGAGGATGTCGTTCTGGATCGTGCCGGCCAGTTCATCGAGCCGCGCCCCCTGCTCCTGGGCGGCAACGATGTAGAAGGCGAGCACCGGAAGCACCGCGCCGTTCATCGTCATCGAAACCGACATCCTGTTCAGCGGGATGCGGTGGAAAAGGACTTCCATGTCGAGGATCGAATCGATGGCCACCCCGGCCATGCCCACGTCCCCCTCCACCCGCGGGTGGTCCGAGTCGTAGCCCCGATGGGTGGCCAGGTCGAAGGCCACCGAGAGCCCCTTCTGGCCGGCGGCCAGGTTGCGGCGGTAGAAGGCGTTGGACGCCTCGGCCGTGGAAAAACCGGCGTACTGCCGCACGGTCCAGGGCCGGGTGGCATACATCGTGGCATAGGGTCCGCGCAGGAAGGGCGGCAGGCCGGCGTGGAAGTCGAGGTGCTCGAGGCCCTCCATGTCCGCGGCGGTATAGAGCGGCTTGACCGGGATCAGCTCGTTCGTCAACCAGCAGTCGTCATCGGAGACCCGGACCGGTTCCGGACGTGGGCTCGGAGTCCCCGGGGCCGGAGCGTCGAAGGACACGGTGGCGAAATCAGGTATGCGGCTCATCAGTTCACCCCCGCCTGATCGGCCAGTTCGGAAAGCAGTTCCAGGATGTCCGTGTGCAGGGTGACCTGCCGGGTCACGCCTGCCCCGCCGAACTGTTCCAGGGCCTCCGTTCCCCCACCGGCCAGATGCAGCACCAGGTCCGCGTGGGCCGCGCGCAGCTCGGCGGCGAGTCCGGGCACCAGCCCGGCGTACCGCTCATCCCGCGAGACGATGCAGACCGCCGCCGGTCGGTGTTCGGCCACCGCTTCCAGCACCTCGGCCGCACTGTCGAACCCGCCGCACTCCGGCACTTCGAACCCGCCCACCTGGTAAAAACTTCGAATGAATTCCAGACGGGCCATGTACCCCCCGGGCGGGCCCATGGCCGCCGG
>Ga0180429_10000538_pt1 | contig 33677 bp, 41 predicted proteins | sample SS_ome_FD_132428 | JGI IMG/M metagenome (GOLD analysis project Ga0180429, IMG submission 132428) | Hypersaline lake sediment archaeal communities from the Salton Sea, California, USA - SS_1_S_1 metaG | ecosystem: Environmental > Aquatic > Non-marine Saline and Alkaline > Hypersaline > Sediment ...
CGGCGAGGAACATATTCGGCGAGTCGTCAAGTACAACGAATTCGCGCTGGCGGAAGCGTACGAAGGCAAACAGCGATTGGAACAGCGGTTTCCTGGAGCCGAATTTGATTGGCGGTATTTGTTTGCTCCGCCGAATCGTCAGGGACTGCAATTGCCGGTGATGGATGAAACAGCAGCGGGCGGAGGTGAATGATGTTTGTGGATGGCGAATTGTGTCAGGTGGATCCGCGATTTGCGTCTCAGATGCAGGCCGCGCTGCAGTCGTCGCGGTCGCGATTGATGGCCATGAATCTCGGGTTGTTGGAATCGGAAAACACAATGGTTTCCGAAATCACGGCGGACGGCGTGGCGTTGCTGAATCTGGACGGGCCGTTGGTTCGGTGGGAATCTGCTTTGGCCGCAAACTATCCGGTGTTGCAGCGAGATCTGCAAAAGCTGGAAGCGGCAGAAAACGTGACGGGCGTGGTGATCGTGTGCGATTGTCCCGGCGGAGCTGCCATGTTGTGCGGCGAAGCGTGTGCGTCCATTGATGCATTCAGTAAGCCGATTGTGGCGTATGCCGCCGGCTATATGACATCGGCGGCGTATCGGCTAGCGTGTCATTGCGATGCGATCTACGCCACGGAATCCGCGAACGTCGGCAACATCGGAACGCGGATGAGCGTGTTCGACCGCTCGCAGGAATACAAGCAGGCCGGTGTGGAAGTCGTGATGGCGGACACCGGGCCGGTGAAGTCGCTGGGCTTTCCGGGGCTGCCGGTAAGCGATGAGCAACGGGCGTTTCTGCAGTCGTGGGTGAATCGAGTTCACGAAGGTTTCACGCAGTCATTGGCGGCGCGTGGATTGTCCGCGGATCAGATTGCAGCCGTGTCCGGTGGCCAGTGGTGGCTGGCATCGGACGCGGTGGGGCTCGGGCTGGTGGATGAAGTGAAAACACTGGACGAAGTGGTGGCGGCGATGTCGTCGGCGGCAGTCGTCCATTCTGCGGATCGTGGATCCGCGCAGTTGAAGGGTGAGGAAATGAGCAAAGAAAGCCAAGCGGCTGCAGCGGTTCCGGAAGTGGAAGCGGCGGCGGAAGTTCCCGTGGTGGAACAGTCGGCTCCGGCGGCAGTTTCGGCACCGGCTCCCGTCGTGGAATCGGCGGCCAGTCTGGATGAGTTGCGGGCCGCGTGTCCGGATGCAAGTTCTGATTTTCTGGTGGGCCAGTTGGATGCAAAGGCCACGGCGTCTCAGGCGTTGCAGGCTTACAACGCCGAATTGCGGCAGCAGTTGCAGGCCGCGCAGGAATCGCAGGAAGTTGAACGCGTGGCAGGTGGACCGGCGGCGAGTGGTTCGCAGTTTCAGGCTACGGCGACAAGCGGCGGAACAGCGGGCGGAGATCCGGTGGCAGTGTTCGAAAAGCTGGTGGCGGAGGAAGCTCAGGCGTGTGGGGATCGGATGGCGGCGTTTCAGTCGTGCGTGTCCGAACATCCGGAAACATATGCGAAATATCGCGAAGCGGTGGCGTCTCTCAGTCCGGGCGGAGCCGCACGCCGGCGACGTCGACAGGTGGGGCGCGAGTTGGTTCGGACGGGGGCGGCGGAGTAGTCCGTTGACAGGATAACGCGGCAGGGGGGTTCCTGTTGCGAAGAAAAAACAGGCGGCACGCTGCCGGAAGTTGAAGGAGTGGAAACATGGAAACCAAAACGGACACAGGGTATCTCAACGTGACAGTCTCGGGCGCGTTCGCTCGAAACGCGTTGTTGTGCGTGAACACGTCCACGGGCAAATGCGATCTGGCGCAGGAAGCTACGGCGGCCGCGTTGATCGTCGGCCATTTGACTCAGGAAAGTTTTGCCGACGGGGACAAGCGTTGCGTGAAAATGCTCAACGCGCCGGGAACCCATATTGGATGGGCGTCAGAAGCCATCGCGTTGACGGACATTGTGGAAACCGCTGACGCCGGCAAGCTGCAAACGGCCACGGGAAGTGGAACCGTCGTGGGTGTGCCGCTGGAAGCGGCTGCGGCCGGTGCGTATTTCGAGTACAGGCCAATTGTGGCAGGCTGATTGCTGGCGCTGTGCTGGTAGTCGTTGATTTGACAGGCGGTGATCAGTCGCCATTTTTTGGAGGATGAAACAATGGGAATCGCTCCGGGGTCGTCGTTGGTGACGCCGCGTTCCGATTTGGGTCTGGCGTTTGAGGAGCTGGATCTAGACGCCATTCGTGGCGGGTATGTGGGGTTGCAGATTGCGCCAGTGGCCGAAGTCGGTAAGGCGTTCGATCAGTTCCGTACGCTCAAGAAAACGGCGGCGTTGCAGCCGCGGCGGACAGAACGCAATCAGGACGGGTCGTATCAGGATCTGACGGCCGATTTTGAAACCGATACGTACGCGTGTCAGGAACACGGTGTGGAATCGCCGGTGGATGAACGCACGGCGGCGGCTCATGAAGATTTGATTGATGCCGACATGTTGGCCGCAGAACTCTGCCGCCACGCGGTGATTGAAGCGCATGAAATGCGAGTGATCGCGGCAATCAATGCAAAGTCAGCCGGAGCCAGTGCGGCGGCGGTTTGGAGTACCGATTCCACGGACGTGGCGTCGCAGATGAACGGATTCATCCAGACATTCCGTCTGGCCAACGGTGTTCGTCCGAACGCCATTTGTATGGACGCGGAAATTGCGGATTTACTGATGGAGAATCAGTCGATTCTGGAAAAGTTTGTGGGGGCATCGGCTCGCACGGCGAAAGACATCCGTCTGGATGGTCTGGCCGCGGCGCTGAAGCTGGACGAAGTCATTGTGGCCAACGGCGTGAAAAACACGGCGGCGGCTCCGCTGGCGTGGTCCGGTTCGGCGATTTGGCCGCGGGACAAAGTGTTGCTGTTCCGTAAGGAGACGTCTCCGAATCTTGTGCGTCGGCAGTTCATGCGGACCATTCACTGGGCGGCTGATGGAAGCCGAATCGGTGGAGCGTTCGAGGAATACGAAGACGCCAAACGACGGTGCCGCGTGATGCGGTGCCGCATGGATACGACCGAAAAAATCATTCACGCCGATGCCGGCATGGTGATTGATTCGATCGTGAGCTAACCGCGTTGCTGTGGTTGGGATTCGTGGATTCTCTCGCCACGAATTCAGGCCGGTTCCGTCTGCAGGCGGAACCGGCTTTTTGAGGTAACGGAGGCAGTTCATGGCGGGCGTCAATACTTCAGGGTGGGAACACGCAGGGTGGCAGGAGTTGTCTACGCCGGCGTTGCGGCTGGCCGATTTGCTGCAGCATATCACGGAAGTGCGGCAGGCGGTGGTGGAGCATACCCACGGGCAGGGTCGCAGTCAGCGGATGGACATGCGGTATCTGGATCAGTTGCTGGAAGCGGAGCAGGGATTGCGTTTGGTGGTCAATCTGCAGGCGGGTGCAACGTCGGTTCCGACGGTTGCGCGTCCGCAGTTCTAGGGGTGGACCGTGGCAGACGTGATTTTTTCCATACCGCCGGAAGGCGTGCGCAGCGTGCCGCGGGGCATCGTCGGAAATTCGACGGGCAGCGTGGTCGATGCGGCCGAAATGGTCGACACGCTGGCGAAGCTCAACGGAGCCATTGCGGAAACGCTGGTGGTGACGGGGGATTCGCGATTGAGCGACGCGCGAACGCCGACGAGTCACACACACGCGGCCAGTGAACTCAGTGATTCCACGGCGGCCGGTCGATCGATGATCACGGCGGCCGATGCGGCGGCTCAGCGGACGCTGCTGAACGTGGAAGATGGAGCGACCGCCGATCAGTCAGACGCGGAAATTGAAACCGCGTACAACAATCAGGTGGATGTGGTTTCTCAACTGGAAGCGGAAGCCGGAACGTCCACAACGCCGCGACGGTGGACGGCCGCGCGAGTCAAACAGGCCATTGATGCGTTGGCGTCGGCTACGGGATTGACTGCGGCGGACATCGATACGCTGGCGGAACTCAACGCGATTTTGACCGACGCCACGCTGATTGATACGACCGACGCCAGATTGAGCGACGCGCGCACGCCGACGGCTCACAATCATCCGGCCACGGGAATCAGCGATTCCACGGCGGCCGGTCGATCGATGCTGACGGCGGCCGATGCGGCGGCTCAGCGGACGCTGCTGAATGTGGAAGACGGAGCGACCGCCGATCAGTCAGACGCCGAAATTGTCACGGCGTACGGAAATGAAGTGGATGTGGTGTCGCAGGCGGAAGCTGAAGCCGGCACGGTGACGGATGTTCGCCGCTGGACTCCTCAGCGTGTGAAACAGGCCATTGATGCGCTGGGTGGTGGTGGAGCGTTGCAGGCCGCGGACATCGACACGCTGGCGGAACTCAACGCGATTTTGACCGACGCCACGCTGATTGATACGACCGACGCACGATTGAGCGACGCTCGCACGCCGACGGCTCACAATCATCCGGCCACGGGAATCAGCGATTCCACGGCGGCCGGGCGATCGATGTTGACGGCGGCCGATGCGGCGGCTCAGCGGACGTTGCTGAACGTCGAAAACGGAGCGACCGCCGATCAGACGAACGCGGAAATTGCGGCGGCTTATGACGCTGAAATCCCGGTGGTGTCGCAGGTCGACGCAGAAGCCGGGACGTCAACAACGGCCGGCCGCTGGACACCGGCGCGGGTGAAACAGGCCATTGATGCGTTGTCTCCCGCGGCCGGCGGTCTTTCCGCCGCGGACATCGACACGCTGGCCGAACTCAACGCGATTTTGACGGACGCCACGCTGATTGATACGACCGACGCACGATTGAGCGACGCGCGCACGCCGACGGCTCACAATCATCCGGCCACGGGAATCAGCGATTCGACGGCGGCCGGCCGATCGATGCTGACTGCGGCCGATGCGGCGGCTCAGCGGACGCTGCTGAACGTCGAAAACGGAGCGACCGCCGATCAGTCGGACGCGGAAATTGAAACGGCATACAACAATCAGGTGGCGGCGGTCACTCAGGGCGAAGCCGAAGCGGGAACATCCGGGGCCATCAAACGCTGGACGCCGGCGCGAGTGAAACAGGCCATTGATGCGCTGGCGTTGCAGCGAGCGGAAACCACGACGGCGGGCCGGGCGATTGTCGCGGCAGCCGACGCGGCGGCTCAGCGTGTGCTGCTGAACGTGGAAGACGGAGCGACCGCGGATCAGTCAGACGCGGAAATTGAAACGGCGTACAACAATCAGGTCGGGATCGTGTCGCAGGCGGCGGCGGAAGCCGGCACGTCGACCACGGCGGAACGCTGGACGCCGGAACGAGTCAAACAGGCCATTGACGCGCTGGGCGTGTCGGTGTCCGGAATCGATTCGCTGGCGAAGCTGAACGCGTTGGTGCTCGATGCCACGTTGAGCGATTCGACAGCAGCGGGTCGGGCGTTGATGACGGCGGCCGACGCGGCGGCTCAGCGCACGCTGCTGAATGTGCAGGATGGAGCGACCGCCGATCAGACGGACGCGGAAATTGAAACGGCGTACAACAATCAGGTCGGGATCGTGTCGCAGGCGGCTGCGGAAGCTGGCACGTCGACCACGGCGGAACGCTGGACGCCTCAGCGAGTGAAACAGGCGGTTGATGCGCTGGCGTTACAGTCGGCGGATATCAACACGCTGGCGAAGCTCAACGCGATTGTGGCGGATGCCACGTTGAGTGATTCGACAGCGGCGGGCCGGGCGTTGATGACGGCGGCCGATGCGTCGGCTCAGCGGTTGCTGCTGAATGTCTCCAACGGAGCGACGCCGGATCAGACAGACGCGGAAATTGAAACGGCGTACAACAATCAGGTGGATGAAGTGTCGCAGGCGGAAGCCGAAGCGGGAACGTCCACCACGGTGAGACGCTGGACGGCGTTGCGAGTTGCACAGGCCATTGATGCGTTGGCTCCGGGTGGATCGGGAACATTGACGGCCGCGGACATCGACACGCTGGCGGAACTCAACGCGATTTTGACCGACGCCACGCTGATTGATACGGCCGATGCGAGATTGAGCGACGCGCGCACGCCGACGGCTCACACCCACACGGCCAGCGAAGTCAGTGATTCGACTACGGCGGGCCGGTCGATGCTGACGGCGGCCGATGCGGCGGCTCAGCGGACGCTGCTGAATGTGCAGGATGGAGCGACCGCGGATCAGTCGGACGTGGAAATTGAGGCGGCGTACAACAATCAGGTGGATGTGGTTTCGCAGGCGATTGCGGAAGCCGGTTCGTCCACGACGGTGTACCGGTGGACGCCGGAACGAGTCAAACAGGCCATTGATGCGTTGTCCGGTGGCGGCGGCGGTGGTTTGGTCGCGGCGGACATCGACACGCTGGCGGAACTCAACGCGATTTTGACGGACGCCACGCTGGGCGATACCACGGCCGCCGGTCGATCGATCATGGCCGCGGCGGATGCGGCGGCTCAGCGTACGCTGCTGAATGTGGAAGACGGAGCGACCGCCGATCAGTCAGACGCGGAAATTGAAACGGCGTACAACAATCAGGTCGGGATCGTGTCGCAGGCCGCGGCGGAAGCTGGCACGTCGACCACGGCGGAACGCTGGACGCCTCAGCGAGTGGCTCAGGCGATCGACGCGTTGGCGGTGAAACCGGCCGACATCGACACGCTGGCGGAACTCAACGCGATTTTGACGGACGCCACGCTGGGCGATACCACGGCGGCGGGCCGGGCGTTGATGGCGGCGGCTGATGCGGCGGCTCAGCGGACGCTGTTGAATGTGCAGGACGGAGCGACCGCGGATCAGTCAGACGCCGAAATTGAAACGGCGTACAACAATCAGGTCGGGATCGTGTCGCAGGCGGAAGCCGAAGCGGGAACGGCCACCACGGTGAGACGCTGGACGGCGGAACGAGTGTCGCAGGCGATTGTGACGCAGTCCACGCAGTTCGTGGAAACCGAAAACTACGACCATACCAGCACATACACGTATTTCGGGATTGATCCTGCCAGTGGCTGGGTGATCAATCGCTACGACAGCAGCGGCACGAAGACGCAGGCGACGGAATCGAACAACGGTGGGACAACGGATCTTGCCACGGCGTGGACAAATCGACTCACACTGAATTACGGATAAACCATGATACGAGACACTATCTATTCAGACTCCACTTTGCTCAGTCTGTACCAGGCTGAGAATGACGCCGATCTGTTGACAGCGTTGAACGCATCGACGACCAAAGTGCTGACAAAGCAGAAATCGCAGCAGGTTCCGGGATTCATCTCCGTTGCGACGATGGGTGACATCCTTGGCGAAGCCGCGTTGGCTGCGTTTCAGTTAGCTATTCGCGGGACGATTGATTCATACACGGCATCGGCGGCAACGGAGTCTGATCCGGCAACGAAGATGACACTGTTGGGGACTGTCGAGAATCTGGAAGGCTTCCTGTCGAGGTTCCGCAATTCCGCTGACGGAATCAATATGGCCGATGATTCGATACGCGGGAACGTGTCCGCGATATTGACCGCAGCAGGGATCGATCCGGCACCATACCTTGCTCTTGGTTGCACATTCACCACGCCAGCACTTGCTGCAATTGGTCGCGATGCAACGCAGGCAGATATTGACGCCGTCCGGTGGCGGGATGTCTGGGAGTCGCAGTCTGAACAAATCGACATGGCCAAAAACGAATACCTCGCCGGAGCGAAGTCCGCTGCCGTGCTGCGAATGCAGGCCGTTGTCGCTCAACTGGATGCGTAACCGATGCCAATTGATACGTACAATGATGCAGCACATTCTGCCCAACTGGGCGGAACGTCGGTCACGCTCAACAGTGGCGCAGTCACTGATATCAATGCGTCTGGCGATTTAATCGCGGTGCAGTTTGATGCGGTGCAGGTGCAGAACGGTGAGACAATCACGGCGGCCACGTTGTATGTGGAATCCACAGACAACGATGGCGGGCGTGTGATTACGCAAGGGGATGACTCAGACAACGCTACGGCTTTGTCGGCAGGGACCAATGATATCTCTGGCCGTACTCGCACTACGGCCAGCGTTGAAGTTGAAATGACGGCAATTGGAACGAAGGCAATTGATGTGACCACGGAGTTGCAGGAGATTGTCAATCGTGGCGGCTGGGCAAATCTGAATCGTGTTGTATTCATTTTGGAAGGGGCATCTCCAAGCAACGATCAGGCTCCCCTTGATCTCGGTTCCGCCAACATGCAGTTGGTGGTGAATCATCCGCTGAGTCCTCCAGCCAGCGGTTATACACTCACCGGGAATACGACGTACTCAGCTATTGCGGCAAGCATCGAAGACGATGACACAATTGATCTGGCGGGCTACGAACTCGACATTGACGCGGTGCCGACCGAAACCGGAATTACAGTAGAGTCGCCGGGCTCTGCCGGAACAGTTGTGTTTTCGGTTGTCGCGGCCTGCAATATCTCGACGTGGGACTTTACCGCAGGCACGGGGACAATGATTGCCACATTGCCAGCAAATGTGACAGTCGGGACGGTGACAGGCGGTACAGTGTCTACCGCTCGTGGTGTTCTGAATAGTTACGGCAGCATTCTACTAGCTCAGGGCGGCGATTCGATCGGCAGCGAAGGGTGTAACAATAATTTCGGCCTCATTGTTCGGTCGCTTGGCGGAGGTGTATCAGGGGCAAACGGATGTCAGAACAACTACAACGTCATTAGCACCGCAGAAGGCGGAGTTGGCGGGACAGGGGTAGCCAACAACAATGCGACCGTCGTGACGGCAATTGGAGGCAGCGATGCGGCGGCATGTGGAATCACTAATAACTATGCTGAGTGCCGAGAAACAACAGACAACACCGGCAGGGCTGTTGGGACGTGGTACGGCGATTACAAGTTGGTAAACGGTCCAGCTTTCACCGGCGAGGTCGTGTTGGCCAGTGCTACAACGTGGTCGACTCTTTATTCAATCGGGACGCTCAGCGGGTCAGCAACGCTGCCGGGAGGCGTCACGGTGATCGAACTCAGCGAAGGCGGAGGCGGCGCTTACAATCCATTCAACCAGTCAAGGGTGCGATGATGCGACCAGACAAACTCATATCAGGCGGCACTCTGCGATGGACAATCGACACGCTCAACGCGGCGGGGGAGCCTGTCGACGCTGATTCCAATCCTGCGGTGCAGATTCGACGCGGTACGCCTCCGGCCGACGTTGGTGATTCGGTGACTGTCACTAAACGAGCAGCCACAACCGGGATTTATGATTGTTCGTACACTCCCACCAGTACGGCGATTGATGAAGTGATTCACGTGGAAGAAACCGCGACGATATCAAGCACGGGGTATCCGTTGCGGTGGCAGTTTCGAATTGTGCCGAGTCCGGCAGAGATTGTCGCCAACGCGAAAATTGCGGCGCAGAACACTCAGACGGCTTAACTTGAAAGGGAACGTCGTGGAACAGTCAGTGTCGTGGCCGGTCGGTGTGGCGGTAGCGGGTGGTTTAGTAACAGCGGTGGGAGTGCTGTGGAAAATTGTGTTTACCGGCATGCAGGAAACGCGGCGGCAACTGCAACACTGTGAGGAACAGCATGGAAAGCAGTCGGAAAGAGTCGAAGAATTAGGTGTCAAGTTTTCGTATCTGGAAGGGCGGATGCAGGAGCGAAACGAGACGGTGGATAAGTTGCAAGGTTTGGAACAGGGAGTGGAAGGGTTGACGGCGGCGGTCAATCGGTTGAGTTCGCGGGGCTGTGTAGAAATGGAGGTGAATGATGGCGCGGCAGATTGAAGTGAACGCAGCAGGATCGCCGGGAACCGGGGCGGTGGTGACGTTGTACGCCATCGGTGGATCGTCTTCCGTGGCGGATGCGGAAAATATGTCGGTGAGTGCCCACGGGTCGAAGCCGGGAGCGTGGGTGTGTGACATTGATGCGGGTGTGCCGGCCGGGAATTATGAATTTAGATTTGTCACGGCCGGCGGTCAGTTGTTGTCCGTGGGTCGGCGTGTGTTGGGATCGGCGGCGGGAGTGTACGCGTCGGAACCAAGCGACGCGGCGGCGGCGCTGATTGATCATTTGGAAACGCAGCCGCGGGGCAAAGGGTCGTTGTCTTATCTGCGGATGGTGGAGTTGCTGGTGGCGGCGGTGGTCGGAGATGTGACGGCGGCCGATGGAGTGGAAACGTTTGAGTTCGCCGATGGAACGGACGCGTTCGAATCGACGGTGTCAGGCGGCGAACGGTCGGTGGTGTTGTCGTGAGTGGTTTGAAAGAAAGTTGAGAGAATGACAATTGAAGAATTGGGCGAATCAATTGAAGAAATTAAGTCGCCGGGAACTCGCATTGGAGCGGCTCAGTTGCGGCTGGTGCTGCTGGAAATAGTGGCGTTGATGTCGCGTGGTACGGATGCCGGTGTGTCGGCGGAAGTGCTGGCGACGCTGCAGGGGTGCGTGGAAGTGGTGAACCAGCAGGCCGGGCAGATTGTCGCGCTGGCAGAAGAAGTGGCGGAGCTGCGGGATTTGTTGCCGGCTCCTCGGGCGGAAGAACAGCCAATTTGAGCGATGGGATGGAGGTCCGGGAACGTGAAGCATTTTGCGTTGGCACATTTTGAACAAAGCGGCGACGCGGTTTCCCTGCCGGTGGTGGGCGATGTGCGCAGTGGCGTGGCGTACGGTGTGGCCAATGCGCTCAGCGGAACCGCCACGACGTTTGCCACGGCGTTGGCGGATCTGGACACGCTGAACGCGTCTGATTTCGAAACGTCCGAACGCACGGCGCTGGATTCGTTTTATGAACGGTCGGGCGTGGATGTGGATTACGTCGACAGTGACGGAGGAACCACGCGAGTGAAAGCGTTGATCGTGGACACGCGGGAAGTGTGGGACAGTGACGGCGAATCCCGCGTGCGGCTGGAACTGCTGCAGGTGATGGTGAGACGATACAACGGCGTGGCGGCTCCGGTAAAGGGGGACGGTCTGGTGATGTTGGCCAGTCACGGCACGCGTCGATATCGGTTGTCGCAATCGCCGACGGAAGCGGCGGGGCAGTTGGAATGGGAACTGGAATTTTCAAGAACACTCAGCAAGGCACGCGGCGGAGCCGAAGTGGTTCCGTATCGGTGATCTGAATGGGCGTGGATATCAACAATCGGGTGGCGTTGCGGAACGCGTTCGCGGATCTGGCCACGTGGCAAACGTGGACCGGTCTGGCCGATCAGTCGGCTCGCCGTGCGCGGATCGTGTGGCCGGAGCTGCTGCTCGATGTGTATCCTCAAATGGTGATCAGTCTGAACGGGCTGCGATGGTCTGAACAGGGCAGCGCCGACAGTAGTTCGCAAATGAGGTCCACGGGTGGGCTGGCCGTCAAAGTGTGGGACACGTACGACACGGACAACACGGTTCAGGAAGATGAGGACCGGTTTGGCGGGTTGGTGGGCGATTTGATCCGGGACTATGTGGGGCAGGAAGAAGTGTTTCCCGTGTTGCTGCAGGGGGTCAATCAGCCGGCCAATCCGTACACGCTGATGGTGCAAAACAGCCATCACGCTCAGGATGTGAACGACGATGGAATTGACGATGTGGCGGAGCTGCTGGTGTGGCAGGGCGTGTTTTTCGTCGATTGGGGGTGGCGCTGATGGCGGATTCGGCGTTCAAGGTGGAGCTAACATATCGCGGGCAGGTGATCAATCGGCCGGAGGATCGACCGGAAGGCGTGCCGGTGCGGGCGTGGCGGGCGATTCTGAAACATACCAATCTGACGATGGCGCAGCATTGGCACAAAATGTTTTTGCCGAAGCATTTCGGGCCGGAAGCCGGCCGCCGATACAAAGGCGTTTACAAAAAACGAACGTCGGGGCATGAACGCCGCAAGGAACGGCAGCGAGGTTTGGCCGCGGCGAATGGTCGCGATTATTTGCGATTCACCGGCCGGCTGGAACAGCGAGTCACGCAGCAGGTGGCGTTCCGGGTGTTTCCTACGCGGGTTCGAATTCACATGGCGTCGATGTTCTATATTCCGAAACGGCCGAAGGGAAATCGTCCGAACATTCACGCGGAACTGACGGCGGTGAATGTGGAAGAATTGAAGGTTTTGAAACAGGTTGGCCGGCGTGCGTTGCTGGCGGCCATTGGTCAGTATCGGGCGACCGGTGCGCTTCCAGGAGGGTTGGCAGGATGAGTGTTTCAGATGTTTCGTTGCTACACGCGGTGGTCACGTTGGCGGACACGTCGCCGGTGAAATATACGCAGTTGGAATCCGCAGATTTGGAATTCAACGATCAGTTGATTTCGCACATTGCGGCGGGTGATACGCATCCGCGGTTCGTGGCGAAAAACGGATCGGAACCGGGAATTCCAATCGGCACGCAGCAGGTGGCCGCGTTTTTGTCTCAGTGTGGAAACATGGGAGCCAATGTTTCGCCGGCGGATATCTATTATCGGAAGGTCTCGAATTTGACCGGCCGGGTGGCTCACGGAACCACGGAACACATTCGGTTCCGGGCGACGCTGGCGCGGATGTATCTCGATTCCATCAGCGCGGGCAATCGGCAGGAAGCCGTGGCCAGTGGTCGGATTGTTCCCGTGGCGGACGGCACCAACGCGGTGTTGATTCGCTCGGGCTCAGTCGCCATCACGACAATCACGCCGACAACGGCGGAGGGGTTTGTGTTGGGTCCGATCAGCTATGGCACGTCGTCGGCGGCGAAGCTGCAGGGATGTGATGGGCTCGACGTTTCGCTGAACGCGTCGCAAATGGAATTTGGCGATGAGTCCGAAGAAGCCATCACGTTTGCGGCGGGGGATACGATCGCTCCAACGGTTTCGTTCACGACAACGGATGTGTCGGTGGATGCGTTGCGGGGAACGCCGGTGGAAAATTTCCGTGTGCATTTGCTGCGGAAGAAAGATGAAAACGACACTTACGGCGACGGGGAGTCGCAGCACATTCGATGCACAATCACGAAGGGTGTATGGCTGGTGCAGCGGATTGCCGGTCGTCCGGCGGCTCGGCAGGTTACGGTGGTGGCGTCCGGCGACGATGCGAACGGGTTCAGTGATGCGCCGATTGCGTGGGCGGTGAATGCCGCGGTGGCGCTGGAGTAGTTGGTGGCGGAATGAAGTGAACGGAAGCAGAAAGCAGGCTCACGGGAGGAGTTGAAAATGGCTGATCAGGAAGAAGTGGCGGACGTGCTGGGAGCCGTGCCGCCGGAACCGACAATGCCGGGTGCGGAATCGCAGACGGCTCCGGCTCCGCCGGTCGGTGTCACGGTGTACCGTCGCACAGTGGAAGTGTCTGAAGCCGGAGGATCGCGGCGGTTGGTGGAAATGCCGGAAGCGGAGCAGTTGGACTGCCATCCGGATATTGTGGAGGCCACGCCATGACGCGCGAAGAATACGCCGACAAAATCACGGCCGCGCTGAATCTGCGGTTGGATTTACCGTGGCTCGATGAATCGCATGAAGCGGTGGTGATTGAATTCATCGTGTGGCAAATCGTGCGGTTGTTGGGTCCGGCGGAGTTGGATCTGCTGCTGGATTCGGCGGATGGGTTGTCCGCGGAAGAAATCGAACGGATTGCCACGTTGTTGTCTACGGTGCTGAATCGCTATGTGGATCTTCCGTACGTTCCGGAAACGTATGAAGGCGTGGTGATTCAACAGGTGGTGACTCACGTGTTGAGCTACGCCGCCAAAGGGCTGTCGTTGACAGAATCGGTGGCGTGATGGTAGCCACGGCGGAATTGTTCGGGATGCCTGCTGCGCAGGCGCTGGTGGCGGGGGTGTTGTTGCTGGCCGCCGTGGTTGTCGCAGGGATCGCGGCGTGGAAGCGGTGGGCCAATGGTCTGTTGGGGGACGTGTTCGGCGATGCGCCGCGCGGGGCTGATGATCCGGCTCCGGCGGGAGTGCAGGAATACGCGCGGGATCTGGAGCAGGCGTGCGAAGGAGCCGGGGCGGAGTTTCTGTGGTCGGCGGTGAAAGCGTGCCGGACACGGGATCAGGCTCGCGCAGACTGGATTGCGGAACTTCTGCAGCGGGAGAAGTTCTGATGTGGAAATGGTCGGCGGGGTTGTTGGTGGCGGCGGTGCTGGTGTTGTCGTGGTCTCCTCCGGGAGCGGATGACACGCCGAATCCGAAACCTGATCCGGTGACGGAAAACCGGTACGAACGGGCGTGGCGCGTGGAGGCGGAGTTGAATCGCGACATCCGCAAAACCGCAGCGGCAAAGCTGCGGGCGGGGGAGTTCGCCACGGATCGGGAGGTGGCCGAGTATCTGACGGCAGAAGCGGCACGTGCGGAAGCGGCGGCGTGGCAGCCGGTGCTGGATTTCGAAGCGGACGCGTTGAATGACGGCAAGTGGACCGCGGAATTGCACGCGTCGATTCTGGAAGGCGGAGACGGATCGGAGGTTGATGATGCCAACAACTGAAACGTGGTATTCCGGACTGATTGAACCGACGGAAACGGAACGCCGGTTTTGCAATGCGTTGATGAAAGTGAAGGCCATTAACGCGAGGGACTATCCCAACTGGGAGTCCCGTCTGCTGGATCCGGATGCGAATCCGATGCCTCACATGAGGGCTCAGCGGCAGGCGCGGAACGATTGTCAGGGCCAGTCGCTGGCCAACGGCGAAGAAAAGCGGCAGTGGTACGTGACCGGCAAAATGTGGCAGATGGCGGATATCTACGCATACAACGCGTCTGAGTATTTCGGGCGGCCGCAAAACGTCGGGCGGGATCAGGGGACGTCGATTCAGTCGGGCGTCGGCGTGCTCACGCGGGGGCTCGGAGCCATCGGAGTGGCTCCCGGTTTGCCGCTGGAATCGGATTGGCCGTACGATTCGTACGAACGGAGCAGTTCGAATTTTGCGCGGCGTGCGTCGGCGGTTGACATCGATCAAACGTGGGTGTCTGAACACGGTGAACTCCCGGATTGGGAGGGAATGCTGGTGGGACTGGCGGCGGGTGGCAGCGGTCACATTGGAACGTATTGGCCGCCGCGGTGGTCTCAGATTGGCGCGCGGCGGCTGATGGACACGTTGCCGCGAGGTGGTGGAGGCCACGCAACGGAAATCATTTGGGCGGTGCGGATTGATGGCGTGTGGTATCTGGTCGTCTGGAATTCTCACGGCGATCAGTACTATCTGATGAGCCGCAAGTGTTATGAACAACTGCAGCGCACGCAGGCTCAGCCGTTTGGTGGTTATTTGTTGCTCCCGGATAAGCCGGAGGAACGGTTTGTGGATTGGCGGAGGGAATCGCCGTGGACACGGAAGGCGACATGATGACGCGTTGGATGTTTGTGTGTTTGGTGGCGGTGTTGGTGGCGGGCTGTGTTGAGCCGCCAGCCACGCCGCGCGGGATCACGCCGGAAACCGTGGAACGTGATCTGGAACTGGCACGGCTGCGAATGGAGTTGTCGGGAATGCGAACGTTGACCGATGCGGCTGGCAGTGCCGTGGATCTGGACTCAGAACCGGAGCCGCAGGTGGAATTCGTGGAGGTGCAGTATGTTCCGGAGGGTCAATCGGAAATGGTGCCGGCTCCGTGCAAATGTGGGAACCCGGATTGCCAGTGTGTGGATTGCATTGGTGAGGCGTGCCGGTGTGGGGATGGCTCGGGCGATGTTCAGTCTGGTGGTCTGGATGCGGCTGTTCCTGTTTCTGGTGTGGATCGTGTTGTCGAAGGTTTGGTGGTTCGCTGGTCGGTGGATCGACCAGTGGCGGCATCGGCGGCGGAACGGTTGCCGCGGATTGTGATGTTGTCGGCCGAATGGTGCGGGCCGTGTCGCACGACAAAACAGGCGGCCGGGGATTTGATCGGACCAGATGCGGCGGCGGTGGTGCAGGTGGTGGATGTGGAGAAAAATCCGGACTACGCCGCGGAATACAACGTGATGCAGGCGGCGTCGTTGCCGTCGTTTTTTGTTTATGCAGGCGGCGGGGCGAGGGTGACGCAGTTGCGAGTGGGCGGCAGTACGCGGGCGGGACTGGAACAGATGGCACGGGAAAGCGGCGTGAGTCTGCAGCCGTTGCCGGCAAAGGTGGCGGCGGGAGTCACCACGGCAGCGGTGGTGGCGGATCCGTCGCTGGCGGGCGTGTTGCAGTTGCTGGCCGATCACGTCGCACGCTCGCAGCAGGTGGAACCGGCAGTGGCTGGGTTGTTCGAAATTACGCTGGATGTGCCGGACACGTTGCCATCGTTGTTGTCGGCGTTGTTGCTCGATCGTGTGTGGAACAGTGAGTCGCTGGGGTTGCGGTTGTCGTTGCCGGAATCGTCGGGGCTCACGATGAACGGCCGGGAATTGTCGTTGTCGGAGCCGTTGATGGTGTCGGTGGATCGCGGGCCGGTGAGAATCACGGCGGAGCTGCATGGCGTGACGGTGTCGGCAGATGGCCGGGAGGTGCGGCTGGATTTGCGCGGGCGGGGTTTGCTTCCGGTTCCTGATTTAACGGTGGTGTTCGAATGATTGTGAGGCCATTGGATTTGCAGCGGGCGCTGCGGGAAGAATTCGGACTGGTTCCGCTCACGGCAGTGCAGCGGCGGGGGCTCAGTCGGAAAGAACTCCGCCGCGAACAGAAGCGGGAGAGTCGCCGGCGGCGGGCGGATCAGGTGTCGGGGCGGATTGTCGGGCGGTTTGTGGAATCCGGGGGCGAGTTGACGGAGCGGGACGCGGTGGCGTTTGCGGTGTCCGGGTTTTCGGTGTGGATGTGGATTGTCCAGCCGTTGGTGGTGGCGTTTGTGAAACAGGTGGCGCGGTGGACATGGCGGTGGCTGCAGGAGCAGCAGTCGCGGCAGATGGGAGTGATCTGATGGCGGTGCCGGTGTTGTTTGTGGAAGGGCTGCAGGCGGATGATTTGTTTGCGTGTTTGCGACGGCAGGAATGGGCGGCCGAATGGCAGGACGTCGGGTTGGCGGATTATTTCGGCGACGTCAAAGACGCCGACGCGTGCGCGGTGAACGATGCGAAAACGGGGCCGGGAGGTGTCGCCGGATGCGTCGCCAGTGTTTGGCCGGAAGACGCCGAACCGCCGGCCGTGCTGGGCTATTTCCCTCAGCGGCAAAAGTGGATTCCGGCGGCTCCGGGCGTGTGGGTGGCGTGCGCTGATGTGCCGCGGCCGCAGGATCTGGAGCGGCACTATATCGCCGCGAAATCGACGGAGCCGGTGGTGTTTGCAAACGGTAGTATTTGGGAGGTGCCGTTGTTGAGGGAACCGGTGGGGCGAACGGAACAGATGGTGTTGCCGGAATTGCATCATCCGGGGTTGCCGCAGTCGATCCGCAAAGATCCGTTGACGGGCGGCTGGCAGTCGCGCGTGTTGCCGGAATATGCGGAGCTGTTTGAATTGTCGCGCAAGTGGTTTGAGTTTTTTCTGGTGCGGGAATCCGCGGAAGTGCGTTGGTCGGATTTGTTCGATTATTGCGTGCGGGTGATGTCGCTGAATTATCGCTATGGTCATTTGATGCATTCCGCGTTCGACGGCCAGTGGATCACCACGGAAAACATTTGGGACGTGGCGCGGGTCAGTTGCGGGTATGAATTGGTGTGTCGGCACAGCATGGAAAAAAAAAAGATGATTCGGAACAGTTGAGCGCAGAGCCGGCGCTGGTGGATCTGTGGATGTGGCTAAAACGCCGCCGGCCGCAGCATTGTCCCACGGCGGGGGAGTTGTGGCTGGCCAGTGTGGAAGCGTGAAGCGTGGAGGCGTGAGCGATGGAACGAATGCAGATGGCCGGTGCGCTGGCCGCATTGGCCGCGGGGTTTGTGTTGCCTCCGGGCGTGAAGCTGGAACTGGACGAATTCGGCAGCAGTCGGGGCCATGTGTGTGGGCGCGATGGAGTGCGCGGAGCCAAACGGAAACAACCGCGGAATCAGTCGTGTGAGTGTGGCAGTGGAATGAAGGCGAAACGCTGTTGCGTTTGGGAGGTGGCTGATGGCCGGTGAAGATGTTGTTCTAAATTATGTGGCGAACGATGCGGGGATGATTGCGTTCCAGCGCAAACTGCGAAACGAACTGGACAAAGAACGCGAAAAGCGGTCGCAGCTTGAAAAGGAAATGAAGTCGCAAGCCACGACCGCGCGGAACGTGGCCAAAGAGCAGGCCGCGGCCAGTCGTCGCCGGGCGGCCGATGAAGAACGCGTGGCAAAGATCGCTCGAAAAGCCGTGGAATCGTTGCGCACGCCGTACCAGCAGTACGAAAAACAGTTGCACGATTTGCAGGAAGCGCTGAACGCCGGCAAGTTGTCCACGGATCAGTTCCGGCGGTCAAAAGTGCAGTTGTTGAGGCAGATGCGGGAGGAGAAACGCGCGCAGGACGGAACAAACGACGAAATGCGCGAAGCGGCGGCGGTGGTCGATAAGACACGCACGGCCACGGAACGCTATGAAATGGCCGTGAAGCGGCTGAACAAGCTGCGGGCGAAGGGGCGGATTGATGCGACCACGCATCAGCGGGCCGTGGATCAGGAACGGCAGGCGATGGAAAAGGCCACGCCGAAAGCTCAGTCATTTGGGCAACGCATGGGCGAAGTGGCGGCCGGAGTGTTCTCGGCCAATCTGGCGATGGAAGCCGGGCGGAAGGCCATCGATCTGCTGCGGCAGGAATACGACCGGTTGATTGAGCGGCAGCAGAAGTCGCTGGGAGCCACGACCACGCTGGCGGGCGCTCAGGTGGCGGCGGTAAATAATTTCGGGCAGGATGCGCAGTTGAACCCGGCGAAGCTGTTCGGCCGGATTCGGGGTGCGTCGCGGCGGATGGGCATTGATGAAGCGGAGTTGACCACGGCGGTGAGCGATGCGCTGTCGGCTCGGGGTGATAATTCCGCGCAGGCGGCGGTGGATGCGGTGCTGGCGGCGGCGGAGTTGGCTCCGTTTGACGCCGCCGGGCGGCAGACGCTGGCCGGGGCAGCTTTGGACTTGTCGAAAAACAACAAACGCGGGTTGAAGGGTTCGCTGGGGTTCCTGCAATCCGTCGGTCAGTTTTCGCGTGTCACAAATCAGCGGGCGTTGGCCGAAAATGCCACGCCGGCCATTTCGGGTGTCCAGCAGTTTGGCGGCTCGGAAGAATTCGGCGGCGCGTTGTTTGGAGCGATCAGTCAGGGGGCTGTGGATACCAAAGGCGCGTTGACGAATACGGCGGTGATCCAGTTGGCCAAACAGATTTCGGAGTTTGCTCCGGGAGCCGGTTTGGAAGGCGGGTTTCAAGCATTGACGACACTGCCGGGCGCGCGGGAAGACTTTTTCGGCAAGACGTCGGAAGGCGGATTTGGGGCCACGTTCGAAGCGAAAACGCTGCCGGTGATGCAGGCGTTGCTGACTCCGGGAACCGCCGTGAATCGGCAGTTTCAAACAGCGTTGGCGGGGCTGCAGGGTGTGAGCGGAATTGATGCGTTCAATCAGCGGGTGGCTCAGATTGGATCGTTGCCAACGGTGCAAACGGCACGGCTGCAGCAGGGGTTGCAAAACACAGTGAATCAGATGGCGTTGGGGGATCAGGGCGGCGCGCAGTCGGCGGCGATTCGCGAAGGGTTGCAGGAAATGCGGGCGGCGATGGGGCAGGGTGGCAGTTATGCCGGACTGGCCGGGTTGCTGGATGACGCGCAGGCGGGCGGCCAGTTCGATTTGCCGGCGTTGAGGTCCGGGCTGAACGCGTTGCGTCCGAGATTGGTGACAGCGGCGGGTCCGAATAATCGGCGAGATTTTGTCACCGATGACTCAAAGCCGTTGGCGGTTCGTGCCGGTTTGAATTTTCGGCGGTTGCTGGGGTTGAGTGGCGAAGCCGACGTGGGCCGCGAGGCCGCCGGGCAGCAGTTGGACGCCGTCGATCGTCTGATTGAAATTCTGGACCGGCAAACGGCGATTCAGGAAGAAACGCGGGACGCGGTGATGGAAGCCAATAAAGAACGGCAAAACCAAGGCCAGAGGCAGGCGGTAGTGGGACGCCTCCGAAATCGCGGGGAATCCGGGCCGTAAGGGGTTGACAGAAGGAAACAAATTTCTATCCTTCGTGCGGTTTCGGTTCGTTGATGATTGCGGATGTGGGAAGGTTGGGAATGAGGATGGAAAAGGAATCTGTGCAGCCAGAATTGCTGACTCGTGAGCAGACCGCGCAGTTGTTGGGGTGTTCTGCTCGGCATGTTGATTATTTACGTTCCGCCGGAAAGATGCCGCAGGCTGTTGCGCTTGGGAAGTTGCGGCGGTTTCGTCGGCGGGAAATCATGGAGTGGATCAGTCGTGGTTGTCCGGCAGTTTCTGGAGGATGACGATGTGGGATCGGCAGTTGTGCGTGTTGCTTGTTTCGTTGTCTGCTGGTGTGGCAGCCAGTGGAGCGCTGGCCGCGTGGCAGGTGGCGCTGGCGGTGTGGCTGCCGCTGACTGCGGCGTGGCTGGTGTGGTGTGGGTTTTTGTTGAAGGAAAAATGACATGGCCACGCGGTCGTATATGACAATTAGAGATTCGGCCACGGTCGTGTTCCCGTTTCTCAGTTTTCGCGGCGAACCGACGCCCAGGCGGAGACATTTGGAACGTGTGTTTCGAACCGGTGTGGAAGGGATTGGCGTGTTGCGTCATCCGTTGCGTGGCCAGCCGTTCGCGGTGTCCACGTTTGTGGATGTGCTCAACGATGCGGCGGTAACGTCCACGCGGGAAGCGTATTTGGCGGCGCGGGGTTCCGTGCTGGATTTCTATTGGCAGGGCGTGTTGTTTGACCACGTCCTGATCCACGACGTCCGCCCGCAGGCGTGGCGAATCATTAGTGGCAGCGTGGGCGGATCAGTCGCCGGCTCCACACGAGTCCTGCCAGCCATCTGGCAACTGGAGGCAGTGACGTGAGCGTGTTGGAAGCGATTGAGGCAGAAATGTCGGATCCGGCGGAACGGCGGTTGCGCTGTGCGGATGCGGAGTACGTGTTGCGGTGGGTGCAGCAGTCCGAAACGGTGCCTCCGGTGCTGCACGATGTGGCGGCTCGGGCGCTCAATCATCCGTCATTGGCTCACGGGTTCGCTCCTTCGTCCTGGCCGATTTCGCGGGACGGGGTGTTGATTGTGCCGGGAATGAAAGTGTTCCCGCCGCAGTTGCGGGAGTGTCGGGAAGTACAAGTGGTTATGACGTCCGATGACTGGGAGTCATTTCCGGGCGGATTTGTGGTGGAGGGCCGGGGTTTCAGTTGTGGCTGTGCGGAAGTGTGGGTGATGGATCCACCGGCCACGGAATCGGCTCCGGCCGGAATCGTCTATTTGGCGACGCCGTACACTCATGACGATCCGGCCGTGCGGGCGGGTCGGTTTCGGGTGGTGAATCGAGTGGCCGCGCAAATGATGGCACGCGGGGAACACGTGTTTTCGCCGATCAGCCATACACATGAAATGAGCATCCAGCATGGGCTGCCGCACGATTGGAAGTATTGGGCCGAAAACTGCCGCGTGATGGTATCCGCGTGTTCGCGCATGGTGGTGGTGAAACAACACGGCTGGCAGGAATCAGTGGGAGTGCGTGCGGAGATTGAACTGGCGGAGTCGCTGGGAATGCCGGTGGAGTATGTGGAGCCATGACGTTGTCCCGTGATTTTCGCGTGGGGAGTCGCGTGCGCGTGCGGGATGGCGTGGGTGTGATTTGTGAGGTGTATGGGCCGCGTGACGCGCGGCGGCTCACGGTGCGGCTGCCGGACGGTGCGATTCGTCGGCCGCTGGCGGCCAATACGATTCCGTATCGGCGGCGGCAGAGGGAACGCGTGGTGGAATCTTAATCGTGGAGGATCATGCGATGTGGCAGGATGCAGCGGACAAGTCGGCGCGGCAGGCGTGGGATGGCGTGTTGTCGGCCATTCGGAAATACGGGGCGTATTACTCCGTGGAATTCGATGATCCGGCGGTGTCGGTCACGATTGCCAAACTGGGCGGCTGGATCGGTTTGTGTGGTCGTTCCTCCGTGGATCTGCACAGCGATTTGGCGGTGAGGTTCCGTCGGGTGTATCAGTCGCTGGCGGCGGCGGAGTGTGAGCCGGTGCCGTTGCGTGGAATCATCGAACGAGACAATCCATACGGTCGGCTGTCGACAATCCGCGTGTCGGTCAGCGGCCGCCAGTACAGTGGGAGCCATTAGAATGGACGATGCGGCGTTGGCGAAGTTGCGGCAAATTGTCGATCAGCGGGGCGAACGCTGCGGTTCACACGGTCGCCGCGTGTGAGCCTCCATATCAAAAACGCGAGATCGGCGACTCGTGTGCAACCGATTGTTCGCCATGCCTGTTGATTGGTCGAAGTATCCAGACAATTGGAAAGAAATCGCAACCGACGTAAAGGAAGCGACCGACTGGAAGTGCCAAGTGTGCGGAAAGCAATGCTATCGGCCCGGCGAACCAGTCGAGAACACGCAAGACGTTTTGACTGTGGCGCACATCAACCACGTTGAATCGGATTGCAGACAAGAGAATCTGGTCGCGGCGTGTGCCGTGTGCCATTTGAAGTACGACGCGGAACGGAAACGCTGGCAACGGTTGGCAGCGAAACGGATTAAGAGCGAGGCCAATAACGTACTGTTTTAGGTCTGGCGAACAACGGCGTTAACCCGGTCCCATTTTATGGGGCAGCGGTCGGCGGCAAGGAAATAACAAAGCAGGCACAGCATGACGCGCCCAAAATCTGACATCAGAATTTCGCTCAAAAATCGCGGCGGGAAAACCACGCGACTGAATCTGACGGAACTGCTGGACGGCAGTTGGTTGATTCGTCGAGACGGAAAGAAAGCGACAGCGATTCCGGCGGCGACATCCACCGAAGTGGCCGACAAGGTGCGGCAGTGGATCGTGAGTCAAAAACGCATGTGATGTGGCGCGTGAAGTCGTCTAAATGGTATGATGTCGCCGCGGGGGAAATCAGCGGAAGGCATGGAGGTGAGAAATGGTCGCGACACATGATGCGGTGAGTCATTTGTGTTACGCGAAGGCCAGTTGGTCGGACGCGTGGGTGGAAATTCCGGATCTGGTTTGCCTGCGGTTTTCCGATCAGGCGGGGCCGGCTCACGGGTCGGCGGAGTTTCGATGGTTGTACGGCGAGCAACTCCGGCCGGCGATCGGCAGCCGTCCGGCGGATTCGACGTATGAGGCAGTGGATCGCAGCGGGTTGCTCGGCCAATATGTGAAGGTCGTCACGTCCAACGGGCTCGGGTGGATCGGAATCGTGGTGGATCGCACGGACGTGCGGCAGGGGGCCGGGCAGGCGGATGAAGAATCACCGGTGGTGCCTCAGGGTGTCGAATCACTCACGGCGTTTGCGCTCACGTATCTTTGGGATCTAAAGCCAATTCGGCATTCTGTCGTGGATGGTGACACGATTGGCGAGGTGTTCGCGTTCAATGGCGGGGCCAGTGTCGGCCGCGGGCCGCGAAGCGAAAACAACTGCAACAGTTCGGTTGCGTCGCCGGAATTCACGGCGCTGCAAATCGACGTGACGCCGTGGACGGCGAAACGAGTCCTGCAGTATGTGCTCAATCATTTTTCTCCGCTGGATGCGGAGGCCGCGGCATTGATCGCGTGGCAGTTTGAACAGTTGGACGATGTGGCGTTTGCGGATCTGGATTATGAGTTGCCTCAGATGGATCCGGCGGGGATGACTCCGTGGCAGTTGATGAACAAAGTGGTGGACCGTCGGCGGGGTTTGGGGTTGCGGCATCGTGTTGTGGTCGGTGAACCGGATGTGTTGAGTCTGTCCGTGTTTTCCGCGCTGGCGGAGCCGGTGTCGCTGGAGGATGAAAACGAAACGGTGCTGCGGGGCAATTCTGACGTGGTGGAAATCAACATTTCGGAAGCGGTTAATGTGCTGTCGTTGCAGTTGACCGAATCGGCGGTGCAGCAGGCCGACCGGGTGCGAGTGATCGGGGAACGGCGGGGCAGCGTGCGGACGATTTCGGCGGCGGAAGGCATGGTGGCGGATTGGGAGGAATCGCAGGTCACTGAATACAACGCGGCACGCAGTGCGGATTCCAATTACGCGGATCTGACAGAAGATGAGAAGGCTCGGGCAAACGCGCGATTCCGCGCGGCGGATGCGTTTCGCAATGTGTTCGCTCAGTGGCGAATGGACACCTATACGCTCGACACGTTCCCGCAGTTGTCGGCGGAGGGTGAGCCGCTAGACGTCGGGCATCATCCGCAGTGGATTCCGGCGTTGAGGTTCGAGCGGTATCTTCCAATGGTCGGCGGTGAAGATTACAGCGGGGAAATTGCACCGGCAGGCGATGTGGATCCGGAGGAGTTTGTTCCGCCGATGGTGTGGTTCAACAAAGAGCTGGCCGAACGCATGGACGCGGACGCGGATACGACGGAGGACGGCCGCCGGTGGTCGGTTCAGGTGCGTGTGGTGGAGACGGCTCCCGCGTTGCGGCTGGAAGTCGTGGGAGGTCAACAGCATTTCATCGCGTCGGATCTGTATCAGGAAAACGGCACGTACGAAGCGATTGAGTCTACGGATCACGCGGTGGCGTCTGATTCGTGGCGGGCCACGGTGTATCTGCTGCAGCAGGACCGCGTGGAAGCCTCAGAACCGGCGGAACCGGTGAGTGGCGACGTGGAACGTGTCGTGGAAATCAGTGTTCCGGGCGCTTATCTGGATTATTTGGTTCCGGGAACAACGGTGGGCGTCGAACATGCGACCGGCGGCGGGACGGAATATCAGACGGCCACGGGTGGCTGGTTGCGCGATGATCGCGAGCGATTGCAAAACATCGCGAAGCTGGCGTGGCAGTATTATTCTGTCCCTCAAAAATCGCTGCGGTTCGCGTTTCGTGCGGTGTCGGCTGTGGCGGTGGTCGGTCAGATGATCACGGATTTGGTGGAGCTGGGCGAAACGGAACAAATCAATTCGGTGGTGACAGGTCTGGACATCGATCTGGAATCTCAGGTGACTACGATTCAGACGGCGTTTGCGGAACTTGATTTTGTGGAGGTGGTGGCGTGATTTTGTCCCGTGGTCAGGTCGGCCGCCAGCGCGGCGGAAGTCTCCCGGTCCGCCATCGGTATCGGCGGCGGGTCAATGTCAAGTTTGCCGCCGTGGATGGTGTCAATCTTCGCGGGTTTCATGCCGATACTGGTGAACTGTTGTGGGAGGATTTGGTGGAGTCGGTTGTCGGGGGTGTGGGGAGTCCAGACGGCGGGGCTTATCATCCGACGTACGGCGGATTGATTGCAGTGACCAAGTGGATCAGGTCGGCGGAGTCGTGGGCGTTTGCTTCGTTTGCTCCGTTCGGTTCTGCGGTGCCGCGCGGGGCCATGCCTCCGGATGCCGGCCAGTTGGACACGTGGGAGCTGAAGGTTCAGCATTTGGCCGCGGATTCCGGTGAGGTGGTGTCGCAGTCGTCGGGAACTTTGGCGTGGGCGGTGACGTCGCTGGATCCGCTGGTGGATCCGGAAAACGTTCCACCGGGAAATCCGTCTGCGGGCGGAAATGTCGTGGGCGCTCCGTGGGTGTCGGCGGCGGTGTTGGGCGAATGTTCCGGCGTGTTGATTCAGGATGATATGTCCGGCGGTTGGGGGGTGTTGTGGTCGGGTGCGGAATTGAACGTGGACCGGATTGTGATTCCTCCGCGTGCTTATCCGTCGTCTGCGTCTTATCAGGTGACGGCCGGCAGTGCGGATGGCTATGCGGAGCAGTCGGTTGCGTTTGCTGCGGATGCCGACGCGGCGACGGTGGCGGCGGCGTTGGAAACGTTGGCCCACGTTGCTGCCGTGACGGCCACGGGTGGACCGCTGGGAACGTCGCAAATGGTTCTGGATGTTACGTGGGCGCGGTCGGATTTGTCGTTTTCAAGCGTGGACGCAGTCAACACGTGGGTGGCTCCGGTGGAGTCTGCGGTTCCGGAGCAGCATTCGGCGGACTATCAGTTAATCGATGCGGATACGCTGGACGTGATAAGTTTTCACCGGTTTCCGAATCATGCGACCGGGTTGGGAAAAAATCGCGTGGCGTTGATGTGGCCAATGGGTTCCGGTGAGGTGGTTAGTTTGTATCGGTTTGGCCAGTCGTACGAAAACATTGATGAGTTTCCCGATCAGCCGAATCAGTTGCGTTTGGAAGTGCGAAGCGGTTCGGATTTGTCTGCGGTGCTGCGTTTCCGCATATTGGCGGCGGATATTGGCGGGCCGTACGTGGTGCCGGCGGCGGAGTCCGTGGGCATTCGTGCGGCGCAGTCTCAGTTGGTGCTGTCGCGGAGTTACGTGGAGCGAAGTGCGTTTGGTCAGGTGGTGTCACTGGAACCGCGGCGAGGTGTGTTACTGCTGGATTTCGCGCTGAATGTGCTGGCCAATGATTATTTGCCGCGGTCGACGGTGGATGGTTCGCGGTATGAGTTCGCTCCGGTGGAACTGCGGGGCGGTGGTGTCGGGGAGGTGGTCCTGCAGGCGACGACAAACGAATATAATTCATTGCGGGTAAACAGTGTGTCTCAGTATCCGTTGCCGGACAATGTCGTTGTGAACGCCACAACGGTTCCGGATCGCGTGCGGCGGCTGTCGCCGATGGTCAATATTACGGATCGGGATGTGGCCATGAACTGCGAAGTGCAGGTGGCGGATTTGTCTCGCGTGTATTTCGGCGGTGGTCATTCCAATCCGGTGACAGTGGCGACGGAGCAGCATCAGGGTCGCACGGCGTGTACGGCGAGGTATCAGCGGTGGTCGGCGGTAGACGGTGATGAGTATACGGGAATTGCGGGCGCTCCGGTGGGTGCCGTGTTGCGAGTTCGGAGGCGATTAATCGCGTTGGGTGTGCCAGAGTCGTTTCGGGTGGATGATGGCGGTTCGACGCAGTGGCGCATGGGTCTCGGCACGGACGCATTCGGAGGGCCGCGGGTAGAAGATGATCGGCCGCGCGATGCAATGACACGGTGGTTTGATTGGGACGCGGATTTTGCGGAAGTCGACGCAGAGTTGGCCGCAAGGTATGGCACGTATTCCACGGGTGCGGGAACGGCGCGAACGGTGCGGCTGGATAATGTATTTTGGGACGGCGAGCCGCAGCCGTACGTCAATCATTTCCATCCGTTGTTCCAGCGCGGAATGCATTTGCTGTTAGATTATCCGATTACGATTGGAGGTGATTTTGAAGCAGATGCGGCGGGCGCGGCGGGGTTGGCGGGAATTTACAGTGAGGACGTGTGGCCGGAATATACGGAGTCACCAGCGGGGACGCCGGCCGATGGCAAGACTCGGGCAAAGGCGTGGGATTCGCGGTGTGGCAATAATACGACCACATGGGTGGTGCAGTTTCGCGATGCTAATTCGCAAATCACGGGCGGGCCATTGCCTGTGTCCAATTTTGTCAATCAATACGTGGCGGCGGTCAATTGGTCGGATGGCTCAGTGGTCTGGCAACGCGATTTTGGTGAATCGGTGGCGACTGGCGCGGCGGTCGGTTGTGGTGTGTTGCTCAATCATCAGGGTTCGCATTTGGTGGGATTCGGGCAGGTGGTGGTGCCGGAGTTGGCGGTTCCCGCGGAATAAGTCAGCCGCGAAGTTCCGCAATCACGTCATTCATCCACGCGGCCACGCAGGCCATTGTGATTCCGGTGGTGCCGCCGCCGGCGGCGGTCAGGATCGTGGCGGAGCTGCTGTATCGTCCAAGTGACAGCAGGCCGGCCAGTGTGGCCGCCATCATGAGCATCGCGGCCAGTAAGAACAAAACAACAATGTAGGCCGGTGTGCGTGGTGCGGGCATGTGGTGCCTCCGTGCGTGTGTGTCGGGTTTTTGTTCAATTTATTCTGCAGGTTACGCCGTGGACAGTCGTTTGGCGGTGCTGAGCAGGATTTGCTGGGCTTCCGGGTCCAGTCGTTTGATAATGGCCGGCAGGCCATTCGCGGCGGCCAGTTCGTCGGGCGTTGCGAACGCGTCCGGGATGCGAACCGCCGGAGCCGCACGTTCCAGGATGGTGAGCGTTCCGGCGTAGTGCCTCATGATCCGCTGCTGGCCGGTGAGTCCGCAGCCGTGGACGATGGATCCTGCGGCCAGACTGGCGGCCGTCCATTCCGTAATTCCACGCTGGCGGATTTGCTGAGGCGTGATGGTGCTGGTGCCGGCGGATTCGCAGGCGGCTCGGAGTTCGCGGCGTACAACGCGTTGCAGGTGGTCGGTGGATTTGCCGGGCGGAATGATGATCGGCATGGCGAGGTGGCGGCGAAGCCACGGCGGGATCGGCCACGAATGGTTTCGTCGGGTTTTGTGCGCCGTCCACGTCAGATGCGGAGCCGCCGGGTCGATCGTGCGCAGCAAATCCAGTGAATCCCGCAGCCGCAGGCCGGTCCAGTACGCCAGTGGAATCCACACACGCATCCACGCCGGGGATTCGCGGTGTGCGGCGCTGATAATATCGAGTTCGGCCGGGGAAGGGTCTGGCGTTGGGATCGCGTCAGAATGGCCGATGTTCAGACTGATGCGGGAAGCTCGGCAGGCGGTGCGGAGGTCTTTCAGTTGTCCCTCATACGTCGCGGCCGATTGTCCGGCGGTGCGGCAGGCGTTGCGAAACGCGGTCACGTTCGCGGCGGTCGGCGGTTGATCGCCAACGCGTTTGATCCACGCATTCAGTAGATGTCGATATTTCCGCGCGGACGGCCAGTTGTTCGGTTTAGGCCGAATATACGCGTTGATGATGTCGGACACGTCTGCGGCCATGAAACGTTGCAATGATGAAGGCGGAACGTGTTTCGTAACGGTCGGCAATCATTGCTCGGTTTGTGTATCCGTGCGCGCGGCCGGTGTGCAACTTCGGGTTTGTCCCGATGGGTCTGTTAGGTGTCCGGCCTAATACCGCCACGTTGACATCGTGGAGGCCGCTGGTTCGAGTCCAGCTAGGTCCAGTCATTCACCGGAAACAGCGATGTTTCCATTGACTGGAGGTGTTCGCAATGAAAAAATCACCGATTATGGACCGCGTGACGCAAAACATTCAGGAGCAGTTGGATCGGCTGGGGTGGACTCATGCCGATTTGGCGGCGGCATTGGGCCAGCATAGGCCGCAGGTGTCCGCCATGCTGCGCGGGCAGAATTCTCCGCGGGTGGCGTATCTCGAACGCATCGCAGATGTGATGGATCTGGATGTGTCTGTGTTTTTCTGTCCGGTGCGCGAAAAAATCTCGGCATAGGGGTTGAGGAAACAAAAATCTTACCTTAGATTTCCAGCCGTCAATTTTGGCGGCTGTCGCAAATGTGGCTCCGTCGGGTTGATTCCTGGCGGAGTTTTTTTGTGCGCTGCGGATGGGCGTGCGGTTCGGCCGGGGTGGTTGTGGTCCGGTGGGCAGTGATGCCGGCATGATGCCAGTGACACGCACGGAGGTGCGGCAGGGATGCCGCCGGGCCAGTTTCATGGAAGGTGCAATCATGGCGTTGGTTTTGACGCGGGGGCTCAACGAGTCCATTTTGATTGGTGGCGCGGAAATACGCATCACAGTGGTGCGGATCAATGCCGGGGCAGATAAGGTCCGGCTCGCAATTGAGGCTCCACGGGACATCGACATTGTCCGGGCGGAGCTGGCTCAGAACGACGCGGCCGCGGTCGCAGCGGCGGGAGGTGGATCCAATGTTGGCGCTTGATGATATTTTCGCGGATGCCGTCGGTGATTCGGCGGACGATGTGGCGGCGGCGGAGGGCTGGCCGACCGCGTGCGAATACGGCGGCGATTTGTCAGCGTGTTTGTTTGTCTCGCTGCTGACGGTGCCGGACGTGGAGCGGTTTCCTGTACCGGAGGAATTCACGGCGGAAAAAACGCCGGTGGATTTGGCGGGTTCGGCGGATTGGTCGCTGGCTCAGGTGCGTGAGGTGATTACGCCAACGCTGCCGGATGGTCAGTTGGAACAATTGTGGGCCAATGAGCAGCGGCGGCCGCGGCCACGGGCTGGGGTGATGAAGTCGTTGACGGCCGAACGCGAACGCCGTGGCGGCGGGTTTCCTCAGTGGGTTGCGGATCACGCTGGCAGTTTGACGCGTTCGCGCGTGGCGGCTGTGGCGTGGGCGTTGGATCGCGGGCAGGTGTCCGTCAACGTGTGTTTGACCGACGACGAAGAATTGGCGGCGTTTGAGGATTTGAATTCGACGGCGCGTGAGGATTTGGCCATTTGGGATTTGCAGCGGCTCAAGCTGGCCGGGCTCCGTCAGTTGCGGTTGGATCCGGCGGCGGGTGTGTTGCATGAGGGGTTTCTGCGCACGCGTGGTGTGTCGGCGATTGAGTCGCCGGCGGAGTTGGCTCAGGCGTTGGATTTGCCGTCGTTCGATTTGCCGGATGCGTGTGAAGTGTTTGCGGCGTGGCAGGCGGCGGATGTGGTTTCGTTGACGCAGTGGGCCACGGATCAGTTGCGTTTGGAGCGGTTCGCGATGTTGGCCAGTTGGAGGGTGTGAGAAATGCAGGTGGCGGAATTGATGACGTGGGTGGAAACGGCCGAACATGCGTTGGCTCAGGTGCGCGAAGCGTTGTCTGTGGAGGATCCGGTGGATGTGGCAGTGGCTGCGATTGTGGCGGACACGTCGGACCACGCGTTGGCTCAGGTTGGCGGAGCGGTGCCGGAAGATTCGATGGCGTTGAATCCGGAGCCGGTGTTGCCGCAGGTGGCGGAATCGCATGTGATTCCGGACGGTGAAGGTGAAGCGGTGAAGTCGGATGTGGATGCGATTTTGAACGCGGCCGCGGTGCCTCATGTGACGCCGGAGCAAATCGCGGAGCTGCTGCGGGTGGCTCAGTCGCTGGGCATGACGCCGGAGGAGTTCACGGCGAAGACGCGAGAGTTTTTCGGCGTGGAATCGCTGGAAGAATTGCCAGCCACGGGGCCGAAGTCGGCGGAGGTGCTGCTGGCGAGTATGCAAAAGCGTGTGAGCTACGGCGCGTAGCGGCTGAAATCATTTGCGGCAATGGCAGGGAGGCGGACGCGTGGACAAAAATCTGGTGGCAGAGCGTGCGCGGGGGCATTGGGCTCACGTTCTGCAGTCGTTGTGCCGGCTGGATGTTGGCGTGTTTGATGGGCGGAATCAGCCGTGTCCGAAATGTGGCGGAACGGATCGGTTTCGGGTCTATTCGGATTTTGCGGAAACCGGCGGGTTCTACTGCAATCAGTGCAAGCAGAAAGAGGGCGGCGATGGATTCGCGTTTCTGCAGTGGTTTCACGGCTGGACGTTTTCGGAGGCGGTGAATCAGGTGGGGCGGTTGCTGGCCGTCGCTGAATTGCCTCCGGTAGAGGTCACGAAGAAAACGGAGGACATGCCGCTGGCCGAAAAGTGGCGGCGGTGGGGTGTCGATGAGGAGCAGCGGCGGGCGTTGGTTGCCGCGTGGTGTGCGCATCGGGCTCCGTCGGATCCGGAGGCCGCGTTGCAGTCGGGGGCGATGGTCGGCAACTGGCCGGCGAAGGCTCAGGATCAGGGCGTTGTGGCGTTTGCCGGCAGTCTGGATGGCGGTGCGACCACGGCGGCGTTGCTGCTGTATCGGCAGGATGGCAGCGTGTTTCCAGCGCTGGGCAAACTGCAGGAACGCAAAACACATTTGGTCGGCGGGTCGCGGCAGTCCTGGGTGGCAATTGGTGGTTGGGATCGGGTGCGGTCTGCGCGTGTGATTGTGCGCGTGGAAGGTATTCCCGACGGGTTGGCGTTGTTGCCGCTGTTGCCGGCCGATTGGGCGATTGTGACGGCGACGTGTGGAGCCGCATGGAATCGAACGCCGGCGAAGCAGTTGCCGCTGGATTTGTTCGATGGGCGGGCGGTGGTGGTGGTCGGTGATGCGGATTCGCCGGGGCAGGATGGTGCGGCGGCAATGGCCACGTCTGTGCTGTATCGCGGCAAGTGTGCCGGCGTGCTGATGGCTCGGTTGCCGTATGCGGTGCAGGAAACGAAGGGGGCCGATCTGCGGGATTGGTTGCAGTCGCCGCGGACGTTTTCGCAGTTCAAAGATTTATTGTTTGACTGGCGGAAAAGCCGGGACAATGTCGCGGCGGTGTTTGGTGGCGGTGATGCCGCCGCGCTCGACGTCATTTTTCGCAATTGGACTCACGGCGAAAAAAAACAAGTGGCACGGCCGCTGCCGGAGTTGGTGCGGGAATGTCAGCAGGTGATGCGGGGGTGGCCGCGGCGGGTGAATGATCAGTTGTTCGTCGATGACGGCGAAATTCGCTATCTGCAGACGTGTCCGAAGCTGTTCGCGGCGTTGGGCTATTCGGCTCAGGTGGAATGGTCGCAGGCGGACGGGATGGTTGCGAAACGGGAATTTTTTGAGGCGTTGGCTCAGCGGGTGAAGTCGTATCGAGCCATCGAACACGCGCCGCATCATCCGCGGATTCCGGAGCATTACTACGCGTGCGGCGAAGTGGAATCGGGCGACGGGCGGTGTCTGGCGTGGTTGATGCGGCGTCTGTTTCCTGCCACGCCGGAGGATCGGTATCTGATCGTGCTGATGCTGGCGACGGTGTTTTGGGGCGGGCCTGCTGGTCAGCGGCCGGCGTTTGTCGTGACGGCGGACGGCCGTGGAGCGGGAAAAACCACGTTGGCGGCGGTGGCGGGGGAGTTGTCGCAGGGCGTGATCGATGTGGGGGCTCGGGAGGATGTGGCGAAGATCAAAGAGCGGTTGTTGACGCCGGAAGCGAGGGACAAACGCATTGTGCAGATTGACAATATCAAGGCTCACAAGTTCAGCAGTGCGGAAGTGGAAGCGTTGATCACAGCGCCGGTGATCAGTGGTCGCGAGCTGTATCACGGTGAGTCACAGCGGCCGAATACGGTGCTGTGGGTGATGACGATGAACGGCGTCAGTTTGTCCAAAGATGTGGCGCAGCGCTCCATCATCATCCGGCTGAGGAAGCCGGTGTATTCGGAGAGTTGGCACGAAGAAACGTTTTCGTTTATTCGGGAGCATCGGCGGGAAATTGTGGCGGATTTGCTGGCGTTTTTGCGGGCTCCCGGTGTGAAAATGGACGGGTTCAGCCGCTGGGGCGTGTGGGAACGCGCCGTGATGGCTCGGGACATGCCAGCGGAGTGGGATCTGGAAACGGCCGCCGTGGTGTTCGGTGCGGAGTTGGATGATGTTCGCCGGTTAGTGCAGGAGCGGCAGGAGTCGTGTGACGTCGACACTGAGGAGGCATCGATGTTTGAGGAATACGTGGCAGAGCAGTTGCGGGAGCTGGGGTACGATCCGTTGAACGAACGTGTGTGGGTTTCGAGTTCGTTGATGGCGGTATGGTACGGTGAGTTGAATGGAGCCGGGCAGCGGAACACAGTGCGGGCCAGCCGGGCCATCATTCAGCAGATTGAGGAAGGGGCATTGACACGGTTGGCACGCCACAAAATGGCACGCGGGCAGGGGTTCACGTGGACCGGCGCGGATGCCGCGGTGGATGCGGAATTGCAGACGGATGCGGCGGTCAGAATGGACGAACGGAAGCGCCATCGTTGGCAGTCGTCGGGTGCGTATGGCATCGGCGGCAGCGAGTGAAGGCCACAAATCGCCGGGATTTCTGCACAGGCTGACGCGGAAATCGCGGGAAATTATAGAAACATCGAAAACACGATGGCGCGACGATGGCGCAAATGACACATGCGATGACAGTAAACAGCCAGTGCGGACCAGTAAAAATCAACGCGATGGCGCAAATGACAGTAAAACGGTCTAAAAGTTTGAGGAGCTGCAAAACTGAACTGAATTCAGTTCAGTGTGTAGGGTGTGGCCTTATAGGAAAAAAGTGTCATTGCGCCATCGGGGGGGGGCGGGGGTGTAGGTTCTTCGGCAGCGGCGGGAGACGTCGCA
>Ga0180429_10000539_pt1 | contig 33627 bp, 28 predicted proteins | sample SS_ome_FD_132428 | JGI IMG/M metagenome (GOLD analysis project Ga0180429, IMG submission 132428) | Hypersaline lake sediment archaeal communities from the Salton Sea, California, USA - SS_1_S_1 metaG | ecosystem: Environmental > Aquatic > Non-marine Saline and Alkaline > Hypersaline > Sediment ...
CAGATCCCGCTGGGGGAGCCTTACGTGATCATCAACGAGCAGGGGGAGATGGCGCACCCCCTCCGGGAGCCTGACAAGGGCCACCAGAAGTGGGTCTTGATCTCGAACGCCGGCATGCCGGAAACCAAGCATTTTGATGTTCTGCTGGAGAACTACAAGCGCATGGCCACTTATCATGGGGGGGGCGGTTATGTAGAGCTGGTCGGCACCATCCTCAAGGGCATGGGGGGCGCCTTCAGCAAGGCCCCTGCCGACCCGGGTTCCCTCGAATGGTTCTACGAGGCCTGCCGGCAGGCGGGCAGGGAGGTGGTGAAGGAGGGAAGGATCAGCGCCGGGACGCAGGAGATCCTCGATCGGCCCCTATTCGACCTCACGCCGGAGGCGTATGTCGAAATGCTCAATTCCTTTCTCGAGCAGGTCCTGCAAATGACCCAACAGGGGTAGGGCGGGCGTTCAATCCGGCACATCGGGTCAGGGGCAGCCACTGTTTCGCTTGCCGTAGACATATGGACACGAGTCCGCATCGGCATCTTCCATGACCGAGATCGCGAGATCCCCCTCCAGCACGCCGGGGACGCTTTCTGCAAACTGGAAGTAGGCCGGGTCACAGAGGCCGTCTCCGTCCGAATCGGGAACCCCCTTCACGAGCCGGGTGCTGCAGCCGCCGTGGACGGTCGGAAGGCTGTCCTCCACGTCCGGAACGCCGTCCGAATCCCAGTCGTAGTCGTTCGTAATCTGCTCGGCAAAGGGAAACAGGTCCCTGTCGGGAAGCCCGTCAAGGTCCCGGTCATAGGTTGAGATATCGGAGAAACGAACGCCGAGGGGAATGTCGCATCCGAACCGGGAGAAGTAGTACCATTCCTTCTCGTGGACGTATTCGATCCGTTGCGGTTCCAGATAGAGATAGAAGGGCCGGTAGAAAGAGCCCTTCGGGGAGTCGTAGAATATCTGCAGCCTCGTGATGACGGACAGGGATTCCGCCTCGAGCGACAGTTCGTTGCCCGTAACCCTTCGCACATCCCTTCTCAGAAACCCGATGAAACCTCCTATATTCTTCGCGTCGTAGATGTTGACGCCCTTGATCCGCAAAGCAGGCTCCAATTGGATTTCAACCCTGTTCCGGTCCACGATTCCGCGCGCCTTGCCCATCCGGATGTTCGTGTCGAATGTGATCACATTTCCTTCACACAGGTCGAGAGGGTCCGGGATGCCGTCTGCGTCCATGTCCTGCGCATCAGAGGATCCGTAAGGGGTGAACAGGTAGTCGTCCGCAGCATCGACGATGTGATCCTGATCCGCGTCCATACAGCGGATATCGTAGCTGTTCTCACAGTAGAAACGATTCTGCTCCGTACACGTAAGGCCGTCGCTGTCCGGACATTCTTCTTCGAAGTCGTTTCTGGGCAGGAATCCGAGCACCTTCATGATGTGCTTGTCGAAGAGGATGCGCGTTCCCTCTTCCCGGGGCGCCAGGGGCATGATCCTCGTCTTTGGAAGGCCTATGTTCCATCCCAGCAGGTTCGAAGGCCGGTTCTCCTGGGAGATGTGATTGTACCCGAACCCGTGAAGGATCTTGTGGATCGCCAGCGCCACCGCCCGATCGTCTTCCTCTTCTCTTGCGTGATCCAGAAAGGTCTCCAGACAAAGGTATTTCCTGTTCCCGTAACTGTAGCCCTGGCTCGGCCCGTCCGTGCACCAGGGACCGTATTTCTCGGAGGCGGGGCAGAAGACCAGGATATCGTAGGAAATCCCGCTTCGCGTGCAGTATTCCTCGAGAAGGGGAATCCACTCCCGAATGTTCCTGTTGGAATAGGCCAGCCGCTCATCGCCGATTTCCCGCGCGTGGATAAAGTGCAATCGGGGCGAGATCTTGATCCTGCCGAAGGATTCCCTTTCGATGACCCTCTCGAGGCGGGCGAGCCGCCTTGCATAGATCTCTTCAGGAGGGAGGGGGCCGTGGGCATCATCGTGAAGGATCGCGTAGAGCAGGGCGAAATCGTACGTCCTCGCTTCCGAATCCCCCATCCTTGAGACAAACGCCACGGAAACGAGGAGAAGGGACGCGACGAGGAGCAGCGTGATCTTGGTACTCCAGGGTTTCGTAAGGTCCTTCATGTCAGTCCAATCTTCAGTCTTGCAGAGTCTGGAATCGTTCAGAAGAGAATTCTTATGCCCTCTTAGTCTTCTCGTTTGAAATGCAGGCCAACTTTACCACTACGAACGCATTTGGTCATGCTTATACCCGCAATTGGCCTCGTAAGTGCTTGATTCTCCATGATACATCTAGTATTTTCATCCCGAATGGGTGCTGGCCGGCTCCCGCAGGGTCTGTGCCGCTCCCTCGCGCAATTCAGCAAAGCGCTGCAGCCGTCCGAAAAGAAAGAAAAGGAGTTGACCGTGGCTGACGGCCTGAGCATAGCGGAAATCCGGAAAAGACTTCTAGGGTTGAGTGTTGCCCTTGCCGAGAAATACGAAGTTGAGTCAATGGAGCTCTTCGGCTCATACGTCCGCGAGGAGCAGAGTGAGAGTAGCGACCTAGATGTTCTGGTTACGTTTCGGACAGCACCAAGCCTGTTCAAGTTCGTGGAACTGGAAAATCTGATGGCTGAAACCCTGGGTGTGAAAGTCGATCTTGTCATGAAGGATGTGCTGAAACCAGGAATTCGTGAAAGAATCCTCGAAGAGGCCGTCTCGATATGATTGCCGAGCGGAAATACAGCCACTATCTCGAAGACATCCAGGATGCAATCGGGAAGGTTGCAGGATTCATTGAAGGGATGAGCCGCGAGGAATTTGAACAGGACGAGAAGACGGCTTTCGCGGTAATTCGTGCATTGGAGATCATCGGAGAAGCCGCGAAGAGCATTCCGGACTCGATCAAGGCGAAATACCCTCAGGTGCCGTGGCGGGAAATGGCGGGCATGCGTGACAAGCTTACCCATCAGTATTTCGGTGTAAGCTTGCAGGTCGTGTGGAGAACGGCGACCGAGGAGTTACCGGATTTGGGGCCGGAAATATCCGGCATCTTGAAGGAAACGGCTTGAACCCGTCAAGCAGGGCCTGGACGCGCAACTAAACCGAGGCCTGTGGAGAACCCGACACGCCATCTACTAAGACCAATAAGACCGAGCCCCGAGTTCCTCCCCCGGAAGCAGACGGTGGGGATGCCACGTCTCGCCGGGATTTCTTCACTCGTGCGGGCCACGCGGTGGCCGGGGTCTGTGTCCTGTCCACCGTGGTTGGCGGGGTGCGGGTCGCCGTGCCCGACTTCGAAGAGGGGCTTCCCCAGCGGTTTCCCCTGGGCCGTCCGTCCGACTTCAAGATGAATACGCTCACGTGGCTGCAGGACCGCGACCTGTTCGTCATCCGCAACGAGGACGGTATGGGCGCGTTCTCCTGCCGCTGCACGCATCTGGGTTGCATGGTGCGGAGAACCGCAGACGGGTTCGTGTGTCCCTGCCACGGGGCCGAATACGGGCCCCTCGGAGAGGTGATCTCCGGGCCGGCCCGCCGCCCCCTTCCCTGGTACCGGCTCTGGCTCGAGCGAGACGGCCGGTTGTGGGTGGATTTGGACGAGACCCTCGACGATGCGGGGCCGACACCCGTCGTTCTGCCGCAAGGGGACGAAGCGTGAGGGGATTCTTGTCGACACTTCGGGCCAATGCAGCCACCCTTCCGGCCAACCTCAAGCGTGGGATGCGCCCCGGCGTTCGCCCGGAAGACGACACGCTCACCCATCGGATGCGCCGAAATTTCTTCTTTCACCTCCACCCGGTTCGGGTTGCGACCCGGACGCTGGAGCCGAAGGCCACCCTCGGATTGGGTGTCATCACCCTCACCCTGTTTGTGGTGCTCGCCTTGAGCGGCGTATTGCTGATGATCTACTACATCCCCACTCCCGGCGAAGCGTACACCAGCACACAGGACATCGAGTACGCAGTGACCTTCGGGGCCTTTCTTCGCGCCCTCCATCGCTGGGCAGGCCACGCCATGGTTCTCACCGCGTTTCTTCACCTGCTGCGGGTGTCTTTCACGGGGGCCTACTTCGGTCGAGAACTCAACTGGACGATCGGTCTCGGGTTGTTCCTGCTCACCCTGGGGCTTGCCTTCACCGGGTACCTGCTGCCCTGGGACCAACTCGCCTTCTGGGCCGTCAGCGTCTCGTCGAACATGTTGGACTACATCCCCTGGGTCGGCGGTTTCTTGAAGAGAATCTTGCTGGGAGGTCGCGAGGTGGGCCAGGCGGCCCTCATCCGGTTCTACATGCTGCACGTTGCGTTCCTGCCCGGCCTGATGCTCGGTCTCATCGTTCTCCACATCTGGCGAGTGCGCAAGGACGGAGGCCTTGCGTGCGACCCCGAGGCGCCGGAGAACGCTTCGAGCGTTCCTGTACGGCCCCATCTGCTGCTTCGGGAGGCCGTCCTCGTCCTCGTCCTGCTGACCCTGCTCTGTCTCACCGCCACCTTTGTTACGGCTCCCCTCGGGGGAGCGCCCGACATCCACAACCCGTCCAACCCGGAAAAAACGCCCTGGTACTTCCTGTGGATCCAGGAAATGGTCAGCTACTCCGCGCCTGTGGGTGGGTTCGTCTTTCCCGGGGTTCTTCTGGCGGGACTGTTCCTTCTTCCCCTTCTGGAACGGGAACAGGAAGGGGTAGGACGATGGTTCGGCCGACCCGGGAATCCGGCTGTCCTCGGTGTATCATTGGTGATGGGCCTGGCCTTCTTCGTCCTCCTGGAATGGGCGTTCATGCATCAGGGGGTCGTTTCGTGGCTCGCCTCGAGGCCGCCGTTGTCTCGTGACCTGTTCAACCCGGCCACCGGCATGCTGGTCCTGTCGGTCATTGTCTTTGCGGTAACCGGAATCCTGACCCGCTCGACGCGTGCCGCCTTCCACGCGGCAATCGTGGTTCTGCTGGTCGCCGTGATCGGTTTCACCCTCGTTGCCTGGTGCCGCGGACCGATGTGGGCCTTTTTCTGGCCCTGGGAGGAGTGGACTCTTGTCCGATAGAGAACTGGAGCACCAGCATCGCCTCTTGCGGATATCTCTTCTGGTGGCGGTCTGTGCGCTTCTGTGTGTGCTCGTGCTCATCGTGATCCGCACCCAGCAAGCGCCCTGGCGCGTCCTGCAAGAGCGGTTCCTTGCCCTGAATCCGGCCGACGCTGAAGGCAGCGATGCGTTGGGCATCCGCCAGTACTACACGTGCGCCCGGGAGGTCGACCGCTGTCCTACCTGCCACCTGGGCATCGACAGGAGCGATCTTGCGGACGAGAGCGTTCCCCTCCCGTTCCGAGCCCACGGGCCTGGTCTCGGACGACATCTTCCGGACCGCGTGGGATGTTCCGCCTGCCATGGAGGCAGTGGCCGCGCTCTCGATCCCCTCGTCGCCCACGGACGGCCGGACCAGGACGCCAGAGATCCCCTGATGTGTCAGCCTCACATTCAAGCAAGCTGCGCCCGATGCCACGTGCCCGGCGCTCGGGCAGGGCAGGAGTATCTTGAACAAGGGGCATGGCTGTATCTTGGCCTGGGCTGCATGCTCTGCCATCCCTTGCACGAGGGCGGGCGCGGAGGGTTGGATTTCGGTCCGGACTTGACCATGATCGGCCGGAAGGACACGGACTACCTGAGGGACAGCCTGATCGAGCCGACCAAGAACTTCCCCGGCTCCACCATGCCGAGCTTTCGCCTTGCCCTGAAAAAGGAACCCGTGGCAACCGAAAGCCTGCTCATCTACCTGGAGAGTCTCGTCCTCGACCGGTATCCCGGTTGCGGTACCCGGGAGAGAACCCGGAGCCTGGTGAGCCGGCCCTGTGCAACGTGTCATGCAGGCGAGGAAGGGGATGCTTCCGGTCGCCTGAAGCACCGTTGTCCCTACCTTCTCAAGAAGTCCGACGAACTTCGCTGCGCGAATTGTCATGCCACCGGGATTCCGCCGGCAGGGCGGGGAGGAGGCTACTGCCCTCTGTTGAAACAGCACCGTGAGGCCTGCTCCGCCTGCCACGACAGCAGAGGGTAAGGGGAAAAGACAACAGGATGCAGACCTTACGAAGGCGAGTAGGCCAGTTCAGGGATCAGGGGTCAGGCCCCGCCTCCTTTGCCCAAGAGACCGTCATTCCTGTCAAAACGGGAATCCAGGAGGGGCGTGGGGAGGGGAAGCGACCGCAGGAGAGCAACATTGCGAGTCGCCGAACGCAAGAGAGGCCAGAGCATGAAGCATACCAGGCGTGAAATACTTGCGGGCCTGGCCGGGCTGGGTGCCTCCTCGCTCGTGCTTCCGAGGATCGCGAGCGGCGAGCTTCCCTCTCCGGACGAGGAGAGGCCCTTCGGAGCAGACGAACGAAGAACCCTTTCCGCAGCGGAGGAAAGGCTCCTTCCAGGCGCGGTGGAAGCCGGCGTGCCCGAATACTTCGACCATTGGCTCCCCCATCGATCGTTTCATCTGGTCCTCAGGTATATGGCTCACGGGGCCCGTCATCTCGATGGAGCCGCCCGGAAAGAACACGGCAAACCCTTCGCAGGCTGCACCGGCGCGCAGCAGGATGCGATCCTGAAGGCCTTCGCCGACGGCGGCTTCAAGGCGGGCAAGTTCGACGGCAGCGTCTTCTTTCGGCAGTTGATGGAATTGACCCTGGAAGGCTATCTGTCCGACCCGAAGTACGGGGGAAACCGCAATCGCGCGGGGTGGCGCTTGATCGGCATCCCGGACGGCCTGCGCTCCTGCTGGTGGAACCCGAACGGCGTTGAGATGGTCCTCTCCCCGGACGAGGGCTTCCAGGATTGAACGTATGCGTCAAGACGTCAGCGAATCACAGCGCATAATCGCCGTCATTCCTTGAGAGGACGTCAATGAACTTCTCCGAACAAGCAGACGTCGTCGTCATCGGCAGCGGGGCAGGGGGTGCCCCGGTGGCAGCGGTCCTGGCCGAGGCCGGGGCCCGTGTCGTCATCCTGGAGAAGGGCCCTTACTACACGTCAGCGGATTTCATCCACGACGAGGTGAAAATCTGCCGCCGCGATTTCTGGGTCCCCTACCTGGATGACGAACCCCACACGATCCGAAAGTCGGAGGACGTGCCGGCCAAGCGGACCCGGTCGGGGTGGACGAGCGCCTGCGTGGGCGGCGCGACGGTTCATATGAGCGGCTTCTTCTACCGGCTCAAGCCGTCGGATTTTCGCCTGGCCGAGATGACGGGGGGCATCGAGAGCGCGCAGATCGCCGATTGGCCGATCTCCATCGAAACCCTGCTTCCTTATTATGACATGCTGGAGGCGAGGATCGGTGTTTCCGGAAGAGCGGGCGTGAACCCTTTTGAAGTCCGGGACCGCCCCTTTCCCTTGCCGCCCCTGCGACCTCATCCTTCGGCGGCCCTGTTCGACAAGGCGGCACGTTCCCTTGGATATCACCCGTATCCCACCCCGCGTGCGATCGCCTCGCGGGTCTTCGGGCAGAGACCGCCGTGCAACTACTGCGGCCTTTGTGGCGATTACGGCTGCGAAAACGCCTCCAAGTCGAGCTGCCTGGTCACCTTCATCCCGGCCGCCGAGGCGACGGGCCGGTGCCGGGTCAAGGCGCGGTCCATGGCCCGTCGAGTCCTCGTGGATGACACCGGCCGGGTCCGTGGGGTGGAATACCTGGATGCGCAGGGCAAGGCCCGGACGATCGGGGCACGGGTCGTCTGCCTCGCCGCGTCTGCCATCGAGAGCGCACGGTTGCTCCTGATGTCCCAGAGCAGTCGCTTTCCCCATGGGCTGGCCAACAACAACGGGCTCGTGGGCAAGAACCTGACCTTCTCCACCCTTGGAAAGGGTACGGCCGTCTTCGACCGCCGGGAGATCATCGACAGGGTCGGCCTGCGGGGCATGGACCTCCCCTTCTTCCAGCGGTCGGTCCAGGACGATTACTGGATGGAGGGCACGGGGCTCTCCCTCCCGAAAGGGGGGACCTACAACTTCATCCTCGAGCACCCGAACCCGATCAACGCGGCCGTTCGGTTGGCCGCAGGGGAAAGATGGGAGATCTTCGGTTCGGAATTCAAGGATCGGCTTCGCCGACATTTCCTCGAACAGTTGACCGTCGAGTTCGAGATCTTCGGTGAGTCACTGCCCTGGAACGGGTCGTATGTGGATCTCGAGCCGGAGCGAAAGGATCGCTACGGCCTGCCCGTTGCCCGGATCACGGCTCGCAACCACCCTGCGGCGGACGAGGTCAACGTGAAGATGCTCGAGCGCGGCATGGACATGTTGAAGGCGATGAAACCCGCGGCAGAGAGTACCTCTGCCTGGACATGGAGGGACACGACCTACCACCTTCAGCAGGGGACCTGCCGCTTCGGAACGGACCCGGCACGTTCCGTCCTGGATCCGACCTGCCAGGCCCACGAGGTCCGGAACCTCTACGTAACGGACGGTAGCTTCATGCCCACCTCCGGCGGCGTTCCGTCCACGGCGACCATCATGGCGAACAGCCTGCGCGTGGCCGATCTGATTCGCGAGCGGTTCCTCCGGCGGGAGGTGTGAGTCACTTCGTTTTCCAGCTCATCCTGGATTCAGCATGAAATATACTTTCGGAACGGACGAGGCCGCTGCACAGAGACTGGGGGAAATCGCCCGGTTCTTCAATCCTCCGGCTGTTGATTTCATCAAGGAACATGTCGACGGGCCCGTCGGTTCGGCATTGGACCTGGGGTGCGGTCCCGGGCACACCACTGACATGCTTTCCTCTGCCGTCGACTGTCCGGATGCTTACGGGATGGATATCTCGTCGAAATTCATCATGATGGCGGCCGAACGCTTTCCCCTCTGTACGTTCATCGAGCACGATGTTACGAAGCCCCCGTTCCCTGTCCGGGCGGAGGTCATGTACGTGCGCTTCCTGCTCTCCCATCTACACCACGTGGTAGATCTCGTGAATGTATGGACAAGCCAACTCAAGCCCGGCGGGAGGCTCCTTATAGAGGAGCTTGAAAGAGTGGATACAGAGGTTCCGATCTTCGAGGAGTACCTCGCCGTCAACGAAGGGCTCGTCGCCTCTCAGGGCGCATCGCTCTACGTCGGTGGCCTCTTGGCGGATGGCGAGTATGATGCCGGGATCCTATACAACGAATGCGTAGAGCTTCCGGTCCCCAATCACACGGTCGCTACCTGGTTCCTCCCGAACACGCTGACCGTCTGGGAAGAAGAGCCGTATGTGCTGGAGAAGGTCTCCCCGGACAGAAGAAGAGCCATCTCCGGCGAGATCCTGCGAATCAAGGAGTCCGGTGACAAGCGTGTGGCAAATACCTGGAAGATGAGGCGACTCGTGCTGCAGAAGCGGTGAGACGAAGGTCTATGGTGCCGGGACACGGGGCAAGACAAGTCGAATCGGAGTAAGGGGCCTTCAGCGGAAAATCTTTGACCCCAGGCTCATACTTGTGCTCAAAATCTTAAGCCGGGAGAAGTAGCCACCTCACGTAGAGTACCCGGCTGTGCCAGGCGGTGCACCCAGCGTGCCATAGTCGCCCAAAGGCTTCTTCCCTGCAAGATGGGAAGAAAGTGCGATCCTTACCCGTGGATCTGGCGTCTCTCGACCGCCAGGGCTGCCTCCTTGATGATTTCGCACAGCGTGGGGTGGGCGTGGACCGTGCGTGCCAGGTCTTCGGCGGTGCCGTTGAACTCGAAGGCGGTGACCGCTTCGGCGATCATCACCGAGGCATGGGGCCCCATGATGTGCAGGCCGATGAGCCGGTCCGTTTCGGCGTGGGAGATGACCTTGACCAGGCCGTCCTCTTCTCCCATGCACTTGGCCCGTGCGTTGGCCTTGAAGTAGAAACGCCCGGTTTTGATCGGCAATCCCTGGTCCTTTGCCTCCGCCTCGGTCAGGCCCACCTGGGCCAGCTCGGGCCAGGTGTAGACCACGCTCGGGATGGCCTGGTAGTTGACGTGGCCCGGCTTGCCGGCGATCTGCTCGGCTACGGCCACACCCTCTTCCTCGGCCTTGTGGGCAAGCATGGGCCCACGGACGAGGTCGCCGATGGCGTACAGGCCGGGGACGCCTGTCTGAAGATGATCGTCCACGGCAATCCGGCCGTTCTCCTTAATCTTGACTCCGCCCGCCTCCAGGCCGATGCCCTGGGTCACCGGCTTCCTGCCGACCGCGACGAGGATCTTGTCGCACGTGACGGATTCGCTCTCGTCCTTCTCGTTCTGGACCGTAACGGTGATTGTGTCCCCTTCGATCTGTGCTCCGGTGACCCTGCTCTTCAGCCGAAAGGCGAGGCCCTGCTTCGCGAGAGATTTCTCCAGCGCCTTGGAGACCTGCCGGTCCGCAGGGGGCACGATGGTCGGAAGCAATTCGATCACCGTCACCTGTGCGCCCAGCCGGTGCCAGACGCTGCCCAGCTCCAGGCCGACCGCGCCTGCGCCGACCACGACCAGGTGCTCCGGGACGCGGTCGAAGGAAAGAGCTTCGGTGGAGGTGACAATGTGCCTGCCGTCGAAGGGAAGGACGGGGAGCTCGATCGGAACGCTCCCCATGGCGAGGAGCGTGTTCTCTGCCTCGATTTCCTCATCCTCGCCGCCGTTCTTGCTCACGAGAACCCGCTTCGGGCCGGCGATTTTGCCCCATCCTCGCAGGACCTTGATCTTGTTCTTCTTCATCAACATCCCGATACCCTTGGTCAGTTCCTCGACCACCTGGTCCTTCCTTGCCATCATCTTTGCCAGGTCGAAGGAGACCGGACCGGTGGTAATCCCGTGAGAGGCAAAGTCGTGTGTCGCCCGGTGGTAGAGCTCGCTCGATTCGAGCAGGGCCTTGGAGGGGATGCAGCCCACGTTCAGACAAGTCCCGCCCAGGCTCGGTTCCTTCTCGATCAGGGCAACCCGCAGCCCGAGTTGCGCCGCACGAATGGCGGCCACGTACCCACCCGGTCCTGCACCAATGACGGCAAGATCAAAGGATTCCATTGGTCTCTACACCTCCAACATCATTCGCTCGGGATTCTCGATGCACTCGACGATTCTCTTGAGGAAGGTGACCGCCTCCCTGCCGTCCACGACGCGGTGGTCGTAGGACAGGGCCAGGTACATCATCGGGCGTATGACGATCTCGTCGTCCACGACGATCGGCCGCTTCTTGATCGCGTGCATTCCGAGGATGCCGCTCTGGGGCGGGTTCAGGATCGGCGTGCTCAGCAGGGAGCCGAAGACCCCGCCGTTTGATAGGGTGAAGACCGCTCCGGAGAGATCTGCGAGAGTGATCTTCTTCGTGCGAACCCGTTCCGCCAGGTCGGCGATGGCGAGCTCGACCCCGGCAAAGCTCAACCCGTCGGCGTCCCGGACGACCGGGACGACCAGCCCCTTGTCCGAGCTGATGGCGACCCCTATGTCGTAGTAGTGATTCTCGACGATGTCATTCCCCTCGATGCGGGCGTTGAGCTGCGGGATCGCCTGCAAGGCGTCCACAGAGGCCTTCACGAAGAAGGACATGAACCCGAGGCTGATATCGTGTTTCTCCTTGAAGGCTTGCTTGTGTTTTGCCCGCAGGGCGAAGACGTTCGTCATGTCCGCCTCGTTGAAGGTAGTCAGCATGGCGGTCGTCTGTTTTGCCTCCAGGAGTCGTTCGGCGATGCGTTGCCGTAGAGGGGTCATGGGTTTGCGTGTCTCGCGCTCGCCGGCCTGGGGGGCGACGGCGGGTGGCGCCGCCTTGGGTGCGGCCGGCGCCGGTTGTGCCGGACGGGCTTTGAGGGACTCCAGATGTCGGACCACGTCTTCCTTGGTGATGCGTCCGTCTCGGCCTGTTCCGGCAATGGAGCGCGGATCCAGTTGGAACTCCTCGACCATCCTGCGAACCGCCGGAGACAGGGAGTCCCGGTCGACCATTTCGGCCACCTTGGCGTCCGCCTGGGGGAGGCCTGCCGGCGGGGAGATGGGCGGCCCTTCACTCGTAGCAGCGGGAGGGGTCGTCGCCTCTGCCGCAGGTTGGGCGGCCGGGATCTCCGCTACCTCGGCCGCGTCCGTATCGACGGTGGCCACCACCTGTCCGATGTTGACCGTCTCGCCTTCGGGGACGAGGGGGCGAATCTTCCCTGCGTACTCGGAAGGGACCTCCAGGGTGACCTTGTCGGTTTCCAGCTCGAAAAGAGGGTCATCGATCCGGACGATGTCTCCCTCCTTCTTGAACCACTGCACCAGCGTTCCCTCGGTGATGGATTCACCTACTTCGGGGACTTTTACCTCGGCCAACATGTTTTCGTTCCTCCTGTGCATGTCCCATTCTCGTGGTGCGGTCATTCGCTACCCGGCGCGTCCTTGGCCATTTGGGTATTAGGCGTTATCTATTAGGTATTAGGCCACCCCTGCCTGCCCATGTTTCGCGCGCACCCCGGGGTGGTGGTGAGGAGCCAATACCTTACAGCTAATACCTAATACCTGTCTTTGCTTTTTCACTTTGCCACCGTCACATGGCCTTCACCGTGCTGAAGGGCTTGTTTCACGATCTCCTCCTGCTCTTCCTTGTGGATCCTCAGGGACCCGGTGGCCGGGCTCGCGCTCGCCTCCCGCCCGACGTAGCGGACCGGGATGTTCGGAAACCGTTCGAGAAGACGGGGAAACATGAAGGTCCAGCCGCCCCGGTTCTGCGGCTCTTCCTGGGCCCAGATCACCTGCTCTATGTCCCCGTATCGAGACTGTATCGTGTCCATTGCATGTTCGTTAAACGGGTACAACTGTTCGATGCGAACCAGCGCCGAGTCCTCCACCCCGTCTGTCTCCCGTTGCGCCAGGAGATCGTAGTACACCTTTCCCGTGCAAAGAACCAGGCGTCTTACCTTCGCAGGGGGACGAGGGTCGTCGAGTATCTCGTGGAACCCTCCCGACATCAGTTCCTCGACCGGGGAGATGCACAGGGGGTGTCGCAGCATGCTCTTTGGGGACATGATGATCAGGGGGCGGCGGAAGCTGCGTTTCATCTGTCTCCGCAGGGCGTGAAAGTACTGGGCCGGGGTGGTGAGATTGCACACCTGGATGTTGTCCTCGGCGCAGGCAGCGAGGTAACGCTCCAGATAGGCGTTCGAGTGTTCCGGCCCCTGTCCTTCGTAGCCGTGGGGAAGCAGCATCACGAGCCCGCTCGTCCGTTGCCACTTGGATTCGGAGCTTACGATGAACTGGTCGATGATGACTTGTGCCCCGTTCGCAAAGTCCCCGAACTGGGCCTCCCAGATGACGAGTTTCACCGGATCGGACAGGGAGTAGCCGTACTCGAAACCGAGGACCGCCGCCTCGGAGAGCATGCTGTTGTAGGCACCGAACTTGGGCTGACCGGGTGCCAGGTGGTTGAGCGGAATGTAGGGTTCTTGCGAATTCATGTCGTGCCAGACGGCGTGGCGATGAGAGAACGTGCCCCGGGCGCTGTCTTGACCGCTCAGCCTCACGGGGGTGCCGTCCAGGAGAAGGGAACCAAAGGCGAGAAGCTCTGCCGTGGCCCAGTCGATCTCCCCGCGCTCCTTAACGCTGTTGAACACGGACGGGAGCCTGCGGGCGACCTTGGGGTTGAGGGAGAACCCTTCCGGGATCGTGGTGAGTGCCTTGGCCACCCGTACGAGGGCACCGTGCTTCTCGTACGTGACGACGCAATCGTAGCAGTAGGGATTGTTCAGGCCTCGCCAGCGGTCTTCAAAGGCCTGGACGCCGAGGTCAGGGTGCGCGTCCTTTACGTATTCATAAGCCTGCTCAAGCTTGGACTTGAACTCGGCAGCCAGGGCCTCCGCCGCCGCCGTGGTCAGATCTCCGCCCTGGATCAACTGTTTGGTGTAGAGCTTGCGTACCGAGGGGCGGTCTTTCATCTTCCGGTACAGGACCGGCTGGGTGTACATGGGCTCATCCGCCTCGTTGTGCCCGTGCCTCCGGTAGCAGACCATGTCTACCACCACATCCCTGTGGAACTCCTGGCGGAATCGAAGGGCGAGTTCCAGAGCGTAGACCACCGCCTCCGGATCGTCCCCGTTTACGCGGAGGATCGGCGCCTCGATCATCTTGGCCACGTCACTCGCGTATTTTGTGGAATGGGCCTCCCCCGGAAGGGTGGTGAAGCCGATCTGATTGTTCACGATGATGTGAAGGGTCCCTCCTGTTGTGTACCCTTCGAGTTGGGAGAGGTTCAGGGTCTCGGCCACCAGGCCCTGGCCGGAAAAGGCGGCCTCTCCGTGGAGCAAGAGGGGAAGAACCTTGGTTCTCGATTCCAGATCCTCGCGCTGCCGTTGCTTGGCTCGCGCACGGCCCTGCACGACCGGATCGACCGCCTCGAGGTGGCTCGGATTGGAGGTCAGGGTGATGTGAATTTCCTTGCCCTTGGCGGTCACGTGGTCCGAGGTGTAGCCGCGGTGATACTTGACATCGCCGTCTCCACCTACGGTATCGGGCAGGAAGTTGCCCTCGAACTCGGAGAAGATTTCCGCATAGGACTTCTCCAGGATGTTGACCAGCACGTTGAGCCTGCCCCTGTGGGCCATGCCCATGACGATCTCTTCCACACCGAGTTCCGGGGCGAGTTCGACCGTTTCGTGCAGGCCCGCAATGATCGATTCTCCCCCCTCGAGGGAGAACCTCTTCTGCCCCAGGTACCGGGTGTGCGAGAAGTGCTCGAATAGCTCTGCGTCGTTCAAACACCTAAGGATCGCCAGCTTTCGTTCCCGGCTGAATGGGGGCCGGTTTCGCACGGGTTCCATGTGTGCCTGGAGCCACCTTCGGATCCGAATGTCCTGGATGTGGATATATTCGACCCCGATCGAGCGGCAATAGGTATCGCGCAGGATGGCGATGATTTCCCGAAGCGGGGCCCGGCGGGGACCGCCCAGATGGCCGGTGTCGAATACCCGGTCCAGGTCCTGTTCGGTAAAGCCGAACTCTTCGATCTCGAGTTGAGGGTGGCTCCCGGGGTTGTTCCCGAGAGGGTCGAGCTTGGCAATCATGTGGCCCTGGGCCCTGTAGTTGTAGATCAGACTGGCCACCTTGGACTGGTCGCTTGCCTGGTCTGTGGCCACGCAATTGCGAGGGCACATGGCCATCTCGAATCCTTGAAAAAACATCTGCCATTCCTGGCTCAGAGAGGAGGGGTCCTCCTTCCACTGCTCGTAGAGGGCCTCGACAAACCCGGAATTCGCGATCACGGCCGCCGAACCGGAGGAACTTGGGTTGTGGGGTGGGGCAGACACGGACTGGCCTCCTTCGAAAGTATGAGATGGCTGCTCCATCGAAAAGGTTACGGTGGTTTCGGTTTTGTTGTCAATCGGTTAGCCCGGAGTATCCGGGCTCGTGTCCTGCCCCGGGAATAACATTGAACGGCCTAGCGCAACAAGGAGGAAGCGAATGAGATCGGGGACAGTCACTTATCTCTGAAAATGAGGCATTAGTGATGCGTAGGAGATAAGTGGCTGTCCCCGATCTCAGAGAAAGAGCGGTGGAAGCGTATTTCTGGGGCAGGTCACGGGGGGGAGTTATCGTTGTTGTGCAAGCCCATGGAAACCCTTGGCAGGAGGATGGGACAGGTCGGTCGAGAAAATGCTTGACAGGCAGCAAACGGCTTGGTAACCTTTGGTTACTAACCAATGGTTACTTTTCTAAGCATTTTATTTTACAGCGTTTATTATAAATCCTACCCAAATGATCTTCATATAGGATAAAAACACGTTTATTCTCTGTTGAGAACAGGAATGCCTGCTCCAGCCAATCACCGAAAGAACAGAAGCAAAAGCCGCCGTAACGAGGTTCTGGACGCAGCCCGGGACCTGTTTTTTGCCAACGGGTATCACGGCACGACGATCGAGAAGATCGCCACGCGTGCAGGCTACAGCAAGCGTACCGTGTATCTGGATTTCTTGAACAAGGACGAGCTCTTCATCACGGTCTGCGCAGAGGGCGGCGAACGTTTGTTCGAGAAACTGAATCAAATCCCAAGGGAGGGGATATCCTTCGAGGAGGCCATCGATCAGTTCGTCAGGGCTTACATCGAGTACTCCCGGGATCATGGTGAGTACTATCGCATGATCTTCAGCGAGGCCACTCCGGAGATCATCTCAAACTGTTCCGAAGAACTCCGGACGAGGCTGGACACGGTCGAACGAGCGTGTCTGGGGGTTATCGTCGATTGGGCGGAAAGGGCCATGCAAGAGGGCGTCATCCCGAAGATCGATCCCTGGGAGGCGGCGGTTGCCTTTTTCGGGACAGCTTCCGGAATTATTCAGCTATTTCAGGGAATCCTGGTCATCTTCTCCCGGGAGGTGCTCGAATCGATCGTGCGCAAGACGACCTGGACGCTGTGTCGGGGGCTTACCACCATGCAAGAGCCAGTCAGCTGATGGCAAAATAGGAGGGAATATGGCTGAAGAAATACTTCGTGAAGTGAACGGACTCATCAGCGGCATCACCAATCGGCACGTGGATGAGTGGAAGGCCTCGGGAAAACCGGTGGTCGGGTATTTCTGTCACTACGTTCCCCGAGAAGTGATCATGGCGGCCGGAGCCCTGCCCTTGCGGCTGAGGGGCGCGGGTTCTGAGGACTCGTCGTCGGGTGACGCCTACCTGAGCAGCCGTCTCTGCACCTTTGCCCGCCACGTGATGAGCCTGGCCATCGACGGGCACTACGACTTCCTGGACGGGGAGGTATCGTCGAATTCCTGCGACCACGTGCGCCGGTCGGCCGACGTGTTCCGGAAGAAGACCGGGATCGCCTTCCACGGGTTCCTGTCGATCCCCCGCAACCCGCGGGAGAGCCTTTACGCTTATTATCTGGAGGAACTCCGGAAATTGATGGCCGGCCTGGAGGAGCACTTCGGCGTGAAGGTCGGCCCGGACGAGCTCAGGGAGGCGATCCGGCAGATCAACGCGAACCGGGATCGCCTCCGGACCATCAACGAGATGCGGGCCGAGGACAAGCCGAAGATTACCGGCGCCGAGGCGCTCTCGATCCACATCGCCTCCCAGGTGATGCCGCCCGCGGCATTCATCGACCTGGCGGACCGGCTCATCGAGGCGCTGAAGGAGCGGCCGGGCCTGGACACGAGCCGGGGGCGCCTGGTCATGGTCGGCGCCGAGTTGGACGAGCCGGAATACATCGAGGCCATCGAGAGCCAGGGGGCCCTCGTGGTCGGGGATCTGCTGTGCTTCGGAGGCCGGTCGGTGCTCGCACCCCTCGATGAGAATGCGGCCGACCCGCTGGACGAGATCGGCCGGTCCTATTTTTTCAGTGCCTCCTGCGCACGGATGATCGGCGACTTTCCGAAACGGTGGGAAGAGTTCAAGGAGCTGTACGCGAAGGTACGAGGCGACGGAGTGGTCTTCGAGCGGATCATCTTCTGCGATCCCTGGGGGGCGGATCTGCACAACATCATGCACCGGATAGACAAGGAGAACACCTTTCCCTTGCTGTCGCTCACCAGGGAATACAACATCGTGCCCACGGGCCAGGTGAAGACGAGGGTGCAGGCCTTTCTCGAAAAAATCGAAATCGCCAAGGCCCAGAAGGCGGCCGCCGGAGGTCAAAGATGAACCGACAGGACATCATCAACAAGCGAGAGTGGCGGGAACTGTTCGAGGCACTGCCGGTCGTGCAGGGATTCTTCGGCGGTGACCCGGACAGTCACGGGATCAATGAGCTGCTTCGAAATATCGGCGTGTACATGGAAGAGTTGCTTGCCCATGCGGACGACGGCAAGCCCTTTGTCTGGTACAACCTCGGTTTCAACTCCGAGCTGATCTGGGCCCTGGAAGACGTCCACCCGATTACGATCGAGTTGCTGGGCGCCTTGCACAGCACCATATGCAACAGCCAGAACGCCCTCGATTTCATTGACGGCGCCCAGGCAGTGGGCATCCCGGCCGACTGTTGCTCGGCGGACAAGCTGGCCATCGGCGCCATTCACAAGGGGCTCTACCCGAAGCCCGCATGCTCGGTGGGCATCAACACCCCTTGCGACGCACAGGTCTTGAGCACACAAGTCATGGCAGAACTGAGCGGGGCCCCTTTCTTCGCCATCGATGTGCCTTACTACCACGAAGAGGATACGATCCTGCACGTGGCAGGCCAGCTCAAGGAGTTGATTCCCTTCCTGGAAGAGAACACGGGCCGCAAGATGGACTATGACCGGCTGCGGGAGGCCTGCAACCTGTCCAACCAGATGGCCGAGAACCTCTGGGAGTGGCTGGACTGGCGCAAGCAGGTTCCGCTCACCCAGTCGAGCAAGCTCGTGGGCTTCACGCTCCTCATGCAGATCCTGTTCACGGGATCGCAGAAGGGCGTAGATGTTACGGAGGGATGGCTCCGTGAGGCCAGAGAGCGGACCCAGAGGGACGAGAGGTTCTTTGAGGAGCGGGTCCGCGCGATCTGGTACCAGGACGCGGTCTGGACCGACCTGCAGATCTACGACTGGTTCGAGCGGGAGCTCGGTCTGACCGTTCCGGTGGACATCTTCGGCTTCTACGCCAACGAGGGCGTGATCGACACGAGCACGCCGGACACGATGATCTACGGACTGGCCCGCAAGCTGGTCAACTGCCATCCCATGGCCCGTCAGTTCCGCGGGGACATCGACTTCTATGTGAAGGACTTCATGCAGATGGTCGATGCCTTCAACGCGGACTGCTGCATCTTTGCAGGCCACATCGCCTGCAAGCATGCCTGGGGCGGGATCGGTCTGTTCAAGGAGGCGTGCCGCAAGGCGGACATTCCGCTGCTGGTGTTCGAGTTTGACATGTTCGACCCGCGCATTACATCGTATGAAGATGTCTATTTTGAGGTGGAGAGGTTCGTGAACGAAATCGTCGTGCCGCGCAAGCTGCGAGCGTGAACAGCGGTCTCTGGAGCAACGGAGAAGAGCCATGGGGATTACAGCGGGAGTGGATATCGGATCTACCGCCTCGAAGGCGGTGATTCTCATCGATCGAAAACCGGCTGCCCAGATCATCGGGCCGAGCTCGACGAACCCGAAGCGAACCGCCCAGGAGATTTATGACAAGGCCCTGGCCGACGCGGGGGTGACCGCCCCGGACGTTGCCTACATCGTGGGCACGGGATATGGAAGGACCCAGGTGGAGTTTGCCACGAAGAACATCTCCGAGATCACCTGTCACGGGCGGGGTGCTCATTTCCTGATCCCCTCGGTGCGCACGGTCATCGACGTGGGCGGGCAGGACACCAAGGCCATCTGTGTCGACTCGCAGGGAAACCTGCTCGATTTTGCGATGAACGACAAGTGCGCCGCGGGTACCGGGAGGTTCCTGGAGGCCATGTCCAGGTCCATGGAGGTCCCGCTCGAGGATATGGAGACGCACTATTTCGGTGATGGGGATCCGTGCACGATCACGTCCATGTGCAGCGTGTTTGCCGAGAGTGAAGTGATCAACCTGATCAACGACGGCGTGCAGCTCCCCCGGATCATGAAGGGACTGCTCCTGTCCCTGGCCGTCCGCGTCTCGTCGCTCACACAGCGGCTGGGCGTTGTGGAAGACATCGTCATGACCGGTGGGGTGGCCAAGAACCGGGGGGTCCAGGACGCGATCGAGAAAAAGCTCAAGATCAGCATGAAACGCTTCGGCGGCGCGGACCCGCAGCTTGCAGGCGCCCTCGGGGCGGCCCTGATCGCCGCCGACTTCGCCGAAGGAACGGAGCTGGGATCTTAAGAGAGGCGAAAGGCGAAAGGGCAAAGGCGAAAGCAATTGGGGGATCAGGGGTCGGGGATCAGGCTCAACCCACTTCTCCGGACGACGAGCAAAGCAGCCCACGTCCTCGCGAATGCGGCGACTCCTGGGCTTCAGGCTGGCATAGGGGAAGGGGAGTGAGCCCTCGAGACAAAGTGGCACAAATCCTTTCGTGACGAAGTGAGGGTGGGGAAAATGCCCAGTGAACCGGAAACCAGCGAGACGAGCGTGGATCTTGACGCGCAGAAGCAGAACGTCGTAGCCGACATGGCGCCGCTGGTCGGCCGTGTACGCGAGTTTCTGGCGGAACGGGCGGGCGAGACCGCATCCTCCGATGCGCCGTACGATCTGGCTGCGCTCTCCGAGAGGTTTGGGTTCTCCGAGAAGCGAAAGGGTCGTCCCGAGGTCATCCTCGGCGAGGATGTGGCCGTGGAACTGGGTCACCCTTCGACTGCGTCCCAGGTGCTCGTTCTGCTCAGCCATCAGCCCGGGTTGATCCAGGCCGGGCGGATATCGATCGTGGGGCCGGATCTCGACCAGATGGATGACGGGGGCCGTCACCCCTTTGCCCAGGTGGTGATGCTAGGCGTGAAGCCGGGCGAGACGCCGGACCCGTTCGAGACCGACAACACCCAGTACCTGATGCACCGGCTCTCAGGGTACATGGTGCGGTCCGTTCCCGGAAGGCTGTGGGTGCGCATCAGCAAGGCGGGGAGGGCCGCGGGGTTGACGCTCAAGACCGTGGGCTCGGCCCTGATCGCTGCCTACACCCATGATTTTGAAGTGATCGAAGGGGCGGAGGTGGTTTTTGTCACGTCGAGTTCCGACGATGTGAACGCCTTGTCGCAGATTTCCACGGAAGTGAACATCCTTGCCGGGCGCCACAAGAAGCTCGCCCTCGGTGTGGACGGTGAGGTGGAATGCCAGGACCTCAACTGCGATACCTGCGACGAACAGCCGGTGTGCGACAGCCTGCGCGACATCGTGATCAAGAGGAGGGAGAAACACAAATGACCGGTTCGGCCACGCCAGCAACTACGGAAGTCCTTGCGTCCTTCTTCAAGCGGCTCGAAGGCCTGGAGGAGATCGTCAGGATCGTCATGTCCCACTACCGGATGAGCGCCCTGTTCACTTTTCGGGGGGAGCCGGAGAAGAAGGTCCTGATGGATTTCAGCAAGTCGCCGGCACAGGTGTCGATCGATAACGGCGTGACGGCAGGGACCGTCTATGCCACCATCGACGGCGATATCATGCACGAGGTCTTTCTGGACTGGAAGAAGGCCGGGGTCGCGGTGGGCAGAAGGGAGTTGCTCCTCAAGGGGCCGGTGCTCGGCTTTTCAAAGATCATCCCGCTTTTCGACATTGCCCCGGTGCTCTACAGAGAGCATCTTGCCGACATCGGTTACGTAGGTTTTGCGAGGCAGGCAGGAAAGGCCCTGTCAAAGGAGGAAGTCATGAGCGACCAGGTATTCAAGGGGGATCCCATTCCTCTCGTCCAGATGTCCGGTCTGGAAACGTTCGGTGCAAAAGTCATCAACGGCCTCGCCTATGGGCTCGGATATGCGGCCGGCTTCCTGAGATACCGCCTGTTCACGAAGCTGAGCCTCTTCGGCGTGCTCTCCGAGATGTCCCGGGGACTCGAGGCGGCCACCCCACCGGAACAGAAGAATCCCCCTCAAGGCTGAGTCGCAGGCTCAGCCAGGCTGGATCCAGAGGGTGCGTCAGGGCCCCGCCTTTCCCGCTGGTTCTTTCGGAATTTCTGGATCCCATGTCCTGAAACCGGCATCTTTCAAGTAATGAACCGGTTTATTGCCAGGCAAATCGTGTCAAACCTGAGGTGTTGGGAGAAGTGATGCGAGTAGAGAACATCCTTCAAACGATCGGAAACACCCCCCATGTGAGAATCAACAACCTCTTTGATCGGCGGGCGGACGTGTGGATGAAACTCGAGAGGGCCAACCCGGGAGGGAGCATCAAGGACCGGATCGGCCTGTCCATGATCGAGGACGCGGAAGAGAGGGGTATCCTCAAGAAAGGCAGCGTCATCGTGGAGCCCACCTCAGGGAACACCGGGATCGGACTGGCCCTCGTGGCGGCGGTCAAGGGGTACCGGCTCATCCTCGTGATGCCCGAATCGATGACCGTGGAGAGAAGAATGTTGCTGGCTTCCTACGGGGCGCAGTTCGAGCTGACCCCGAGAGAGAAGGGAATGAAGGGCGCCATTGCGAAGGCGAACGAACTGGTGGCTGAAATCGAGAACGCGTGGATGCCGCAGCAGTTCGAGAACCAGGCGAACGTCGATGTGCACAAGAATTTCACCGCCCAGGAGATCCTTCGAGACTTCCCCGAAGGAATCGACTACCTGATCACCGGTGTAGGGACCGGAGGCCACCTCACGGGATGCGCGGAAGGGCTCAAAGAGAAGTGGCCCTCCTTGAAGGCCTATGCCGTAGAACCCGCGCTTTCACCCGTGATCAGTGGAGGGAAGCCGGGCCTCCATCCGATTCAGGGGATCGGGGCGGGCTTCATCCCGGAGAACCTGCACATGGATGCCATGGACGGAACGATTCAGGTGACCAAGGAAGAGGCCTTCGAGTATGCCGTCCGTTCGGCCAAAGAGGAGGGAATCTTTGTGGGCATCTCGTCCGGCGCGTCCCTGGCGGCGGTCGCCAAGAAGTTGCCGGAGGTTCCGGAGGGAAGCACGGTGCTGACGTTCTGCTATGACACCGGGGAGAGGTACTTGTCCGTGGAGGGGTTGTTTCCGAAGGCCTGACTCAGAGCCTGCCGTTCTTGATCTCTTTTCTCACGAGGGCGTTGAATGTCGAGGAGGCTTCCATCTCCTCCTTCAAGCCATCCCCATCGATCTCCAGCCTCTTCTGGATGTAGCGGTCGATCCTGCGCTTGAGTTCGGCAGGGAGGTGGTTGTCCTCCGGACAGGCTTCGGGCAAGTCATCCGGATCTCCGTAGGTCGGATAGTACGTCCTGACTTTCTCGCCTGCCTCGTCCTTGCTCAGCCCGGCCTGCCTGTAGCGAAGATACTGGGTGGTTCTGCGCTGCTCATCCACCTTCAACATCATCCTTCGTTCGAGATCATGCATGTTCCACCACCAGAGAACATCCTCGTTCTTCACCCCCTCGTTTCTCCTGCTCGCCAGCATGGCTCGCGTCTTCTCGTCCTCCTTTTCCATGGAAAGCAGGATATTTCCGTAATCTTCGGGGAGTCTTGAGGTTCCCAGGTCGCTTGACTCATGCCGCGCCTGTTCGAGCAGCCTGACAAAGGTCACCTGCGCCTGGGGCAGGGAGATGTCCATCACCTCCATCAGCTGAGGGATGTAGGTCTTCTCCATCGCCTTCTTGATCGCCAGAGGTCTCCCGAGCAGCTTAGAAAGAAGTCCCATGATACTTCCTCAAACCCCGTCCCGGGATGGAACGGTTATTCCTACAATCGGCAGAAACGGGGGCATAGCCTTAGCTTCGCCTATCATATCCGAATTCAGGGACGATTTCGATAGACCCCGCCCCCTTTGGATGAATCGGATCTCGGGTCCCGAAAACTTCGGGGTTTCAGGGGGCATCCAAGAGGAAGTTGGTACTCGACTTTTCGAGCAGGTTCCCTTGTGGTTATTCCGGAAAGGAATCCGTGATATGGAAGCACCTGAACTCAAAGAAAAGCAGCCCGAACAGAGAAGGATGGAAGTCAAAGAGGACGGGTTTTCGATCATAAACCCTGCCACCGGAGAGAAGCTCGGCGAGCATCCCCTGATGGGCCGGCAAGAGGTGGCCGGGGTCATCGACCAGGCCCGACGCGCCTTTCCGGCCTGGTCCGAGACCCCCTTCTCAACCCGTGCGAAGATTTTTCGCCAGGCGGCCGGGTATCTGGCGGAAAACGCCGAACGGTATGCCCGGATCGTCTGCTCGGAGACCGGCAAGACACGGCTCGATGCACTCCTGGCCGAGATCTTTCCGACCTGCGACCTGCTGCACTACTACGCGAAGAAGGGCGAGAGGTTTCTCCGCCCCGTCAAGGTGGGCGGTTCGATGGTCCTCCCGGGGAGGAGGGCGTACTACACGTTCGAGCCGAGGGGCGTCGTGGGGATCATCGCCCCGTGGAATTACCCGTTTACCCTTGCCTCCGGTCCGGTGATCTCAGCGCTTGCGGCGGGCAACACGGTCGTGCTGAAGCCTTCGTCCCAGACCACCGCCTCCGGGAAGGTCCTGGAGGAGATCTTCAAGGCGGCGGGCCTGCCGGATCAGGCCTTGCAGGTCGTCACCGGCAGCGGCTCGGTCACCGGAAGGGCCCTGATCGAGAACCCGGACGTGGACATGCTCTTCTTCACCGGCTCGACCGAGGTGGGGATGGAGGTCAACCAGGCGGCTGCCCGGAATCTCGTGCCCGCTGTGATGGAGTTGGGCGGAAAAGACGCCATGATCGTCAGCCGCAACGCAGACCTGGAACGTGCGGCCCATGCGGCTGTATGGGGGTCCTTCTTCAATTCGGGCCAGACCTGCGCGGGCGTGGAATTCTGTTTCGTCCAGAGGCCGATCTATGCCGCCTTCCTGAGCAAGGTCCTCACCATTGCGGAACAGATCCAGTCCGGGACCCTGACCGGACAGGTAGGGTCCATGACCATGGAGTCCCAGGTGAAGATCCTGGAGGATCAAATCGAGGATGCCGTTGCCAGGGGAGCGCAGGTTCAGATGGGTGGCAGAAGGGTCGAGAACGCAGGAGGCCTGTTCTTCTCGCCGACCGTGCTCACGGGGATCGAGCCGGAGATGAAGATATGGAGGGAGGAGACCTTTGGTCCCATTCTTCCGATTGTCGCCTTTGACACCCAGGAGGAGGCGATCCGGATGGCCAACAGCACCCCGTACGGCCTGTCCGGATCGGTCTTCAGCGAGGACATGGAAGAGGCGCGCATGTATGCAGGCCGCATGGAGACCGGATCCGTCAACATAAACGACTGCCTGGTCACCTATGCATTGCCTTCCCTTCCCTTTGGAGGGGCAAAGACCTCGGGCGTGGGCTACTGCCATGGAGAGCTGGGGCTTCGCAGCTTCTGCCGCATAAAGTCCATGACGGAGTTCAAGGGCATGTACTCCAAAGAGTTCTTTCACTACCCTGTTTCCGCCCGGGTCAAGGAGGCGATGGAGGCACTGCTCGTGCTCCTGTACTCGGAGAGCATCCGGGCCCGCTGGAAGGCCCTGCCGAAAACGACCGGAATCGTGGGCGAACTCATCCGTGGCATCTGGCGGAAACTGAGAAGAAAGTCCTAGGCGCCCCAACAGGGAACGGGCGTCCTTCCTCCTCTCGCCTCTCGTACTGGCTGGGGGGAGGCGGGGCCTAATCCCCGACCCCTGGTCCCTGACCCCCACTCTGCTTCAGGCGGTCTCCTCAGAGTGATACGCGGAGCCCCTAGACAGTTGCGGCGGGCGGGTCCCCAGGTCAAAGGGGGAGAGGGCGTTGAAGGCCTGCAGATCGTCCGGTGCAAAGTCGATTCGACGAAAGAGGTTCTCCTCCAGCTCCTGGGTGGCCTCCCTCATCTGCTCGATCCGAACCCTTCGCTCCGGGGTCACCCCATAGCGTTCCAGCAAATCGATGAATCTCTCCTCCAGGGACACCACGGTATCGTGCCGCACCCTCTTGTCCGCGTAGTTGATGATGTGGATCTCCCGGGGGGGGGTGAGCGTATCTCCGTCCGGGAGCCGTACGTGGCCCCGGACCACCTCTGCGACCTGCGGGTATCCCAGGTCCTCGAGCAGCCTCCCTCCCGTGCCGGCATGCTGCTCCTTGGTCTTCAGGCTCCGGGTCTTGGTGATGTCGTGGAGGAGCGCGGAGGCCACGATCAGCGCCGGATCAAGACCTTTTTCCACGCCGGAGAGGGCCTTCCCGAGGAAGGAAGCCACCTGGCAGACCCGGTAGCTGTGCTCCACGATGTTCGGCAGCATGGAATAGCGGTCCATGAGCTGTCTGCAGGTGGATTCGTCAGGGATGTTTTTCATGTTCCTCTTCCCGGATGATGGTCTCTCCAAGATAGAATTCCCTGCAGCCCTTGTCCAGTGAAGCACAGAGAGGGGTCAGGGATCAGACCCGGGATCCCCGCGCCCGCTTCCGCGCCCCCGCCCGAAAGTGGCTCTTAGCTCCCCGCCATCCCCTGCCGCAGTAGAGTTGCTCGTCAGGGGGTTGTTGGGTGGGCCAATAGCCGACAGCTAATCGCTAACAGCCAGGATGGCCCTGATGGGCAAGCCTTGACGATCCACCCCGGCGAGCCGTATCCTTCAAGCTCTGCAAGATCATGGAAGGGGCGCCTGTGAACGAACCGAACGGCATCTGGAACTTCGCCTATGGGGGGAACATGAACCCCAGGGTGCTTTCCGAACGAAGAAAGATCACGCCCCTGGAGTCCGTGGCGGGTCGACTCGAAGACTACCGGCTTGCGTTCAACACCCGGGGCTTTCCATGGATCGAGCCGGCCTTTGCGAATGTGGAACAGGATCCCGGGGCCTGTGTTCACGGAGTCCTGCACAAGCTGACCGAGGAGCAGTTCGCACGTCTCGACCGATACGAGTGGGGAGGCGTGGCCTATCGGCATCTAGAGCTCGACGTATCGGCATACGACGGGCGAAGGGTTCGTGCGCGGGTGTACTCGGCCCGGTACGTGTCCCGGGAGAAGAGCCCTTCCTGCCGCTATCTGACCCTCATCAGGGAAGGCGCCCGTGTCAGCGGATTGGATGACGACTACGTCCGGATGCTCGACCGGCACCCCTGTCGTGACACCCCCAACATGTCGAACGCGTCGATCGGCCTGTTAGAGAGATCAGCCAGGCTCCGGACCCTCTTCATGTTCCTGATCCTCGGGACCTGGAAGGCGAAGGACCTGTTTTCCTCGTCCGGCAACCGATCGAATCCCCCTACCAGTGCCAATCCCTGAGTCTCTTCGTGCGGGACAGGATCTTTCCGCAGAGCTTTTCGGGGAAGTGCCCCTTGTATTCATATATGTATTCCTGAGCAGGCCGGTTTCCATAGACGTTAGGAAACCGTGGATCAAAATGCATAAAGGAATCCTGGAATTCCAGCCCGAGAAAACCGAACAACCTCTCTGCCCATTGTGCGGGATCCGCGCAGAAGGCCTCGTACCGTATGAGGAGCATCCTGGAAGCCAGGCCGGCCTTGATCGCCGCCTGCCAGCCCCTTCCGTAGCGAACGTACCTCTTGCACGAGGCCCTGAGCTCCTCCCCGAACCATATTTCCGTATCCATGCCGCTCCGCTTGGCCCAGGACCACAAGACCGCCCTCGGGTCCCTGACCACCACGACACAGGGGATGTTCGGTACCTTCCGCAGTACCTTGGGGAGGACCTCCATGTACTTCGGGGTCTTGTCGAAGAGCCAGACTCTCTTGTCGCGGACTTCACCGGCCTTCTCACGAAGGCGGCGGTAGACTTCCTGCCATGAATCCGTATCACAGGCGTGCTGAAGCTCTTCTTCGGTGATGCCCCATCCGAGCTTCACGTTCGATCGGTAGGGCGAAATAGACAGAAAGTCCCTCGGCCTCTTTCCCAGGAGGAAGCCCCCCTCGAAGCCGCCGTCCAGCTCCGGATGCTGGCGCAGGAGTTCTGCGATCAGAGACGTACCGCCTCTCTCATAGCCGCATATGATTGCCTTCAGGGGTGGATTCTTTGAATCCATGAGCAGAAGACCACCATCCAATCAAGGAGTTCAGGCGACCCGCGGGTTTCCATCCTCCTTCGCAGGAGACCGCGGCTGAAGCCGCGGACCAAGGACAGCTCAACCTTCCAGAGACGCTCCTGTGAGCTTCGGCGTGATGTCGCCTCAGGCGTCTTCATGGCACCATGGGCTTGCCTTTGGGGCTCCATTATGACACGAATGGGATGGTTTTTCTTCTCCCTGTAGATACCCTCTAAAGGAGATAAGAAGATGGCACTTGCGATGCTGATCCTGATGAGCGTTCTTTTCGCGGTCACGCATATTGGAATGTCCCATGACCCGTTTCGGGCACGTCTCGTGGAAAAACTCGGGCCGAAAGGGTTCCAGGTCGCTTACTCCATCGTTTCCCTGGTTACCTTTGGCGTTGCCGTATCGCTCTTTGCGCACAACCGAAAGGCCGGGCCCGTCCTCTGGACGACGTCCCATTGGCTCTACCCGATCGTCTACCTGCTCATGCTGCTCGCCTTTCTCCTCCTCGTCCTGTCCATGCGGGATCGAAGCCCAGCCATGATGATCGGCGGAAAGATGGAACCGGAAGGCGTCCTCCGGATCACCCGGCACCCGATGAACATGGCCCTTGCCTCCTTTGCCATCGCCCACATGATCGCCAATGGATCCCTGGGGGACGTATTTTTCTTCGGGTCCATATTCGTCGTGGGCTTCTTCGGGTCCTACCATCAAGACCAGCGCAAGGTTCGGGAGAAGGGCGAGGCTTATGCAGCCTTCCAGGGCCGGACAGGCGTCTTCCCCTTTGCCGCGATCGTGCAGGGAAAGATCGGGCTCGCGGCCAAAGACCTGAGAATGCCCTTCGTGATCTTTGCTGTGCTGGCCTTTGTTGCGGCGCTCGTGGTCCACGAGGATCTGTTCGGGACCCGTCCTTTCTGAAGGGTCTGCACTTTTTTCGTAGCCTGCCGGTTACAAAAATCGGCACTTCCAAGTACGATCGAGAAATTGCCGCCCCCTTTTCGTTCGATTTCAGGGACCGCATCCTCTTGTACCCCGGAGCCCAAGCACCCTGAAAGACGATTCAACTTCCGGTATTCATTAGCAAAACCTGCCTGACTCACTCGCCCCTTCCTCCAACTCCCTTTTTCTGGAACATTTCTTGCGTGCGCCCTAAACCTGCCCACACCTGTTTCTGAATCCTAAAAGGGGAGGAGACATCATGAAGACGCAACGTTCCTTTTTCTCGAGATGGGAGAGATGGGTCGCGATACCGTTTTTCTGCTGTGCTCTGGTTCTCTCATTCGCCACCCTTGCCCACGGTGAGCTCTACGACGACTGCGACGGGGACGGTCTGCCGGATGAATGTCCCTGCGGCGGTTGCGGGGCACCCCCCGTGCCCGGCGGCGGGTGCGGATGTGGAGGGGCCGGCCCTGTCCTGCTCTTTCAGGACATGGACGACGTCATCTATGTCGAGGATGACTATGACCAGGACGGTCCCGGGGATGTGCGGGACAACTGCCCTTACGACTACAACCCGGACCAGATGGACTCGGACGGTGACGGTGCAGGCGATGCCTGTGACAACTGCCTGGGCCTTGCAAACCAGGATCAGGAGGACACCGACCTGGACGGGCTGGGGAATGCCTGCGACCAGGATGACGATGACGACATGATCATGGACGCCCAGGACGTCTGCCCCAGCGTGCCGGATCCTCCCCAGTACGACAACGACGGAGACGGGTTGGGGGATGCCTGTGATCCGGACGATGACAACGACGGCATCCTCGACCTGGCGGACAACTGCCCGCTGGTTCCGAACCCGGACCAGGGAGACGATGACCTGGACCGTTACGGCGATGCCTGCGACAACGACAGTGACCAGGACCACGTGCCCGACAGCGCTGACAACTGCCCCTACGTGCCGAATCCGGATCAGTGGGACGAAGACGAGGACGGCATTGGGGATGCTTGTGACTATGATCAGGATGCGGCCGCTCCCGCGCGGGCTGCCGCGGCCGCGGATGAAGGAGGCGGCGGCATGTGCGCCGCTGTGCCGGGCAACCAGGGTGGCGCCGCTGCGTTCGCTTTTCCACTTCTGCTGGTCTTCTCCTGGGTTCTCGTCTTGAAATCGAGAGTGCGTCGCAGGTAGGACGCAGATGCCATACGCCCGGGAACCGTAGGCCCTAGGGAGAGTATGATCCGGCTCTCCAAAGGCGGCGAATGCCGCAGCGGGATCGAGACAGGATGAACGGCGGATCCGTTCCAAGTGCGAGCAAGGGGAGAAGGGCCTTGGGCAAGAAAACGATCTTTGCAGTGTTGTGTCTGTCAGTGGCGGTTGCTTGTACCGATGTGGATCTGGGCCGCTACGAACCGAATATCACCACCGAGATCCTGGGGGTCTTCTGTACCGAGGACCCCCAGGAGATCGTCTTCCCGGTGAAGATCCTGTTCATCATCGACACCTCGGGAAGCATGGCCTTCACCGACCCGGAGGCGCAAAGGGCCCTGGCGGTGCAGGAGGTCATCAACGAGTACAACGGCAACCCCGGGGTCGAGTTCGGGATCATCCGCTTCAGCGGGTCGAGCATCGGGCTCACCGACGGGTTCACCAAGGACCCTGCCGAACTCGACGATGCGGTGATGCAGCTCCGCGAGGCGGACGGGGTCACCAACTACCGGGGGGCCATCGGGCAGGCCACCAACCTGCTGAGCGGCGACATCCTCGGCTCTGACCTCGGGGAACGCGTTCGGTCCCGCTACGTCACGATCTTCCTGAGCGACGGGCTCCCTTACCCGCCGGACACGAACCGTTACGAAGACATCTACAACGATGTTCAGCGGCTCATGATGCTCGGGGACCTGGATGTGGGGGAGATCCGCTTCCACACCGCCTTCCTGAACAGCCCGGACACGCCCTTTGACGTGGCCGAAGAAGCGCGACAGTTGCTGCAGAACATGGCCACTCTCGGCCAGGGCACGTTCACCAATTTTGCGAACGGCGAAGAGATCAACTTCCTGAACATCGACTACACCTCGATTCAGAGAATTTACACCCTGGTCAATGTCATCGTGTCCAATGCGAATGTGCGCGCCGGCGTTGACCGAATCCTCGAAGACAGCGACCGGGACGGCATCCCGGATGAAGAGGAGCTCATCCAGGGCACTTCCCGTATCCTCTGGGACAGCGACGGGGATGCGTGCAGTGACCTGCTCGAAATGCGGCTTCAGTTCGACCCCCTGACCGCGGACTGCGGGTGCATCCCGCCCATCACGGATGAGGACAGCGACGGCCTCAACAGCTGCGAAGAGCTCTGGCTGGGTACGGCGAGGGACATCTATGATTCCGACCGGGACGGAATCCCGGACGGCGTGGAATTCAGGGAGGGTCTGAACCCTCTGGGCGACGACCGGCTCGACGACCTGGACTTCGACGGGGTCCGAAACGGGGACGAGGTGCAGCGGCACACGAACACCGAGGCGGACGACCCGGTCGTGCACGAACGCTGGGCGTATGAATACAGCATCGTGGAGCGCGGCGTGGACGACGCGAGCAGGCGCTGCTACGACTTCCAGGTGAGCAACGTCCAGTTCCGGCCCGTCATGGAGACGCCGGACCAGCTCGTGGGAACCAACACGCTTCGCATCTACTTCGCGCAGGTCCCGTGGGACGATCCGGAGGACTACCCGATCTACCGGATGGCGGAGATCCCGATTCCCGCAAACAACATTCCCGAAGAGATCCGGCTCTCTCCGGACGACTTCGACTTGTTTGACTAGGCTCGAAACGGGTGGGCCGGACACGAACCCCGGCTCGCTGAGCACCACCGGAAGGAGACAGCCATGTCACGTTCGACATTCAAGCATCCCGGAATCTTCGCCTTCATGATCCTGGTCGTCGCATTGGTTGGCCAGGGCTGCGGGACAGGCGGCATCAAGGATTCGGGGTACACCGTCGACAACGAGCCACAGGGGGACACGGACGCCGAAGGCGCCCGGCCCCTGTCTTCGGGGAGCACCCAACAGGGCTTCATCGAGTACGTGGGCGATTCGGACTGGTATCGCCTGGAGATCCCGCTGAATGTGGACACCGTGCGGTTCGAGTTGAGCAACCAGACCCTGCAGAGCGACGTGGACCTCTCCATCACCGTGTACGAGGATGACGGAGTCACGATCCTGGGAGGTCGGTACGATCCGAACGGGGGCGACGGCCTCACGCAGGTCACCCTGGAGCTGACCGTTGCGGAGCTGCCCCACTGCTACGCCGTGATCCGGGACCACCAGGGAGACGATTCCGATCCGGTGAACCCGTATTTCCTGCGCACCACCCTTTCTGCCGGCGCGGGAGACGGCAACAACAGCCCGGAGTCTGCGACCCCCGTGGAATGCGGCGGAGTGGCCCAGGACGCGATCCAGGCCCTGTCCGATGTGGACTGGTTCCGGGTCGAGATGGCGCCCGGCGCGGACATCCTCGCCTACTCCCTTGCCATGCTTCCGGGAAGTCCGGACCTGATCCTGACCCTGTACGAGTCTTCAGGCACCACGGCGATCGTGTCGTTGAGTGACCCGGACGGTCAGAACGGCCCGACGATCCTGGGGCGGAACGTCCGTCTCACACAGTCCGGCCACTATTACTTCTCTGTAAGGGACTCCCTGGACGATGACGCGGATGCAAGCCTCCTCTACGATCTCTCGGTGCAGTGCGTGCAGGACCCGGACGCAAATGAGCCGAACGGGAACTTTGAAACGACGGACCAGAACAGATCGAACGCCACCTCCCTGCCGCTGGACACGACCGCCACCGGCTACATCGCCTACCAGGGGGACGAAGACTGGTACCGCGTGACCATGGCCAACGAGGGCCTTCTCAATCTTTCCATCCAGACGAGTTCGGGCGGGATGCCCATCGACCTGCTCTGCACGCTGCTCGAATCCGACGGCCAGTCCGTGGAGGGGGAATTCGTAGTGGAGGCGGGGATCGACCCTACGGACTACTCTCTGCGCCTGGCGCTGCCAGCGGGCACCCATTTTCTCCGCTTCAGGGATGAAGGCGACGATGGGGCGGACCTGGCGAATTCCTACTCCGTACGGGCGAGTTACGAGCCGGACCCGGACCCGAACGAGCCGAACGGGAACTTCGAAACGGAACAGCAGAACCGGAACAACGCGACCCAGCTCGTGCTCGGGACGCCGGCCATCGGATACGTCGGGTCGAATGCAGACCAGGACTGGTTCCAGGTCTTTGTGGCGACCCCGGGGGTCTATCATTTCTCCCTGACGAACGATGCGGCCTCCGAGGTGGACCTGTCGATGAGTATTTACAGGCCGGACCTGAACGGCTTGAACATGATCCTGACCCGGAGCGAGGAGGACCGTGACGGCCAGGACGGGCCCACCGACATCCAGGCCCAGATGTTCCTGTTCGACACGGACACCTATTACATCGTTGTCCAGGATCTGTACAACAACGACACGGACCTGGACGTGCCCTATCAGATCGAGGTGAATTCCGTGCCCCTGCCGCCGGGAAGCCTCGAGCCGAACGAGGACCGCAGCGAGTACGTACCGATCACCAGTGGCCAGCCGGTCCAGGGCTGGATCGAGTTCGAGGGAGACCGGGACTGGTACGGGATCGACATCCAGGGCGAGATGAATGTGCTCGTGGAGATCTGGAACGACGCGCCCTCGCCGGTCGAGTTCATCTGGTTCATGTACGAGCCGGACTCCACGCGGGTCTTTGCGAGCGCCGGAGACTCGACGGAGGCGGAGGACAACGTCATTCACATCGTGACCGGCGACGACGAGGACTTCTGGGTGGGCGAGGAGAATTCGGGGCTCTACATATTCAAAGTCAGTGATTTCAACCGGAACGACTGGGATACGGCCGTACCCTATCACTTCCGGGTGGTCCTGACGCCCCGTGCACCGTAAAGCAAGGCAAAGGTTTCTTGAGAATCACGGAGAAGGACAAAACCCCAAGGAGGAACGGCAATGGATCTACTGGCGAAAGGCGGCGTCTTCATGCTCCCGATCCTGATGGTCTCGATCGGGGCGCTCGCTCTCATCATTGAACGGGTCTACACGCTCTGGCTGCGCTACCGACTCGACGAAGAAGGCTTTGTGAAGGGGCTGATGCATGCCCTGGACGAGCAGGACTTTGCCGGTGCCCTCGAGGAGTGCGCCCGGGCGGAGAACAACCCGTTGAGCCGCGTGCTGCGCGCCGGTCTGCTCAAGGTGCACCGCAGCGACAAAGAGATCGAGAGGGCCATGGAAGAGGAGATGCTGCGGACC
>Ga0180429_10000540_pt1 | contig 33473 bp, 36 predicted proteins | sample SS_ome_FD_132428 | JGI IMG/M metagenome (GOLD analysis project Ga0180429, IMG submission 132428) | Hypersaline lake sediment archaeal communities from the Salton Sea, California, USA - SS_1_S_1 metaG | ecosystem: Environmental > Aquatic > Non-marine Saline and Alkaline > Hypersaline > Sediment ...
CGGTTGAAGCGAGAAATCGAATGTGAGTGTCGTGCCTGCCCCGTCGATAGCGACCTGAGCCGGCGCGACCACAGGCGGGATCGCGGACTGTTTTGCCAATTCAACGCCGTTGACCAAGACGGCGACATCTGTAACAAATGCAGCTCCGGTCGGGAGCGGCGATGGAATCGCGGGCGTAGCCGGATCGACAAGGTTTGCATTCAATGTCGCCAGCAGGACTGTCGTTGACGGAACGGTAATGACCGCCTGGCCCCCTGCAAATGGGCCGGTCGCCCCGGTCGCCCCGGTCGCTCCGGTGGCCCCAGTTGCTCCGGTGGCCCCAGTTGCTCCGGTCGCCCCGGTCGCTCCGGTCGCCCCGGTCGCTCCGGTGGCCCCAGTTGCTCCGGTCGAGCCCGTGGCGCCGGTCGAGCCCGTGGCGCCGGTGGCTCCGGTTGCTCCGGTCGCGCCGGTCGCGCCAGTGGCACCCGTGGCGCCCGTCGAGCCAGTCGCCCCGGTGGCCCCAGTCGAGCCGGTGGCCCCGGTTGCGCCGGTCGAACCCGTAGCCCCGGTCGCGCCGGTGGCTCCGGTGGCTCCGGTTGCCCCCGTGGCGCCCGTCGAGCCAGTCGCCCCGGTCGCGCCGGTAGAGCCGGTGGCTCCGGTTGCCCCCGTGGCGCCCGTCGAGCCAGTCGCCCCGGTGGCCCCAGTCGAGCCGGTGGCCCCGGTTGCGCCGGTCGAACCCGTAGCCCCGGTCGCGCCGGTGGCTCCGGTTGCTCCGGTTGCCCCCGTGGCGCCCGTCGAGCCAGTCGCCCCGGTCGCGCCGGTAGAGCCGGTCGCACCCGTCGAGCCGGTGGCCCCGGTAGAGCCGGTCGCACCCGTCGAGCCGGTGGCCCCGGTAGAGCCGGTGGCCCCGGTGGCTCCGGTAGAGCCGGTCGCACCCGTCGAGCCGGTCGCCCCGGTCGCGCCGGTAGAGCCGGTCGCACCCGTAGCCCCAGTCGCTCCGGTGGCTCCGGTGGCGCCGGTCGAGCCCGTAGCCCCAGTCGCTCCGGTGGCTCCGGTGGCGCCGGTCGAGCCCGTAGCCCCAGTCGCTCCGGTGGCTCCGGTGGCGCCCGTGGCACCCGTGGATCCCACAGGACCCGTCGCCCCCGCAGGGCCTGTCGCCCCCGTCGCTCCGGTCGAGCCGGTCGCACCCGTTGAGCCGGTTACGCCAAATCCAGTCGCGCCCGTGGCGCCCGTTGCCCCTGTGGCCCCGGTAGATCCAGTCGCGCCCGTGGCCCCGGTAGATCCGGTGGCCCCCGTCGCGCCAAATCCAGTCGCGCCCGTCGCCCCCGTGGGGCCCGTGGCCCCCGTGGCGCCGATCGGGCCGGTGGCTCCCGTCGCACCAGTAGAGCCCGTGGCTCCGCTCGAGCCCGTCGCCCCCGTGGGGCCCGTGGCACCCGTGGATCCCACAGGACCCGTCGCTCCAGTCGCGCCCGTCGCCCCCGTCGCGCCAAATCCAGTCGCGCCCGTCGCCCCCGCAGGGCCCGTGGCCCCCGTGGCGCCGATCGGGCCGGTGGCTCCCGTCGCACCAGTAGAGCCCGTGGCTCCGCTCGAGCCCGTCGCCCCCGCAGGACCCGTCGCCCCCGTGGCGCCGGTCGAGCCGGTGGATCCGGTGGCTCCGGTCGCGCCAAATCCAGTCGCGCCCGTCGCCCCCGTGGGGCCCGTGGCACCCGTCGCTCCGGTCGAGCCCGTCGCACCCGTTGAGCCGGTCGCGCCACCTGTGGGACCTGGCGCTCCCGTTGCTCCGGTTGCCCCAATTGGACCTGGAGCCCCCGTTGGGCCAGCCGGACCAGTCGGCCCCGTCGCGCCCGTCGCACCAGTTCCGCCCCCGCCGGTTCCAGTACCACCGCCGCAAAGGCGCCAATTTAAACCATCTGAAAATATGACAGCAGACTGATTATTATCAGTCAGAGTAATAGATGCAGCACCGTCGATAGTCTGGCCATTAAGGCCCTGAATTGTGACAGGGTTAACGCCGCCTGTAAGAGCCTTGATACATGTTTCCCAACCCGGAATAGTAGTCGCTTCCGGCAAGGTCACTGTGACCGGGCCGACTGCTGAATTGACCAAAACAAATTGATCATCGAGGTTTAGGTTCGTGTCTGAATCTAAACTGCGAGAGCCTCGAGGCCAATTTATATTCGTGGGTTGGTACTGGTCAGTCATCGCAAGAGGCCCTTTCCAGCCCTTTTTTATTCAGGGGAGGGTTTGCCGAGCGCCTGAGCATCAGGGGGAAAACTCGAACTCAAAAGAGGTCTGGAGCGTCAAGCCGCCGCCCGGATCGGTTCGGTAAATTATCCCGAATTGAACAATATCACCGGGTGAGGCCCCCACAATCGCAGCCGGAGGAGTGAAAACCTGCACGGATCCGGGGGCGGATGTGAAGCTCTCCACAATAGTTCTTGAAGTATTAACGTCAATGAATACGTCAATATCGGAAGGCCCGCCGCCCGTCTGCCTAAACGAAAATCCCGTAATTCCGATGATTGCACGCTCTAGCAACCACTCGGTGTCGAATGGAAAGCCGCCAGCGATTTCGCCGGTAGTCGCCAGGTTTGTAGGCACCACTGAGGATCCGCCCAGAAACCCTGTTGCTGTCACCAGCCAAATCTCTTCATCTACAGCCGGGCCAATATCGAAGCGGCATCCTAAAAATACATGCCGTCCCCCAAATGAGGGCGCTGCAGGACCCGTTGCCCCGGTCGCGCCGATTGCCCCCGTGGCACCGGTCGAGCCCGTTGCCCCGGTAGCGCCGGTCGCGCCGGTTGCCCCGTTCGCGCCAGTCGCACCCGTAGCTCCTTGAGCCCCTGTGGCTCCCGTTGCCCCGGTAGCGCCGGTCGAACCCGTAGCCCCGGCAGAGCCGGTCGCTCCCGCCCCGGTCGCACCCGTAGCTCCCGTTGCCCCGGTAGCGCCGGTCGAACCCGTAGCCCCGGTAGAGCCGGTCGCTCCCGCCCCGGTCGCACCCGTAGCTCCCGTTGCCCCGGTAGCGCCGGTCGAACCCGTAGCCCCGGTAGAGCCGGTCGCTCCCGTAGCTCCGGTCGAGCCGGTAGCCCCCGCCCCGGTCGCACCCGTAGCTCCCGTTGCCCCGGTCGCGCCGGTCGAACCCGTAGCCCCGGTAGAGCCGGTCGCTCCCGCCCCGGTCGCGCCGGTTGCCCCCGTGGCACCGGCTGGGCCAGTGGCCCCTGTGGAGCCCGCCGGGCCAGTGGCCCCTGTGGCACCTGCACCGGATCCCGATAATCCTGAGCAGATTCGCCAATTCGTCCCATCCGAAAAAATCGAGACGGACTCATTGTCCGTCGTCAGGGTCAGGCTGGGTAGGCCATCAATTGTTTGGCCATTTATCCCCTGTACCGTAACCTGATTTGTTCCGGCATTGGGAGCCTTGATGCAGACTTCCCATCCAGGTATCGTCGTCGCCTCTGGAAGGGTGGCGAGTACAGGATTTAAGCTCGAATCGACGACGACAAATTGGTCGTCCAGATTCAGTGCCAAATCAGTACCAATGCCCCTCGAGCCCCGAGGGGCATTGATGTTCGTTTTTTGGTACTGATCAGTCATCAGGTGGGGTCATTGTACCACCCGATGAGCAAAGCTGCGCACCTGACGCTAAGCTGTAGACCCTCCACTCTTCCAGCTTACCCGCGGCATGATGCAGTCTTTTTGAATTCGATCTTTGTTACGAGAAACATACTGCAACATCCCCACGATCGTTTCATCGTTCAAAAGAGTGGGTTTGAGGCCTAATTCGAGGAACTTTTCAAGCTTCGCATTGTAGTAGTGATCTTCACTCTCAATACGAGGGTTTTTGATGTGATCGATTGGCGCTTCGATTCCCATCAATTTTGCAGCCCTCTGAACCGCCTCTGCAAGAGCGTTCGCGCTGAAGTCCTCCGTGAACTGGTTCATGATGCGCAGTTCACCCTGTTCTGCAGGATTCTCAGCCGCAAGCGTGACGCATTGCATCGTGTCCCGAATGTTGAGGTAACCTCGAGTTTGGCCACCTTTGCCGTACACCGTCATTGGAATTCCGGCAATTGCCTGAACTACAAAACGATTGAGCGCGGTGCCGAAAATATCATCGTACCAAAAATGGGTACCAAGACCATTTTCATCCTGAACGATTTGATCGGTGAACATGCTGTACACCGGGCCCTGCATCAAATCGGTCACCCGCAGCCCCTTCATCCGCACGTAGAACCAGATGATGTCCGTGTCGAGGATCTTCGTCGTGTGATAGAAGCTGCCAGCCTGACGCGGGAACAGGAACTTGTCAGTTCGACCGTTGTGGGTGATATCGATCCACCCCTCCTCGATGTCGATGTTAGGCGTGCCATATTCCCCCATAGTGCCCAATTTGATGATGTGACACTCGGGGCAATGCTCCATCACTGCATGGATGAGGTTGAGGGTCGTTCCCACGTTGTTGTGGAGTGTCAGTGACGCCTCCTTGTGGCCGATCATCGAATACGGGCCCGAAGGCTGCTCGGCGTAATGGATGACTGCATCAGGCTTTTCGCGAGCCATCATCTTCGACATGAATTCGAAATTAGCAAGATCGCCCTCGTAAACCTTGATCTTGCTGCGATTGCCTAGATCGTAATAGATGTCAGCCCGATCAGGCAAACTTGGCATCTCGACCAAAGGAGCGCTCGAGGTCTCCTTGGCGATCTTGCGCTTGAGGTAGTTGTCCACCGCAATCACCTCGTTTCCGAGGTTTGCGAGGTGCATGCAGGTGGGCCAGCCGAGGTATCCATCGGCTCCAAGAACGATAATTTTCACTGTTTTACTTCTCCCTCTTGTGGCTTATACCAAGCCTTTTGTTCTGCGACAAGCTGCCCGATCTTCTTTGCTTCAAAATCGATATCGCCACGCGTTGATACAAGCCTCTTGTCAATGGTGTTCTCGATCGATTTAGGAATGATTTCAATTTCCTTCTCGTAACAAACTTTGAAGATGTGGAGAAGGTCAAACTTCGAAACCGACTCTGCGGCATGGAAATGGCAAAGTCCGCTATACTTGCTCTCGATCGAATGCTGGATGAACTTGGCAAGTTCGAGCGTTGTTACACCGTTCCAAAAGGCATTCGTCCATCCTGAAATGGCGCCCTCTTGCTTCATGAACCAATGGAACAGCCCTGTTCCATCTTCTTTGAGTTCGGGCCCAATGATCGAGGTCCGGATCGTTAGAGCGTGGTCATCGGATATTTCGCCGGCAGATTTGGTCACGCCATAAATTCCGCTCTCAGATTTGATGGAGCATTCGTGGTACGGCGCTTTTCCATCCTTGCCTGAGAATACGCAATCCGTGCTCAAATGGATGACACGGAATCCGTGAGCCTTACCCCGTGACGCAAGAAGGTGTGGTAGATAGGTATTGATGTACGCTGCTACAGGTGGAGCCGCACGACATCTGGCCGGCAAAATCCCAACACAGTTGATGACAACTTCCGGCTCAAACTGATCGATCATCATATCGATCAAAATATCACCTTGGTACAGATCCCCATCGAAGCTTGGAATGCTATCGAACTGAGTACTACGACGCACATGGGTGCGCACAGCCCAATCGGTGTTCTGGCGTAGCCAGCGGGTAATGACATGCCCCTGCATGCCGCTCGCTCCTAAAATCATCACTCTCATTTTTCTTCCTCCACAGGCTCTCCGAGCTTACCTTTGCAATAATTAAGATTTGCCAGCACGCGGGGGCGATGATTTTCCGGAAGCCCAGGGTTGCTGAGAAGCTGCATGGCCGCTTCTTTACCCTCTTCATAAAAGCCGATCTTGCTTGCCGCTACGCAAAATTCATCTAGCGCTCGCCAGGTGTATACCGATTCATTGACAAAAAGGATGTCTTTCGGTCGTGGTATTTGTCTAGCAGCCGAAGCATAAAGAAACGCCATGTTGAATTCACCTTTACGGCGGCAAGCGTAGGCAAGGGCATACAGCGACTCTGCACGCTGGGGGCGAGTATTGTAGGCTTCGAGATAGGCTTTAGCGATTTCGTCGATTGGTCGACCTAGGCGTTCGATGATGCGAGCAATCTCGTATTTAGCGTTCCATACCTCTTCGTGCCAACCCCCCATCTCGGCACGCTTCGTGTAGTACATGATTGCCTTGACGGGATCTCCAGCATCTCGCCAGCTTTGTGCAAGATAGAAAACGTTGCGTTTGTTTCTTGGATCTTTCGCCAGTTCTTTCTCGAGCACTCCGGCAATCCGCTTGTACTTGTTTTGCCCCTCTTTGACCCGGCGCGATCCGTCCGAACCACATTTGATTACGGGACCTTCGATGACGCCGCCGATCTGGTGTCGAACGGCACATTCGATGTGCTCGTGAGCGGCTCCGTGGTAGATCCACGGCATTGAGGTCTGCATCAACGCTGGCCGAGTCCAGGCTGCGCCGCCCATGGTGTGCCGGATGTGATAGGCGGCATGCGTCATATCTTTCGGCCACTCGAAATCTTCGGGTACTGTCCAGGTGTCATCGGCGTCGATCATCAGCTGATAATCCATCTCAGGAAAATCCTGACGCGCCAGTGACATCACTCGAGAGCGATTTACGGCGAAGCTATGGAAGGGCATGTCGTAGATTTTTCCACGTACACCTTCCATAGTTTTTTTGATGATTGACTTGGTCTCGTCTGTTGAGCCGGTGTCCATGATTGCGTAGCAATCGACATTCGGCTTCAGGGCGGTCAAACATCGCTCGATGACATTCTCCTCGTCTTTGACAATCATGACGAGGCAAATTTTCGGCTTGCTCATTTTAGGAAGCCTGCCTTTTTCAGGATATCGGTTGCCTGATCCTTGTTCGAGAGGAAGGTGGCCGAAGTGTATTCTTCCATCTCAAATGGCTTTGCAGTTTTTTTCAGCGTTTCTCCTACATAGGAGTCTTTCAGCCAACGCATCGTGTCGGGGATAATCAGGTAGTACTGATCGTCGTAGGCGTACGCCAATCGAGCCTCGTCTTTAGAGATGAGAACCTCATCAATCTTTTCGCCGGGGCGAATGCCTATTTCCGAGATCGTCGTATCGCCATCGCCGTAATGTTCTGCAATGATCTCGGCAATCATGCGCATCTCGAATGCCGGCATTCGCATGACGAAGACCTCTCCGCCTAGCCCGATCTCCGCAGCCTTGAAGATGAGGCCAACTGCTTCCGGCAGCGTCATGAAGTATCGCGTCATGCGATTGTCGGTAAGTGTGATGTGATTGCTTTTCTGCACCTGTGAGATGAACAGGGGGATCGCGCTGCCGTTTGACCCAAGCGCATTGCCGCCACGGATGCAGATATACTTCGTGCCTGCGCCATTCGCCGCAATGACCAAGCGCTCTCCTACAGCTTTGGTCATGCCATAAAGGTTCATCGGTGCGACAGCCTTGTCCGTCGATACGTCGATGACACGATCGACCCCGAACTCCTGAGCGACTTCGCAGACATTTTGCGTCCCGATGATGTTCGTCTTGACCGCCTCGAGGGGTTGAAACTCGCAAACCGGGACGTGCTTGAGTGCGGCAAGGTGGAAGATATGCTTGACCTTGCCGCCGGCAGCTAATAGTGCCGCTCGAATGGAATCCCTGTCGCGCACGTCACCAATACGGAAGACGAGGCGATCTCGATATTCAGCGAATTCGCGAGCCATCTTGACCTGGGCAAGCTCGCCTCTTGAAAAGATAACAATCTTGTCAACCCCTCGGTCGAGAAGTTGACGGGTGAGTTCATGCCCCCATGAACCAGTCCCGCCAGTGATAAGAACGGTTTCGTGTTTATACATCGAGGATCTCCAGAACTTTTTCTGATACGTGAGGTTCAAGGTAGCCGCCTGGTGGCTTCCAATCAGTGTCTCGTTTCATCATCTCGACAACGCAGTTGATAATGCTTTCCGACTTGAGGCCAGAGACGATGTTGCTTCCACACTCAACCGTCTCTGGCCGCTCAGTTGAGTCTCGAATAGTAACCGTGGGTACACCGAATATGCAGCACTCTTCTTGAACGGTTCCTGAATCCGTGAGTACGCAGATGGCACCCTGCTCGAGGCGCAGAAAATCTCGAAATCCAACTGGATCGAGTAGCTGAACCCTGCCCCCAATCTTCACAACTTTTTGCTCAAGACCGAACTCTGCGATGCGCTGCCTCGTCCGCGGATGAATACTGCAAATTACATTCGTTTGAAAAATTGAAGCTATCGTCTCAAGCGAGACCAGAATCTCTCGCAGACGCCTCTCATTGTCAACATTTTCTTGACGGTGGAAGGTTGCCAAGAAGTGGCCAGTTCCATAATCCGGATTATTCCACTGATCTGCGAGCGTCTGCTTCATGACCTCGTAGATGGGGTTGCCGCAGACGTGGATGCGATTTCTGGGAATACCCTCGGCAATAAGATTATCCCTCGAGCCAGCTGTGTAGGGGAGGCTCCAGGTGGCAGCATGATCGATGATCTTCCGATTTTTCTCTTCAGGCACCTTATCATCGAAGCACCGATTGCCAGCCTCCATGTGATAGACCGGCACACCCATCCGCTCGCAGACAATCGTAGACAGGGCACTGTTCGTGTCGCCAAGGATAAGCGCCTTATCAGGACCAGTCTCCCTGATCGCACGCTCAACTAGCTCGAAGATGCCTCCAAGCTGATTCGCTAGCCCAGCCCAGGCTCCATCATGCGCGTAGTCTGGGGCTCGGATCGAAAGCTCTTCAAAGAATATATCTTTTAGCTCACGAGTATAGTTTTGTCCCGTCCACACGAACGTATGATCTGCGCGATTGTCCAGCTTCTTGATGAGAACGCTAAGCCGGATCAACTCAGGCCTTGTGCCTGCAATCGTAATGATACGCATCACTTCACCCGGCGAACATGGAAGACATGATTCCCGTTCACCATGCCTTTATTAATTCCCCATTTTTTGAACACATGATCAACCTTGCAGTTAAGCTTCTTGAAAAGCTCCTCCATAAAATCGGGGGATCTGCACAGGTTCCCTGAAGTCATAGCTCCTTGCGTTGCGTTTTCGCCAAGGTCCTCGTGATTTTTATTTGCAACGAACTGAATCGCCATCACGCCGCTTCTCTTCATAGATCTAACAAAGTGCTGAAGCTCGAATTCGAGAACATCAGTTCTTATGTGTTGGACCACGTTGACGCAAGTAATCAGATCAAAATGATTACTCGGCAAAAGGTGAACATCGGCAACGTGGAAGAGACCATTGCAATAAGGCTCCACACGTTTCAGCGCGGCCATGGATATATCCACTGCGCTGACATTCATACCTGCATCACGAAGCCCCTTCGTGACATGACCCATCCCGACACCAACCTCGAGAGCATTGCCCTTAGGTTTCACGAATGGGGCGGCCTGAAGAAAAGAAATAGCGTTCTTGTATTCGACTCCTGAAAGGTGTGCGACCAGATCTTTACGATGCGCATTTTCCCAGAACGTAGATACTTGAGCGATGTAGGCGTTGTCTGTTTTGGACATGATTCAGTAATCGTGGGGATTGGGGTAGGCGAACCGGCTTCGAATTTCGGCGCTTTTGGGCTCAGGCTTGGTTTTGGGCTCAGGCTCGCTGGGCTCAAGCTTGGGTTCGGACTCGGGTTGGGGCTCAGGCTCGGGCTGGGGCTCAGGCTCGGGTTGGGGCTCAGGCTCGGGCATGTAAGCGCCGAGCTTTCTGCGCTTCTTGGATTTGGTTGGTGACTGCGCTCTGGATGGTGACGGGACCGCACCCGTGTTGACCCGGACATTCTCAGTCGCATCAAGGCCGGATCCAAGAGCTTGACTCTTGGAGTTTTCGTAGACTCCCACCCAGGCATTATGCTGACCCTTGCCGTTAGGATTTACGCGATCTTCATGGTAAAACTTTACACATTTCCATTCGGGAAAATCAGCATGCACATCTTCTTCTTTATAGTAGAAGCTAAAGTGGTGCGGATCAAAAGCGTTTTGACGAAGCTTCTGATCTCTCGAACCGGCAACGGCTCGAGGTAGCCACAGGAGAAGCTTGCCGCCGGGAGTCAAGACTCGCTCAAACTCCTTGACCGCAAGCGCCTTGTCTTCCTCGAAAAGATGCTCAAAGACAGCAAAAATAATAACCGTGTCAAAGGAATTATCCTCAAAGGGGAGTTCGTGAATAGATGCCGTGTAGAAATCAGCCCCAGGGACCAACCTCTCTGCCATATCAATGGCTTCAGCATTCACGTCAACTCCTACGAGCTTAGCCGGGCCCAAGGGGCATAGATAGTACGTGCCAGAGCCCGCATTGCATCCGGCATGTAGCACACGCTTACCCTTGATATGGTCGATCATTTCACGAAAAACGATCGGGTGCAGATGTAGTGCCCTTTGTTGAATTGACATCGGCACGATGTAATTCTCTCTATCCTTGTATTTATCCACTGATTCAGACATCTTATCTTCCTTCTATTCCTTGGTTTCGCTTTAGCGTTTCTGAGTTCGATAAATCGAGCGCCTACCTGATCTATCAGGCTCTTCATCAGAGTGGGCAGGTGGCTGGAGGCTCGTTCAGATATAGCTGTAACAAGAATAGACAGCTTCATCTGTTGACGACCTGTTTTGGAAGCTTCGCAATAACCTGTAGCGTGCGCCCGTCACGTTCGCGTATGAGATTATTGATAGACGGTGAAAGCCTTACGTTTGGACGGTTCGAGGCGTTGACTGAGCCTATGTTGGGAACGAGGGTTGCATGATGCACGTCTCTTAGATGGCCAAGATCTCTCCCACGATTGCGAACCCAGAAAAATCGAGAAAGGTCACCTATCTTGAAGCTTTTTTCTTTGTTGCGAGAATACATGTGCAGCACCCACCAAGACCAAAAGCCGATTCCAAGAATCGACATCTCAGCGCCTGGGTTTATATCGATTGTCTCAGGCGTTTTAATCGTCTCTGTTTTTGAGAATTCTCCTGAGATTAATTTTCGAATACCCTCTTCAGGTGTATCTATACTTTTAATACCAAAATATTCGTTCCAGATCAGATTGTTGGCTCGAGCGTAAAAGAAGAAGCTTCGATACCAGGGTTCGGGTGCGCGAATGAGGCCGTAGACCGGCTTCCCTCGGGGATTGAAGTGGGCGAGACCTTCATGGCCAGGGTTGTGAAACTTTACCCCTCGCAAAGAGCCTCGTATGAAGCTGCCTCCACATCGCGGCATGTGGATGATGTAAAAATTTGGATGTTCGATCACCTCAGAGTCCCCCATTCTCGGTTTTGGTTTCGCGTGATGACACCCCTTCGCTCATCGTACAGCTTCTTATTGTGATTCCAACGATTCATAACTTCAGCGTTCCTGTAGTTGTGTCGAGGGTGAAATAGGTGAACCACGGGAGTCGCGTGGCTAACATACTTGCCGCCGCTAAGTATGAGCCGTTCAGTGATATCGTTGTCATCCCAGCAGACGCCGGTGAAGTCCTCATCGTAGCCGCCAATGTCGATATACCGCTTCCGCGACACCGCCATGAAGAAGGGAAGTGTCGCATCCAGGGCTCGGAGTGCCATCACGGCGTGAATGTCTGGAGTATCACCATTCTCAAGCGCGTTAATGATGCTGCCTTTATCGTCACGGATAGACGCGGGAATGACCACCGCCTCATCTGAAGAGAGCTGGCTGACCAGCTTCAGGTCGTCGAAGGGGTGATAAATCTCAGCGCATGACAGCACCAGGGTTTTACCCTTGGCTATTTTTGCTCCGATGTTGAAGGCGAATCCGGGGATGCGCCAATGATTTGGCCCCGACTTCGTTTTGCCCGAGTGAACATATCGGGCGCCAAATTGTTTGCATAGGGCTTCGCATGACTGATCTCCCGAGTGGCTTTCATCGAGAACGAGGATCTCTGCAGGCACCCCTTGTCTCTTGAGGCTCTGAAGATTCCACTTCAAGAGTTTATTTCTCTTAAAGCTAGCAATAGAAATACTGATACTCATTTGAGCGAGGGCTCCAAAATATTCCGGATCGGAAATTGCGTCCAGTTTTTCTGGTTGATCTTGGGTTCAAATTCACGAGCTGCTGCGCTGCCGCCGTACCAGTGAAGTCCAATACCTTTTGAGATGTCATACTTTCCAACGAATACATCTAGCGCCCTGCTCCAATGTATCTGATACACCTCATGCATTGCTAGATTGAAGAATTTGTAATCGCCATTGGCGAGAACATTCTTGTAAACTCCGGTTCCAAATTTTTGATATTCTCCACCGGGGGATTTTTTAAAAATTTGGTTTTGAACCTCTGCAACTTTAGTATAGTAAGGATCGCCAGGCGCGCTCATCAGAAAACCGATAGGCATCCAGCGCGGATAGTTGCAAAGCCCGCAAGTGTGGTTGGAATTTTCAGGCGCATTTGCGAGAAGGAGATCGATCGGTCTGTAAAAGAGGATATCTACATCTGACCAGATACCACCTTCACCAGACAGATATATATTTCTCAAGATATCCGACTGATGCACACCGTGCATATTTGGGTAGCGATTTTCTGGGACAATTGTCAAGCGCGGAACCCTTGATAGCATGCCTCGATAATCGGCATAATCATACGTCTGTTTATTGTTCGGGCTTCGCCACCCTGGACCGGTCGCCGTCTTGGACATGTGGAGCTTCAGCTTCCATGTCGGATTTAGCATCGCAAAGCTTCTGAGCGTCATCCAACGCAAAAAGCTCATCGGTCTGTCGTCCCAAAAAAAATGCGCAATCTTTGGGATCTTTTTGAGATGCCAGGTCATTTTTCCCAGTATCCAAAAAAGTAATTCTGACCTTCCCAAATAATTCGGTGCCAGTCCTTGAAGTCGTCCATCGTCCACTGGCTTCGATGAAGATTTAGTTCGTTGCCATATGCCCAGCACTTGGGGTCATTGGTGTGCTCTTCATTCGTGTCCCACCAAAGCGGGGTGAGGAGATAAATCCTCCCTGACGTAACAGACTTTGCCTGTTCAAGGATGGCCTCGCCTCGAATTCTCGTAAGATGCTCGATAAAATCGATCATCAACACGCACTCGAATTCGTTTTCCTTGAAAGGTAAATCGTGATATTCGAGGTTTATGAGAATATCTGGATTTACTTTATCCCACCCGTCTAGCGTCGTTGTATTTTTGCTAAGGTGAGAATATGCCCCATTGCCAGCGCCAATATCTAGAGTCTTTTTGCCTCTGACATAAGGAAGCATTGAATTGAATAGAAATCTTTCAGTCACAAATACCCCATTCACGATCTTCGTTTCGAACGATTTTACCCATGCGATGCATCCATAGTTTCCGATTGTAATCGATTCGGGCAGGAACGTTTTGCTGGAGCCCGTCGCCCTTGCGGATAGTCGAATGATGAAGGTGAATCGCCTTTGCCTCAGTCTGGTAATGAACACAGCCAGCGTGGCGAAGGCGACCTATCAGGTCATCATCATCCGCGGTGATTCCAGTGAAGTCTTCGTCGTACCCGCCAATGTCCATAAAAATCCCCTTATTGATTCCCATCAAAAAGGGGTAGCGAACATTGAGATTTTGCGGAATACGCCAAAACTCTTCATCATTCAACGGTCGTCCGAGCCTCGAGATCTGTTTTCGAACTTCACTTTTCTCTTCGCGCTTACCTTGAGGAATGGTCAGGCGCTGCGGGTGCTCTTCGAGTGGCTCGATGAGCTTGGTGAGCGTGTCGTTGACGTGCAGCATCTCGGCGCAACAGACAATCAGCTGTTCTCCCTTCGCCTGCTTAGCGCCGATGTTCAGCGGGAAACCGGGTATTCGCCAGTAGTTGTTTGTCTTCGTTTGTCCAGTATGGATGTAGTGGATATCAAGCTCTTTTGAAAACTGCTCTACAAGCTCGAGGCAAACTTCATCTTCATCGAATCGATCGTCCAAGACGAAGACTTCGATATCGGATGGTTTTTGCCGTGCCAGGCTTTCGAGATTGAGCTTGAGCACACTATTACGCTCGAACGTGGGGATAAGCACCGAGGCTCGCATCGTGTTTTCGAATATCCTTGAGGGCTGATATGGTGCGCTTGGCGCGCGCGTCTCTGCACTATCGTACACGATTTCGGATCTGATGAGTGCCCTTCGAGGGCGTAGATTTCGCTACATCGGCCACCCAGCCCGCGACAGGAAAAGCCCAACTTTCTTCAACTACCCCCTTGACACCTTCCAGATGGCGTTGTACGCCTGTCTCCGCTGGCCCTTGGCAGGCCAGACAGAGACCTTCGCCATGAAACGCACCACGACAACGATGACCAACACGACGACCACCAAGGTGGCCGCCGATCGTTGGTTCGCGCCCATTATGGCGCACGTCTGCCCGTGTTGAGCGTTTCCCGGCGTCTGTATTCCTAGAAGAGAGCGCCGGGGAACCTCGGCAAGGGAAGAGCCAGCACGGCAGCCACCGACTCATGCCGGTGGGCCCCGAATGGCAAGGGGACCTGATTTGTAACCAGGATGCTGCGGGTTCGAATCCTGTCACCGGCTCCACTCTTCACCGCCCGAAAGGAGGATAACCATGTTCGAGCTTATTGATGCCGACGCAGACGATGATGCGGCAGCCGCCGCTGATCTTTCGCCGCGTTGGGGTAGTGGTCATCCTCTTCGATTGTCTCTCGAGGGACACCAGTTCGATTCTGGTACGCGGCGCCATGGGGCGCGGGACTGCTTGGGGTGGTCGTCTCATTTGCACTGAGAATAACAGCAGGGTTCGAATCCCTGGCGCTCCACCAATTTTCACTTGAAGACTGAACGATGCTCAAACCGCTCGCAATTCGAAACCAGCTTTGGCGACTCTGTACGAACTTTCGATCGTATAGGTCGCTTTCTGGAGAGGTCCAGGGACTCCAAATCCCAGGAACAGGGTTCGATTCCCTGGCGGCCTGCCATAACGGTAGGTGGTCAAGTGGTAAGGCGTCCGACTGCAAATCGGAAGATCGCGGGTTCGAATCCCGTCCTACCGTCCAAGTATTCGTCGCTCCTACGCCGCGCCTCCGGACTGAGGCGTACTGCTAACGAGCCGGGTTAGCTCAGTGGGAGAGCGGCAGGTTTACGCCCTGCGCGACGGGGGTTCGAAACCCTCACCCGGTACCAAAGGATTCATCGATATGGAAGATATTCACATTACCAACTCGACCCGTGGTCTAGTTGGTTAGGACGTCCGCCTGATAAGTGGAAGGTCGCTGGTTCAAACCCAGCCGGGTCGACCATACATAGCGGGGTGGCCAAGCAGGTAAGGCGCTGGGCTCATAACCCGGAGATTCGCGGGTTCGATTCCCGCCCCCGCTACCGGAGCATTTTGCTCTGAACTTGCCCGTTCCAAAGCCGGGCTGAAAAGGAAGAAGGACAAATGACACGCTATGCCGCATATACTTCGACGCGCAAGACTCCTCAGCGTCGCAAGGCAAGCCCTAAGCAGGTGAAGAACAGTGCCGGTGGGTACTCGTTCGCCATCGACAAGTGGGGTCGGCTCGACCGTTTCCTCATTCTTGGAGCCGAGGGTGGCACCTATTACGTCAACGAGCGCAAGCTCGTCGAGCAAAACTATACGTCACTCGTCGAATGTCTCAACGAGGATGGGGCTCGCACGGTCAAGAAGATCGTGGAAATCTCCGAGGCTGGCCGAGCCCCGAAGAACGATCCAGCTATCTTTGCGCTCGCGGTAGCCTCCGGTCATTCCAACCCGGCCGTGCGCGCGGCTGCTCTCGAGGCAATCCCGCAAGTCTGCCGGATCGGTACGCACCTCTTCGATTTCCTGACCTCGAGCCAGGAATTCCGAGGGTGGGGTCGCGGCCTGCGTAAGGCGGTTGCGACTTGGTACATCACCAAGGATGCCCATAATCTGGGGTATCAGGTGGCCAAGTACCGCCAGCGCAATGGCTGGTCGCATCGGGATGTCCTGCGTAAGTGCGGAGGGGAAATTGCGCCCGAAAATGACGTGCAGCAGGTGATCTTCCGTTGGGTAGTCGCCGGCATGGACGGCATGGGTGAGCGCACCATCAAGCGAGGGGACAAGGTCGATACCTACCCCGCGCTTGACCCGGAAAAGCTGCCGCGGATCATCCAGGGATACGAAGCTTGCAAGGCGGCGACGTCCGCTCGTGAGGCGGCAAAGATCGTGCGTGAATACAAGCTCACGCATGAAATGGTGCCGAGCGATTACCTCAAGTCCAAGGAGGTGTGGGATGCATTGCTCGAAAAAATGCCTCTTGGCGCACTTGTGCGCAACCTTGGTCGCCTTTCGGCGCTCGGTAATCTCGAGGCATTTTCTGACGGTCAGAAAAAAGCTGTCGCCATGCTGACGGATCCAACCGCCATCAAGAAGGCGCGTCTGCATCCGCTTTCGGTCCTGAAGGCCATGAAGCAGTACAACGCTGGGCATGGCGGAAAGGGTAGCCTGGAATGGAAGGTTCACGGAAAGATCTCGAGCGCGCTCGAGGATGCCTTCTACCTGGCATTCGATGCTGTCGAACCCACCGGGAAGAACATCGTCGCGGCACTCGACGTTTCGTATTCGATGACGTGTGGCGTTGCTGGATTGCCAAACATCTCGTGCGCCGAAGCGTCGGCAGCGATGGCCATGGTCACGGTTCGTACCGAGCCTAACCATGAAATCCAGGCCTTCTCGACCTCGCTCGTTCCTTTGAAGGTCACCGCTAAGGATCGTCTCGACACGGCGGTTCGGAAGGCGCGAGCGATCACGATGGGTGGCACGGACTGCTCGCTTCCTATGGTGTGGGCGACACGAGGCCAGATCCCTGTGGACGCATTTTACGTTTACACGGATAGCGAAACCTGGGCGGGCGGCATTCACCCGCATCAGGCGCTGCAGGAGTATCGTCAGAAGATGGGCCGCGATGCAAAGCTGGTGGTCGCTGGAATGGCGTCCAACGGATTCGCGATTGCGGATCCAGGCGATGCGGGCATGCTCGATATCGTTGGATTCGACACGGCTGCGCCTGCAGTAATGGCTGACTTCACCCGACAGGGTTTTGGCAGCTAAAAAATATCCCGCGGGGGCTTGACAGGCTCCCGCGGGTTGATTAGAACCCTTCTTGCGGAGGTCAAAATCCGGTCGGAGTTCACCCAGCTCAAGCGCTGGCTAGCTCTCTGGAAAAAGGGCCGACGTTGAAGGGTTACCGAACCAATCATGTAAATCATTCATGGGATCGGATTCTCCGCACCTCATCCTTCGACACCAACTTGCCTTTGAGAGAAGAAGTGGCGTGAGAGTTTTCTTGGCTGACTAGGGTTCCTTATATTCTTCGGAAGCGCGGAAGCGTAGAGGCTGTCAGCCACCATCGCCGGGAACCATTTGGGGATATTCAGGTTCGAAACCTGTTCCTGGCACCATTGGGGCGAAGGCGTTAGGGTTATCGCTTGAGGAAGCTCCAAACCTCCCTTCGTCACAACTTGCCCAAGCTGTTTTTTCGGGCCGAAGGGCTTGAGGTTATCGACTGCTAATCGAACCCTCCTCTTGCCACTCAACTTGCCCGATTTTTTTATGGGGATAGGAGCCAACGCCTCGCAGGTCAATTACCGGGCCTGCGACCCCCATCCCTCGGGGGATAGCTCAGATGGTAGAGCAACGTAAATCCTCGGCTTTTCGCCAACTTGCCCTCCAGGCCGAATGAATCGCCGTGACCGCTTTGGGAGCCGTAGGTCGCAGGTTCGAGTCCTGCTCCCCCGACCAAACTATTTTTACTCACACATGGGGTCTGTGGTGTAGTGGTAGCACATGCACAAATTTCCTCTATCGCCAACTTGCCCACGTCAAGGTGGGCCGACTGATTGAGGTTATCGCAACATCATTTTTGGCAAATGAAGGCTCCGGTTCGAATCCGGACGGACCCCCCATGAGGGCCGAATGTTTGAGGTTAACGCGAAGGGTAGCTCAATTGGATAGAGCGGGCGTGAACAACGTGCGAGTCCTGGTTCGAGTCCAGGCCCTCCGAAACATTACCTCTTACAAAGAACTTGCCCTCAGCTTTTCCTTCTAGTAAAGTGAACGCAGCCATGATGCTCGAACTGCATATCGAAGCCGACGAGGCACACCATACTCATGTGGTGCGGAGTTCGGCGGTAGAGCACCTGATTGTGGCTCAGGAAGTCGCGGGTTCGAATCCCGTCGCACCACCCGATTTCTATGTAGATTTCTACGTGGGGGAGAGCTTTAGCTCGCCCACCCCTGTCGCGGGGGTGGGCCAAGCCGAGCATTCCCCCTCGGTAGCTCAGGTGGTAGAGCGGCGGATTGAAGATCCGCGCGTCGCAGGTTCGATGCCTGCTCGAGGGACTGAGCGAAAACTGAAGCTCTAGCCCAGGCTGATGCAGATCGGCCTGGGCAGCAATGCTTTGGGCCGGTAGCTCAGATGGTTAGAGCAGCGGATTCTTAACCCGCAGGTCGAGAGTTCGATCCTCTCCCGGCTCTCTAAAAGTTGGATGGCTGTCGCGTCAGCGGGGCAGCGGAGGCGACGGGGCGAGAGTGACCCGACTGCTGACCATCTGAGGTGTGGCCCTGGGGGCGCAGCGACGGCTGGTCCGGTTCGATTCCGGTGGATCTCGAGGTTCGAATCCTCGCACGCCTCACCTTGGGCCCATAGCTCAGTCTGGTAGAGCAGGCGGCTTTTAACCGAACGGTCGGGGGTTCGAATCCCTCTGGGCTCACTACGAAACCTTGTCATTGGAAGCATCTCTGGTGCTCCAAATGACATTGCCATCCCGAACAACTTTCAGGGCTGCAACTGAAGGGCTTCCGCCTTTGAAATAGTTTATTTCGGATTCTGGCACGAAATAAGAGTGAAACTTGTAAAACGTCCAGCTATATGGGGCGAACTTGTTTTGTCCGATTCTTGCAAATCTCCAGACCGCCTGCATGATTGGAAAATCTTTCATGCCCGTTTCATGCATCTCAATGTCGGTGAGGCGGTAATCGACCATTCCTTTATGGCCTAGATCTGCTGCATCGGGTCGATATAGGCGCCCTAGGTTCTCGGTGACATTATCGGGGAAATCAAGCTGACCAACCATGAAGGTTGCGATGTCGCCCTTCCGCCATACGTTTGGATCTAGCTCGTCGAGACCAAATTTGGGCGTATCTGGATGAAGTCCAAAAATAACCTTCGGCTTGTTTGGGTCATAACCCGAAGGAAGAGTGCCAGGCGTTTTATATGCATCAGCTGCTTTTGGTTTCCGCTTTTTTTTGGGCTTTTGAGTAACCGCCGCAAAGCCAGCCGCAGTGAGACCAAGTAAAATAAATGGAATAGCTGGAAGTGGCATGTCGCTCCTCTGATGCTTTTGCGAAAAAAACTCAGAAAATTTTAGTTCCTGAGACCAAATGCATTTGCCCTGCATTCCGGCGAGCGGAAAACAGGGCCTTCATCAGCTTCTCTTTTGAATGCATCGGCGTTTGTCATGATAGCCCGAACGCAGGTAAAAATACACCGCGTTCGGGCCCATTGACGGTAACGCCGGTTACGGACTAGGGTCCGATCGGGCCAGTCGCGCCGGTCGGGCCAGTGGGTCCAGTGGGTCCAGTGGGTCCAGTCGGGCCAGTCGGGCCAGGCACGCAGGTCGTCTGAGCGGTGACGATCCAAGAATCGACGCCATTCGAACGAAGGGTGGTCACGACGTTGTCGTCGATGATGTCCGGCCACTGGATGCAGCCCGAGAAGATTGCCTGGTCCGTGCCGCTGAGGGCGAGGGTCAGGGGGTTCACCGAGGCATTCAGTGCGACGATCACGATCTCCGCGTTCGGACCCGTGCTGTTCGCAGCCGGAAGCTGAACGGTGCCGGCGGCATTGATCGTGTCAAAGCTCGCAAGCTGCGTTTGCACGCTCAGGGCAAAAGGCCCGTCGCCGGGAGCGAATTCGGCTCCGCCGAAGTTCTGCCCGTTATTGATGTCGCGTTTTTGGTACTGTTCCGTCATAGCAAGGAACATTCTACCAGAGTTTTCGGTTCGGGCGGCAGGATTCGAACCTGCGACCTTCCGGGCCAAAACCGGACGTTCTACCGCTGAACTACGCCCGAAGAGGGCTGGCGAGGCAGGGCTCGAACCTGCGGCTTCCGGAGCCAGAATCCAGCGTCTTACCAACTCGACCACTCGCCAGTGCGCACGGAGAAGCCGCCAGATCCCCAGATGGGGGTCCAGCGGCTAAACTTGGGGCGGCTGACAGAAGCTGAGCACGGAATCGGTGTATCATAGGGGGAGCGAAAAGCAAAGAATTTTAGTGGCCCCGCTGGGATTCGAACCCAGAACTTTCCGAGCTTAAATCGGACGCCTCTTCCAATTGGGCTACGAGGTCGAAGGGGATAGAGATGACAGATCAATACGCGCAGCCAAACATCAACACTGAGATTCCACGAAACTCTCGCACCGTCACAGGTGACGCGAGTGCCAATCCTGACGATGACCTGATCGTCGTGGACAACAATGCCGATGCAGCTATCGAGCTATATAGCGCTTTGAGCGTACCTGGCAACCGAGTCATCATCAAAGCTCCGAATGCGGGCGTCAACCCGGTGACTGTTGAGCCGCTTGCTGGATCTGGCCAAACCATCGATGGTGTAGCGAGCATTGTCCTGACCGCTGATGATGAGTCGGTCACTGTTAAATCAGACGGTGAAAATTGGCAGTGCGTTGCGCAATGCGGGGCTGGTGGCGGTGGAGAGGGCGGACTGGTGCCGGCATGCATTCCTGGGCCCGGAGTCCTTATCAACATCTTCGCCCCTCCCTCACCGGGAGAGTTTCCGTTTAGCAATATTCTACTCAGGCCAGGGGTCGGAGTGGCCGGTGCCATTGCTTCTAACCAACTTCCAGGGACCGATTTCTCCATTGATGGGGTAGTTGTCGATGTTGAAACTTCAACAATCGAGGTTGGGGCCACCCTTATCGATCGCGTGCCATACGGGCTCGGTGGCGGGCCTGTGGACTACACTTACTCGGTGAGCAACGTGGTTCAGGGCGTCAACCCCAACGATCCCAACCTTACCAGGTTCACATTCGATTTTTCCGGAACATGGGGTAGCATCGGGAGATTTCTTGCCGTGGCGTTTGGCGTGCAAAACCCATCCGGCGGAACAAATTTTGCTGGATACGTTGTGTTCAATAACATCAGTCTGGAGTAGTTTTGGGGATCTGGGTAAAGCCCCCTCACTCGAGGGGGCTTTTTTTGTACCGCGGGCGGGATTCGAACCCGCAAAATCTCTCGGACCTGAGCCGAGCGGCTTTACCAGCTTGCCCACCGCGGCATGGTACCGGGAGCGGGGGTCGAACCCGCAAATTCTCCTGATCCTTAGTCAGGCGGCTTTACCAGCTTGCCCATCCCGGCGTATTCGATTTCTGGACCGTGCGGAGGGAGTCGAACCCACAGCGAAGCGCGAAGCTTGCCAGATTTACAGTCTGGTGCAGCCAACCGATAGCTGACCTCGCACGGATAATCAGCTACTTCAGCTTCGGATTCGAACGACGAAGATCGTCGCACTTCTCCCTCTGTTCGTTCAGAAAGTCATCGACCTCCTGCTCATGCGAGCCCTCTCGAGCCCATTCGATGAGGCGGATAAAGACGCCTCCGTGTTCCGTGCGTGATGATGTCAGCCATCGTTCTCTCCTTCAAAATGGTCGAGGTGACAGGATTTGAACCTGCGATCTCCTGAACCCAAATCAGGCGCCCTACCAAGCTGGGCTACACCTCGGTGGTCGGGGTGGTGGGAATCGAACCCACCTGATGTCCTGTTCCCGAAACAGGCGGCCCAGCCTTGAGCCCGCACCCCGATAATGAGAAGACAAAATGGTACCCCCGAAGGGATTCGAACCCCCAACCTCATGGTCCGTAGCCAAGCGCTCTATCCGTTGAGCTACAGGGGCATGGGTACGGCATGAAGGGTTCGAACCTTCGTCCTCTCGCTTCGGAAGCGAGCGCTCTATCCAACTGAGCTAACGCCGCACAAACACCGTTCGGTTGCACGGCAGAAGCTCTGCCGCGCCTCCCGAAGGCCCGTCGATTACGCTTTAGCGGCGTGGTCGACGGGCGCACACGGGGTGCGGCCGTCGTAGATAGCCACCGCACAACAGCACCGGGCGGCTCGACAGCGTGAGCTGGAGCTGCAGGGCGTTGCTGTTGTTCGAGGTAGCCATGATGGAACGGGTCTAGCCCGGCCCACGACGACTGTCAAGCGAGTCAAGCAAAAAAATCCAGCCCACCTCGAGGCGGGCTGGACGCTTCGGGGTGGGTCAGCAAGAAGCTACCCGACGCGATGCCTCCTCGGTCGGCGGAAGGCCTTCCTGAGCTGCGCTCGCTGTCCGTCCGCGTGGGAGAAGACAGCGCGAAGCTTTTCCTGCAAAAGCTTATTGGCCTCAGCCCGCTTCGCCTCAGGCAAGCCTTTGTCCTGAGCCATCTTTTGCAGCTTCTTGATTTCTACCATTGTCTCTTCGATCAAATCACTCATGGGATCGGTCCTCCAATTTCTGCAGCGAGGGCATTAGCAATTCTGTCGATTGCCTCATTGACATTGTTCGGGGACGGCACCCCCCATGCGGCTGCCGTCGTGTCATCGTACTGAAGGTTCTCAGCATTGTTCTCGAGGATTCTGAATACGGAAAGCGCAGGATCGAAGCTGGTAGCTGGGGTTCCGCCGCCGCCAGCCACTGAGGATGTGGAAACAGATCCCACGCCATCAGCCAGGACGCCCCCTGTCCCGAATGAGGAAAGAGTCCCGTAGACCACCGTCGCGTTGGAGCCTGGCGTGTTGAGTCGCAAAGGTGGGACCCCGTCTGATGACACGCTAGATCGGATAACCTGACAAAAACCATCAGTCAGCGAGATCGACCCCTCGATGGATGAATCAGCAATGCGAATAAGAGAGTTATCTACGCTGATCGATTCAACGTTTGGAGGGCCAAACATCTCGACATCTGCCATAGAGATGAATCCGCCGCCCGTCTCCTGAATAGCGCTGCCGGTGGCATCGAAATCAAAAGAGCACTCAGAAAAATCGATGAACGAAGAACCCGTATTGTCGGAGATGACAGCCGGGGAGCCCTGGGAAACAAACTGGCATCTAAAGCAGATGATGTTCTGATTATTTGGCCCCGTAAAGATAAGCGCCGGAGAGCCCGCAGGTGGCTCCACAATGAGACCCTCAATCGCAGCGCCATTGTCTGGAACAATTGCCTGATCCAGGTTGAAGGTAATTGTTCCAACAATCACAACCGCGAGGTCGAACGTCGAGACAAGCGCAATGCCAGCTCCGGCCGTGACATCCTCCTCGTAGATTCCGGGAGCAATCTTAATGACAATGGGCTCCCCTTGCGAAATGCTGGGCGCCTCAAGTGCTGCAACATCAATTGCTGCCTGAATACTTGAAAATGGAGCGCCGCTTCCGGGTGGTCCAACCCTGAATCTTGAATCACCAACGTTTCCGAGGTTGATGTTGGTCTGCGCGTATTGTTCTGTCATCGCTCGAGCATTTTACCTGACAAGCGTGATGTTGGTCACCATCGACAGTGAACGGGCAGCCACATGCGCCCTATGACACTCCTGGCTCATCAAAAAAATGGCGCTCAAAGCGCTGCTTCTCGGCACGCGCTTGTCTGATCCTCGTTAATTAATCTGGCTCCTCAGGGGGGACTCGAACCCCCAACCTGCCGGTTAACAGCCGGATGCTCTACCAATTGAGCTACCGAGGAATAGTGCGGGCACGGAGACTCGAACTCCGTTCTTCAGGGTGAAAACCTGAGATCCTAACCCATGGACGATGCCCGCTCGAGAACCTGCGCGGGCGAGTCCTTTTCGACTCAATTACCACCCGCGCAGGAACATCTCACGTTCTCGAATCTCGAGAACGGGGTTCTTGCGCGGGCAGATATTGAGGCGAAGAGCCATCGAGAACCGTTCTCGCCGGCCTTGATGGCTCTGTCAAGCGGGGCTCGAACAGAATTAGTCGACGGTGTAGCTGAGCGTGACGTTCGTCACGAACAGGTCCGTGAGCGGGTTGCTAAACGTGTCGGTGTTGTTGGCGATCTCGAGGTAGAGCTGGTCGCCAGGATTCAGCGTCAAGCGGGGAGCTGTCGCAGTGATTTCCCCCGTCGCTCCCCCGCCCGTGAAGCCGTCCGCGAGAACGGAAGCAAACGCGGGTTGTGGCTCGGGGATCCCCGTGGCGACAGGCACATAGACGATGCGCAGCGATGCCAGCAACTGGTAGATGTTCGCCTGACGAACGCTCATCGTGGCCATGACGTTAGCTGTGATGGGCTCAGGTCCGGTGTATACGAGCGCCTGATTCTGAGCCTCTGTCCCCAGCACCTGGAATCGGGCAGTTGGAGTCTGAGCTTGATACAGCGGGTGATTGGGATTGCCGCTACCGATGCGGACAAACGTGTTGACGCCTGCAGAAAGGATATCAGTCTCCTCCGAGAAATTTTCGAAGATCGCCATGGCACCCGAAAAACTCGATTCCTCGATGCCAAAGTTGTCGAAAAATACGACGTCACTTTGCGCATTCGGGCCAAAGGGCACGCCGGGAGCAATGCTGCCCGAAACAGCTACCCCTGGTGGCCCACCATTGGGCTGGGGAATGAAGTCACAATCGCCAACTCGAACAAGTGCCAACGTCGGGTCATTAACTGCGTCGATACCGATTGAGCCATCCGTAAGCACGAGGGCGGCTCCGCTGATGCGCAGAGCGGAATGCTGGATGCCGTCAAGCACGATATGGCGAGGGCTATCGGTGATCACAGGCGTAAACACGCAGTTGATCAGCTGAACCCCAGCGGTCTGACCAGATAGAACAATACCCTCTTGGGAGCAGCGGGAGAGAATGTTGATCTGCACAGCAGTCGCATTCAAAGCGCGAACGCCACTTGTTCCGCCAACCGAAACTCGCTCAACCCGAGATGCGCGGCCATCGATGATGGCTGGAAATCCATTTTCAACCTCAACGCAAAAGGCATTTGCGCCTGCATTGAAGTTGCGGATAAAAAGATCCGTGACGGTGATTCCATCACCGCTGCCGGAGATCAGCGGCGCATCAACATTACCGAGAATTCCATCTAGATCCGCATCGCACCCCCCCTTGAGGACGGTCCTGTTGCCGAGGACAATGCGCTCCCCATCGAGCAAGGTCAACACCCCAACGATGAAGATGCACCCCTCTTCGTCAATAGTGCGAACGCCAGAACCGTCAGCCGGAGCGATGGTGTTCAGGTCCGCCAGCGAGCGAATGTAAATTCCATCACCCACGTTCGCCTGGGATGCCAGGTTGATGCTGTTTTGGTTGTAGCTATCCGTCATTTTCTTCTTCTCTTCGTTTGATGCATTCTACCATCAGCAGCCAGGTTCGTTCAATGACTCTGAAGGTGGATCTGCACCATCAAGAACGTCGTGACACTGCTCCGGCGAAAGACCCCACTCGTAGCTGCACTCGAGCATGAACGTTGCTTTCTCAACGTCCACGTCGTCGTTTTCTAGATTCAAAACGAAATGCGTGAGAGCTGCGTAGGAGAGCGCAAATGCGACGAATCCAAAAATGAACCTGGCAATAGAAAGCTGTGACTCGCCGTCATTCATCATCTGCATTGTCGCAAAAAAAACGGCACCCCCGCAAGCGAGAGTGCCGGCTCCCAGACCCAACAGTAACTAGGCGGCGAGAACCTCGCTGAAGCTCTTCGCCGAAGACGATGACTTGAAATCCATTCGAATCTCAGCGCCAACTTCCTTGGCTAGCTCAATAAGTAATTCGATGAATTCCTTGCCGGGATCGCTAGGCTTGTTTGTCCACGCGCAGTGACCCGTGAATTCGATGCCATCCGCGAAGTGTCCATTTTTACGCCCATCGTCGATGACGTAGAGGACGTCCTTGCGCATGTCGTCAGGATTGAAGGTATCGACCGATGACTTCGCATCCCATCCAAATCCAAGGTACATGTTGTTGGAACCGTTTCCATGCCAGGTGACCCAGTCAAACGGAAGGTTCAGGTACAGCACGCTGTTAGCGCCTGAAACGACATGGTACGGAACGCCTGTGTTGTACTGACTCGACTTGTACCCTCGGTAGCGATCTGCCAGCGCCATGGCTCGAGCCCACCGCTCGAGCGCCTCATCACCGGTGCCAAGGTATTCCTCCTGCGGCTGCACCGGCCAGATAGTCTGACGGACCTCGCCATTCGCCATCGTGACGTTCGGCGTCCAAATCAGCCCATTCTTCGTCCAGGCATCCCTTCTCGATTTGTGTGTACCAAATCCGCCAGCCACCGCGGTGTGATGGAAGCAGATGCCAATCTTCTTCGTCAGCCGGGTACTTCCACTTGTGTCACCGATATCGGTGAATGGGTTGTACCACTTAATGTTGTCAGGGCCGCGATCGTCGATATTGCGCTGGTCGTAGACCGCGTAAAGGAAATCGAGCGATACGTCTTCAGACTCGCCATTATCTTTGTCCTCATTTTCTTTGAGGGCCTGGTAGGTGGCATAGGACATGCTGCGAAGCTGATTCGCTTCCTCTTGCAGCATGGTCGCGAGCTGATTGACATGATCACGCGCTCCGGCGTCGGTCAGCTCCCCAGCCATCGACGAGGCGTAGTGCTCGGTTGATCTCACCGAGCCGGTGAGGGCTGTTAGGATCGCAAGGTCTTTCGGATTCGCTGCCATCTTCGTTCCTTCCGTGTAGCGTCGGAAGATCGTTGCCCCATGCCCACCAACCCTGGCGCCTATTGCGCGAGAACATCTCGAGACGAGGGCCTGGAGAAATGCGCTCGATCTTCTCGTAGCTTTCCGTGGGCTTCCTCGAATGTACCCCGGTCTTGATCAGTTTACCATCACCAAACAAAGAACCCTCGTCACGGGTCAATGAAGGCTGTTTTCCACGCACTCCAAACAGGCATGCCTCATGCTGGCCGCGCATGTACTGCCCAAGACCAAAGCTCGGCTTCGGCCAGACTGCCATACGAATGTATCGAAAGCCCAGGGCCTCCATCACGAACAAGCCATCTTTTAGAAAGTTATCCGTGACCCACATCCATAAATGACAATCATCCTCGGGATACCAGTAGCCGGACTGGTAAATCTCGCGGATGATCTCATGCTTTTTTAGCGTGGGGTAATGCTTATCTGCTCCACGCTTAGATTTTCCGCTGCCGCGCTCGTTCCAAGGCGGATCCATCAAGATGCAATGGAATCGGGGTAGCGGTAGCAATCGGGCTCCTCAGTTGGGCGCCTCTTCAGCACTTTCGACCTCGCTGCCCCCTTCCTCAGAGGCTTCATCATCGCCCTCGGCTTCTGAGGCGACCTCTTCGATTGGGGGCGGCGGATAGGGATGCTCGAGTTCTACGGGGCCAGCACCGAGCGCCTCGAGGCGCTTGTTGATCTCGGCAATCACCATGTCCCGGTACTCAATCTCGCGGCAGAGATACATGAAGACTGCCATCGCTGCGGGCTCAATCATGAATGGGTCTCCGACATTCATTGCGGCCGTCTGCGCCTCGGTCTGCGCTGCCACGGCAGACCCGGTCTTCGACATGGCGGCCTGATATGCCTGCGCTCCGATTGCTTGACGTGCAGTATTGAGCGATTTGCTCAAAAGCTGATCTGGCGTCATGTTCGTCTCGAACTGAAGGCCGCCAGCGCGATAGCGCTTCATCTCAGCCTGTGACTTGATGGGGGTTTTACCGTCTGGACCTACAATCATTTTTTCTTCCTTTTGTACGGCTTGATGATGATTACAACCCGTGGGTTTTTCTTGTCGTAGCGAGGTGGTGGAAAAGCTCCGCCTGTATGCTTGTCGTCACCCTTACCTGTGCCTCGACCCTTGCGAGTTTTCTTGCCCGCCTTGCGGGCCATCTTTGCGAGTGCCGCTTTTTCTTCGTCGTAAAAGAGAGCGTCGACGATTCCCTTCTGCACATTGCCAGGGTCGCAGTGGACGCCGTTCTCAAAGTAGGCGATCGTCTTGATAATCAGAGGTCTTTCCTTCGTAGCTCTGAGTGGGATCTGAATACCTGCAGCCCGAGCATACTGACGGACGATGCCAGCGTACTCCGCGAACTTTTGATATTCCTTTGTCCATTTACCCCGACTCGTTGTCGCTATGTAGCCGACAGGTTTGCCTGGCACTACAAAGCGAAAGCTTGAAGAGACCTTCATCCGGCGTGTCTTAGGTTCAGGTTGGCGAAGTCCCAGTTGATGACTTTGTCCATTACCTGCTTGACATATTTTGTCCGATCACGATTGTAATCTAGATAATACGCGTGCTCCCACACATCGATGCCGAGAACAGGTGAGAGGCCGCGATAAACGAATGGGGTCTCAGCGTTCATCCCTCGGATGATCTCAAGCTGACCCTCATCATCAATCGTGATCCATATGTATCCGCTGCCAAAAAGGTTTCCGGACTTAGCGATGACCTTCTTTTTGAAGCTGTCATATCCACCGTATTGCGCCTCGATGATGTCTTTGATGTCCCCCTTGGGCTCACCGCCCCCCTTAGGGCTCATGCTCTTGAAATAGAATACGTGGTTATATACCTGCGCGGCAATATTAAAAAGCTTGGGCGTATGCTCGCCTGGGGGCAGAACCCCCAGGCGATTGTCGACCATTTCGTGCTTCCCTTTGAGAATCAACTCTTCGAGCTTGATTTTTCCAGAGCCAGCCACCTCCGGCATCTTGTTAAGGGTGTCGACGTACCCTTTGAGATGTCCAGAATAATGCATATCGACCTGCTTTTCGGAAAGCGCAGGCGCGAGCGCATCGGCTTTGTACGGAAGTTTGGGAAGCACGAACTTCATGATGATGGTCCGCTGACGCCGAACTTGGCGATCATGTCAGCGACGAAATCTCGTCGCTCATCGAAGGGTATCTTGCGCCCCAGATCATTTTTGGTCAAGGTTTTCCAGCAATCAAAGCCTCGAGCCGACATTCGGCCACAAACATTGATCGTCCTTTTGGAGACCTTGGGGCTGCATTTCCTGTCTCGACCTTCACCTTCACAATGCCATTTGCCAGAGTAGATGGCCTGTATTTCAACGATGTTTTTCGCCTTGTACCGCTCCATCGCCCTGTGCATGATGGCAAGAGCAACGATCGCAGACACTTCTGGATGGCAGAACATAGGATCTTCATCTTCTCCTGGCCACTTATCTTTGTGCCATCGAAGAGAAAGCCCCATCGCACCCAATCCATTTTCGTTGTGCCCCTTGTAGTGGCGAACCCCTGCGCGACCGCTTGATTCACGGATTACAACCGCATCCATATAAGCGCATACAATAGGTGAAGCTCCAAGCTCTTCACATATAGCCTTTACCCGAGCCCTCGTTTCCTGCCTTTCGGACTTTGTGCCCCGAACGTTCTTTTCTCCGGGATTGATGCACTTAGGAATTGGCAGTGAGTCAGTTTGCTTTGACTCATCCTTTTCAGCCCTCTCGGAAGGGTAAGTTTCAGGCTCCTCTGCTAGCTCTTGTGGGCCAGACTCAGAACTGGATTTGAGTATGGCTGGCGAAGAGAGCGCAACCGTCTCCACTGCTGGCGGCGTTGAAGCTTGTGCGCTTCGTTGTTCGAGTTCCTCTCCAGAGCTTGATGGTGAAGTGCTGTGATTGGGAGTCCCGGCCGTCTCAGTGACTGTGGCGCAGGCGGAAATGGAGAGAAGCAGAATTGCTTTAATTGCGTTCCGCATAAGCGGGGATTGTACCAGATCATAGGAGCTTGACGCCTCCATAGAATTCTTCGATCTCGAATTCGCTTGGCTTCGATTGTTTCTCTGGTTTCGGAGAGAAGGAAAATCTTGAGTCATCGCGTTCGGTGGTTTCGGTATAGGTTTCCGGCTCAATATCATTTACCTTGCCGGTATCTTTTTTCTTCTCTATTGGCTCGTCAATATTATTGGCGCGATCTTCCTCACGCTGACGAGCCTGGGTCAAACCCAATGAGATCTCCTCTTCTGAGAGAGGAGAAATTTTTCCCAAGATAATTTCTGTGAATATCGTAGGCTGGCCAATGGCGACACCTTGAGCTTCACTAATTTTCTCAGCGCGAGCTTTGATGGAGAGCCAAGTTGCCTCGGTCATAGAGACGCCTTTACGCTTTCCTTCTAGTGGCACATCGACAGTGAGAGCCTTAGCCTCTCCGATGACGATCATCGAAGCCAGGGTCGTGGGCGACTTTACACCGCGACTCTTAGCCTCTTCTTTTAGCGCCGAAATAATTGTTGGGTAGATGTTGATAGATCTACGGCGCTTTTTTGATTTAGTTGCCGGCATTAGCCTCCCACAAATCTACGAGAAGAGACTGCTGATCCGATGTGAAGATACGACGCATTTTTAGAACTCTAAGTTTGTGATTTTTCGCTTCCGAAATGAAAGCTTTCACTCGTTCTTTTGCTTGATCTTCATCCTCCGAATCGAAGGCATGTTCGAGCAGATCAAACAGATTTTCACCAAGCGCAGACTGAACTCGCCTGTACTGCTCACCTGTGATTGAGTCGCTAAGCTGCTGAACCTTCTCGAGCATCCCTCGCCTCCCATTAGAAGTCTACTTCGTCGTCGGGGTCAGGCGCTGACGAATGATTGGCAGGCCGCTCATTACTGCGTGAGCCCCCGCCCCCTCCGCCTCCGCCTTCGCTGTCGTTCTTGCTTCCAAGAAACTGCACCACTTCAGCAACGATCTCAGTTGAGTAGTGCTTTTGGCCATCCTTGTCGTAAGACGTCGTTCGAAGACGCCCTTCAACATAAACTTGACGACCCTTGGATAGATATTTGTCGCACATCTCCGCTTGCTTACCCCAAACCGTAATACGGTGCCACTCCGTCTCGGATTGACGCTCGCCACTTTGCTGGTTGCTCCAGGTGCGCGTCGTCGCAACGGAAAGCTTGCAAACTGGAGTATTGCTTTGAGTGAAGCGAAGCTCGGGATCTGCGCCGAGATTGCCAACGATAATAGCCTTGTTGATTCCTGCCATTTTTATTTTCTCCTACTTATACTGCCACTTGAGGCAAATAGACCCGTCATCTAACGGAGTCATGGTTGGGTTATTGAGTGAAGATCGGTGGATCTCAAAATCTTTAATGCGATCGATGAGGCGCTCTGAGGCGTTCATCGGCCACATGTAAACGGTGTGCTGGTCTCCGAATACAGGCTCCAGGTTCACACGCCAACTTGAAGCAAGTTTCACAAGCTGGTCAATCGGTATGGCGCAGTGCTTGTATGCCTTGCGCATCATACTCGACCAGGCGGACGGGTTAAGCGGCACCGAGCGAATCTCGTGGCTTGGTGGATGATTTGGGTAGTTCTTAGTGTGATCGGAGACCGACTTCAAAAATCGCTCCCCTATCGCATTGCAAACCATCCTGTCAAGGTCGGCATAGTCACCGTGCTGCATCGAAGCATTTACGATGCGAGGCGTGATAACTGCAGAGGGGGAAGCTTTCGCCCCTACAATAGTCGACTCCTGAAATAGATTGGAGTACTCTACATCGAGTTCAAGTTCAATTTCTACCTTGAACTTTCTGTTTATTTTTATTCTGGAATTCAATCGTCGTCCCGTCCATTATCATATTCAGCACGGTCTACTTCACCAAATAGGCGGGCGTAGTGTGCCAGTCTAAATTTGATGTCGTGAACGATCTCGGTCATTAGCTCGACTTCGCGCTCTGGCGGCGTCGCACTTCTTGCGAGAATCAGCTTCTCTTGCAGTAGGGCGATTAGCTCCTGAGAAGATAGCGATCTAGCAAATTGGATATTAACAGTCTGACGAGGCTTTTTCTTTCGCCTGTCAAATGTAGTGGATCTTTTCTCTTCAGACATTGGACACCTTGAGAATCAAGCGCTTCTCATACTTTCCTCTCTCGAACATGGCATCTGCATTCGTCAATGCTGAAAACGCCAGACATGAATAAAACTCCCTGAACAAAGCCAAGCCAACGATTTTTCCTGATGTTATCGTCGATTGATTCGGCGAATAGCAGCATCCATTTTACATGCTGCAAGGGTGTGCCCCTCTCTCTGGTCTCGACATCGAGGTCGCCAAGGTACTTGTAATACTCTCGCAACAGCTTGTCTGTATCATCAGAAGAGAGACTCTTGGATTCGTTTTCCTTCTTTGGTTCCATGCCACTTTAGATTTTCACTGATGAATCGATAAAGCTTTTCACAGAAGACTGCATCTTCGTATGCATTGTGGGCCCCCTCGTATTTCTCGCCCATGAACTTCATGCACGCTTTCATGCTCAGCATGTTCAGCCCAAGGGGTACCAAAAAAACTCGAGCGAGAGACATTGTGTCAATAGTATCGCGAAAAAGCTCATCGTGGGATACTTCAATCATATCAAAGTTTCCACGGAGCATGGGTATATCAAAGCCTGCACCGTTGTGGCATACAACGGTCGCGTCTTCAATGTACGGCAAAATAGTGGGCAACGAACTCTTCAGGTTCTTAGCCTCTGCCCAGTCTGCCGTATTGTATCCTGATATCTTTAGGGCTTCAGGTTCTGCCCGCTCGATATATCGTGGAGCTATTTGCAAACATAATCCGCCTAGCTTTTCGTGGCGGAATCCAATCTCCGTGACTTCGTGGAATCCTGGCGTTCTGCCCGTCGTTTCTATGTCCAAAAAACACAGCGGACGGTCTCTGTAAGGGATGAAGCGTTTGAACTCCCTCATATGACTCGATATGTGTAGACGAGGTTGTACCCCGCCAGATCTGGGACGTCAAGCGGAGCGGTTGACGCGGATGCGCAGCATGAGCAGTAGGGCCACGACGACGCCGATGGCGATCCCCACACCAACCTTCTTGGCAGTCTTGAGGTACTGGTCTCGAGGCGCCATCTCGACGTACTCGCCAGCCTCTTCGCGCCTGGCAGCGGTGTACCCAGAGGCCGCCCCGAAGGCGCCGACGAGCGCAGTGGCGGCGACCGCGACCACTGGCCACCAGCCGTAGACCCGCGGCTGCCCGTCACCGTCCTCTTGGCTTTTTTCCTCTTCAGCCGCTGCTTCGAATGCCTTTTTCTGGCTTTCGATCTGCTTGTTCGCACTATCCCAAAATGTGGCGATGATTATCTCGAAGCGGCGCTTCAGGTCGTCGAGGTAATCTTGATCCATATCAGCGGCGACAGCTACAGTCGAAAGCTCGTTAGCTAATCGCCATGGAGTTTCGATGTCTGGCCAGTCCGGAACAAAGCTAAAATCAAAGCCATCATACTTGCCCTCGAAAAGAGGCGCATCGACGACGCTCCGATCATCGCTCTCGAGAAATGCTTGATAGTAATAAGCCTCGCGCTCACCGAACTCTCGGAATGCATCATCCCAACGACGGAGCATACTTTCGACTTTGGGATCCTCAGAAGGGACCTCTTCCCGCAACTCAACAAGCTCGTCCATTGCATCGTTGATGCTCTTGAGAATGATCTTGTACATCCCGCGAGTCGGGGCGAGGTCGGCAAGCCCTTCGATATCGTCTCGCAGCTTCTTTGCGTTTATTGTAGGAACCTTTGTCATTTGGAACCTGGCCTATTGTAGTGAGAGC
>Ga0180429_10000542_pt1 | contig 33416 bp, 23 predicted proteins | sample SS_ome_FD_132428 | JGI IMG/M metagenome (GOLD analysis project Ga0180429, IMG submission 132428) | Hypersaline lake sediment archaeal communities from the Salton Sea, California, USA - SS_1_S_1 metaG | ecosystem: Environmental > Aquatic > Non-marine Saline and Alkaline > Hypersaline > Sediment ...
GTCGGCGGTCAGCGTGCCGCCTTCGGCGTCGATGCGTTGATCGACCGCGCCGTCCAGTGTGCCGGCGGCGCCGGTCGACGTCAGATCGCCGCTCGCGAGCAGATCGCCCGCGGCAGTGAACCCGTCCTCGATGACGAGGTTGCCCGCGTCGATATCGAGCGTGCCGTTGACATCGACGGCGGTGCTGCCGGCGAGCACCAGGTTGCCGGCGTCCGTCTTGTTGAAGGCATCGATGCTGAGCGTGCCGGTCAGTGCATCGAGGCGGTTGTCACCGCCCCCGCTGGTGGTAATCGTCGTGCCGGTGAGGTCGATGTCGCCGTTCGCGTCGACGTCGCCTCCGGCACCGAGATCGAGCGTGCCGGTGGCGCCGGTCAGTGCACCGACGGTCGCGCTCTGATCGTTGACGTCCAACGTCGTGCCGGCGGTGAGGGTTATCGCGCTCGCGCCGCTCAGGCCAACCGCGCTACCGGCCTGGAGCACGCCGCCGTTGACGCTGGTCGCGCCACTGTAGGTGTTCGCCTGGTCCAGCGTGAGCGTGCCGGCACCCTGCTTGTCGAGTGCGGTGGTGCCCGTGATCGCCGACCCCGCGGCCTGGCTCATCGAACCGGCGGCGACGTTCAGGGTCAAGGTGCCGCCACCGGTCGTGACGCTGCCGATGCTGCCGCCGGTGCCGGAGTTCACCGTCACGTTGCCACTCTGCGCGCCGCCGGCCCCGGTCGTGTCGAATCCGCCAGCAGTGGCCGTACCGGCCAGCGCATTGATCGTGATCGCGCCACCCTCGGTACGGATCACGTCAGCGGCGTCAGCGAACACGACATTGCCGGCGGTCGACGTGATGGTCAGGCTGCCGCTGCCGTCGAGGTCGAGCGCGACGAGATCGTTCGCCGTGATCGCGCCGCCGGCGTTGCCCGTGACATCGGCAATGGTGACGAGCCCGGTCGCCTCGAGCACGACGTTGGCGGTCGCGCCGAGCGCGTCGATGGCGCCCCAGGACACGGTATTGCCGCCGATGTCGGCATCGCCCGCGTTGATCGCCTCGTCGACAACCGTCGCGTCGTGATCACCGGTGGTGGCGACGTCATCGACGATGGTGAGCGTGGCGGGATCGAGCAACAGGGTGCCGGTGTCGCCGACCGGTGCACTTGCGTCGACCGTACCGCGCATGACCAGCGTTTCCTTGCCAGAAACTTCGACAAAGCCACCGTCGCCGTCCGTCTCACCGCCGCGCGCGCTGGCATGCCCGTGGAAACGCGTGGTGTCGTCGGCCCACACCACGATCTTGCCGCCATCACCCGAGTGCTCCGCGTCGGCATGAAGCGCCACCTTGCTGCCGACGAATGTCGTGCTGGCGTTGGTCACGTCGGGGTTGGCGCCGTGAACGTCGCCGCCGACCAGCACCTCGCCACCGCCCTGCGCGCCGGACGCGTCGAGATGCGCGTCGTGCTCGAGCGCGACGTCCGCACCGAGCACGGCGATCGAACCGCCTCCGCCCGCGTCGCTGCGTGCCGATAGCCGGCCGCCACCGACACGCACGGCGCCGCCGGCCTCGAGCCGGATACGCCCGCCGTCTCCGGCCTGCGCATCGACCCGCATCTCGCCTTCGTTGCGAATCGTCGCGGCCTCGATCGCGACCTGGCCACCGTCGCCTTGCGTCGTTACGGCCGACGCATCGATACGCCCGGTGTTGAGGACCGAAGCACCGGGGCCGAGTCCGACCAGGCGCACTTTGCCACCGGTGTTTTCGATGCGCCGAGCGCGGATCATCCCGCCGTTGTTGATCGCATTGCGGAACACGCCTTCGGCCGCGCGCGCCGTGATCAGCACCTCGCCGCCGTCGGCAACGATGCTGCCCGTGTTGGCGACCTGGTCGTCGATTGCCCGGGCGTTCTCGAGCACGGCTTCGTCGACACTGAAACGCAGCAGACCGTCGCCATCGAAATCGACCGTGACCTGCTCACCGGCCGCGAGCTGCACGCGGCCTGCCGTGGCGATGATCACGCCGGCGTTGCTGACGCTCCTGCCGACCAGCGCGACGTCGCCCGCATCGGCCTCGATATGGCCCTCGTTGACGACGCGCCCGGCGCTCTCGCCCAGCGCTTCGAGGCGGTAGTTTCCGCGCATGAAGTCGTCGATGCCTATCTGCATCGCCCCGGCCACCAGGCTGCCGACGTTGACTTGTGCGCCGGGCTTGAAGAACACGCCGTTCGGGTTCATCAGCACGACCTGGCCGTTGGCCCTGACCTGGCCGAAGATCTCGCTGGGGCGCTGATCGAAGATGCGATTCAGGGCAGACGCCCGGGCGTTCGGCTGCTCGAAGCGCACCTGCTCGTGCGGCGCGAGGTTGAACGACTGCCAGTCGATTGCGGCGCGCTGGCTGTGCTGACGCACGGTGGTCACCGATTTCGACGCGTTCTGCGCAATGGCCGCGCTGCCGGCCCGCACCTGGCCGCCGGTCGGCGCGGCCGACGCCGGCGGCGTGACCAGGCTCGCCGCGAGCCCGGGCACGAGGGCTGCACGCACCGCGAGCGCGAGGCGCGTCGGCCGCAGGGTGGCGGCGGCACGCTTCCGCTCGGCTCGCTCTACCCGCCTGGTCATCGTGCCTGTCCCCTCATGCGAAACCCGGTGAGTGCGTCACGCCGCGGCCGCTCCGTACATGGTTGCTGTCGGCAGCTCGCATCGTCCCTGAACTGTTTGATGAGCGCCAGCGCGGCGGCTCAGAAGAAAAAATTGAGATCGACCCAATACTGCGGGTCTTTGCCATTCTCCGGTCGCGGCTCGCCTAGCGGCGCCGCTATCGTGATTTTGCCGGAGAATACCTGGGGATTGTTGAATGACAGCGCGAAGCCGACGGCCTTGAAGTTGTCCGATTGCTTCTCGGTCGGCAAGGCGCTGTTCAGCTTGCCCGCCGCCATGTCGTAGAAAAACGACAACTGCAGCAGTTCACCCCAGGTGCGATTGCCGAACGCGGGCTGGTCGGCGATGAACGGAGCATTGATGATCCATTCGACGGAACCGAACACGGCGCGATCGTAGAGCTGTTCGGTGGGGCGATAGCCGCGCACGTTGGTCGGCCCGCCGACGGTGTATTGCTCGATCGGCACGAGCAGATCGGGCGACCACATCAGCTCGAAGGTGAACAACAGGTTGTGGTCGGCGAGCTTGTCCCACAGCGGGGAAAGTGCCTGAAAACGCGACAGGCTCAGCAACACCTTGTCGAATTCGCCGCTGGCGAACTCGCCGTTGCCGCCCTGGCGCGAAGGCGGCACGAAAGCCGTGCGCTCGCCCATCGCACCGAGCACGTCGTTGAACCCGTGCGAGACTTCGAGGTAGGCCGCGTTGAGGCCTCCGAAACGCGCATCCACGTTGTCGAAATTCAGTTCGAACGAAGCCACGGTGAGGTTATCGAGACTGACCCGGCGGCCATCCGCCTTGGTACCGCTGCGTTTCTTCGCCAGGCGCAGGCCGACATTGAGGTTCATCAGGCGGCTGCGCACGAGATCGTTACTGAGCGCGAGGTGGTAGTTGCGGATGTCGCTGTAGATGTTCGCATCGCGGAACTGCCCGCCGACATCGAACTGGTTGCGGCTGGTGCCAATCGTGAACCGGCTGTCGTACAGCGTGGTGACCGGGACTTCGTAGTCCAGCGCATAGAAGAACGTGTTGTCGGGGACTGCCGTGTGCTGCACCGTGGTGATGAGCTTGTCGCCCTGCCCCAGCGGGTTGTTCCAGGTGAGCTGGCCCAGGTAGCGGTTGCGCCCGGTCTCGGTGATACCGTGGTTGTCGGCGCGCAGTGCGAGTTCGAAACGTTGCTCGTCCTGCACCTTGACGACCATGTCGGCCGTGCCCACCGCGACACCCGGCTGGAACACGCCGAACGAGGATTGCCCTGGATAATCGGACACGCGCAGCAGGGCCGACTCGATGCTGTCCTTCGTTACCGGCTCGCCGACCAGCGCGCGGAATGGCTGCTCGAGAATCTCCGCGCGGTAGAGCTCGTTGCCCTCGGTGACGACCCGCCCGAGCTTGCCTTCCATCACCCGGATGGTGATCGCGCCGTCCTCGACCGTCTGCACCGGCACGAATGCCTGGGCCAGGATCAGGCCGCGCTCGCGGTAATAGGCCGTGATCTCGTCGGCCAGTTCCTGCAGCCGTCCGACAGTGAAACCGTCCGGGCGCTCCTGGCGGCGCGCGTCGACGAGCGCCTCGATAGCGCTCACGGCGATATCGTGTTCGGGCCGGTCTTCGACCCCTTCGAGCACGAATCGCGCGACGAGGATCTTCTCGCCCTCGTCGATCTCGAGCGGCCGATCGGCCACCGGCGGCACGTCGAACACCGGCTCGGGCGGTGGCTCGCGTGGAATCTGCTTGCGATCCTCGCCGGGGCGGATGGCGCCAGGACGCGCCGCGTCCGGCAGGTCGACGGCGCCGGCCAGCGAGTACGGGCCGACCGCGAACGGGTCGTGCGCGTGACGCGCCGGTTCGCCCGGCCACGGGCCGGGCCGCACCACGCCGGGCTTGACCGGGCGCGGCACATCGAACGCGTCGGCGTGGGCGCACAGCCCGTTGCAGGCCATGACAAGCAGCGACACGAGATCGCGCCCGCGCGACAGTGCCCTGCGCCGCCTGTCACAGCGAATTCTCATACCGATTCTGCGTTCGCCCCCTAACCGGCTGAATCTACAGGCCTACTTGAGACCGAAGAATCATGCTACGGAGGCTCGAGTATAGCCTTCCGCGGCGCAGCGGAGCAAACCCGCCGGGGCCCCCGCAAACGCGGCCTGCGAGGTGCGGATCAGGGACTTGCGGTGAGGCCCCCGACTTCCTCTTGCAGCGCTGTGCGCCAGCTCTCCAGGTCGCTCGCCGGCATCGCGACCGGATATTCGTCGGTGATCTTCTCAACTGCGGCCTGCCGCAGCTTCAGCGCGGCTTCGCGGCGCAGGCGTTCGCGGACCTGCTCGCGCACGTCTTCGAATGGCAGCATTTCGGCGTCGATGAGCGCGCCACGGCGGATGATGTGCAGGCCGGTCTCGCTCGCGATCGGCGTACTCACGCCATCACGTTCGAGCTTCTCGGCGGCCTCGGCGATGGGCGGCAACAGCTCGTCCATCCTGATCAGCCCCATGTAACCGTCATTGACCCGGCTCGCCTGGTGCGCCGAGTGCTCCTTCGCCACGGCCTCGAAGCTCGCCTTGCCGGCGCGCAACTCCTTGGACAGACGCTCGGCGAGTTCCCAGGTGTTCTTGCGCGTAGCCTCGTCCGCATCCGCGGCCAGCGGCAGGTAGATTTGCCACATGTGCATCCGGCGCGGCACGCGAAAGGCCTCCGGGTTGCGATCGTAAGCCTCGCGCACCTGTTCATCGCTGGGAAAGTCAGGGTCGAGGTTACGCCGCACGACCTGGTTGAGATAAGCCTCCGCGAGGACACGCTGGCCGGCGCGCTGCATCAGCACGCGGATCGCCTCGTTGTCTTCCGCACCGTTGGCGTAAGCCGCGGCGAGAACGGATTGGTTGATGGTTTCCTGGCGCACGAAACGTTCGAACAGTTCGGTGGAATCGAGGATCTGGGCACGTTGTTGCGCGCCCAGCACGGCGAGCAGTTCGCCGAGCGTGCGCTGATCGATGCCGGCCTCGAAACGCGCAGCGCCGGCCGCCGGTTCCGGCTCGCGCAGTTCGACCGTGCCCGACTGCGCGGCGTCGGGAGGCGGCGCCAGCCAGCGCGCGCCGAGGGCACCGAGAATGATGAGCAGGGCGCCGAGCAGGACTGCGCCGACGATCGCCAGTAGCCGCATTGGGGGGTCTCCTCCTTGGGAAGCGTCGTAACCGCCACGCGAGCGCGCCGGGCGCGAGCACGTAGCCGTTGAAACGCGCAGTCTATACGGGATGTTCGCACGTCGCAGGACGCGCCATGGTATGCCTGCCGGGCAGCGCCGCTGCCGTCGGGGCTGCCGTGCCGTGCGCGAGGCCACGTGGCTTGAGGAACCTCTGAACAAGCCATGCCCCGGCACCTTGCGCCCGCGCTGCCCGATGCCGGTGTGACGAATCTTCGAAATTCGCGCCTCGAACCCGCACAGCGCGGACACAAACTGCTCGGCCCAGCCAGGTTCAGAGGTTCCTTAACCGTTCGCCGTGACGCGCCGATAACCCGTCTCGGACGACGCGCGATGCGCTGCCGGGCCTTCGCGCTGGCGCGGCACGTACCGGGAAACTGATTGATGGATAGAGACTTGTTCCATAAACTTCGGCCATCGCTGACCCTGACCACGCCATGCGTGCAGTGGTGGCCGTCGGTGCCCGTTGAGCCCCGAGAACGACGTCTTCTCCAGCCGAAAACGCCCCAGGGTTACTGAATGGCGCCCAAAAAGACGCAGCTGACGATCCTGTTCGCCGACATCAGCGGCAGCACGCGGCTCTATGAAGTACTCGGCGACGCCCCGGCGCGTGCCAAGGTGGCAAGCTGTCTGCAGATGCTGACCGAGGTCACCGGCCGCCATGGCGGTACCGTGATCAAGACTATCGGCGACGAGATCATGTGTACCTTTCCGACCGCCGCCGTGGCAGTCGCCGCTGCCTGCGATATGCACGAGATGCTCGAGGACGACATCACCGAGCAGACCGCGGCCGGCCCCATCTCGCTCACCATACGCGTCGGCCTGCACCATGGCCCGGCCATCCTCGACGCCGGCGATGTCTTTGGCGATGCGGTCAACGTCGCCGCACGTATGGCGTCGATGGCCAAAGCGGGACAGATCATCACGACCCAGTCGACCATCGAAGCGCTGCCGCCGATTCTCAAGGCGAGCTCGCGGTTCATCGATCGGGCGCCGGTCAAGGGCAAGAAGGAGACCATGGACATCTTCGAGGTGCTGTGGCAGCAGGAGGACATCACGCGCATGTCCACCGGCGTCATCCCCGAACCTGCCGACCGCGCCGAACTGCAGCTGCGCTACCACGATGTCAAGCTCACCCTCGATGCCGATCGTACGCAAGTCGTGATGGGCCGCAGCAAGAGCGCCGACATCGCCATCGCCGAGGCGCTGGCGTCGCGCCAGCACGTGCGCGTCGAGCACCGCCGCGGCAAGTTCTTCATCATCGACCAGAGCACCAACGGCACCTACGTCCTGAGCGATGGCAACGAGGCTTTCCTGCGCCGCGAAGAGATGCCACTCAGCGGCAGCGGCAAGATCAGTCTCGGTCGCTCCTTCTCGGAGAACCCGCAGGAAGTCGTGCACTTCAGGACGGAAGGCTGAGCCACCCATCGCCTTGCCGACGCCGTCGCACGCGCTCATCCCGCCCGGGACCGTGGGCGAGGCGCAACGAGCCGACAGATCACAGACCATGAGCGAGATGCCTTTCAGCTGGAATTCCGCCGTGATCACGGACGTCGGCAAGGTCCGCAAGTTGAACGAAGACTCGGCGCTGGACCGTGCGAGCGCGGGCCTGTGGGTGGTCGCGGACGGCATGGGCGGACACTCGGCCGGCGATCTCGCCAGCCAGCTCATCGTCAACGCGTTGGGCAAGGTCGAGCCGTGTGCGGCGCTCGCCGAGTTCGTCGAGCGCGTGGAGGACGCCGTGATGGCGGTCAACGAGCGCCTGTTCGAAGTCGCCAACGCGCACAACCAGACCAGCGGCAGCACGGTAATCGTGTTGCTCGCCCGCGGCCGCCACGCCGTGGCGCTGTGGGCGGGCGACAGCCGGCTGTACCGCTGGCGCCACGGCAAGCTCGACCGCTTGACCACCGACCACACCCAGGTCGAACTCTACATCGAACGCGGCCTGCTCGATCGAGCCGACGCCGACGGCCACCCGTCGGGCAACATGGTGACCCGCGCGGTCGGTGTCAGCGACGATCTGAATCTCGAACTCGACATGTTCGAGCTCGCTGACCGGGATCGTTTCCTGCTCTGCTCCGACGGCCTCGACAAGCACGTCAAGGATGCCGAGATCGAGCAGATCATGGGCGCCGGCGACGCCCCCGCGGTGGCCCGCGAGCTGGTCGACCTGACCCTCGCACGCGGCGCGGTGGACAATGTCACGGTGTGCGTCGTCGAGGTGCGCGCGACATGACGCGCCGATTCGCCCGGTTCGCGCGGCTGCACCATCCGGGACACCACGCAGGCCCTGTGTCGTGACACGCCCGGGCCGCGAACGAGAACATCATGGCTGACTTCAAGACGACCCTGGAACGCCTCTCGCGCCGCGAGACCAGCTTCGAAGCGGTGGCGCGCAATATCGAGACGCTGCTGCGCAGGAAACCGCAGGCCGCCGTCGGGCTCATGGACCAGCTCAAGGAAGCGGTCGGCGCCGAAGTCATCGACGCCGAGACCTATGCGCGGCTGCGTACCGTCGTCACGCGCAACCTGCAGGCGCCACCGGACAGCGAGGGCAAGGACGATGCCCGCACCTTGTTCGGCCAGGCCCCGGCCGACGGCCAGAACGACGGCGAACGCACCGAAGTCGTCGCGCGCACCGGCACCGACGAGGCGACCGAGATGCTCGGCCGCGACGACATCTCCGACATCGACTTCGATGCCAGCGCCGACACCGGCTCGGGCACTTCGTCCTCGTGGTCCGACGAGGTCGAGAACGATACCGGAACGAGCTGGAATCGCCCGGCCACGCCGCGGGCGGGTCCGCAGCTCCGCCCGGGCATGGTCCTGCGTGGTCGCTTCCAGCTCGACGAAATCCTCGGCCAGGGCGGCATGGGTTCGGTCTATCTCGGCCGCGACCTCATCAAGGTTCGCGCCAAGGACAAGCAACCGCGCGTCGCGCTCAAGGTGCTCAACGAGGATTTCAAGCAGCACCCCGACTCGTTCATCGCCCTGCAGCGCGAGGCAAGCCGCCAGCAACGGCTCGCGCACCCCAACATCGCCACCGTCTACGATTTCGACCAGACCGAGGACGGCACCGCGTTCCTCGTCATGGAACTGCTCGAGGGCCAGCCGCTCAACGACTTCATCAAGCGCACCGTCAAGCCGCGCGGCGGCCTGCCCTTCGCCGAAGCCCTGCCCATGGTGCAGGGGCTGGGCAACGCGCTGATCTACGCGCACGAACGCAACATCGTGCATTCCGACTTCAAACCCGGAAACTGCTTCATCACCAGTGACGGCGCGATGAAGGTGCTCGATTTCGGTATCGCGCGAGCGGTCAAGGCACCGGGCGCGGCCGAAGGCGAGACGACGATCTTCGACGCCAGCAAGCTCGGCGCGCTGACACCGGCCTATGCCAGCCTCGAGATGCTCGAAGGCAAGGAGCCCGACCCGCGCGACGACATCTACGCCCTCGCCTGCGTCACCTACGAGCTGCTGACCGGCAAGCACCCATTCAACAAGATCCCGGCCAACAAGGCGCGCGACGCCGGCCTCGCGCCGGAGCCGGTGAAGGGCCTGACGCGCAAACAATGGCGCGGCCTGCAGCGCGGTCTCGCGTTCGCGCGCGAGCAGCGCAGCCAGAGCACCGCCGAGTTCCTCGAGGACTTCGAGGGCGCGACGACGCCGTGGAAGAACCCCTTCGTGATCGGCCCGGCGATCGCGGCGCTGATCGTCATCGCCGGTTTCTTCCCGGCGCGCAACTACCTGCAGGCGCGCGACATCGAGCAGCGCATTGCGATGGCGCGGACCGGCGACCCGGCACAGATCGAGGCGATGCTCGCCGCGCTCGATGCCGACGACGTCGGCGAGGCGCAGCGCGACCGCATCTTCACCGTGGCCAAGGATGAAGTCCTTGCCTACTTCGATGCCCGCGCGCGCGAACGTTTCGACGTCGCCCGTCAGCACTACGACTTCGATGGTGCGCGTAGCGTCCTCGGCAAGGCCCGCGCACTCAGCCCGGTGTTCGCCGATTCGAGCAGGTTGGACGAGCTGCGCCAGGACATCGAGGAGTCCGAGAACCGCCTGTTCGCCGAGCAGTTCGACAAGTTCAACCGCGCACTCGCCAGCGGCAGCCTGCTCGCGGTCGCTGGTGAGGAGGACATCTTCGACGCCATGGCGGTGGTGCGACAGGTCGACCCCGGTCACGCCATGCTCACCGACAGGCGCCTGCCCGGGGCCTATGCCGAGGCCATCGGCGAGGCCCTGGAGAACGAGGACTACGAGTACGCCGACGAACTCAGCCAGATCGGCCTCGCGTTGATCCCGGACAGCGCCAACCTGAGCAACCTCACCGACAAGATCGCCGGCGCTCGCGACCGCGCCGAGACGCGCGGGCGCATCCTCGCCGCCATCGCCGACATCCAGCGCGCCGAGGATGCCGGCGGCAGCCTGGCCGACTTCGCGGGCGTGGGCGAGGCCGTCGCCGACCTGGCCACGGCCGATCCGAGCAACCCACTGCTCGAGAAGCTGCGCGAGCAACTCACCCCGCTGGTGCGCAAGGACCTCGCCACGCTCGAGGCGCGTCGTGACTGGGGGGCGAGCGGCCTCATCCAGGGCCAGTACAAGGGCCTGCTGCGCGGCCTCGGCCTGCATGAGCTGAACGCGCGCGCGGCAAGCCTCGGCGCCGAGTTCGGGCAGGTCGTCGATGCGGCCCGCGCGGACGTCACCGCGGCAGTCGCCGCCGGCGACCTCGCGCGCGCCGCGGGCGAACGGCTCGCGCGCCTGGCGGCGCTCGCGCCGGCCAGCGAACGCACACAGAATGCCCGCGATCAGGTCGCCAATGCCTGGCTGCAGGCAGCGCGGCGGGCGCGCGACGACGACCAGGCAGCGCGCGCACTCGACGCACTGGACGCCGCGCTCGAGGCGGCTCCGCGCGCGGTGCTGACCGTACGCGTCGAACGGGAGCGGGCACGCGTGACCGAAACCCAGGCGCTGGACGCGAGCACGCGGGCCGCACGCGCCAGCGAACGCCAGGCGCGCTTCGACGCCGCGATGCCGGCGCTCGACGAGCGCATCGACGCGCTCGTCGACGATCGGGAAGCGTTCGCCGCAGCCTTCGCCGCGCACGACGAACTGGCCGCGCTGGCTCCGGCCGAACCCGGCCTCGAGGCGCTGTCGACACGCCTTGCCGAGGCCGTGCGCGCCGGTGCGGCGCGCCTCGGCGAGGCCGGCCGGTGGGACGACGCCGTGGCGCTCGGCCGCGCCGCGCTCATCGAGCTGCCGGGCTCGAGCCAACTCGCCGACAGCCTGGCCGAACTCGAGCAGGCCCGCGACGCGGCCATCGCCGCGCGGGAACGTGCGCAGGTCGCCGAGGCGAAATCGCGCATCGAGAGCCTGCTCGCGGAAGCGGATACCGACCGCGACTGGCGCACCGAGATCCGGCGACACATGGAAACCATCGTCGCCCTCGGCGAACCGGGGGACCCATGGTTGCGCGAGAACGGTACCCGCGTCGGCGCAGCCTTGATCGCGCGTGCCGCGGCGATGCGTGCCGAGCAGCGCCTCGCCGAAGGCGCCAACCTGCTCGCCGATGCCGCCCGTTACGCGCCGGGGGCGCCGGGCCTTGCCGAGGAGCAGGCCGCCCTCGACGCGGCCACCGCGGCGTTCGAGCGCGAACAGGCAGAACAGGCCCGCCTCGCACGCATCGATGGCCTCAAGGAGACGTTCCAGACCCAGGCGCGCGCGAACGATGCCGCCGGCGCGCAGCAGACGCTCGACGCGCTGCGCGAGGAGCTCGGCGACGACACCGACCCCTTCGTCAGCGACCAGGCGCCACGCCTGCTCGCCGCGGCTTACTTCAAGCTCGCGTCACAGCGCGCGGCGGCCAGCGACTTCGCCGCCGCGTTGCGTTTCGCCAAGGCCTGCGCGACGTTGCAGCCTCAACGGCTCGATTGCAAGAACGCCGTACGCGACTACACCGTCGACGGCAATCGGCAGGAACTCGGCCGCATCTTCAACCGTGGTGGCAGCTACGACCTGACCGAGGTCATGGACAAGATCGCCGAAGTCCAGATGCTCGATCCCGGCGTCTTCAGCCAGGCCGAATCCGACTGGGCCGGGGCGGTCCAGGAACGCCTCGAAGCGCTCAAAGCGTCCGCCGGGACCGGCGCCAACGAGCTCATCGGCGAGGCAAAGACGCTGTTTGCCGGGAATCGTCTGATCGCCGCGATCGAGCCGGTCGAACTCGAGGTCCCGCCGTCGCAATACGCGGCCGAGGTCATCGCCGCAATGGACAAGGCTTTGCTCGCGCGCGCCCGCGATCTCCTCAAGGAAGCCAACGAGACCGAGTCCGATCACCCTGACATCGTGCGCTTGAAGGGCGCCTACAACGCACGCGTCGGCGAGGCCAAGGAACTCTACGAGACGTATAAATCGCAGTATCTCGACGGCGATTACGAGTCGGCGCTGGCAACGATGGAGGAAGCGCTCACCGTGTGGGCCGACAGCTCGACGTTCAAGAAGGAGCACGCACGCGTCGTCGCCAAGCTTGGCGAGCTCAGCGGTGCCAGTGGCCAACCCGGCGCGTCGGTGATCGCCGCCGCGCTGCCGCCGACCGACCCCTGTGAAGCTCGCCTTGCCGGTCACGGCAAACGCCGCAAGGGGACCTGCTACTACTTCGTGTCGGGCAACCAACGCAGCCCGCTACTGGTGGTAGTGCCGGCCGGCGGCGAGTTTGCGGCCCCGTTCGCAATCGGCAAATACGAAGTGACGGTGTCGGACTTCAATCGCTACTGTGTACTGAGCGGTGCGTGCGACCCACGGCGCGATCGCGAAGGACGGTTGCCCGTGACCGACATCAGCATCGCCCAGGCACGCGCCTACGTGGAGTGGCTCGCCGAGCGCACCGGCCAGCCGTTCCGCCTGCCGACCGCGGCCGAATGGGCCTACGCCGCGCAGGCCGGCGGCGAGCAGCCGAAGAAGGACTACAACTGCCGCGTGGAGCAGAACGGGCAACTGCTCAAGGGGCAGGGCACCATGGGCGTGAACACCGGCCGACCCAACGGCTGGGGCCTGTACAACTACATCGGCAACGTGCAGGAGTGGGCCGTCGCCGGCGATGGCGTGGTCGCGCGTGGCGGCGCCTTCGAAGACACCTTCAGCAAATGCGACATCGGCCTGGAGAAGTCGCACGATGGCAGTGCGGATGCCGTGACCGGGTTCCGCGTGGCGCTCGATCTGCGATGATGGCGCCCGACACCCGGCAACGCCGCGGCGGTAACCGCGCATGAGCACGCCGACCCTCAGAGGCCTGTCGCGCAAGCTGGCCGCCGGCGACATCGATCGCGAGACCTACCGCCGCCGGCGCCGCGAGCTGATCGAGGCCGTCGTCAGCGGCGCCGAACGGCTCGTGCCCTTCGAGGAACCCGAACCGCAGCAGCCGACCGTCTTCCCCGATGACGACGACGGCGACACCACCCAGGAGATCATCCCCCCCGTGCTGAAGGCCGCAGAGCGGGTACAGCGGCGGCGGCGCGGTCCCCGCCTGCTGATTGCCGCGGTACTGTTGGCGGCTCTGGCAGGGCTGACCTGGTGGCTGCTCGGCGCCCGGCCGCCGCTCACGCCGAGCAGCGCGCCGCGCACCGTGCCGAACGCCACGACGGACACGGCCCCCTCCGCCGATGTGATCGAACGATTCGTACGCGAGAATTCCTGGACCAGTGCGAGCCTCTCGCGCCTCGCCGCGGAATGGGCAACGCTCGACGCCGACGTGCGGGACGCGCTGCGCGACAGCGACGCCATGCGCCGCCTCACTGATGGCATGCTCGGCGAGCTCGCCAGCGAGCGCGCGCTCGTCGACCTCGGCGACGCGGCACATGCCCTCGCGCGGCAGGGCGAACTGTTCGACCTCGCGCGGCGGCTCGGACTCGACGACGCACGCCTGCGGCGTGCGCGAGACGCCTGGCAGCAGTCTCGCGACGGCCACGCGCCGGAGGTTGTCGGCAGCGATCCCTGAGCCGGATCGCGGCGGGACCTGGCTGGCGCCGCTGCGCGCCGGCTGCGGCTATCATGTGCACCTGCGTCGTCGCCGCACCGCGAAACCTGATCCGAGGGCGGCGCGATCGCGTAAAGAGAGCGACATGCTGAACCTGGATTCGAACGAAACCGACCACTTCACGTCCCTGGCGGCGAGCTGGTGGGACGGCGACGGTCCGTGCCGTACCCTGCACGACATCAATCCCTGCCGCCTCGAGTACGTGCGCGGCGACGCCAGCCTCGCCGGCAAGACCGTGGCGGATATCGGCTGCGGCGGCGGGCTGCTCAGCGAAGCGCTCGCCCGCGATGGTGCGCGCGTCACCGCGATCGATGCCAGCGAAGCGCTGATCGAGGTTGCCCGGGAGCATGCCGCGGCCGGGCGCCTCGATATCGATTACCGGGTGATGCTCTCGCGCGAACTCGCCGCGAGTGCGCCGGCGCACTACGACCTCGTCACCTGCCTCGAGCTCATCGAGCACGTGCCGGACGCCGACGCACTGCTCGCAGACTGCGCGGCGCTGCTGCGGCCGGGCGGCACCCTGGTGCTGTCGACGCTCAATCGCAACCCGCGGGCCTGGCTCCTCGGCATCGTCGCCGCGGAGTACGTGCTCGGACTGGTGCCGCGCGGCACCCACGATTACCAGCAGTTCATCCGTCCGTCCGAACTCGCCGCCAGCGCGCGCCGCCACGGACTCGAGCTGCTTGACGTCAGCGGCCTGCATTACAACCCCCTGACGCGGCGCGCGCGCAGCGGCGGACCGCCCAGGGTGAACTACCTCGCGCGCTTTGTACGGCGCGTCGAGGCCCCGGCGTGAGGCCGACACCGCGCGCGGTGTTGTTCGATCTGGACGGTACGTTGCTCGATACCGGTCCCGACCTCGCCCGCGCCCTGAACCGGCTGCGCGCCGAGGACCAGCTCGATCCGCTGCCCTACGCGACCATCCGTCCCTGGGTCTCGCACGGATCTCACGCGCTGATGCGCCTCGGCTACGATCTCGATGACACGAGCGCCGACTATGAGACCCGGCGCCAGCGCCTGCTCGAGTTCTACCACGGCGACGTCGCGGCCGAGAGCCGGCTGTTCGCGGGCATGGAGGCAGTCCTCGCGCGGCTCGAGGAGAACGCGACGCCGTGGGGCATCGTCACCAACAAGCCGGCCTGGCTGACCACGCCGTTACTCGCCGCCGTCGGGCTCGCCGCGCGTGCCGCCTGCGTGATCTGCGGCGACACCACGGCGCGCGCGAAACCCCACCCCGATCCCTTGCTTGCCGCATCGCGCGCGCTCGGACTGGCGCCCGCGGCCTGCCTGTACGTGGGCGATGCCGAACGCGACGTGAGTGCCGCGGCCGCCGCCGGCATGCCGGTGCTGGTTGCGCTTTACGGCTATCTCGGCCCGCACGATGTGCCCCACGAGTGGGGCGCCGATGGCAGCATCGACGCGCCGCTCGAGCTGCTGCACTGGCTGTGAGCGACGCGTTTGACATCGCACCGCCACCGGGCGCGGACTTCTATTACGCGAGCTTCTATTTCGCGCCACGCACGCGGGCGACCCTGCACCTGATCGAAGCGTTGCGGCGCGAGCTGCTCGAGATCCCGGAGAGCTGCAGCGACCGTGGCGTCGCCCACATCAAGCTCGCCTGGTGGCGGGAAGAACTCGCCGCCAGCCCGGAGACCGCGCCGCGTCATCACCTCACCCGCGCGCTGCGCAGCACGGCACCGGCACTTGTGCCGACCTTCCGCGAACTCGCCGAGGGCGTCGCCGGCGGCCTCGGCGCCGCGCCCCCGGAAGACGACGACGCACTCGACGGCGTGCTCGACACGCTGCACGGCGCGCCGGTGCGGGCCCTCATCGAGCAGGCCGGCGGTGTGTGCGGGGCCGACTCCGTCGCGCTGCTGCGGCTCGCACGGCTGGTCGAGCGTGCCAACGCCCTCGCCGCCCTGCGCCGCCACCGCGAGGGCGGCTGGTTGTACCTGTCGCGGGCGACGCTCGAGCAGCACGGCCTCACGCCCGACCAGGTTCGCCATGCCGCACGCAGCAGCGAACTCGGCTCGCTGGTGCACGCGCAGGCCACGCACCTGCTCGACGCACTGGACGCATCGGTCAATGCGCTGCCGCGGCGGCGCCGGCGGCAACAGCGCCTGGTCACGACGCTCGCGCGCATCGCGCACCGGCGGCTCGCGCTGACGCTCACCGACGGCTGCGCGGTGCTCGAGCGCCGCGTGGACCCGACGCCCGTCGCGAAACTCGCCATCGCCTGGCGCACCCGGTGGCTGGGTTGATGATGCATCGTTCACGCCTGCGCGCCCCCGGCATGTACGTGAAGAAGACGCACGCGCAGGCGTCGGCGCGGCGCCGCCGGGCTGTTGTCCGGCAGCAGCACGACGTGACGGGTGCGGCCGTCCGCGCAGCGCAAGGCGAACGCCGTCAGGCGCGTGGTGACGAACGCGCGACCGCGCAGCGTCGCGGCCTGCACGCGCCCGTCGGCGAGCGTAACCTGCCAGGCACCCGCGTCATCGAGCAGTACGGCGCCGACGTCGTCCGGGCGCGGCGTGCAGCGCCGGAGCGCGAGCATGCCGTTGACGAGCAATGCGAGTACCAGGGTGCCGGCCGCAGCCGAGGCGGGCAGCGCGGCTACGAGCACCACGGCACCCAGGCCGTGCGCGAGCGCAACCAGCCGGCGGCGCATGCGCGACGCGGTAATGACAAGGTGAATCGGTCCGTCGAAGCCGCTCATCAGCGCCATGAGCATAGCGCGCCGCGATGCGGCTTGAAATTGACCGGCCACGAAAAGATACTTAGCGCCCATACGGCACCGTCCGTCCCATCCGAAATCATTCTCATGTGCCCACAAGACCCCTCTCGTGACGTAGAATCTCCGGCCGACGCGCAACGCGCCGACACCGCGCGCGATGCCGACAACCAGGACGACAAGGACAACGCCCAGCGCGAGGTCGGCGGTCCCAAGGGACTCGAGCCGACCCGCTACGGTGATTGGGAACGCAAAGGCCGCTGTATCGATTTTTGAGCAGGCTCAGCAACGCGAGGAACCTCCGAACAAGTCATGACCCGGCATCCAGCGCCCGCGCTGTCCGATTTCGGCGTTGCGAAGCTTCGCAACAGCCGGCCATCGCGCGCGCTTCGCGCCTTGAACGCGAACGGCACGGACACGAACTGCCCGGCCCGGACTGACGCAGAGGTTGCTTGAAGCGAGCGTGGCCAGCGGCCGCGCCCGCGGATTTCGAGGAACGCCACGTATTCGGAAACACGACCACCGCGGAAGTCCGCGCAGCACCGCCGGCGGGCGCCGCGGCCGCTTGCGCCGGACTTCCTCGAGCGACGCGACACGTGTCGCGCACCAGGACAAGCAGACCGCCCGCCGACACCGTCACTACCTCGGCCGCGAGCTGCGAAACTTCTCCGCCTGACCCTCCGGTGAGGGTCGGAAACGACCGGCGCACACCACGGGCGCCGACACGATGGCCCGTCCGACCGCGACGGGCGCCGCGATTTCTGTAAGCGAACGAGAGAGACATGGCCAACAATCCAATCTCCCCTCATCTGCAGGTCTACCGGCCGCAGCTCACCTCGGTGCTCTCGATCAGCCATCGCATCAGCGGTGTGTTCCTGGCCATCGGCACCGTCATGATCCTCTACTGGCTGGTCGCCGCCTCACTCGGGCCGGCAGCTTACGCCGAAGCGAAGCGCTGCCTCGCCGCACTACCGACCCAGATCCTGTTGTTCGGCTGGACGTTCGCGTTCTTCTACCACCTGTGCAACGGCATCCGGCACCTGCTGTGGGACAGTGGCCGCGGCTTCGAACTCGAAACCGCCTACAAGTCGGGCTACGCGGCAATTGGCGGCGCGGTGGCCCTCACCCTGCTCACCTGGCTGTGCGTGCTGACGCAGGGAGGTGGCGCATGAAGCTGCGCAGCGCCCTCGGCCGGGTACGCGGCCTCGGTTCGGCCAAGAATGGCTTCGGCCACTGGTGGCATCAGCGTCTGACCGCGATCGCCCTGGTGCCGCTGTCGCTGTGGTTCGTCAACGCGATCCTCGCGCACATGCACGACGACCATGCCACGGTCGTGAACTGGATCGGCTCACCGTTCGTATCGGTGCTGCTGATCGCGCTGATCCTGAGCCTGTTCTACCACGCCAAGCTCGGCCTGCAGGTGGTCATCGAGGACTATCTGCACGATGAGCTGTACAAGCTCGTGGCGCTGGTGGCGATGAAATTCGCCGTCGCTTTCGGCGCCCTGCTCGGCGTCGTTGCCGTGCTCAAGATCTCCCTCGGACTGGCCTGACGGAAACCGCACATGCCTGCAGAATACAAGCTCATCGAACACAAGTACGACGTCGTCGTCGTCGGTGCCGGCGGCGCCGGCCTGCGCGCGACTTTCGGCATGGCGGCCGAAGGCCTGGCCACCGCCTGCATCACCAAGGTCTTCCCGACCCGCAGCCACACCGTGGCCGCGCAAGGCGGCATGAGTGCCGCGCTCGGCAACATGGGGCCGGACGACTGGCGCTGGCACATGTACGACACCATCAAGGGTTCCGACTGGCTCGGCGACCAGGATGCCATCGAGTACATGTGCCGCGAGGCGATTCCGGCCGTCATCGAGCTCGAGCACTACGGTGTGCCGTTCTCGCGCACCGAGTCGGGCGAGATCTATCAGCGCCCGTTCGGCGGCATGACGACCAATTTCGGCGAAGGCACGGCGCAGCGAACCTGTGCCGCGGCCGACCGCACGGGCCATGCCATCCTGCATACGCTCTACCAGCAATCGCTCAAGCACGATGCCGAGTTCTTCATCGAGTACTTCGCCGTCGACCTCGTGATGGACAAGGACGGCGCGTGCCGCGGTGTCATCGCGTGGAACCTCGAGGACGGCACGCTGCACCTGTTCCGTGCCCACCAGGTGGTGCTGGCGACCGGCGGTTACGGCCGCAGCTACTTCTCGTGCACCTCCGCACACACCTGTACAGGCGACGGCAACGGCATGATCCTGCGCGCCGGCCTGCCACTGCAGGACATGGAATTCATCCAGTTCCACCCCACCGGCATCTACGGCGCCGGATGCCTGATCACCGAGGGCGTGCGTGGCGAGGGCGGTTACCTGACCAACTCCGAGGGCGAACGCTTCATGGAGCGCTACGCACCCAACGCCAAGGACCTCGCTTCGCGTGACGTGGTCTCGCGCTCGATGACGATCGAGATCCGCGAGGGCCGCGGCGTCGGCCCGCTCAAGGATCACATCCACCTGCACCTCGAGCACCTCGGGCCGGAGGTCATCAACGAGCGCCTTCCGGGTATCGCCGAGTCGGCCGCGATCTTCGCCGGCGTCGACGTCACCAAGGAGCCAATCCCGGTCCTGCCCACGGTGCACTACAACATGGGCGGCATCCCGACCAACTACCACGGCGAGGTCGTCACCCTGAAGGACGGCAACCCGGACGACGTCGTGCCGGGATTGATGTCGATCGGCGAGGCCGCCTGCGTATCGGTGCACGGCGCCAACCGCCTCGGCTCGAACTCGCTGCTCGACCTGGTCGTCTTCGGGCGCGCCGCGGCCAAGCGTTGCGCCGCGACCATCGAGCGCAACCAGCCGCACCCCACGCTCGACGGCGACGCCACCGACCGCATCATTTCGCGCTTCGATGCCCTGCGCCATGCCGACGGCAAAGTGCCGACGGCGAAGATCCGCGACGACATGCAACGCACCATGCAGAACTATGCCGCCGTGTTCCGTACCGGCGACGTACTCGAGGAAGGCAAGGCCAAGCTGCGCGAAGTGTACGAGCAGCTGGCCCATGTCAAGGTGAGCGACCGCTCGATGATCTGGAACTCGGACCTGCTCGAGACCCTCGAGCTCGAGAACCTGCTCGGCTGCGCCATGGTCAGCATCGAAGCGGCGGCGAACCGCCAGGAGAGTCGCGGCGCGCATGCCCGCGAGGACTTCCCCGATCGTGATGACGAGACGTGGATGAAGCACACGCTCACCTGGCTGGACGACGCCGGCAAGGTCGAGTTCGATTACCGGCCGGTGCACATGTACACGCTCACCGACGACATCGAAGTCATCCCTCCGAAGAAACGCGTTTATTAAGCGGGGCGATCAGACACATGGCCAATCTCACACTGCCCAAGAACTCCCGGATCGGCACCGGCAAGTCCTACGACCACGCCCAGGGGGCAAAGCGCTCGCGCACCTTCTCGATCTACCGCTGGGACCCTGACTCCGGCGAGAATCCGCGCGTCGACCATTACCGCATCGACCTCGACAAGTGCGGACCGATGGTGCTGGACGCCATCATCTACATCAAGAACGAGGTCGATCCCAGCCTGACCTTCCGGCGCTCCTGCCGCGAGGGCATCTGCGGCTCGTGCGCGATGAATATCGATGGCACCAACACGCTGGCCTGCACCAAGGCCATCGAAGACGTTGCCGACGACGTCAAGATCTACCCGCTGCCGCACATGAGCGTGATCAAGGACCTGGTGCCCGACCTCACGCACTTCTACGCCCAGTACGCCTCGATCAAGCCGTGGCTGCAGTCGCAGACGCCGGCGCCGCCCGACAAGGAACGCCTGCAGTCGAAGGAAGAGCGCGAGCAGCTCGACGGGCTCTACGAGTGCATCCTGTGCGCCTGCTGCTCGACCGCCTGCCCGAGCTACTGGTGGAACAGCGACCGCTACCTGGGGCCGGCGATCCTGCTGCAGTCCTACCGCTGGCTGGCGGACAGCCGCGACGAGGCGACCGGCGAACGCCTCGACGAACTCGACGACTCGTTCCGCCTCTACCGCTGCCATACCATCATGAACTGCGCGAAGACCTGCCCCAAGGGCCTCAACCCGGCCAAGGCGATCGCGGAGATCAAGAAGATGATCACTGCTCGCTCGCTCTGAGCACGAGGACGTAACGAGCAGGCGGCCGTCATGAGCGAAGCACAACGCAAGCGACTGCGCTGGCGCTGCCGCCGCGGGATGCGTGAACTGGACGTGCTGCTCGAGCCCTGGTTCGACCGGCATGCGGCCGGCATGGACGCGGCGGAGCTCGACGTACTCGAGCGTTTTCTCGACTCGAGCGACATGGATCTCTACGCCTGGATGACCGGCCGCGGCCGCCCCGACGAGGCCGCGTTTGCCGCGCTCGTCGAGCGTATTCGCACGCCATGAACGAGACGCGCGTGTTCCCCGCCCGCCTCGCCGACAGCGCGGCATCGTGCGAGGACGGGCGCGTACTCGCCTTCGGTGATGCCCTGCAGGAAGCCGCCCTGGCCGGCCGCGCACCGACCCGCGCGCCGCGCGAGGATCTCGCCGTCGTCGCGGTTGCCGGTGTCGACGCGCGCGATTTCCTGCACGCCCAGGTGGCAGCGAATCTGAAGCCCCTCCAGCCCGGGCAAAGCGTGCTCACGGCGTGGTGTTCGCCCAAGGGCCGGGTACTGTTCCTGATTACCGTGATCGCCAGCGGCGCAGGCGAGTTCCGCCTGCTGCTGGCGCGCGACCAGGCGGCCGCGCTGGCCAAGCGGCTGCGCATGTTCGTACTCCGCGCCGCGGTCACGGTCGACGAACTCGGCGACCACGGCGTGATTTCGCTCGACGACTGCGGGGTCCCGCCCAGCCTGCCGGACGACGTGCTCGCCGGCGCCGAGACCGCCGGGAGGACCTGGCTGACGGGTCCGGCTTCGAGTCTCGCCGCGTGCTGGGATGCGCTGCCCGGCACGCCGATCGGCGAACTCGCCGCGAGCCTGGTCGACATTCGTCGCCAGCGCCCGCGCCTCACCGCCGAACTCGGCGACCAGTTCCTGCCCCAGGAGCTCGATCTCGACGAGCACGCTGGCGTGAGCTTCGACAAGGGCTGTTACCCGGGCCAGGAGATCATCGCCCGCGTGCGCTTCCGCGGCAGCGTCAAGCGGCGCCTCGCCCACATGGTGTTCGACGGCACGGTGCCACCGCCGCCCGGTGCCCGCCTGGTCGCAGGCGGCACGGAAACCGCTCGCGGCACCGTGCTGCTGGCGGCGCAACGCGACGCCACGCATGGCGAGCTGCTCTGCGTGCGCGACCTCGAGGCCGCTGACGTGAGACTCGCCGATCGGCCCGCCGTGACGCTCGAACGCGTCGACCACGGAGATGGCCCGGACGCCTGATCACGGCAACGGCACAGGCGCGCATGGCCGCGTCGTGCAGCGTACGGACTTCGTCGCCGCACCGTGGCTACCCGGGCCGCATCTGCCAACCATCTGGGCAAGCCTGTGCCGTCGTCCCCCGCGTCTGACACCGAGCTTCGAGCATCTCGATCTACCCGACGGTGACTTCCTCGAACTCGCCTGGGCGGGACCGGCCGACGCGCCGGTTGTCATCGTCCTGCACGGCCTCGAAGGCAGTCACGGTTCGAGCTACGCGCGCGCCCTGCTCGCCGGGCTGGATGCCGCCGGCCTGCGCGGCGTCGTGCTGCAGTTCCGTGGCTGCAGTGGGCGGCCGAACCGGCTCGATCGAAGCTATCACTCCGGTGACACGGGCGACCTCGACTACCTGGTCGGACTGATCGAACAGCGCACGGGGCGCCCGCCCTGCGCCGTGGTCGGCTACTCCCTGGGCGGCAACGTGACGCTGAAATGGCTGGGCGAGCGCGGTGCCGAGGCGCCGGTGAAAACGGCGGTGGCAGTCTCCGTGCCGTTCGATCTGGGCGCCTGCGCGGATTATCTCAACCAGGGTTTCTCGCGCCTCTACCAGCGCCGCCTGGTCGGCAGCATGCGGCGCAAGTTCGCCAGCAAGTTCGCCTCGCGACCGGCGCCCATCGACCCCGGCGCGCTGCACCGGCTGCGCAGCTTCCGCGCCTTCGACGACGCCATCACCGCACCGCTGCACGGCTTTCGCGACGCGATCGATTACTACGAGCGCGCCAGTTGTCGCCCGTTTCTGCGCCACATCGCGGTGCCGACGCTGATCGTCCACGCCGATGACGATCCGTTCGTGCCGTCGGGCGCGATCCCCCAGGCCGCGGAACTCGCGCCACCGGTCACACTCGAACTCACGCGGGGCGGCGGCCACGTCGCGTTCCTGAGCGGGCGGGTGCCGTGGCGTTCGCAATACTGGTGCGAGGCCCGCATCCTCTCGCATCTGCTCGAAACCATCACGGCCCGGCCGGCAGCGTAGAATAGCCCCGGCCGACCGCCGCCGCGCACCCGTTCGCGGCGGTCGCCGTCCCGCCAAGACACCGCGAGGAGAGCCCGATTTGTCGCTGACCCCACGCCTGCTGTGCGCCGCCACCGCGCTCGCCTGCGCCGGCCTGCTCGCCTACGGTTACTACCTGCAGTACCACGATGGCCTCGAGCCCTGCCCGATGTGCATCTTCCAGCGCTTGTGCTTCATGGGCGTGCTGGTCATCTGCGCGATCGGCGCGATACACGGCCCACGCGGCGCCGGGCGCCTCGTCTACGGCGGCCTGACCGTGCTGGTCGCGCTCGTCGGCGGCGGCATCGCCGCGCGCCAGGTATGGCTGCAGCACCTGCCCGAGGATCGCGTGCCGGCCTGCGGCCCGGGGCTCGAGTACATGCTCGAGATGTACCCCCTGGCCGACGTCATCCGCAAGGCACTGCGCGGCAGCGGCGACTGCGCCCTCGTCGACTGGACCTTCCTCGGCCTGTCGATTGCCGAATGGTCGCTTGCCTGCTTCACGCTGATCGCTTTCGTTCACCTGCACCAGCTCGTGCGCGGCGCGCGCGCGCGCTGAAGGAGCCGAACTCATGCCTGTTGCCCCGATGCGGCTCCGCGCCGTCCTGTTCACTGCCCTGCTCACCCTGTTCGCGGGCGCGATCCACGCCGATGACGACGCCTTCGGCGCCAGCCCGCTGGCCGGCGTCGCGAGCGTGCAGGTCGCCGTCAGCGGCGTTCCCGACGATTTCGCGCGTTACGGCCTGACCGCGGCCGAGATGCGCGGACGCGTCGTCGCTCACCTGTCACGATACGGGCTGCCGGTGATCGATGCGGCGCAGGCCACCCGCGAGCCCCACGCCGCACGCCTCGACGTGCGCTTCGATGCCAACCGCAACCCTTACGCGTTCTACCACTACGGCATCTCGCTGCGCCTGTTGCGCAAGCTTCCACTGGGCGAGGCCGCGGCGGGGTTCGTCGCCACCGAAGTGTGGTCTACTGGCCAGCACGGCATCATCGAGCCGGCCGACATGAAACCGATCTACGGCTATCTCGACACGCTCGTCGAACGCTTCGTGGCCGCGCACGGCCACGACAACCCGGGCAAGCCGACCGCGATGCTGCGCTGAGCTCAGCCGCCGGCGGCGGCGAGCTGGGCGTCGACCACCGCCAGCGCGCTCATGTTGATGATGCGCCGTACCGTCGCGGACGTGGCGAGAATGTGCACCGGGTAACGGCAGCCGAGCAGAATCGGGCCGACGGCAACGCCCTCGCCCAGCACGGTGAGCAGGTTGAGCGCGATGTTGGCCGCATCCATGTTCGGCATCACCAGCAGGTTGGCCTGCCCCTTGAGATCCGAGTCGAGCAGCGCCTTGTCGCGGATCGCCTGGACCAGCGCGGCGTCGGCCTGCAGTTCGCCGTCAATCTCCAGACCCGGCGCCATCTCGCGTACCAGGGCGAGCGCCGCGCGCATCTTGAGCGCACCCGGACTGTTGCTCGTACCGAAGTTCGAATGCGACAACAGCGCCGCTTTCGGCACCACGCCGAAGCGCTGCACCTGCTCGGCCGCGAGCACGGTCGTATGCGCGATCTGCTCCGGACTCGGATCGTCGTGGACGTAGGCATCGCAGAGAAAATACGTCCCCTTGCGCAACACGAGAACGTTCAGCGCCGCCATGTCGAGCACGGCGTCGCGCGCGCCGAGCAGCTGCCGCACGTGCACCAGGTGGTCGTGGTACTCGCCAACCATGCCGCACAGCATCGCGTCGGCGGCGCCGCGGCGCACCAGCATCGCGGCGATGACGGTGGTGTTGGCGCGCATCACGTCACGCGCATCCTGTAGCGAGACGCCCTTGCGTTTCATGATCTCGTGGTACGCCTCGACGTACTCGCGGTAGCGACGGTCGGACTCCGGATTGACGATCTCGAAATCGCTGCCCTGCTGCATGCGCAAGCCGAGTTCACGGATCCGCTTGGCAATCACGCGCGGGCGGCCGACCAGGATCGGCTGCGCGATGGCGTCGTCGACGACCGACTGCACGGCGCGCAGCACGGTCGGATCCTCGCCGTCCGCGTAGGCAAGCCGCTTGCGCTCCTGCTTGGCGCGCTCGTAGAGCGGGCGCATCAGCAGCACCGACTGGAACACGAAGCGCGAGAGCTGCTCGCGGTAGGCGCGCAGGCTCGCCAGCGGACGCGTGGCGACGCCGCTGGTCATCGCTGCCTGCGCGACGGCGGGAGCGAGCTCGGTGATGAGGCGCGGATCGAACGGTTTTGGAATCAGGTAGTCGGGCCCGAAACGCAGTGCATCACCACCATAGGCCGCGAGCACGACATCGGACGCTTCCTGCTTGGTCAGGCGCGCGAGCGCATGCACGCAGGCGAGCTTCATCTCCTCGGTGATGGTCGTCGCCCCGACGTCCAGCGCACCACGGAACAGGTAGGGAAAGCACAGTACGTTGTTGACCTGGTTCGGGTAGTCCGAGCGACCCGTCGCGATGACCGCGTTCGGCTTCGCGCGTCGCGCTGCCTCGGGCCAGATCTCGGGCGTCGGGTTGGCCAGCGCCAGGATCAGCGGACGCTCGCTCATGCTTGCGACCATGTCCTCGCTGAGCACGCCACCGGCGGACAGGCCGAGGAAGATATCGGCGCCGACGATCGCCTCGGCCAGTGTGCGATGCTCGGTCGCCCGGGCAAAGAATGCCTTGTGCTCGTCCATCTCCTCGACACGCCCCTCGTAGATGACGCCAGCACGGTCGGTGACGAGAATGTTGTCGCGCGGCAGGCCGAGCTCATCGAGCAGCCGCAGGCAGGCGATCGCCGCCGCACCGGCGCCGGAGGCGACCAGGCGCACGTCGGCGATGTCGCGCTCGGCCAGGGTCAGCCAGTTCAGAATCGCCGCCGCCGCGATGATCGCAGTGCCGTGCTGGTCGTCGTGAAAGACCGGGATGCGTACGCGGTCCTTGAGCTTCTGCTCGACGAAGAAGCACTCGGGCGCCTTGATGTCCTCCAGGTTGATGCCGCCGAAGGTCGGTTCGAGACTCGCGATGATGTCGACCAGGCGATCCGGGTCGTCCTCATCGATCTCGATATCGAACACATCGATGCCGGCGAACTTCTTGAACAGCACCGCCTTGCCTTCCATCACCGGTTTGGCGGCAAGCGGGCCGATGCTGCCGAGGCCGAGGACGGCGCTGCCGTTGGTGATCACCGCGACCAGGTTGCCCCGCGCCGTGTACAAAGACGCGGAATTGGGGTCGGCAGCGATGGCCTCGCAGGGCGCGGCGACACCGGGCGAGTAGGCCAGGGCGAGATCGTTCTGGTTGGCGAGCGGCTTGGTCGGCGCGATCTCGATCTTGCCCGGCCGCGGCAGCTCGTGGTACTCGAGCGCACGGGCCTCGAAGTTGTCGTCCTTCGCGTTCAACGGCTCATCCTCCGATCGGTAACGGGAAAGAGGCGTCCCCGCGCGCAACGCGCCGGGACACGCGTGCCGGGAACCGGGTAGTGGCCACGGCTGGCTTGCGGCTGGCTGCCCCCGCCTTAGCGTCGGTTCGTGCGCGTCGCTGCGCGGCGGACGGTCCCGCCCTCACCCCAAGGGGGTCGCGCTACTGCATCGGGAAGCCGGGCGGCATCTGGCCGCGCATGCCGCGCATCATGTTCTTCAATCCGCCCTTCTTGCTCAGCTTCTTCATCATTTTCTGCATCTGGTCGAACTGCTTGAGCAACTTGTTGACGTCCTGCACCTGAGTCCCGGAGCCGGCCGCGATACGCCGCTTGCGCGAAGCCTTGATGACCGCCGGGAAACGGCGCTCGTGCGGCGTCATCGAATCGATGATCGCGGCAAGACGGACGAACTCCTTGTCGTTGACCCGCTCGCGCACGTTCTCCGGCAGGTTGTTCATGCCCGGCAGCTTGCCGAGCATCGCCGACATGCCGCCCATGTTGTTCATCTGGTCGAGCTGATCGCGGAAGTCCTGCAGGTCGAAGCCCTTGCCTTTCTTGAGCTTCTCGGCGACTTTCATCGCCTTGTCCTGGTCGACCTTCTGCTCGACCTCCTCGATGAGCGAGAGCACGTCGCCCATGCCGAGGATGCGCGAGGCCATGCGGTCGGGATAGAACGGCTCGAGCGCGTCGGTCTTCTCGCCGGTGCCGAGGAACTTGATCGGCTTGCCGGTGACGCGCCGTACCGACAGCGCGGCGCCGCCGCGCGCGTCGCCGTCGCTCTTGGTCAGCACCACGCCGGTCAGCGGCAGCGCCTCGTTGAAAGCACGGGCGGTCTGCACCGCGTCCTGGCCCATCATGCTGTCGATGACGAACAAGGTCTCGTGCGGCGCGACGGCACCGTGGATGCGCTGGATCTCGGCCATCATCTCGGCATCGATGGCGAGACGGCCGGCAGTATCGACGATGAGGACATCATCGAAGCCGCGGCGCGCGGCACCCAGGGCCGCGAGCGCGATGTCCTCGGGCTTCTGGCTGACGTCGCTCGGGTAATAGTTGGCGCCGATCTCCGCGGCCAGCACGCGCAGTTGCTCGATGGCGGCGGGGCGGTGTACGTCGCAGCTGACCAGGCCGACCTGCTTGCGCTCGTGCTGCATCAGGCGCCGCGCCAGCTTGGCCGTCGTGGTAGTCTTGCCCGAGCCCTGCAGGCCCGCCATCATCACCACCACCGGCGCCTGCGCGGCCAGGTCGAGCGCGCTGTTGGCCTCGCCCATGAGCGCGGTCAGTTCGTCACGCACGACACGGATGAAGGCCTGGCCGGGGGTCAGCGTCCCGATCACCTCCTGCCCCAGGGCCCGCTCGCGTACCGCGGCGAGGAAGTCCTTGATGATGTCGAGGCCGACGTCGGCCTCGAGCAGTGCGATGCGCACCTCGCGCAGCGTCTCGTCAATATTCTCCTCGGTCAGGCGCGCGCGCCCGGAGAGATTCTTGACGACCGCGCTCAGACGATCCGTGAGATTCTGGAACATACTGTATTAGCTCGGGAATTTGCTACGAACGGCGACACGGCGCGGGCATCCGCGCGCTTCATTGTAGAGGGCAATTATGCCATCATCCCGAACCCCATGACTGCCGCCGCGCTACCATGAACATGGTCCTTTCCGGACTCATCGCGATCGGGCTGTACATCACCGTCGCGATACGCGCTTCGACCAGCCCGGGGGCCGCACACGACGGCTATTCCCTGCGCTCGGCAACCGGGCTGCTGGCCCTGCTCGCGCTACTCGCCCATGCTGCCACGCTCTACCCGCTCACGGTTACCGGACACGGTGTCAACCTCGGCATCTTCGCCGCGGCCTCGCTGGTCGCCTGGCTGGTCGCCGGCGTTGCCGTGCTCGCCACCGCGCGCCGCCCACGCGGCTCTCTGTCGGTCGTCATCCTGCCCTTCGCCGCGATCGTCGTCGCCCTGTCGCTGGTGTTCTCGCAGCCGCACCTGGTGGTGCACGCTTCACCCGGCATAGCGCTGCACATCGCGCTGTCCCTGATCGCCTATGCCCTGTTCGCGATCGCCGCGCTGCAGGCGCTGTACTACGCGTTCGCCGAACATCGCCTGAAAGCCCATCACCCCGTGATGGGCTTCCTGCCGCCCCTGACGGTGATGGAACGGACCATGTTCCAGCTCACCGGCATTGCCTTCGTGCTGCTCAGTGTCGGCCTCGCGATCGGTGGCCTGTACATCGAGGACATCCGCGGCCAGCACCTGGCCCACAAGATCGTCTTCTCGCTGCTCGCCTGGATCACCTTCGCGGTGCTGCTCGCGGGCCGCTACTGGCGACGCTGGCGCGGCCGCCAGGCGGTCAAGTACATCATCATCGGCTTCGTTCTGCTCGCGCTCGGCTTTTTCGGCTCGAAGATCGCGCTCGAGCTGATCCTGCAGCGCGCCTGAGCGCCCCGGTGGCGGACTCTCCAGTCGTCTCCATGATCATCGCGCTGATCGTGCTGATCGGTGCCTCGGCCTACTTCTCGAGTTCCGAGACGGCGATGATGGCGCTCAATCGCTATCGCCTGCGCCACCTCGCCGAGCGCGGTCACCGCGGCGCCCGGCGCGCCCAGAAGCTGCTCGATCGCCCCGACCGCCTGATTGGCCTGATCCTGCTCGGCAACAATTTCGTCAACATTCTCGCCGCGCAGATTTTTGCCCTGCTGACGCTGGAACTGGTCGGTGAAGGTGGCCTGATCGCCTCGACGCTGGTGCTGACGGCGGTGGTGCTGATCTTCGCCGAGGTCATGCCCAAGACGCTCGCCGCGCTGCATCCCGAACGCGTCGCCTTCCCTTCCTCGTGGCTGCTCGGCGTGCTCATGGTGGCGCTCTACCCGCTGGTGTGGCTGCTCAACCAGATTACCAACCGCCTGCTCGCGCTGTTCGGTGTCAGTTCGGTCGGCCGCGCCGAGGATCCACTCAGCCGCGAGGAGCTGCGCACGGTGGTCAAGGAAGCGGGTGCGATGATCCCGCAGAAGCACCGCCAGATGCTGTTCGGCATACTCGACCTGGAGAACGTCACGGTCGAAGACATCATGGTGCCGCGGGCCGAGATCTACGGCATCAACCTCGAGGACGAGTGGGCCGACATCGCGGATCAACTCGAGACCTGCCATCACACCCGCGTGCCCTGCTACAGCGGCAGCATCGACAACGTCGAGGGTGTACTGCACATGCGCCGCGTGACGCGCCTGCTGCGTGCCGACGAGTTCGGCATCGAGGACCTGCGCGGCATCCTGCACGATCCCTACTACGTGCCGCTGACGACCGATCTCTACGTGCAGCTGCTCAATTTCCAGAAAGCCCGCCAGCGCATCGCCTTCGTCGTCGACGAGTACGGCGATATCGTCGGGCTGGTGACGCTGGAGGATCTGCTCGAAGAGGTCATCGGCGAATTCACGACCGACCCGCAGATCTACGTTCGCGACGTCTATCCGCAGGATGACGGCAGCTTCCTCGTCGATGGCAGCGCCAACATCCGCGAGATCAACCGCGCCTACGGCTTCGGCCTGCCGTCCGACGGTCCCAAGACGATCAACGGCCTGATCATCGAAACGCTCGAGGACATCCCGATCACGGGCACCACGTTCCGCGTCGGTGACATCACCGTGGAGATCGTGCAAACGCTCGAGAAATCGGTGAAGACGGCACGCCTGACGACCAGTGGCGAACGTTCGCCGGCGGCAGGCGACTGGCTCGACGAGAGTCCCAGCGGCTGACACGCGACGGCCACGAAATGTGAACGATCGTCGCGGCTGGTCAGCGCGTGCGCGGGAGCGCAGCATGGCGACTCAGTACGATCCATCGTGCCGGATTTGCCATCACGTCCGATGATCTCCCATCATCAGCATGGCCCGGAGACGCGCGCGAAGCCGCCCGATCGCGTAAGTCCCCTGTCGCCGGACGGCTGTGCCGGGACACGCGAACACGCCGCGCGGACGAGACGTACCGTGCCGCACCGCGGGCGTGCTGGGCGCAACCATCATGCACTCAGCACCGGCGTGACCCGGACCGTCACCGCGACGCCCGGCAACCATGGACAGCCGCGAAGGAACCTCTGCACAAGCCATGACCCGGTACCTTGCGCCCACGCTGTCCGATTTCGGCGTGACGAATCTTCCCAATAGCCCGCTATGACGTGCGCTTCGCGCCTTGAACTTGAACAGCGCGGACACAAACTGCGCGGCCCAGTCTTATTCAGAGATCCCCTAAAGTGCCCTTCACAAAGCCCGATATCCTCGCCATGGCCGTGACTCCCGCTCATCGCACCGTACGACTGGCCCTGCTGGCACTGCTGCTGCACCTCGCTCCCACCCAGGCCGCGTTGTCGCCGGGGTCAGCCAGCGAGTTCCACGAGAAGGCCGTCCAGCTCGAGGCAGACGACGAAGCGCTTGCGGCGATCATCGAGATCAAGAACGCCCTGCAGCGCGACCCCGAACACCTGCCCTCACTGCTGCTCGCCGGCCGCATCTATCTCGACCAATCCCTGGGCCTCGCCGCGGAGGATGTCCTGCACACCGCCCTCAACGCCGGGGCCGACCGCAACACCGCGCTGCCCCTGCTAGGCGAAGCGCTACTGATGCAGCGCAAGGCCGCACGGACGCTGGTCGAGCTGCAGGTGGACGGCCTGAACCGGTCGGCGGCTGCGCGCGTGCATGCGTTGCGCGCTCGCGCACACCTGCTGCGACGTGAGCTGGACGAGGCGCGCGTGGCGATCGAGGCTGCCCAGGCGCTGGAACCCGAACTGCTGGAAGCGCGCCTCGCGGACGCCTCGCGCCTGATGCTCGAGGGTGACCCGCGCACAGCCAGCGAAGTCGTCGCCGTAGCGGTCGAGGAGCATCCGCGGAACAGCAAGGCGTGGAGCGTCTTCGGTGCTATCCGCCATGCACTGCGCGACCCGGACGGTGCACTCGATGCCTATGCGCGCGCGCTGGAAAACAACCCGCGCGACCTCGACGTGCGCATTGCACGCGTCGGACTGCTCATCGACCTGGCGCGCGACGACGCCGCCAGCCCTGATCTCGAGTACATCGAAGAGAACTTCAGCGACGAACCACGCGCAACCTACCTGCGCTCGGTCATTGCCGCGCGGCGCGGCGACACCGAGGGCGCTCGCGACGCACTGCAACAGGCCGTCGCGGCGCTTGCGCCGATGAGTGCCGAGGCCTTCATCGACAACCCCGCCCTGCAGCTCATCCAGGGCCTGGCCTACTACGGCCTCAAGCAATACGAGGCGGCCGCACCACCGCTACGCAGTTACATCGCCAAGGAGCCGCAGGATCTCGGCGCGCGCAAAGCGCTCGGCGACACCCTGCTCCGCCTCGGCGCCGCACGCGACGCCATTCCGGTTCTCGAGCCGGTCACGACCCTCGCTCCGCGCGATACGCGCGCGCAGTTGCTGCTCGCCACGGCCTACGCCATCAGCGGCTACGCGAACAAGGCCTCCGACCTGCTCGAAAAGGCGACCGGCGAGTCGCACACCGCGGCCGTGGCGCGCGGGCGCCTGGCGATGCTCAACATCGGCGCCGGACGCATCAGCGAGGGACTTTCCGACCTGGCGGCGGCGTTCGGCGAAGATCCCTCCGATCCGCAGGGCGGCGTCGCCCTGGTCATCACCTACCTGCGCACCGGCCAGAGCACCGAAGCGGTCGCCGCCGCGCGTACCTTGCTCGGCACCGCACCGGACAACGTCGTATTCCGCAACCTGCTCGGCATCGCCTTGTTCGTCGACGACCAGCTGCCGGCGGCAAGAGCCGAGTTCGAGCGAGTCCTGGAGCAGGCACCGGATTTCCGGCCCGCCGCCATCAACCTCGGCAAGCTCGAGGTCAGCGCGGGCGACCTGGACGCCGCGCGTGCACGCTTCGAGCGGCTGCTCGCCGTCAAGCCCGACGATTCCAAGCTGATGCTAGAACTGTCCCGGGTGGCGCTCGCGGCCGGCGATCGGCGCGAAGGTATGCGCCTCGCCGAAGACGCCGCGCGCCCGCGCGAGGCCGGCATCGATGCATTGTTCCATCTCTACGACCTGTACCTGCAGGACGGCGAACTGGAACGCGCCTACGACCTCGCGCTGCGCGCCAAAGCGCGTTCCGAGACCAACTTCGACGTGCTCGAGCGCCTCGCCGCCGTACTCGTACGCATGAACAAGTACGACGACGCTCGCACGACTCTGAAAAACATGTCGCAAGTGGCCGGCTTCGATCCGGACAAGCAGCTGCGCACCGCCGCGATGCAGGCCCGTATCGGCCAGTTCGCCGATGCCGAGTACGCGTTGTTCAAGGCCCTGCAGGAGAACCCGGACGACAATCGCATCCGCCTCGCGCAAATCGAGATCTCGCTCAGCAAGCGTGCCTTCGACCAGGCCATCGAGCGCGCGACCGCCATGATCGCCGACCAGCCCGGGTTGGCCACGGCCTTCCTGTTTCGCGCCCAGGCCAACCTCGCGTTGCAACGTTTCGATGCCTCGCTCGCGGACTACGACCGCGTCAACGCGCTGTCGCCCAGCTCTGAGGCGGTCCTGGGCGGCTACCGGGCGCTGGCCGCTAGCGGACGCCATGCGGCCGCACGGGGCCGGCTGGAACAATGGCTCGACGACCACCCGAAAGACGCCTCGGTACGCTCCGCGCTGGGCGAGGACCTGATTCGCGCCAACGAGCTCGAACGCGCGCGCGCGGTCTATGCGGAGCTCATCGCACAGCGCCCGCAGGATGCCGGCCTGCTGAACAATTTCGCCTTCCTGTGCCTGCAGCTCGACGATCTGCCGGCGGCCGAGAAGCACGCCCGCGAGGCGCATGCGCTCGCGCCCGGCGATGCCATGGTCAACGATACGCTGGGCTGGATACTCGCGCAGCGCGGCGCCCACCAGGAAGCGCTGGAGTTCCTGCGCGAGGCGCTTGCCCGACGCGGCAGTGACAGCGAGATCCGCTACCACCTGGCAGTGGTGTTGAAC